>BNJV01002960.1_pt1 | contig 108845 bp, 189 predicted proteins | sample 8540591 | NCBI WGS metagenome assembly BNJV01 (sample SAMD00202457, study PRJDB9452) | human saliva metagenome | host: Homo sapiens
GTTACGCATGCTCGGCACATGGTCTCGCCGCGCCTCACCTGGGGAAATGTCACCCCGTCAAATCTTGAACAGTTAATCAATCACATCAATATTGGAGTATTGACAGAAGATCGGGCAAAGATAATTGACTATCTAGATGAACTGTCTTTATCCAAAGAGTTTAATGACGACGATCGCTACTTGGTGTGGCGTACGTTGCGGCAGCTGCTACCAACCACTACCACCATAGGACTGCGGAGGTCGCTGCGAAGAGAAGTCGATCGCCTTTTGAGGTGTCTGACAAATGGCGACCATCCTCGCCCGTTCTGCGCCATCTCTATTTATTCAATCACAATCCCGGCCTGCTCGATTGTGTGCTGCACCACGACATTGATGACTATGACCAAAAAGGTGGAGACGCGTCGACAAGATGCGCTTGATGAGATGCTTGCAGGGTCGCAGAAACTTGACGACCTGGAGGTGCTTGCATCGAGAGCAGTTGCATCGCGGTTACTGGGGTGGATGCTGGCAGATCGGCAGGACCTCGATCGACATCGCGCACTGGGCGGACAGTTCTGACAGGAAATTGACGACCGTCAGATAGCTACTTGTCTCGTTACGATCAACGTGGTGCGTCTTGGCTGCAGGCCGTGCTCGATGATCCACGACTTACCGCCGCGCAGCGCTAGCAGAAATCCTGCCGCGTACCGGCTGAGTCGGACTACTGGGAGGTCGTCGCGCGCAATCAGCCGATGAAGACGCGTACTGGCAAACTTTCAGGAGATGCGGGTGCTACCACCGGACCACATGCAGTATGCGATTGAGCGATTGGCTGCCTGTGGGCGCACCTGGGACGCGATCGATAGTGTGTCGTTATCGATTCGGTCCGCCAAGCAGGAGGGTGTTACGACTGACTCTGACGGCAGATGTATTGATTGGTCTGCTTCACATCGCGTGCACCCAAAATCTGCCAAGATCTCCTCGCTGTCGTATGAGGTCGGCAAGGTGCTCGATTATATCGTCGAGTTGAAGGCTGATCAGGTAGATATTGCGCGGTTAGAACTTGCTTTATCCGCTCATAGGCGATTATCGAGAGCCGATAGTTCTCCATCGCACTCTTGCGGCTGAACCCCACTTGTTTGTCAGGCTTATGGAGGTGGCGCATCGCGACAAAACCATGCTCGAGATGGATCGCAGTGCGTCATTTCGCAGGGCTATGAGCGCGCTCAACGGTTGGCGTGGCTGCCCAGGCATGACGACAGACGGGGAGCTTGACGCAGTGGTAATGCAACGATGGGTCGATGCTGCGCGACAAGGGCTGGTTGCCGCCGAGCTTTTCGGATATTGGCGACTATGAAATTGGTAAACTTCGCCAATAGCCCAGAAGATAAGAATGGAACGTGGCCGTTGCCGTGGTTTGTGCACTCATCGACGAAGTCAGAAGCAATAATCTGACGAAGGCTTCATCGCTGGAATCTTGCCGCGGCCTCATGTCGAGCGTGCGCGGCGTCTACGACGGCGGACAGCAAAGCGGGAGCACGCCCAGAAATACCGTACGTGGGGCAAGCAGATACGTTCGACATCTCGTCATACTGCTCGATTGCTAGGCAGGGCCGCCGAACAGCACGAGGAGCAAGCGGTACGGGAGGACGAACAGGCCCTTTGCACGGCAAGACGAGCTGTAAGAGCTCGCCGCTTGTCGTTCATCGGGATGGGCGCAGTGCTGGAAGAGTGCTGCGCCGACCCTTCTGCTACACCTCCCACCCACTCACCAACCCACCAGCATCGGTGTCGAGGGCGTGGGCGATGCGGAGGATGTTGTGGAGGCTGAGGTTGCGTTGACACACGTTCGACCTGGCCGATGGGATGACCAGTGCGGGGTGGTGCGCTCGGGCCAGCTTCTCCTCGCGACGGGCCCAGCTGCTCGCGGCGCACACGCACACGCCGACCGAACTCACCAGTGGCTGGTGAGAAAGCGGCGGCTTGCGGTCAGTGGGCACGGCTCCATCTCAACCGGCCGAAGACTCCCAATCCAGAGACTACGTATCTCAAGACGATGTATCCTGAGGTTGTCCGCAGCAGTCGAGCTGGTGAGGAGGTGGATGAGATGAACGGTGGAAGCTGACTATATCTAGCAACTATCCCTCTCGCGAGGAGGCACCGCCTGGCTGCTTGGTCTGGGGCAGCTCGTCGTTGGTTACTCAGGTGAAGGCCACACCAGACCGGGGAGTAGCCAGCTAGAGGCCTCGACTGCGATGACCTTGCCCGGTACTGCCTCAGGTGAGCAGAGTGATACGAGCGGGTGGTGTCGGCGAGGATGGTGTCACTGACTTGGGATTTCGGCAATATTGGTGTCGGTGTAGTCCAGGTGGGAGTGACCAGCCCCGTGTCGCTGAGCAACGGCGAAGCACAGCCGGTGGCTCCACTGCGGGTGACAGTGGAAGACCTGGCGGATGCGGACCGGCTTGCCGCCCCGGCCTCTTCGTCCAGGTCGACGCTGTGAGGTCTGGCTGGTAGACGGGTACCGCGGCGGATCGGCTGTCAGGCTGGCCATCGACAGTCAGCTCCAGCAGCTCGTATGCCTCCCGGCGGCGGGCGTCCATGGCAGGCGTGGTGCCATGAACCAGGTGGAGGTAGCGGGGATGTCGCCGCTACGCGCGTTGTACGCCGTCCGATCGGATACGCAGGCGAAGCGGCGAGTACCACTGCTGGGCACGGTGGTACTCCACCCACTCGGAGCGTTCAGCAGAGAGTACCTGCGGTACCCTCTGCTGCAGTAGAGAGTCGAACGCGCGCCTCGACGTCGTACCGCCGCTCAGCGGCGCGGATGGCTTGGTCGCGGATGTCGGCATAGATCTCGCGAGCGAACTGCTCGTCTCCCGCAGTAAGGGCCATCACGTTGGCGGCGATGTCGTCCAGCAGCTCCGGCGTGGCCACGCGCTTCAGAGTCCTCAGGGTGGATGGCGAAGCTCCACCACCGCATCGCGCAGGGCCGGAGCCTCTTCACGGATGATCTGGCGAAACGGGCCAACGTGTGCGCCTCCTGGTCTCGCCGCTGAAAGTGTACTCGAACAGCAGCCCCGCACCAAAACAGCGTCCCCAGCTCGCCCAGCGGCAGGCATGCAGCCACTGCCAATCTCCCAGCCGCAGTGGTGCCAGCCATGCGTTCAGCATCGTGAGGGAGGATGCCGGCCAGCGTCAGAGAGAGCAGCTCAACAGGGCGGCTTTGAGCCGATGGAGGCGATGGTAGGAGAAGGCTCGACATCCTGCATTACATTATTAATTTTAGCACCTTTATAGTACAATTTGAAAGGTTAGTGTCTTAGGGCTGCAGAATGTTGCAGTTTTGTCACGGCGCAACAGGGGCGGCTTACTGGAGCGTTATCTCGTCGTGTGCTACTTCACGCATGGGCAATGACGAATTGAAGACATTTGCGGTAAAAGCAGGCGTCACCTAAAATGCAAAGTATTCGTTAAGCCGTCAAATACATCAGTAAAGCAAAAGGAACATCATGCGCTCCCACGCGAGTCAAAGTCGAAAACCACAGTCGTCTCCAGGATCTGGAGCTGGAGGTTCGCCAGCATATAGTGCTCATCGGCCCAAACGACGTTGGCAAGTCATCGCTGCTACGCTGCCTTGACCTCTTGCTAGGTGCTAGCACCGGGCAGCTGTACAACCAAATCACCCCCGATGATCTTCGCGAGTTGGGCCAGCCGTTCGTTGTTGAAGCAGATCTTTGTGAGTTCTCGAACACCGAACAAGCACTATTTCCCGATGAGATCACGGTAGACCCAAACGGCAAAACAGAGCCACGCTGACGATCCGCTTTGAAGCCAGCTTCGACGACGATGAGACGCTCTCGATAGCACGTACTGCGCCAAACAAGAACATCGGGCGACAGATCTCACGTGATCAGCTCCAGGCTATCGGGTGGACACTGCTCAATGCCAACGACCGTGCCCTGCAACATGAGCGACGACCGGCATTCTCTGTTGACGATGCTGCTGGTAAAACCTTGGCGATGAGCAAACTGACTTGATGACTTGATTGATGCAATTGGCGGCCAACTCCAGAGCTCAAGTGTGCTTGCTGGATCTTCGGGAGAGGATGTCTAAAGCAGCTCAGTACGGCCCCTGCCAAACGGATCACGAGAGACGAGTTGAAGTTCGTTCCTGGGGCCGCTGCGGACAATAACGCACTGAAGGGGTGCAGCTTGAAGTCAATGCAAAAGTTGATCAGCGAGCAGTCGGACGGCAGAGTGCGCAATATATGTGATTGCCCTGTACGACCTTGATCTCGAATGGTGCGAACATTGTCGCCATTGATGAGCCTGAGATTCACCTCACCCCAGTAGCCAACGCAGTCTGGCGCGGCTGTTGAAGAATGGGAAGAATCAGAAGATCATTGCAACGCACTCATCCGATACTATGAGTGCTTTTGATGCTGCAGACATATTGCCTCGTCAAAACAAATGGTAGGTTGTGCAGCCTGCAAGAGGTCTCACTAACAATGATCAGCGACCGATACTGACGTGGTGGGTGAAAGATAAAGCTTGAGCCACTGACAGCACGCCGCATCGTATGTAGAAGGGCTGTCAGATCATCATCCTCGAACGAGTCGCAGAGCTAACTGTCATGAATTAGATCGTCTTTGGAGTGACGATCATGGAGGTAGGTGGGTGCAAGAATATGAAGCATGTGGAGCCTATTTGGAAAATGGATTTGATATCCCTGCCTCGATACTCATTGATGAAGATGCAGTCCTGACGTACCAAGTGCCTCAATATTCAACAGGATGAATTCGAGCGGAACTCGGTCTGGGTTTCGCTATAAAGATCTCGAAGATGAATATGCAAAGCCTGACCGCAACGCTTTCGTACATGAGTATGTCCTCAAGCATGTTTGAAACAAAAAGCAACAGAACTAAAAGTAAGTTTAAGAATGGCGCCATCACCGATGAAGATATCAGCTGAATTCTGTCGATTTTAAACCAAAACGACACCCAAATCATAAAGTAGCCCGCCGCTTCAATTGTGAGAAACTTCTTGATGATTGTTCTGCATAAGAATAAAAAGCATCATGGACCTACTCAACGATATTGAGAGCGCCTGAAATGCTGGACAACGCTAAAACAAGCGCAAGTCCGAGACCATCCTGGGCTTTCGTCTCCCGGGTCATCACACCTGCTGGTTGCGGTAAGACGGAGACCTTGCTACTGGCGTCAGGCCTGCTCGATCGACAGGCCGTTAAGGCATCGCAGCGTATTTTGGTAACGACCTTCACTCAATCGTGACGCGCGACAGCATCGACTGCTCACGCGTCGCTGATCACGCGTGGCGTGGGCAGTGACCGTGCAACTTCACAGGCTCTCCGCGAGATTGATCTGCTCATAGCAATGTTATTGGCCTCGATCCGACGCGGCTGACGATGCCACAGAACGACTGCGGGTGAGCGTTGTCGCGCACCAAAACTTAGCAAAATGACTGACCAACGACGAGCGATATTAGTTTGGTCGAGGTCGCTGTGAATGATGAGCAGGTTCTGGCTGAACTTCAGCGTTCGGCAACCAGATGCATCGATGATCGAGGAGCAGCGCCAGCCAGAGTCGCTTTGACCTACCGACGATCTGCCGCCATTGAGCTGAGTTATCCTCGCCAACGATGAGGTGAGCGGCGCTCTACCAGCGGCATTAGGGCGATCATCGTCGATGAGTTCCAGGACTTGACGCCGCAGCAACTGCGGATCGTCCAACGGCTACGAAGACCACCCGTGCGGGCGACTCAGCTCAGGGATCTACGCCTTGCCGGCGCTCAGCCTGAGTATGTCAAGAGAAAGTTAGAAACCGAACGCTCTGAAACCATCGAGTTTGCCGAGTCATTCCGCTCGTCGCCAGCTGTGCCGACGGCGGTTAACCACTCATACAGTCTGACCGGTGGGCGGACGCTGACGCAGCCAACCCAGACTCTGGCCCGAGTGGTGGCTAGCAGGACTCTTGCGTTTTAAACAAATGCACGAAGAAGCCCATTATATCACACAACCTTGTCGAGTGCATTTTGCTCACGAACGGGCTCTCGGCAACGAATCGGCATTTCGCACGCATGGGCGGCAGACGGCGGTTTGTCGATGAAGCGTTCACGGGCAGATGGCCTCCCCTGTATCTGTCATTGGGACAACGGCGTGCTTGATGTCCGTGAAAGCAAAAGATTCGAAGCATGTTGAGAGGATCCGCCGTCCGAGTTCCGCAGTGCAGATAATCAGCTGGCGTTCCTTCGACAAGCCGTTTCTTTTGACAACGAGCAAGATCCGACGAGCGAACCGCACTCTCGACTGCGATCGACTGGTGCTTTTAGCCCTCTGGATAAGAACGTAAACCCAGACACTATCCAAGGGCGCATCCAAATTGGCGACAATGAATCACTCATTACACGCAGCGGAGTCCATCTACCACTGGTCATGCCGGTAAGGGCAGCAGTGATTGGATGGTTGTTGTTGGTCTGGAGGAAGACCGCGCCCAGTTACCAGGCAATACAAGCTGGAGAAAATTCTGCCATGATGGATGAGGCAGCGCGGACATCATTGCTGTTATGCCTTCTAGAGCACGGCATGGGTGCTGGTGACTTCGAGCGACGTGTCGCCGGACGACTAGACCAAAGCGCAGAGCCCAGCAGTCACGTTTTCTGCTAACTCTCTTTCCTGTTGTGGAAGAGAGATCGTCAACAGATCCATGACTGGCTTACGGATGTGGGATTGGAGGCTATCGCGACAGGTGATTCAGGAGACGTGAAGCCAACCGATGGAAGATGAGCACAAAGGCGCCGGATGGTGAGTAGATAAAATTGAGCAACTCTACTATGAAATCCGCCGGAACAAGCATTTGAAGCACGATTTGCTGGCGAAGTGGAGACTGTGCCGCACAGCGCTACTATAATCAAAGCGCCAGCTTTAGATCTCGACATTCTGGCTTTGGTTCGCACACGATAGACAGGAGCGATTAATGGATTGCGGTAGGAAGAAAGCGGCTTGCGGATAGGAGATCTCGCAGCGTATCGATATTACGTCTACGAGGACTCAGCGATAGCGGCCAGGAGTTGAGCGACTTTTGTCGATGAGTACGACAGCTATGCGGGTACCCAGCACGACTGGAACGCTCCTGAAGGACTCGTCATCCCGACGGATACTACCGGCGGACGAAACGACGACCGATACCCTTCATGGAAGACGGCGTCGGCATCCGTCGAGACACATATCCAGGACGATGACGGTACTGAATGGACAGACACTGATGAGATCACGGACGGTCGTGGCATCTTGAACTGGTTCCGTGATAATCGCTGACGTTTTGAGATTTTCGTGTACTCAGCGACACTGATGTGAGCACGAGAACACAAAACCATACTGTCCGTTGAAATTTCGCTAACGGGTTTTCAAGATGTCGTTAACTCGTCGAAGACGTCGTCGGGCAATGCTTTGATATAAGCGATGCGCGCGAATCGCGGCTTCCCAGTTAGCTCAGGACAGCGATGCTGATGGTTCTTGCTATTCGGCACTTTCGGCTTCGAGCAGTTAGCAGAGCCACAGCGTCATACTGTCTTCGGCGACCGCGCGCTCGAAGAAGATACGGTAACGGTCGATATACGAAGCACCATTAAAGATGGTGTCGGCAGGAAACGGCATATTGGAAGGGACTCGAACTGCTCCAAGCGATCCTTTGGCTCGTTCGACGAGCATCACAAAGTCGAACCAAGGCTTGAGGCGGCGAAGAGGCCGCGCTCGACAGCCATCTGAGTCTGCTGCCAGTCCGAGAGCCTCCTCTGTTCGCTATTGAAGTTGTGCCAGAAGGGCCGCGCTGCGACTTGAACCGCATGGCGGCAACGAGAGCGCCGCGGTAGAGCGCGATCAGATCCCAGTTTTTGACGGGTCGGAAGTAGGCGGGTAGGTTGTTCTGTCCCGTGGTTCTGACTTCGAATTTAAGGTCGGGGTCGCTTCGCCATAGTGCTGCCACGACCTGTTGCATAGCGTCCATTTGCTTGCCGCCAGTGACAGCAGCGCGGTTCCCTGCGTCCTTCACCCCGGAGAGAACGCCTTGGTGAGTCCGTTGTGGTCGGAAGACCGTGCCAGTAGCTGGACAGCAGTGCCCCAGCGGTCAGTAAAGAGCTGCTCGTTGTGATCAACCATGCGAAAATTCCTGTCGTTAGACGGTCCCTACCGCAGTCCATGGGCTTCCTGCTGCGCGGGTCGCAGCTTCTGTCGCCCGCACAGGCGGTTCGGAGTCGATCGCACAGTAGAGAGATTTGATCGGGGTTTGGGATCGCGATTTCTTTCGCAGATACTGAGCCTGAATCGTAGCGTACCGCCCCGCATCTTCACGCCATACGCGCTAACGAAAGGCTTCGGCGACTCGTGACAGGAGGAGACCTGGGCAAGTACCTCTAAATCCCACGAAGTTGAGATGATGTAGTAGAGGTTGTGATGCGGGTAATACGCCTGGCTCCAGCACTGGAGTGATTTTGGCCTTCATGTCCTGAAGTAGCAGCTTCGGCTGCTCCGCCAACCGGATAGACCTTGTCGATCGTACGATGCCACCGCTGGATTGCGTTTGACGATGAAGCGGTTCTTCACTGCCGGGTGCGCACTCCGAGTGCTTTACGGCAAACTGCGGGTGGCAATTCAGATCGACAGATCCCGTCATTGTCCCACCGGGTTGAGAAGCAGCTGTCGGTGGTCTTGAGCTACCAGAACGGATGTCGTCTGCCATCACGATCGGCAGAAGGCGATCAGCCCTCGACACGATTCACGGTATCTACTGACGATGTGATAGCTTTGTCGGCACCGGTCGCTACGCCGATGCCGATACGAGTTATCCCATCATCCTCCGCTGTAGGAACTGTCTCTGAAGCAGCTCTAACAACTTGACTGATGCAGGGGCCGGCAGGCCAGAAGCCGGATGTTTTCGAACCAACTGGGCATGCGAGCACCTTCCCAGCCTGCACCAGCTGCTTCCCGTTGGCACCACGTACGAACTGATTGCGCGCGCTCCAGTACCGCCAGTCGCGGTGGTGTCGATGACCGTCGCTCCCGCCTGGGTGTGTTGGCTAGCACGGTGATTGCGGGATAGCGGGAGACCGTTAGCTCGAAGGTCGACGTCATGCATCTGCCACGGATTCCACAGCGTAGTGCGCTGTGATCAGTTCTCTGAGATGGCTACCGTACGCATGCGCATCCAGTCAGCTGCAGATGAAACCCCAAGCGACCATCCTTGGCCCAAAAAGCCTGAGCGATCGCTCATAGAACCGATGTATATCGGAACGGCCCCGCATTGTCGTCCAGCGAGAACGGTAGAGACGCTCAACGTCGTCGTCAGGGTCTTCTGTCCGGATATACGGCGGGTTGCCGACCACGAAGTCGACGCCATGAGGTATGTCGGCGAGAAGGAAATCGCCGCAGTGTAGCCACCTGTCCGCAATCAGCTCCGCCTTCTCGGGTCGGCGCCAGCCCGCAAGAGCAGGTGGAGCGCTTTGCTGACGGCAGGTATCGACGTGCTCGTTGCCGAAGGTCAATCCCGAACAGGGCGTCTCCGAGCGTCGCCAGATCCCTCTCGTGTTGCTGCGCGACGCCAACAGGCGTTCGACGACTGGGATGAAAAAGGAACCAGAACCAATGGACGGTTCAACGAGCGCATCATTGCCAAGTCCCGATCGCCGTGTAGCAGCCCACCAGGCTCGCGGATGGTCTCGACGACGGCGGCGGGTGAAGACCTCGCAGGCTCGGCCTGCCGAGCGGCGGCAAATCGTCAGTGGTGTCTTCCGTTCGGCGAGATGGCTTGCGACAGGATCAAGATCTACCCGAAGGGCGCTGCCGGCGACGCCGCTGGCTCATCCGCGGGTGCCGCGCGCCAGCGCGCATGAGACGAGCGGGCGTTTGCCACGGGAGCGCGGATCAGGGCGTGTGACCCTTGGGCATCTGATTGGTGATGCGCTCTACCACAGGTGCTCGAGGCCGACAGGGCTGGTAGATCAATCGCCTTGGCGTATCTGGCGCCGGCGGATACGGTGCTGGTCGGGGTGTGCTGGCTGATTGATCCGAAGATCGATCTGCAGGCGGACATTCTGGCGCGGATTCCTGAGCAGCGGCGTGATGACGTGGTGGTGATCGACCCGACCAGCAGCCGCTCGGTGGGGATCAATCCGCCGGCGGGCGCAGGCGGCAGCGCAGCGGGCACATTGTCGCCGGCGGGAGGTGGCGTGTCAGGTGGTGGTGCGTCGCCGGAGCTGGTGGCAGATGTGCTGGCGACGTTGAAGGGGTGTTTGCTGAATCCTGGGTGTGGGTGGAGCAGGTGCTCGCTGCTGCGTGCCAGACGCTCGCGCGCACGCCCGCGCGACCTTGGTCGATCTACCCTTCGCTGACCAACGCGGCGTACCGCCAGCGGCTCATTGCGCCTGCGCGGACCCGTTGGGGACGGGCAGTTCTGGGCGGCCTACGAGGCACTCAGCGAGGCACAGCGTCAGCAGTGGGTTGGGCCGGTGCCGACGCGCTGCAGCCTTCCTGATCCGGCCGCACCTGCGGCCACGTTGAGGCCGCGCTGTCGTTCAACCTGGGGAGGTGTTCACGCGGCGGCGGATTGTGCTGATCAGTCCAACAGGGGTGCTGGGGCGGAGTTGGCTCGGCTGCTCGGGTCGCTGCTGGTGGGCCAGCTCTGGCCGCTCATCCCGGCCCGGGCTGCGGTGGAGCCGTCGCGGCATGTCGGTCAGTGTCTCTCATTGATGAGGTGCGGGACTATCTGTCGCTGCCGGGCAGCCTGGCCGACGCCCCGGCTCAGGCCCGGTCACTGGGGCGGCCTTCACCTGGCGCATCAGTACGGGGGCAGCGCCGCGGCGCTCAAGGCGGGATCGATGCCAATGCGCGCAACAAGATTATCTTCTCCTGAGTGCGGCGGACGCGGCCGAGCTGGCCCGTCAGGCGATTGACCTGGAGGCGGCCGACTTCCAGCTGTGCCGCGCTTTGGCAGTCGACTCGCGCACCACGCACCACGGGCGGGAGAACCCCGTAGCCCGCCACCACCATGACCAACCCCACCGGTGCAGGACGCCCCTGGCACCGCGCGCGAGCAGCCAGGTGCGCTACGGGTCAGGATGCCGCGCAGACTGAGGCCGCTCGCTAGCGCGAATCGGACAGAATGACAGCACGCCAGACAATGCAGATGGTGATGCGACGGCTCGACCGACGCCGACCGCTGCTACCGATACAGCAGATGGCCGTGGGGAGAAGTCGATCGGGCGGAGACAACGGGCCGGTGAACGGCGTACCTGGCTCGACGCCTGGCGGGTGTTCGCCGCCGACCAGATAGGCGGAGCGGAGGAACAGCGTGATGGGCGGAGGGATTGAGCGTGCCTCCGCATCGCGTCGGCGACCCGGCAGCGCTTCAGACACCACCGGGGCTACGAAGTTCGCTGCGAAGTATCGCCTATCTGGCCCCTGCGCCTGTCCTCCACCACTGGCGCTGCCAAGACGCGTCGGGACGAATCGCCAGGACGCATCGCTGCAGCGAGCAGGCGGACATCGGCGTCGTGGCGCGGCACAGGCGCGACGTTGAGGGGACTGATGGCCCCTTGTGCCCATCACACCCACCACCGACAACAGCCCCGGCCATGCAGCACAGCCCTGGCTCACAGCAGTGGCTCGATCAACAACATGACGATCAGCACAGGAGGAAACAGCCATGAACACATCGATATCGACATCGGAATACGCGAGCGTCGGGACAGGCACTGGTCTGGCGGTGACCGACGTCCGCGACGACACCAACGACGATAGAGAAAGCAACGACGACAGAGGCAGCGAAGTCTCAGCGGCAGGTTCCTCACGCGATTGGGCGCGCGCCCAGCTGCAGGCGATTGCTGCAGCGGCTCGATGCCACCGATCGAGGGCTGCTGGCGTTACTGGCGGCCCATCGCTATGCCGCGACGCGCCAGCTAGCGCAGATCTCCGAGCTCTCAGGGCAGTACAGTTCGGCCCGTTCGGCGCTGCGCCAGACCAGTCGGCGGCTGCGACGTCAGCACGGCTGGGGCTGGTCGATCACCCGGCGCGGCGGATTGCGGCACGCGGGCCGGCTCAGCGGGGCACGTCTGGTACCTGACTGCAGCGGGCAGCGCCTGACGGGCGAGGGGCAAGGGCGTGGACTCGCGGCGGCGTCTGGAGCCGTCGGCGCTGTTCCTCGCTCATGCTTGGCGATCACGCAGGCGCGCGGGTCGTCATCGAGCAGGCCATTCACGCTGGTGGACGCCTGGCCCGGTTGCGTACTGAGCCGGCGTGCTGGCGCTGGCTGCGGCTCGGTGGGGCGCTGGGCTGGCTCAGCCGGCTCTGGAAGCAATCACGGCAACGGACACAGGCGCAGAAGATCACTGGCTCTCGAGGTCGACGGGCACACCGAGCATCCGGCCGGCTGCTGGCCAAGTGCCACGACTACCAGGCCCACCTGGCCAGTGGCATCTTCAAGCCCAGCACGGCTACCACCCGCCTCCGGATCATAACCCGCAACTTCTGGATCGTAGCCGCAAAACATCGCGAGGCGATTCGCGCTTTTCCGGCAAAATGATTTTCTTCTGATAATTGGCAGATTGTCGCCGATCTCGATCTCGCTTAAGCTGGCTGCGTGGCCGGACGAGAGTCAGCTTGCCTGATGTGGCCCGCTACAAGCTCCGCACCCGCACGCGGCACGCAAAATTGTCTCACCGTGTTGACGCGTATTCGCCAGCTAGACCAAAGGGCGATGGGGTCTGTTTTCTGATTGTTGAAGTGGTGGTGTGTAGAGGTGTAGGCGCTAGGCTTGTGTTGTAGAGTGTTTGTTTTGTTGGTCGTCGTTTAAGCCGGTGTGGTTGGCTGTGTGGAGAGGCCGGGCGCGTTTGAGGCGGTCGTCGCGGTCATTGTTGCCATCGTTCTGGCGGGCTGTAAGATCATTGGGAGGGTCGATCTTCGAGCCGATGGCGGTACAAAAATCGAGCTTACGTTTGAGGATGACTGACGGCATGATGGCTAAAATTCACCAAACGTGCGAGGGGTGCGACTCACCTTTGAAGCGGAGCTGACATTCGTCAGTAAACCAAAGTCGAAGACGTCACTCCCCGGGTGGCCATCTCACGTGTCGGTTGACGTCAAACGAACCTTTTGGAGGACATGTGCGTTTCGTTAGGAAAGGTGATAGATACTTTCAGAATATCCTGGTGCTCATGATGGTGACGACGATCTTAGTGATCTTCGGACAAGGATAGTGATTACTATGCCGGAGGGTTGTCAGTCGAGTCTCGGTAGCGTCGAAGGGCGTCAAGTGTTTAGAGAATCTTGATTTCTTGACGTATGGACTGTCGATTGAGGCGAAGCGGGTGGGTCGAGTGCGTCCCTGTCGGCCATGGGCCGGAGGAGCGGTGTCATCTTCTGGTGGAGTGCCTGTGTGGGTGGGCTGGTGTAGCAGGTGGTGCGCTGGTTGGTTGGTGGTGTGGTGGCGCCAAGGCGGAGAAAACACAGAGCGGTGCCTGTCGGTCGTGACTTAGGGCCGGCGGGGTTTGGGCCGACTGCCGGGCTTGATGGCCTCCAGGTGCTGGGCTGTTTTGAGGCGTGCCAGAAGCCGCCAGATGGGGCGGGCCAGGCAGACGTTGGGGCGGCAGGACAAGAACTGATGAAGATCCGCATGTCGGTATCGCGATAGCTTGGATGATCGAATCTAACCAGGTCGAGTCTTGCTGGACAGGCGAGTCCTGCGTTTGAACAGGTGGTGCGCTGATAGATTAGTTGCTTTTTACAGTTGCGCTGTCACGGCCCGCGCCAAGGCCTTCGGTGGCTAGGGACGTCGGTCAACCCTCCTGGCCGCCGTTACGACTGCTGTCGCATGCTGGCGGCCGGGCTGATGCCCCATCCGTTCGACCGGGCCCGTGGAGACTGCCGCGATGACGCGGCCAGACGGCCCCGCACGGGGCTGAAATCGATGCCACCGATCTCGCGCGTTCGGAGACAGACTGTGCCCACCCGCGCTGCGTACGGCGGATAAGTTCGTGGCGGTGAAATTAGCCCGTGCAAGCCGCGGTGGAGCCCTGTCCGCTCCCTCACGCCAGGCACCTGTTGATCCCGCTGCCTTCGTGAAAGAGTCGCACCAACCGGATCGAATCGCGTAGGCCGACCGTGCGTTCGGCCGCGGGCCACGCACACCCGCTGATCGCCCTGTCGGCGAAAAGCTGGGCTGATTCAGCCCGTATGGTCGCGCAGAGCGGTGAGCACCGGACTGGCGGAGGCGAGGCAGGTGCTGTCTTCCCCGCGGCCGAAGCCAATCTCGCCGAGGCGTGGGCCGAGGATGAAACGTCCCTGCACTGTCGCGAGCGACGAGGCGGTGGTGTTCGAGAGCCACAGCTAGACGGTGGACGGTAGGCCGTGCCAAATGGGTTGCGGACACCAATTGCGCGAGCGTTTGCGGGCCGGATTCCAGGGCGCTGAAACAGGAGGCCGCCTTTGTCGAGCACGCCGACGCCAGAGCTGTCGTCTCTTGGCGTGTCGTCGCTACGGCCATCGGCGTCGTCCTCGGCGTGCAGTGTCCATGATGATGATCTGCATCTCACGCTTTGAGATGCAGGACGAAATTCCCTGATTGCGCGATCCTTTTTCTTGACTCTTTTCAACCGAATATGACAGGAGAAACAATGGGTGCGACGCTCGCCGAAAAGGTCTAGGGCTGACCATCGTTAAGCGTGGTGAGAACGGTGCCCGACCTCCTTTTCGCTGATCTCCAACTTGTTCACGAAGTCACGAGCCTCAGGCCTTCGAGCTTTTCCTGCCTGGCCGTACGCCCCGTGCGCAGGCCGGATGGATCGGTCGCTACGAAGACCACAATACCCCCACGCTCAATATCGATTTGCCTCATCGCCGACCTGACGTCGCGCGCCCAAATCGATGCATTGCGCCGCAACTGTGAGGAATTCGGCGTTCCCATATCTCCTCGGAAACGCCGATCAGGGGCATCGTCCACGTGGTTGGCCCCCAGCTCGAGCTCACCCAGCCGGGAATGACGATCGTCGTGCGGTGGGTCCCACACATCCACCCATGGTGCATTCCGGCTCGCTCGCCGTGGGCATCGGAACGTCGGAAGTCGAGCATGTACTGGCGACTGAGACCCTTCCCCTCGCTCCGTTCAAGACGATGGCGATCAACGTGGACGGCAAGCTCAAGCCCGGAACCACCGCGAAGGGGACATCATCCTGGCCATCATCGCGAAGATTGAACGAACGGCGCTGCGCCACGTCATCGAATACCGCGGCGAGGCACATCCGTTTCATCCGCTGAGGCACGATGACGATCTGCAACATGTCGATCGAAGCCGGCGCGCGCGCGGGAATGGTTGCCCCGGACGAGACCACCCGTTGCCCAGCGTCAAAGGGCGCTAATGCACGCCGGAGAGTGGGAGGAGGCGGTTGCTCTACTGGCGTACCTTGGCGACCGACGACGACGCAGAATTCGATACCGTTGCTCGAACTTGACGCCGACGAGCTGGAACCCTATGTCACCTGGGGGACCAATCCGGGCAGGGAATAGGGATCTCCGGAAAGGTCCCTGAGCCGACCGACATAGCCGATGAGACCCAGCGTAAAAAGCCGCCGAAGGCTGATCGAGTACATGGGCCTTAAAACCGGGGACTCCGATGCGTGAGATCGACATCGACGCTGTTCATCGGCTCGTGCACGAATGGGCGGATCGAAGACCTGCAGGCTGCCGCGCGTCGGTCATCAAGGGCCGTAGAAGGCGCCGAAGACTCGCGTCATGGTAGTTCCGGGATCGCGCGAGTACGCCTTCAGGCGGAAGCCGAAGGCCTCGACAAGGTTTTTCTCGATTTCGGGCCGAATGGCGCAATGCAGGATGCTCAATGTGCTTGGGCATGACCCCGACCAGCTCAGCCCCGGGAGAGGTGCGCTTCGACGTCGAACAGGAATTTTCAAGGCAGACAGGGGGCCGGGAGGACGAACCCACCTCGTCTCGCCCCTCGTGGCCGCCGCGACGGCTGTCAGGGGCAAGCTCGCCACTCCGGCCGACCTTGGGCAATGTGACAGAGCCGGGGAGTATCAGGCGACGTCCGGGATTCAAATCGGCTCAAATCGGCTTAAGGTGATGTGACGAGCTCAGGGGCGGTTTGAGCTCGCTCTGAAAGGAACGCGATGGAAAAGTTCGCAACACACGGGATCGGCGTCCCGCTGCGGCGCAGCGCCGTCGACACGGATCAGATCATTCCCGCCGTCTACCCTCAAACGCATCACGCGCACGGGATTCGAGGACGCTCTCTTCGCCTCATGGCGGAAGGATCCCTCCTTCGTTCTCAACAAGGAGAATACCGCCGCAGTTTCCGTGCTGGTGGCCGGCCCTGATTTCGGCACAGGGGTCTTCCCGCGAGGCACGCCGTGTGGGCGCTCAGGACTATGGCTTCCGCGCCGTCTTCGCCCCGAGTCGCCGACATCTTCCGCGGCAATGCGGGCAAGCAGAGACCTTGTGGCAGGGGGTTGTGGCGCAAGAGGACATCGAGCAGCTGTGGAAGATCCTCAGGACCAACCCCGGGAGTCGAGGTCACGGTCGATCTTGAGAGCCGTACGGTCCACGCAGGGCTTTGCCTGCCGCTTTGATCTGAGACGATTACACCCGCTGGCGGCTCATGGAGGGCTTGACGACGTCAGCATCACCCTCAGAACGAAGACGCCATCGAGGCCTACGAGTTCACGCCCCTCGTTCAAACCGAAAACACTGCCCAAGAAACACCTTCCGAAGTCGAAGTAGCTTCGCGCGGCCGGTGGGTCAGGATTCGCCGCTAGCGTGACCTACTCGCCTGAGGGTCTTTGAGCCTTCAGTTTGGGCGGGCTCACATTCCGCGAATCCTCATTGGGCGAATAAGCAGCTATCCTGATTGCGCGGATTACGCGCCGGGTCGAGTACACGCACGTTCGATCGGCAGCCGTCTACTATGGAGGACGCAAAATGGTCAGCAAAATTCGCGTGCTTGTGGCGCCACTTCGCGGTGAGGTCACCGTACGCGAGCGAAAAACCTGGTTCCCAAGGCGATGGTGGCCACTTTTGCTTTCCGCAGAGACCTCGAGGCTCCGCAACGTCCTTTGATTCGCGACGTTGACGTTGTCTCCGACCTTCTGCGTATGCACGGGTTACCGTCGATTACGATCAAGAGGCCGGTGTTCTGGCGATCACGCCAGGGCGACGACACTTCGAGGACCCCGTGGAGATGGACCGCCTTGCCGGATCGTCCGCGCATCCCCATCTTGTTCGGGTCCGCTCCTGCACAATTTGGGTGAGGCTTTCATCCCCGACCTGGGCGGATGCCACATCGGATCCGACCGGTCAATTTCCACCTGAGAGTGCTCGAGGATTTTTGGGGCGCGCAGAATCAGGAAGCCGCGGGTGTGCATCTCGTAGTGACAAAGCCGCTTGGCCAGCATGCCCGTTCACTTGTCCCTATCCGTCCGTCGGGGCGACGGAGCGAACGCTATCGACGGCCGTCATGGCCGAGGCATAACCGAACTGACGAACGCCGCGGTGGAACCCGAGATCATGGACCTCACAGCGATCCTGCAGGAAAATGGCGCCATCATCTCCGTCGACACGGGACCGCACAATCCGGATTGAAGGGGTGGAAAAACTGCGCGAGTACTCGCATACGGCCTTGCCCGATCGCATAGAGGCAGGTTCGTAGGCCTGCGCCGCCCTGGCGACCGGCGGTGACGTTTTTGTCAGGGGTGCGGAGCAGCAGTCCATGACGAGCTTCCTCAATGTCTTCCGTAAGGTCGGGGCGAGATTCGATGTCCGCGATGACGGCATCCGTTTCTGGCATCCCGGCGGGCAGCTGCGATCCATGGCGCTGCAAACAGATGTTCATCCTGGCTTCACGACCGACTGGCAACAGCCCTCGTCGTCGCGCTGACGCAGGCTACGGAGTCTCCATCGTTCACGAAACCGTGTACGGGGAACGTTTTAGTTTCACGGAGGCTCTCAACGAGATGGGAGCTTCGATCCAAACGTATCGCGAATGCCTGGAGCGGCCTGCAGTGCAGGTTCGGGCAGCGCAATTTCTATCACTCGGCGGTCATTCAGGGGCCCGACGAAACTTCGGGCGGCCGACATTGACGTTCCCGATTTGCGCGGCGGCTTCTCACACCTCATTGCGGCGCTTGCCGCCCTGAGGGGAGTCTGTGGTGTCAGGAATCGACATCATCGATCGCGATACGAACATTTCATGCAGAAACTTAGAGCGCTCGGGGCCAATGTGGTCAAGGAGAACTAAGTGGCCGATTCGATGCCTCCGCTCACAGTCTTATTGCGGGGCCGGTTTTGGCCATTGCGGGGGCGCTCCAGAAGATCGAGGCAGTCGGCGCCGAGGATTCCCCGCTCGGGTCCTTTTCTGCTGGTGTCCAACCACACCCTGCCACCTCGACTGGCTCACCCGGCCACTCTCGTCTATCGCGCGAAACGCGCCCCGCGCTTCGCCGCTCGTGCCGACCTGCACCACCGTCCTGTACTTGGCTGGATCATGCGCAAAACCGGGCAGATACCCATATATCGGCCCGACGCCGCCTCCGCTCCCAAAGACGGAGGCAGCCCCGCTTCCTCCATGCGCGCGATGGGGGATACGCTCGCCGAAGGCAAAGGCATCATCGTCTTTCCCGAATCGACGTTCACGAGAGACCCTTCCGGATGGCCCATGAAAGCGCGAACCGGGGCGGTGCGTTTGGCTTTGGCCGCCCCCGATGCGACCGTCATACCGGTGGCGCACTGGGGCGACGAGGAACTCATCGACCCGTGGACGGGCAAAATCGCCTGGCGAAAACTCGGGCGGTGGCGCACCACTGTACGCGTTCGTGTGGGAGCACATCCCGTCGACCTTTCACACGCTACCGTGGCCGGGAGGTCACGCACGAACTTTTGACCGCGGCAACGGAAGAGATCATGGTTGCCGTCACCGATGAGCTGAGGGCAGTGCCACCGCCGACGTCGCCGCCGGCAACGGGCCTCGGCAGCGACGGTGGGACAGAAAGATCGACGGTGACCCTTCGAGAAAAGACCGTGCTTGAGCACCACGGTCGGATCGCCGCGAGGCAAGAGCGCCAGGCCGAGCGGAAATCAGCGAGACGGCGGTTCCTGAGCCGGCTGAGGCACACCGTGGGGAAGCGGTAACCCGCGCATTCTCCGAATACGCGGGTGCTCTCGGACTTTTTCACGTCTACCACGAGCCGCGTCGGGTTTTGCAGCACCTGCACGCGATAGGCCTTCTCCCTCGAAAGTCCGATGAGAGACGCTGTGCTGGCCCTCGAAGGGTACTGTACGGCGACCCCTCGACCGTCGAAAGGGAGGTCAAAGATCCGGGATTCAGGCTGGCGGGCGGGCTTGCGACGTCGCTGGTTCGCGTACGCCCGCCCGTCGATCTTCAAGAAGACGTCTCCTTTCACGTCCACCCGATCGCGCTTATGCTCGTCGACCGGCTCCCCGGTCCATGTTGTCAACCAGGTCAGATCCGAAGCCGTTCCGGTGTATTGAACCACGACCCTTTCAAAGCCGAGTGCAAACCGACCCGATTTTTCCGGGAAAGGCATGGCCGACGGTGGAAGGGAACCCGTCCGATTGCGTTCCTCCGTCAGCCACTCGGTAGGGGCAACGGGGAGGCGGATGTCTGCGAGGTGCGCGGCGCGAGCGCGATGATGCCGGGGCCGATGAAACCGCACCCGCCTTGGCCTTTGGTTTGTCCGATGTGGGCTCGGCCTGGGAAGACGAGCAGGCCGAAAGGGCCAAGACGAAGAACGGTCCATGCCGCCGTTGACACGATTTCTCACTGGTGCACCGCCTTCAATGCGTTGTCAAGGTCTCTCCAAAGATCGTCGACGTCCTCAGTACGCAACGCTCACACGCAACAGGTCCTCCGGAACCGATTGCGCTTCTGAGAAAACGACGCCGGCGGTTCGAAGCTCGACCGACGCCACCCAAGGACGTGGCCGGCAGCCAAATCTTCACGTGGCTTCCCAGCTCCTCGGCCGCCTGCAGGCCGCCGACCGGCCTCATGGTGAGCACGCCGACAAAACAGGACATGAGCCGCGAGGCACGCTCGTGTTGGGGATGTGAAGGAAGGGACGGATGGCCAACCTCGGCCACAAGGGGTGGCTCTCAAACGTCGGGCGAGTTCTTCCGCGTTTTTCCAGATGCGTTCCATGCGCAGGAAGTGTGCGCATTCCTCGTAAAAGCATCCAAGCTTCCACGGGGCCGGCCCCGCCCCCGGCGGTGGTGCGTTCCTCGTGCAATGCTTCGTGAAGGTCTTCGCGGGACGTCAATGCGATGCCTAGAACGACGTCGGAATGGCCGGATAGGTACTTCGTCGCCGAGTGAACGACCACGTCTGCCCGATCGTGAGCGGGCGCTGACCCAGGGTGTGGCGAAGGTGTTGTCCACGGCGACGAGCGCTCCAACCGCGTGGGCGGCCTCGCAGATCGCCGGGATGTCGGCCACCTCAAGCATAGGATTGGTGGGCGATTCGATCCGCTACGAGCCCGGCCGGTTGTTCTTGGCCGTGATGGCTCGATCACGGCGTCGGTGTTCGCGATGTCGACCGCGAACTTCGCCGCCTTCGGCGCGTCGCCCGGTCGTGAGCGACGATGAGAGAGGCGTGATAGGCGTGTCGAGGTATGACCAGGGCGCTCCCGGCCGATTCAAAATGCATGGTAGTTCGCCACTGCCGCCATACCCGAAGAATGCAGCAGCCCGGGCAACTGGGCACCTTCGAGTTCTGCCGTGAGTCTTCGACGGGGTGCCACGTCTCGTTGGACCATCGGGAGTAAAGCATGGATCCGTCGGGCGGAACCCGTCGAGTGGTAAGTTGAGGAAAGGCTTATTGGCGGGTTGACGGGTGAGCCCTGGGCGCGAGTCGGGCGTGCTGATGCGACCGCAATCGTCGCCTGTGCGAGCTCATGGTTTTCACTCATAAGAGGTAGGCTATCGCCTTAGTGGTACCGAAAGTGGAAGGCGACCAGATAATGGCAAAGACGCGTGTGGCCCTCATCTATGGCGGGGTCTCGGGCGAACACTCAGTGTCGTGTATGACCGTTTCGCATCGGTTTTGCGCGCCATGCGACCCCGATAAATACGGAGGTCATCCCCATAGGATACGCCGCGACGGACACATGGGTTCCGGATCGAGCGATCCAGACCTCGTTGGAGGCCGCGGGCCCCGAGGGGGAGGTTGAGGGTCCCTCCTGCCGGGTAGGATGGAGATCGGAGGGCAGTCACGTGCGTATGACAATGCAATCTGACTCGAAAATCGGCGTCTCGCCAATTGAGGCGCTCGGGAGCATTGACGTGGCCTTTCCGCTTCTCCATGGCCCGCCCGGTGAGGACGGTACGATCTCAGGGATTCTCGAAATGGCTGGGATTCCGTATGTCGGCTGCGGCGTTTTCGCCTCTGCCGCAGGCATGGACAAGCATTTCATGAAGGTGGTTCTCGCCTCTGCGGGCATTGACGTTGCACCATGTGCTGGTCGCACCAGAAGATGGCGCGGAACCGAGAAGAGGGAGATCCTGGCCGAGATCGTCGAAAAGCTGAGCTTCCCGCTATTCGTCAAACCGGCTCGGGCGGATCGTCGTTGGGAATCGCCAAAGTTCTGCGAGGCCCGGCGAGCTTGAAGCCGCAATCGACGCCGCCCAGAAAGTCGATCCGAAGGTGATCGTTGGAACAAGGTGTGGAAGGCCGAGAGGTCGAGTGTGCCGTCCTTGGCGGGCGGGGCGATGCGGCTCCTCGAACGTCGATTCTCGGCGAGGTCGTCGTGGACGGAGGGGATTGGTACGACTTTTGAAACGAAGTACGTTCAAACGGAAGGGTTTCACATGGCGATACCCGCGCCGTCGAGTCAGACGTCGAAGCCGAGGTCAGACGCATCGCCGCGAGGGTCTTCGAGGCTTTCGACTGTGAAGGTATGACCCGAGTGGATTTCTTCCTGACCGATGACGGCAGGGTGCGTCGTCAATGAACACAACACACTCCCGGGATTCACTCAGTTCTCCATGTACCCGGTTCTGTGGGAGCACACGGAATCCCTATTCTCAGCTCATTGACGAGCTTCATTGGCTTGGCTCGAACGTCCCGTGGTCTGCGTGGTGATCGCGCCCGCCGGACATTTCGGCGATGCCATTCCTGCGGTTGAACGGCCGGAGGCTACACTGCTCCGCTGCGGCCGCAGATTGAAGGTTGATGTTGTTCAACGGTGAATCGCCTTCCTTCCCGGAGCGAAGAAGGCCCGACGTTCTCGTGGTGGAAGGCATCGAGCTGAGACGTCGCCGTCTCTGGATCGAAAGGCCGCAATGAAGATTGGCTATATCGTCGGCTCGCTGTCGAAGGAGTCGCTCAACCGCGGTTTGGCCAGAGCCTTCGTCGCCGCCGCCCCGCTGGTGAGTTTTGTCGAACTGCCGATCGCCGATTTGCCGATGTGTCAAACCGTGATCTCGATGGTCACTGGCCACAGGTCGCCCTAGATTTCAAGCAGTCGATTCTGGATGTCGATGGCATTGTGCTCATTACGCCCGAGCACAACCGCATGTACTCCGCGCCTCAGCCAACGCCATCGAGTGGGGCTCTCGCCCGTATGGAAGTTCCGCGTGATCCGGAAAGTCCGTGGCGGTTACCGGCACGGCTCCGAGCAACGAGGCAACGGGGCTGGCACAAGTGCATCTGCGGCCCGCTCCATCATTTTTGCGGCTCAACGGTCTGCACCCGGCCGAGGTGTACGTCAACGCCGTCGAAGCCGGCATAACGCCGAAGGGCTTTTCGCCGAGCGCGAGGCCCTATCTTCGCCAGTTCATCGCGGGTTTCATCAACTTCGTTGAGGAGTACCACCGCGATTGACCAGTGAGTCTTTTTCGTTCTCCGCGGACGGCGTTTTTCGTTTGACGTCTCAACGCGTATAATTGTTGAATGTTCATTCAATTCGAGGTCTCGCATGCCTTCCGCGCAACGAAAAAGCGCATATACGAAGATCGCTTATGGTCGGATCGCTTTCTTCGACGTCCCTCATCAGGGGCCCGGCGGGCTCGTTTCTCCTCGCTCTCGAGGGCGTCGAATCTCATCGACCTCGATATCGGCAGCCTTCCGCTGTGCAAATCTGCGACTCACGACGCAACTGGCCCGAAGTCGCCACTGCCTTCAAGAAGGCTGTCGACGAGGCCGACGGCGTCTCATCCTCACGCCCGAGCACACCGCATGTACTCCGCGGCCGTTGCCAACGCCGTCGAATGGTCCTCTCGCCCCCTGGGAACCGCCTCGCCTGCGGGCAAGCCGGGTGGCACCGTGGCCGGAGTCTCGCCGAGCCCCGTTGCGACGGGGATAGCCCAGACTCATCTGCGAGGCCCGCTCACGTTCTTCGGCTCAGCTCTACCCGCATGAGGCGTACGTCAACGCACAGCAGGCGGATCACACCCGAGGAGGCGTAGCCGAGGGCTCGCGTGATTTCTCACCCAATTCATCGGCGGCTTCGTCGATTTCGTCAGGCGTCAGAATGACTCTCCCTCGGGCGACTGCCGTGCGCCAGCGTCGCGGCGCGATCAGAAACGTTCGACGCGAAACCGTTGCCGCCGCCAGAAGCGCTGCCACACAGCCATAAAAAGAGGGTTTGACGCTGTCGACAGAAAGGCTGGCCGGAAGGTATCGTGCGTGCCGGAAGATCGCCGCGCATGCCGCTATGCCTGATCGCCACTCCTGGATGGCGCAGAGTCGAATTGACGCCTGAGGCGACCGGGCGCGTCGGTCTGCGTGAAAATGCCCTGGAGGCGCCGGTCGCCAACGGGGAAGCTCAGTCCTATTCCGAGTCCGCGACCGCCGCGGGCGCGGTGCAATCGCCGTGCGGGACATCAGCCCCGACCTTCACGGCGAAACCCACGCGACGCGACCGTCTGAAGGAACATTCCGGAGACGAGCACGCGCCAACTCCGCGTCGTTTGACAGGTGAGTCCGCCGGGGAGATGAGAGCAGCGGCACGAGGGTCCGATGGGCCGGCCTGCAGCCCCGCTTGAATACCGCTGTATCCGAGTGTGATCTGGAGGAATGGCTCCAGGAAGAAGATCGCCCTGAAAACGCCTGCCGCAGAACCGTTAGCTGCATTGACCAGCGAGAAACGCCGGTTGGCAAACAGACTCAAAGGCATGATGGGGTTTCCGGCCGAGCGTTCCTGAGAAGGAAGAGAGCCAGGCGGGTCCGGCGACCGCAAGCCCCCTGATGGTCAGGCCGTCGGTCCAGCCCCTGGTCGGGCCTCCTGACGACAGCCTCATGCCGGCGGGAAGACGAATCCACGCCGAGAGCGATTCCGTGCAGGCCCGTCTTACCGAGCTGCGCCCCGGGGAGGAACTCGCGGAATGAACGGCAAACACAGGGCGCCGATCGGAACACTGATCCGAAGACGACCGACCAGTGTTTGCCCCGAGACAACCGCACGAGAAGCGGGCCCGTCGCTGTCCGAGGTCCGTTGACTGCGCCCACACGCCTATCGCGAGTTTGCGCAGGCGCCGAGGACGGCGTCGACGAGGGAGGGCGAGGGAGCACACGATCGCTGCGCCCGCCCCTGGATTGCTCGCACAGATGAGCGCCTGCAGCACGGAGCGAGGGCGTGCCGCCGAAGCCGCTGCAAAACGGCGATCCCGCAGGAGATGCCAGGGCGGCGTCCGAATCATGTCGCCGTGCGGCCATCGGGAGGAGAGGCAAGAACTAGGTGTAGGCGTTGACGAACCACCGTACTGGGTGACGGTTGCGCCGAGCTCGCGTTCATGTCTGGCAGCGCGAAGGTCATAAACGAGGTTGTCCAGAGCCGTCATGAGAGTGAGACGCGGCCGCGCTATGGCCCGCCGTCGGCGCTCTGCCCCTCGCCCGGCGCCCCGGGCGATTCGCCTGATGTGGGCTGTGCCGACGGCGGCAGGTCCGACGTCGACGGCGCCGACGAGGGCAGGTCCGATGCGGATTGCGACGGCCGAGTCGCCGGCTGCTGCGCTGACGCATGTTGTATTTCCTTGATTTCCGAAGGTTCTCGCTTTTCGAGCGGTCAAATTGGATATAGAACGATCTAGTTCAACAGATAGCATTGCTATCCAATCGTGCAAACGAGGAAGGAGACGGCTGTCGGATCTCGGAGCTTGCCCGCGAATCAGGGAAACGTCGGTGGCCACGATCAAGTACTACCTGCGAGAGGCCTTTGCGCTGGAGAGGGTCAATGCCCGCGAGGCTTCCTACGGGCAAGGGCACGAAGCGGCTGCGCGTCGTTCGCGATGGTCGAGGTGCTCGGGCGTCGATCGAGCAGGAGAAAAGATTCTCGGGCGGCGGACGACGCGCCGATCGCGACCTCTTTGCGATGTCGGAGGCGACGGCGGCTTTGCCGACGGTGAACGTCCCGCGGCGAGGGATTCGAAAGTGCGTGAACTGCGCGCGAATAGGTTCGAGCGGATTGTGCGCTCGCAGGACGCGAACGCCGAGGCGGTGGTCGAGCGCGCTGTCCGCCGCGACGATTTTGCGAAAAAGCTCGCGCGTGCCCATGGATAGAGGGTCAACTGAGTCTACGCCGCTGCTGCCTTGAGATGGCCGAGCGATTTCGCGCTTGCATACCCGAGGTGGGAGGCGCGGTCGAATTCGCCGTGCTCGGCACGCGTGTCCCGAGCCTGTGCTGTTGGCCACGCGGCGGGCGGCGCATCAAATCGGACACCGGGCAGCCTCCGGTCTGAAAGTAGAGCGGCGACCTCTCCCTCGGAGTGAGCCGAGCCGTTCGGCCGGCGAGGGCGTTCGGGCTGTGCGACGCATTCGGTGGCAATGGCGTTCAGCTGACAATGTTTCCATGCGTGTCGCGACTTTCAGAGGACGAGCTGCTTGATTGATCCGTCCGCATCTGCCGAGTGCCGAGGGAATCGAGGTGCTAAGCAGGGACGATTGCGCAGTGATCGGTTCTGCGGCGGGCAATGTCGCGATCTCTACGGACATGCTCGTCAGGTCGTATTACCTTCCCGAGTGGTCCACGTGGTATGACGTCGGATGGCGGGCGGCCAGCGCAGAACGCCGCCGACGCCGCGCGCCATGGGCGCCCGCCCCGTTTTCTTCGTTGCGGCTCTCAGCGTGCCCCAGCGATCGCGACGTGGAATGGCTTGTCGAGTTCGCGCGCGGCAGGCGAGGCCGCGAGGTGCGCTGGCGCGCAGGCGTCGACGCGGGGATCTCGCGGGGCCCCTGCAGCGGGAGGACCGTCGTCGGCGACCTTCGCCGCCCGCCGATCCCGGTCGGGGCAAGGCCGGAGACCGCCTCATCCACTGCGGAGTGCTCATTGGTCGCCGGGCTGCACTGCTTTCCGAAAGCGAGGCAGTCAAAAGCCGATTGCGCGAGCGTTTCTCCGGGATGATGAGGCTTCGCCCGCGCCGAACGGTGAGGCTCCGACGGGGCCGGACGACGTCGTCGCGGTCTATAAACGGCCGAATCCCCCTATCGACATCGTGCTGAAGGCTTGCGCTGGAGGTGAGATCGGGGCTCTTATGGACGTTTCAGACGGGCTCGTGCGGATGCTCAGCGAATGGCCGACTCCACGCAGTGGGATCGACATCGATCCGCTGGCGGTTGCCCGAGCCGTCGACGACTGCGCCTCCATCGGCCTGGACCGCGAGTTGGCCGAGCGATTCGTCCTGGCCGGTGGAGAAGACCACGGATTCTTGGGCGCCACATCGGGGCCAATTCCGGTGGGCTGGCGGCAGATTGGCACCGTAAAAGAACTAAAAGAACTCGGCGACGCGAAACAACCCGGTGACGAGATTGCGCGAGGCCGTGACATGCGGTGGGCGCGCAACGCGTGGCCGATTAGGCGGGATCATTTCGCGCTGGGCATGTTTAGCTTCATTCGCTTCGGTAGGGACCGCTGGTGTCGAAACCACGATCGAAAGGAAGCACAATGCGTTTGTTACCTGAACAACGGTGTGGAAGATGCTATTCTGGGCTTCGGTGTCATCAGACTCCCTCGTCCGATACTCAACGTGTGGTTTCGAGGCGCTAGAGGCCGGGTATCGGCACATCGACACTGCTGCCGCTTCACGGTAACGAGGAAGCCGTTGGCAAAGCGATAGCCTCCAGCGGAATCGCCCGTGACGAGCTTTTCATTACGACGAAGTTGTGGATTTCCGACGCGGGGGAGGAGGGCGCGCGCACGGGCTTCGAACGCTCCGCTGAAAGGCTTGGCCTCGATACCATCGATCTCATCTCATCCACCAGCCTTTTGGGGACGTCCACGGATCGTGGCGGGCCGTGGAACGCCTGAATGAAGAGGACGGATCCGTGCCATTGGCGTGTCGAATTTCCATAACGATCGTCTGGCTGACCTCATCGCCTTCAATCGGATTGTTCCCGCGGTCAATCAGATCGAGATCCATCCGTTCTACCAGCGTGTGGCCGACCAAGAGTTCATGACGGCGAGGGCGTCCAAACCGGGCAGTGTGGGCCCGTTCGCCGAGGGGCGTAACGGCTGTTCACCAATCCAACCCTTTCATCGATCGCCCGCCGCACGATAAAAACGGTGGCTCAAGTCGTTTTGAGATGGCTTATTCAACGCGGCGTCGTGGTCATCCCTAAGTCGGCCAGGCGCGAACGAATCGAAGAGAATTTTGATGTCTTTGACTTCGAGTTGGCGGACTCGGAGATGGCGGTTATGACGACCTTGGAGAAGGGGGAGTCACTTTTTATGGATCACCGAGATCCTGAAGCCCTCGAGAGGCTCAGGGGACTTACGGTCGATTAAAGCCGATTAAAGCCGCCGAAGAGTGAAAATTGGACAATAAAAAGGGGCCGTTTTCGGCCCCTTTTTCACTGCTTCGATCGCGCTCAGCGGTGCGGCGCGTTCCCTGCCAGCCTTGAGGCAGGAGGTGCACACGTTCATGCGCTTGCGAGCGCCGTTGACGAAAGCGCGCACGCGCTGAATATTCGGGTTCCAACGGCGGCTGGTCCGCACGTGGGAGTGCGAGACGCTTTTGCCGAAGCTCAGGTGCTTGCCGCAGATTTCGCAGACAGAGGCCACGATTTTTTCCTTCGTGCGCTGACGGGACGCCAGCGGCTCTCTTTCATGCCAATGATGATCAACCCGTCGATTATGGCCATTGCCATGTTTCTGGTCCAAACGAAGCTCACGGTGGCATCGGACACCTCCGCGCTCAGGATGAGCAGCAGAAGAGTCTCGGATGCGCGGGCCCTCGCTACCGCGGTCTCATTCGCTATGCGTGGTTCAGCCGATGCGATGCGCGGAAGGAGAGAGACCATTCTGATGCATCCGCTGGAGAAAAGGGGACGCGATGACCCGTGAAGTCCGACGGCTGGAGCGCTCTCGACCGGCCACTGGGAGCGAGCTTTGGGAAAGCGTACGGCGAACGGCCTGGCAAACTGATCTTCACACCGTGGCGACTTTACCCATGCGCCCCTTTCGCCTGGCTCGTCGAGGCGAACTCATGCCTCGGCGCGCGGCGTGCGGGAGGGCGAGGCCGCCACGGTGATTGCGCGAGTGATGGACTGAGATGCGGCCGATGAACTCGCTGCGAGGGCACATACTGACGGTCCGTATAGCTGACGGTTTTGAACAGAGCTGGATCTGACATTCTTCGGGGAAAAACGCTCGCACTGAATATCCATCGCGTTTGAGCCCCGGCGTCGTCGCGGGTTTTCGGGAACCGTCTCCTCCTATCGCGGAGGATTGCAGCTGACCCACCCGGAATACGAACTGGTGGACGACGAAACGACGTTGCCACGCTCGCTCGCCCCGCATACCGACTATCACGCTACGGATCGGTTGCCTTCTTGGCATATCCGGCGTGCCATTCAGTCGATTCTTCCCACTTTGAGGGAATCCGACATCTCCGATCCTCTTCCGGATGGCTATCGCGCCAGGAACGGCCTCTCCGCTCAAGTTCCGAGCCACTGCATGGCCTCCATGCCCCCGAAGATGCTGGGCATGGCGTGCGGCCTACGCGGATGTGGCTCAGCGAAGAGTATATGTTCTGCAGGGGCTCTGGCCCAACGCCCCATCGCGCCAGAGAGCGTGCCGCATCGGCCTTCCCTCTGATCGGCGGAGGTTTGCTGAGTTTCGACGGCCGCCTCCCTTTCGAGCCTCACATCGGGCCAGCGAACGGTAGGAAATCGCCGCGGACCTGGCCGGCACCGCGCGATGCGCAGGCCTTGCAGGGGAGACGTCGGCTCGGGAAAACCCGTTGTCGCGCTACGGGCCATGCTTCAGGTCCTCGACGCAGGGCGGCCAGGCTGCGCTGCTCGCACTGACCGAAGTCCTCGCTTTCAGCACACACACGCACGATTGAGGCGCTTCTGGCCCTCTCGCGCCCGTTGAGCTCGCCGTGACGGGTCGCTTTGGGGCGCTGCCCAGGGGAGGCGCCCTCGCGCGCGTGGCCTCGGTCAGGGCTGGGCTGATAGTGGGACTATGCGCTTTTTATCCGACGACGTCGGATATTCCGTTCCCTGCCTGGCTGTGGTCGACGAACAGCACCGTTTCGGCGTGGACCAACGCGACGCTTTGCTGCGGGAGTTCACAGCGCTTCGTCGGCGAGGCCACCCCCATTCCGCGAACGATCGCGCCATGAGTGTATTCGGGATCTCGATGTTTCCGTGTTGCGCGCAATTGCCGCCATGGGCCGGAAATCTCGACGACCATCGCGCCGTCGTCAAAAGCCGCCTGGATGGAACGCATGGGGAGCGGGTGGCCGAGTGCAGGGGGCGGGCGGGCGTCGCTTGCCCACGCATTGAAGATGATGAAGAAGGGCTGCCGATTGCGTCCGTCGCGAAGTTTCGGCGAACTCGAAGCCAAACCCGTTCTGGCCGGCATCGAAATTCGCGACGGATGCACGGGCGACTGACATCCACGAGAAAACCTGCGTAATGGAGCGTTTTTCTTCCGGTCGCGCGCCTATTCTCGTGTCCATTGACCGCCATCGAGGTGGGAGTCGATGTTCCAAAGCAACGGCCATGGTGATTCTCGATGCCGATCGTTTTGCTCTCAGCGTGCAACCAGCCGCGCGGAAGGATCGGTCAGGACGGCCCCGAGGCGTGCTACGGTCACGGGGGCGGTGCAGAAGCCTGGCTCGGGCGCGACTGGAGGCGTTGCCTCTTACGACTGACGGTTGCCTGCCTGGCGGAACTTTGCGCGACCCTCGAATTGCGCAGCGAAGGAGACGTGCTCTGAGCGTGCGCAGGCAGGCCGCGGTTCGCACCTGCGTTTCCTTCCGTGGGGCAAGGATCGCGTGGCATCATCGAGACGGTCAGGGCCGAGGCTCGCGCGATCGTCAAGCCTCCGATCCGGAACCCGTTGAGCATCGAGTGCTCGCGCCGACGCCGCCGCCGCCATGGCTGACGCTGGCCGGGCGGATTATCCGAGCGCGGATGAGCGCGGGCTTTCGCGAGCGCGTGGAGAAAACGGATAAAGAGGGCGAGAGGGAACGAGGACGATGACTCGTATAGTCGCGGCGCGCTGCCAAGGACGCCAGATCAGTGCGCCGCGCGGCACGCGGCCGATTGCAGCGAGCGCGCAAGCGAGAAGCTCTTCTCGCGCGCTTGGACCGACAGGGGATACGTCAAGGATTGCTCGTCCTCGATCTCAGCGGTGGGTTCCGGTGCGATTGGCCTGGAGGCGCCAGCCGCGCTAAGTCTCGTTGAATGCGTCGGAGTCCTCGAGCAAAGCCGCACGGATCATCGTAGCCAATGCCCGGCAGGCTGAAACTGGCGTCACAGAAGTCAGCCGCCATGCGCGTTGAGTCGCGTCTGCGCAAGGCAGCTCTGTGGCCGGCTTTTCGACGCGTCGCTCTCATCGACCTCCTTTACAGGACCTCGAAGAGGGCAACCCGCGGCGATTCTGCCGTTGACCAACGTTTTGGCCGATGGCGGCGCCGTGGTGGTGGTCGGAGAGGTCCTCGCGGTCTCCCGAGCCCGTGTGGCCGGAGGGCACGATGCCACCGATGAACAGCTCTCTTCGGCGATACGCGGATATCTCAGTGCTTCGCCAGCTAGGGTGATGTATGCGACACCGCCGTGTTTCGCGCGATCTTTCGATCCGATCACCCTGGGGCATATGGACATCGCCACGCGCCCGCGCTTTCGCCGACGACGAAATCGTTCTTTGCCGCACGGCGCCAACGCCTCTGCAAATCACGTATTGCTGATTGGCCTGCTGCTCGCTTTTGGCTGAGGAAGCCGTCAAAGCATCGACGGGGTGAGGCGGCGCCCATGCCGGGTTGCTCGCTCGATCTGCGCCGCGTAGTCCCGGCGCGAACATCATCGTCACGGTGTCCGCGCAGCGAAGCAGATTTTTCCGCGGAACGGCCCTGTGCGGCCTCGCCATGAATCGCCATCTCACGTAGAAACGGCCTTTTATACTTCGCAGGACCGGCGACCCACGTCAGCCTCTCTGGTCAGCAATGACGTCGGTCGTCACGGAGGGGATGACGGATCTCGTACCGCCCGGCGCAGCCGAGGCTTTCTGCCATTCAATCGCATCGGCGGCGGCGCTGATGACTTTCACCCTCGACGCCGCCCCCGGTCGTCGATACTCTCGACCAGCTGGATCGACGTCGTCTGTTCGGGCACGGTCAACTGTCTCATGCCAGCGCGACGGTCGCTGGGCAGTAGTCTGCAAGTCATTGAGCTGCTGACGACCGCCTCAGAGAGATTCCTTCCGATCAGTTGGTGGAGGCAGACGGCCTGCTAGCCGAAGTAGATCTGGTGACGGCCCGCGCGCACGAAGAGAAAAGCCGCCTGCATTCGAGGCAGAGCACGATGCCGAGTGACATCGTCGCTCGCGCGCGAGCAGGCGGCGCGCGTCCGCTTCGTGACGCGGACGGTCGCGGCGAAAGCTCAGGCACAGCGAATCGTCGACGACGCCACGAGAACCAGGCGGAGCTTTCAGAAAACGGCGCGGACGAATTCCGACTGAAGCGTTTGCGCGAATTGCAGACCAGGTCGCGGAGCTCGGCAATTCGATGGACGGACTTTTGACGCGCGGTTTGCAGGGCAAATTGACGCCGTTTCTAGGCCAGATCGGCGCGCCGGTCGGCAAGCCGCGTAGCCGCGCGCCAAGGGGAAATGGGAACCGCTGGAAGAGGGCAAGGAATACGAGGAGGATTCGTGGACCCGAGAAGCCCCTTCGTTATCGGGCAGTCGCCTTCCGCGCCAGGAAGGGGCTTCCACCCGAATGAGCGAAGTGAGGCGCCGCCCAATCTCGGAACAGAGATGATCGGGGTGCCTACAGTGTTCAGCTGGACGTTAAACTGACGCTGCAGTCTCGCCTCGAGTGCGCTACATCGGCGGCGGTCTGTCGGCGCACGTCGCCGCAGTGAGGCCAGGTGGTGAGTGAGAGAGAGCCCGCGAGTACGACGTCGAAGAATCGTGCGGAGCTTGGCCTTCATCCTGAGAGAAGCGCCTGCACCATCGAAGAAGGAGACGAGGAGGCCGGAGGAACTTCCGCTGTCATCGAAGGCGTGACCATAAAGCGATGTCGAGCCGACGTGGCGCGATGCGATCGTTCTTTCTTTCTTCACGCCGCTGTGCGAGCCGGACTCGCCAAGGGCCAGCGTCCGCGCGGCAGCGATGGGACGAGCCGCCCGACGATCATTTTACCGCCCAGCCGGTGAGCGAGGCGACGATCCTATGGCGTCGCTCTCGAAGCGCAAGCTGCGCGAATGAGAGTGGAAGTGGCACAGTGAGCTACCACGAACCCCGTAAGCCGAACGATGTGAAAGTGTGATCATCGTTGTCCTCGCTTAGGCTTCGCGACCATCACCGATCCTTCGCCTTCGAGCACCGATGAGCCGCACACGAGCGGCGTAGGCTCGAATTCCTCGGCGATCCCGTCCTGGGTTTCGTCGCGCCGCCGACGGCGTTTCGCTAGTTCGGAACTCGGGAAGGCGACATGTCGCGAATGAAGACCTTCGCCGGCCGGAGAAGCGTCGCATCGATCGCCCGGGAGCTTGATCTGGGCGTTTCGGCTTGGACGCGGCGAGGATCTGAGCGGCGGACGTGACAAGGGATTCGATCTTGTCCGATACCGTCGAAGCGCTCATAGCGGCGACTTACCTTGAGCACGGGCTGAGGGTGACGCGCACTGTCGAGAGGCTTGCTCGCCTGAAAACTCGAATGACGCCTCCCCTTTGGGCCTCACAACCTTGACTGGCAAACCAGTCTTTCGCAGCAGGTGTCGCCCACGGACGAGAATGTGGCCGGATCCCTTCAATTTGAGGTCACGAGAGCGAAGGGCCGGATCATCAGCGTGTGTACCGGTCGTGGCCCTCACTGGCGCGGGCGTTTGTGAGAAGGCAAGGGCGTCGAAAAACGACGGCACGGCAGTGGCGGCTCAGGTTGCCACAGGAAGATTACGCCGAAGGCGGCGATTGACCGGGAATGAATGGCGATCCCATGCCGGTATGATACTGGCAACATCCATCTAAAGAGTGTACGCATCAAACGACATCAGAGTAATGATCATCGACGATCACGAGGTCGCGTGCGGAAATGCCGAGGTCGTCGATCGCACCGACGGCTTGGTCGTCAGTGGCCGAGGCGGGAGCGTTCAAAGAAGCGATTAGACGCGGAGAAACTGGTCCACCCCCGACGTCGCCCCTTGTTGACCTCCATCCCGACGGCACCGGAATCGACATCATCAGGCGGCTGACGGAGGCTGTCTCAATACGGGTGCATCGCTGACGTCGTTCGACGACGACGAGGCGCTTGCCGAAAGCGCGGCGGCGAGCCAGCACTCCTCAAATCCGTGCGCGGAGCCGAGATCGCCGAAAATATCAGGGCTGTGGCTTCGGGCGATCCTTTTGACGAGCGGACGGTCTGCAGGCGCAGGGCCGACCACGCAGATCCCACCGCGGATCTCACCCCGTCTGAGCGCAAAGTTCTCGAACTCATCGGAGACGGACCTCGAACCGAGAAATGGCGACCGCCTGGGCGTTGCGGAAAAGACCGTCAAGAATCACATCACCTCGCTTTATCGAAAATGGGACTCAACGCAGGACGGGCCAGGTTGCGGCGTGGGTTACAGCGAGCGCAGGATGGCGTCACGGGTCCCTAGCCGTTTCGGTGGTCGCCGGGACCTCACGGCTGGCGGGCACCGAGTTGTCACAACCGTGGAAAACGTCATCAAGGTCCAAGCAACCCAGCCGCGCGATTAGTCGATGAGCTGTCCATTCGATTTTCGTCCCGGCGCCGTCGTCTCCCGGATCGTACTGAGGCAGCCGTGATGGCGGCGCGCGCGGCCGCCAGATTTGAAAAGCCCCGAGCGGCGGTTAGGGTCGCGCAATGCCCCGACTCGTCAATCACCTGACCGAGATCCTGTGGTTCTCATCGCGATCGCGACATCAGCCGATTTGGCCTTCGCGTGCTGGCTGCATTGGCGATACATTCGCGCACGACGGCGGCGACGTCGTCGGATACGTCCGCTCCCACTCGTCCGTCAATCTCCGTATGAGGCCGCCGTCAATTGCCCTTCCGAGATTGACGATTTCGAGATTCCGGGTGAAAACCCAGTAGCTTTCCGCCGTGTTCGATCCCGCGTCGCAACCGCGCGACAAACGGAACGTCGCTGAGGATCCCGCAGCGAGGTAGTGATCTGGCGGATTTGGCCGACGGATTCGTCGATGGAGCTGATCGCGTTGTCGAGGCTTTCGAGGGCTGTTTCTCGGTGCGGCCCCGAATCAGCGCGTCGTGCGCGCAGCAGTCAACTCCATGCCCGAGGCGAAAAGCTGCTGGATCGCCAGATCGCGGAGGTCGCGTGAGATCTGGAGCCCGCTCCTCCAACTGCGAAGCCTGCGCCTGGATGTGGCGGGCGTCGGCCAGTCAGTGCGAGGGCGGCTCTCGCTGGCTCACCGCCTCCGCCGACGGCGAGATCGGAAAGATCGAATTCTTGCTATCGGGGCGCCCTCAGAAGCACGATGACGCCCATTGTCGATCCCTTTGGCCGCCATAGGCGCGCGTACAGTGCGCTTCCGTAAGAAGCCAGCGTGGAACTTGAAGATGGGCCTGGCGTAGCATTGAATCGACGATCATTCCCGACCGTCCCGAATCACGCTTTGCGCCCGGACCCGTGGGGAAAAATCGATGCCTATGAGCTCGCCGGCGCCCGCCGTCGGCTATCTCGCACGTCCAGGCCCCTGCCACTCCCTCGAGAACGATGAGTGCGACGTCGGCCTTGGCGACGCGCCGCATTTCGTGGGCAATGAGCTGCAATGCGCTCTTCATCCTTGCCTTCCCAGCAGCGCAGTCGAAATGGCGCGGGAGGCGGCAATCCACTGTGCTCTGACTACCGATTCGGCAACAACCGTGAGTTTTCCACGGCTATACATGCGGCGGCGCGAGCCAGCATCATGATGGCCTCGCCGTCATCGGTGGAGAAGTCTCCTGCTTTTTCCGCGAGGTAAAGGTGACCGAAGGAACGCCCACGCACCATGAGGTGGACACCCAAAAATTGCCCATCGGAGGATGATCGCGTCGCCACGGAGGATCGGGGAATTCGTCCGCCAAATCGTTGCGAATAATGTAAGAATCATCCGGCATGTCGCCGAAAAGACCGTACCCCAGCGGAGGATGGCTCGATGAGTTCGCCGGACATCGACTCGACTCAGAGTAGACCAGCTGAATCGTATTTCCTCGGGGATCGATGATCGGAAAGTGCGCCATAGCGCGCTCCCGTCAGGGTGACGGCTGATTCGACAAAAAGCCTGGAGCGCCGAATAGATGATCGAGCCGAGCGGTCAAATCCAGCGACCGTCGCAGCAACTCGCGTGTGTCGATCGTCATGCGCCGCCTTCCCGTGAAAGCGACCACCGATAGCTGGGAAGCATCGCGGCGAGCCTTCATGGGTGCCCCGTGCCCGCACGCGAGTTTTGGCCGTCGACATTGTCGAGGACGACGACGCGATCGACATCCTCTCCAGCGCGGTCAGGCGATGGGAAACGAGACGACCGTTGTCTCCGTGGTGGCCAGGGATCGCGAATGAGAGCGTCGCCGTTTCTGCCGTCAAGGTGCTCGGCCGGCTCGTCAAGCAGCAGGTACCGCGCGGGCGAAGCCAGTGCTCGGGCCAGAGTAGCTTTCTACGCTCCCCGCCGGGTTGATCCGTTGCGTTGGCCCCAGAATCGTGTGGACACCGTCGGGAAGTTCGTTCAAACCATCGACCCAATCCCACTTTCTCAGGATAGAGCATGCTTCGATTCCGAAACGTCGCTGCGAGCCACTCGTAGGTTTTCGAGAATGCTCGTCGCGAGTCAGGTGGGCGTCTTCGGAGGCTCGCGTAGCGTGGTCGAAACGTCCGGGCGAGCAATCGAGATGTGCGGGTTTGCGTTGAGCAGAACCACTCCAGATTTCGCCTCGAGCATGCCGGCCAGAGTGTAGAGAAGCGTAGATTTGCTAATTCCGGATGGCTCGACGAGGGCCGCAGCGAGGAGCCGCGTTCGACGCTCAAGTCGATCGGACCGCTCAATGCCGGCCCGTCCGGCCAGCCAATGACGAGATCTCTGGCCACGAGGCCGGAAGCCGGAGCGTCTGTTAGCGTCGCTATGCCGGCGGAAGCGCTGATGGAGGACGTATCTGAGGATGCGGCGGAAGCGGAACCGGTCGAGGATACAGCGGAGAAGCATCGGCCAAGGCTGAGCTTGTGCCGCCTGCGGTGGTGGTTGCGTCAGCACCGTCAAGCAACTCGAGTATTCGCCTCGAAGCGGCCGCTGATCGAACGAGATGCACTCCGGCTTCGCCCAGCGGGTCGATCGCCTGAAGGCCGCCAGGGGAACCAGTACGACGATAGCGAGCTCGACCGGCGTCAGAGCGCGCGTGCAACTCACCCGAGCCTATGACGAGTGCCGCCAGCACGGAGCAGCCCATCGCAAGGGTTTCGATGACGGTGAAGAGAGCACCCGGCCTGGCTGCCGCCGAATCTCTGGATTCGCGAAAATCCGCTGCTCGGATATCGGCAATCGCGCTTTCAACGATCCCCCATGCGGCCCGAAATGCGTAGTGAGCCCGGTCGCTGGATTCGAGCATGGTGAGCGAAAGGCCGCGAGCTCAGCCCGCCGATCGGAGATCCTGCTGGAGCCTCTGCTCGGCGGCTCTCGCGCATTGCGGCGTACGATCCGAGCACCCGGCAGCCGCGAGAGAACATGCGAGGCTGAGCGCAACCGCGGGGGAAAAAGTAGGCCACGAGTGCAACGCTGGCCTGGAGGCGACGACCGCCACGGCCAGCAGTAGTGCGCGCACCACGAGATCCCAACGGCGTCGACGCTCTCCCCCGTGTCTCGCCAAAAGACCGCCGAATTCAGACCCTATCGATCCGAGAATCGGCGAGCTGGAGTAGACGGCGGATCGCAGGTGCGATATGCCGTACAACGCCAGAGTGACTAGTCAGCGCCTGAGGTAGCGAGACGGGGCGGCTTCGTCTGAAAGCGCGCGACGATTGTCGCTCCTAAAGCGAGGGATGCGATGAGTGGCACTTTGGGATGCCCGCGGCACATGAGCCAGGCCGAAACGGCGGTGGAGCCCCCCACCGCGCACACGATGGTGGCGACCCCGTGGCGATCGACCAGAGAGCGCCCCTGGCGACGTCAGCAGGGCGAAGACTCGCCGGCAGACGTGCGCTCGGATGGTGGAAGCATTTCATGGGCATCCGCCTGTTTCTGCCGCGACGTCGATCACGACGTCGGCCTGTCATCGAGAGCGGGCCCCTGTGGGCGATGACCAAAACGGTGTGGCCGGTAGATCGAGTCGCGAACCGCCCGCGTGACGAGCCTCTTCTGAGGTGGCGTCAAGGTGGGCTGAAGGCTCGTCGAGAAGCTAACGAAGGGCCTGGCTGCACGTGCGCGGGTCAGAGCCAAACGTTGGCGTTAGTCAACGGACAGGCCGGTTCCGCTGCGTTCATCCGAGTGTTCCAACCTGTTGGGAAAGGGCGGCGACGACGTCAGTCGAAACCCGTGATTGCCGCCGCGCTGGATCTGTTGGCCCAACGGACAGCCAATGTTTTTCGAGAACGGTCCCCGGCAGGATGGCCGGACGTTGAGGCACCCACGAAACCTGACGCCATAGGCTTTCCTTCGAAATGCCAGTCGATTGGTGCGATGGTTGTTCGTCCTGGACGTGCCGCCAACCCTAAGATGACCGCCGCCGCTGTGGACTTCCCCAGCGCCGGATTTTCCGCGGCACCGTGACTTTGCCCGGTCCGACACGGGCTGCAAGTCTGAAGGCCACAGTCGCGTCCGGGGAGGCCCACGGACGCCTCGAGGAAAAACGGTGGATGCGGCAAGCGTCGGGTGCATGCACTCTAAGCTGCCGGACCTCCGCCGGATCCTCAACGATGTCGAAAACTCCGCTCGGCTGCCGCGCGACCCATCGGGCGGAGGCGGAATTGAGCTCCAACCTCTCTCAACGGTTTGAAGCACTCGGGCGTGAGCATGATGATGGCAAGGCCCGAAAACAACAGACCGGAGATCAAGCCATCGACCATGGGCAGGTCGACTTTCCACCGCCACGGAGCGCGGTCGATATCGTTGCGAGAAATTCGAGGACGGCCCCCGAGAGGAAGCGCGACGGCCAGCGTTTTCATATCGTTAGCAGGCGAGCATATGCGTCGTCAAGCTCCCGCATCGCGTCGTCGCGGGGCGTTCTCTCGCCCCAACGCTTTTGAGAGGTCGACAGTCCGGCAAGCAAATCGAGCAACTGGTCTCCATGCGTTGTACGCCTTCAGCCGTTCGCTCGAATAGGCTTGAGCCGCTTCTCCGACGAGGATCGCGAACGATCGGAACAAGCGGTGGGCAGATCGACACCGGACAGCACTGATCCAATCGAGATAGACGACTGACGCCAGCGGTTGGTCGGCGTGGCCAAACACGGAGGATGAGCTGGGGAAGGAATTTCCACAAAATAGGCCCGAGTGCGTCGAGCGCCCTCGGTCACGAGGGTGACGGTCGAACTTGCCCGCCCATCTGGCGATCCGCAATCGCTGCCCGCGGCGCGTTGATGCGTCACGACCTGGCCGCGAAGCTCCGCGACAGTACGCAGCGCCGCGCGGTGGCCAGCATAGCTTCCTGCGCATATCCGACGAGTGCGCGCCCGGCGAAAGGTACCCCGCCAGTGAGGGTCAGAGGCAGGCACAAGGGCGCCAGCGGCGTGCCGTTCGAGACGAGCGCCGGCGAGAGAGCCGCCGCGATCGCGAAACACGATTTGACTTTAGCGACCGTCGTCATCATGCCCGCGGCCACGAGAAACGCTATGTAGGCTCGGGCGGCACGCGCGTGGCGCAAAAGACGTGGGTCGAGGCTTCACCATACGTCCTTCGGTCGATTCTGCAACTCTATCGGACGCGGCCGAGGCGCGCGCAAGGTATGCGTCGATGCTTCTCACGCGTTCTCGAAGCTGACGTTCTTCGGATCGGTGACCCGGAGTCAATGCTTCGGGAATGTGCTCCACGGAGATTCGCCGCGAGAATATCCCGTACGACCGCTGACCCGTGTGTACAGGACGATCGGAACGAAGATGAGAGCCGCAAAAGACATGATGATCTTGCGTATTTTTGGTGGCCGCTGCCCGCGAGTGCGTCAGCGAGTAACGCGAGTCTACCCGACGATTTCAGTGCATGGGAAGATCGTAAACCAGATGAAGACTGCGTTAGCCCAATGGCGACGGCGGAGCGACGAAAGCAGGCGCCCTTCGCGATCCTTGTAAACGAATACGGCCGCGGTGATGAGGCTAAGAGCGCACAGGGCCAGGGAGAAGGATAGATATCGCATTGTTTGTGTGGAGCGAACTGGCCCATAGCGCCCACACTGCGCGGTGAGATCGACGTCGAGAAGACGATCGATCTTCATGAAGGCGTGAGCCTCGCGCCCTGAGATCGCCGGTGGTCTTCAACGTCAGGAAGATGGCGCCGTGAGAGAGGAAGAGTCCGGAGTGTCTCGAGTCCACCGAGCACCGTGAAGGGAGTGATGAGGAAAAGAATCCTCCGGTCAGGTAGTGGAGAAGTTGTCGGCGAGCGACGCCTCGGCCATATGCGGGGCGACTGGCACAGCGTTCGCAGTGGCTGATTTCGATGTGCATTCCTTGCACCAGATTGGCGAAAAGCTTCACGCCCCAGTATCGAGATCGACGATCCAGGCCGAAACCGTGTGCGCGGTGTCCCAGCCGTTTCGCCAGCGATTCGGTGCGATCGATCTTCCGCTATCTCGATCGCGCAAACGCGAACGATGAGGCAGACGAGGATGAGCATGAGGGCCAGGTGCGCCATTCCGGAGAACATGGTGGCGTACCACCGGGGAATGCGGGCAAAGGTGGCGCCTCCCGCCGTTGAGCACCCACACTTTCGTTTCTGTCCCAATGCGGGCCGATGGTGCTGAGCACCACATCTGGCGCTCCTTGGGAGATCGGCGAGGATCTTCAACAGCATGGCGACGCCGAAGTCGAATCCTTCCAGCGCGAGGTAGCCGATCCACAGCACCGCGACGATGCAGAACCAGAGAAGCGATGGCTGGTCAGTTCCACGATCGTTCGTTCTTTCAGCATACGCGAAGGTCATGGGGCGGATTCGCTGAGCCTGATTGCTTTTAGGGATCGATCCCTTCTAGCGCATACCGCTGCGGCGATCCACACCACCCTCGAGAGAGCGTTGCACAGAAGTGTGTGAAACAGCGTGGATGTGAGGATCGCCCGCCCGGCTCACGGAGTTCGACAGGCCCCGGTTCGTCGCGGCATGATGCCGTTTTCCCGGATTGACAACCACAGCTGGCGTCCCATCCCGGCGGCAGCAACCAGCCGAAAGAGTTGCCCAGCTGAAGGGCAGAGGGACGGCCACGATAGCCACAGTCTGCCAATCTTTTCAGATTTCTCCACTTTGTCTCCGCGCAGCGAGTACAGGCCGAGAATGGACGTCGCCAACCCGAGGAATCCAATGCCCATCATGATTCTGAAACGTGACCAGAAGGTCGTACGGTCAGCTGGCGGTAATCCTGATCTTGCCGTAGACGCGTCGGCGTATTTCGCTTTAAGCTCGGCGTTGACGTCGTCCAAACTTTGAGTAGCCTCGATTCCTTGCCGGAGAAACACAGGGCCACAAACGATTCGGCGGCCCCGGGAGACGTGAATACTAGTCCGTGGCAGTCTGATGTCCACATCGCGGCGAGACGAGTATCGTGGCTCTCTCCCGATTCGCAACACGCCCATCATGGCAGCGCGGCTTCTTTGGCTGGCTGAACGTCCTTGATGCGCTGGCCTTACATACAAACGGCCGGAGCCGATGGCCACGCACGACGACAGCGCGATCGCGACGAGGCCGACCTCGCCGCGGGCTTCCAGTGTGAGTTCACGAGCTTTCTTCTTCGCCTCCGGTCTTCGCCGGCGCGAACGGGCCATCCACCAAAAGAGCTTCAGACCTGCTACGTGAGCCCGGCTCGGGCAACGAGAAAGGCCGCGCTGATCGTGGGCAAATGCGTAGAGCGACGTTTCAGAGAAAGAGGACGCGGAAGAAACCGCGATTCCATCATCGAGCCTGAGGCGTCCTGTAAGGGCAGAAAGTTGACTGACGGCTCGTGCCGGATCTCTGCATGAAGGAATTAGCCGAGAGGATGTGAAAACCCTGTAGAGCATGGTTCCGATCGCGGAGCAGCCATATGCACTATTGTGAAGTTTTCAGACAGCCGATTCTTACCGAAGATCCGCAAAGGCGCGCTAAGAAGGTCGATTCGAGGAAGAACGCGAGTAGGGCTTCGAGTGCCAGCGGTGCACCGAAGATGTCTCCGACGAAGCGCGAGTATTCGGACCAGTCATGCTGAGTCTGGAATTCTTGGACTATTCCGGTGGCCACGCCCAAGGCAGCTGATAAGCAAGATCTCCTGAAAAGTCGGTGACCTTCTGCCATTTGGGATTGCCTGGTTCGGCGGCCTATTGTCTCGCACGGTAGCCACGAGCGTGGACAGGCTGATCGTCAAGGGCACCGCAGAAGTGATAGACGGTCGTAATGCCGAATTGCCAGCGTGCCAGTTCGAAAGCTTCCATCATTGAACCTTCTATGGATCGTAGTCCGATTGAACGTCTCCAGTGTAGAACAGATTAGTCCCTCTGATCTGACAAATTCGTCAGGAAACCCTCACCCATCGCCATTTTGCCCGTCAACGTGCGCAAGTGCCCTGTGAGCTCCCTGGCATAATTCATCTCTAGAGTGGTGGCAGGTGGAATGGATTTATGCGTGTTCTCATCGCTTCCAATTCTCAGAGGGTATGAGACAATACTCTGCATGCGTTGGGGATTCGCCCCGCGCGATCCTGACCGATTGAGAGCTCGCACTGTGCGCTGCAAGAGCGTCGCCGCCGGTGCCAGCTGTCATGAGGCTTCGCGGTCAGCCGCGATATATGAGCCGGTGACGGCGCATTGCGAGTGCTCCCGGTAGGAGAATAACGAATGTCTGATTCAGTTGCGGACGAGCGGGAAAAGTCCCCGACAGGATCCGTGTTCCCGGAGGACGGGGAGACGAAGGAGAACGCGGAAAAAGCGGCGGAAGGGAATAAAACCGTTCGAAGCATTTCAGACGCGTCGCCTGGCCGCGCGTTCTCGACGAGAGCAGCCGATTCCGGAGCAGCCTGACGATCGACGCGACCAGCGTGGTCGCCCAATCTCTCGCGGGAGTTAGAGACGACGAAGCGCAAAGTCGAGGAAGAGGGCACCGTCCAGAAAGGTCGCCGAGTCCCTCGGAGATCATCGCGGAAGGCGCGGGCACTCTCGATCTTCAGTCGATTCCATCGTCGACACCGCAATTCTCATCCGGAAGATTCGGCCCCGCTGAGAGACTCCCCAGATCGGCATGACCGCCCCTCCTTTTCCAAGAGCCCGACGTCAGCAGGGGAGTTTCGCGTCCGCAGGCGTAAGCCTGCGAGGAGCCTTCCGCGCCTGTCACCCGCACCAGAAAGGAACGTCCTCGGCATCCGAAACGCCGGAGCACGAAGGTGAAGGCGAAAAATCTCGGCAAAGGCGATGGGCGTCGCGCAGTCGGGGGATGCCGAGGCCTCGAGCCGCGGCGCCGCAAGCGCGGCACGAGGGGACGCCGCAAGAATGCGGAGGAAGCAACGCCGCGCGAAGGCGCCGTCAAAACCCAAGGATCCCAAAGGGAAGAATCGCGAAAAAGGAATCAGAGGACTCCGTCGATCCGGGGAGACGCGACGCGCTGCCGTCGCCGTCGTCCCCGTTCATCCGAAACCGCCCGATGAAGTCAGCATTTCCCGAGGGGTCGACCCGGCTCGAAGCCAAGCGACAGCGCCGCCGTGAGGGGGCGCGAGGCCGGCAGAGCGCCGACACTCCATCACGGAATCGGAGTACTTGCGCGGCGCGAGTCGGTCAAACGCGAGATGCTCATTCGCGAACAGGACGGGCTCAATCAAATCTGCGGTTCGAGGACGACGTTCTCGTCGAACACTATGTCGCTCACACCAGGTGTCCATGGTCGGAAATGTCTACCTCGGAAGGGTTCAAACGTCCTTCCCTCGATGGAGGCCGCCTCGTCGACATCGGCAAAGGACGCAACGCCGTTCTTAGCCGGCGAGGTCAATCTGGGAGGCCGCCGGGCTGGAGAGGCAAACCCCGACGCATTGAGCAGGCGCGCTGAAATCTGGGGACACGGTGGTTGTCCAGGTGACGAAGGATCCGATAGGTCACAAAAGGGCGCTCGCCTGACGGCCCAGATCACACTTGCCGGTCGCCACCTCGTTCTCGTTCGCTGCGGTGCGACGGGAATTTCCTGCAGCTTCGACAGGGAGCGCCAAAGACTCCGCGTTTACTACGTGAAATCGTTCCGTCCGAGCATGCGTGATCGTCCGGACCGCCGCCGAGGGTACGTCCGAAGAGCAACATCGCTGGCCGACGTCGAACGCCTCGCCAAAAACCTGGGAAGAGATCCAGGCGAAGGCGAACACTACAGCGCCCGATGCTCCCTCAAGGGGCTGGAACTCGCCGTCAGGTGGTTCGAGACATTTTTCAACGGAGGATTTTGACCTCAAAATACAGGCGGAACTGCGTGGAAGACGATTTCCGAGTATGTCGCGGAATTGTCGCCGGAGCTGTCTCAGCGCCTCGAACACTGGACTGACCTTCCGACATATTCACGTCGTACCGTGTGGACGAACAGTTGGCCGGGCTTTCGACAGAAAGGTCTGGCTGCCTTCCGGCGGAACGCTCGTCATTGATCGCACGGAGGCGATGACCGTCATGACGTCAACACCGGCAAATTCACGAGGTGCCGGAGGGACTCGAAGAAACAGTCACTCGCAACAATCTCGAAGCTGCGGAGGAGATCGTGCGTCAACTCCGCTGCGCGACATCGGCGGAATCATCGTTATCGATTTCATCGACATGGTGTTGGAAGCCAATCGCGAGTTGGTTCTTCGCAGACTCGTCGAGTGCCTGGGCCGCGATCGCACCCGTCATCAGGTAGCCGAAGTCACGTCCTTGGACTCGTTCAGATGACGCGCGCAAAAGGGTCGGCCAGGGGCTCGTCGAGCTTTTTCCACCGTTTGCGAGGCGCATGTCGAAGGCCGCGTATATTATCCACTCAACCCCGTGGAGCGCGGCGACGTCGCTCCAGACAAACGGGCTCGCTCCAAACAGGCCGCGAAGCAATCGGCTCCCGAACAGCGAAGAAAGCCCGAAGCGTGAGGAAGTGAAAGCGGCATTGCATTCGATTGCAGCCGCCGCTCAGTCGAAGACATGACGACGATTCCGAGCGTGGCGAATCCGATTCGGCGCGGACGTCGAATCAGGGGCAAGACGGCGAGAACGCCGAAGGTTCGAAAGCTGCAAACGGACGCCAAAACGAGCGAGGAATCAAAGGCGTCCAGGCGAGATCGCGCCCGCACGAAGTCCGGTGGCAAGAAAGTGCAGAGCACTAAGAAGGCGAAGGCTTCGAAGGCCAAGCGGGCGGGCGATTCCTCCGACGTCGAACCCGTTCCCGAAGCGGCACCGGAGGGTTTGCCCGCCGGATCGGTTGATCTGGATGACGTTCCCGCACCGACGGCTGAAGACGCGCGGACGACCGAAGATCGACCGTCCGAAGAAGAGAAGACTGCGAGCGTTCCGATCCGGGCGGTCCCCGGCAGCGCAAACGGCGTGTTTCTTCTTCCGGCACGATCATCACCGGGAACGGGGTCGGCCATCTGAGCTTCCCGACCTCGTGGAAGTCACTGCGGGCAGACGGATGCCGCGGGCGGCGATACGTGTCGTATTGCATAACTGAGCTCCGCGGCGTCCGACTTGCTCAGCAACCTGTAGGCCTAGTAACTGAGCGTCGGCGCTGTTTTTGAGCGCCCATTGTCAGTTTGTCGCCACGAGTGAGCGCAGTCCTAATCAACAGAGATGAGCAGTAACGTGGTGTACGCGATCGTTGCGCTGGCGGCCGCCAGGAGAAGGTGTCCCGTCGGGTCCGTCGTCGTGGTGGACAAGTTACGGCGAGGTCGGCGATACCGTCGAACTCGAACCGATCTTGCTCGCTGACGGCGAGAAGATCACGACGGCTGCCGATGGCATTTCCGCGAAGGTGACCGCTGAGATCGTTCGCGACGAGAAGGGCCCGAAGATTTCGATCGTCAAGTATAAGAACAAGACGGCTACCGTAAGCGTCAGGGTCATCGCCAGTAAGCTGACCCGCTGAAGGTCACCGGAATCAAGTGAGCTTCTAATCCAACGTTATTCAGAAGGCAGGTTTTCCAGATGGCACACAAGAAGGGCGCCAGTTCCTCGCAATGGCCGCGACTCAACTCTCAGCGTCTGGGCGTCAAGCTGCTTTCGGCGGCCAGCCTCGTCAATGCGGGTGAGATCATCGTGCGTCAGCGCGGCACTCACTTTCACCTGGAGTGAACGTTGGGCGCGGCAAGGATGACATCGCTTTTTCGCCCTCGCCGCCGGCCACGTCAAATTCGGCACCCGTCGCGATCGCAAAGTCATCGACATCGTCGCCGCGAGGCCTGACAGCACTCGAAGGCAAAGGGTGGAAGGAGTCCTCCGCCCCTTTTCGCATATGGAGGAGAATCTCGGTGGCCAATTTCCGTCGATCACGTAACGCTGGCACATCAGAAGCCGGTGACGGCGGCAATGGTTGCGTCTCGGTACGCCGAGAAAAATTCAAGCCGCTCGCAGGCCCCGATGGCGCGAGCGGGGCCGGGCGGCGACGTCATCGAAGCCGATCCTCAAACAACCACTCTTTTGGGCACCATCACGCCCCCATCAGGAAAGCGCCCTCTGGAACCCCGGAGCCGGTGACATGCGATCGGGCGCAACGGGGAAGATTGCGTTCTCAAAGTTCCAGTTGGAACGGTGGTAAGCGACCTCACCGGCAATATTTTGGCGGATTTGCTCGAACCGGAGAGAGCTATCTAGGCCGCGCGCGGAGGGCAAGGAGGACTGGGGAACGCCGCTCTTGCCTCCCTGTATGGAAGGCTCCGGGCTTCGCCCCTCTGGGAGACGAAGGCGAGGGAAAAGACATCGTCCCTCGAGCTGCAGTCGGTTGCCGATGTCGCCCTTGTCGGTTTTCCGAGCGCGGAAAGATCCTCCCTCATCGCTGGCGATGTCCGCGGCCAGGCGAAGATTGCCGATTACCCTTTACGACGCTTCGTTCCCCAACTCCCGAGGTCGTACAGGCAGGAGACGAGCGCCATACGATAGCCGATGTTCCCAGGGCTTATACCCGGCGCGTCCGAAGGCAAAAGGGGCTCGGGCTGAATTTTTACGCCATATTGAGACGCTGTTCGGTAATCGTTCACGTGCTTGACTGTGCAACTTTCGAACCGGGGCGAGATCCACTCTCGGATATGGCCACCATCGAGTCCGAATTGGCTTCCTATGCGGACCGTCTGCCTGCGGAGGAAGGAAGGGTTCCGCTCACGGACAGGCCCATCGTGGTACCTATAAGGCCGATGTTCCTGAGGCAAAAGAGCTGGCTGAATTTGTCCTCCCAGAATTAACCGATTATCCGGTCTTTATCGTTTCGGCTGCCGCCCACACCGGACCGAGGCAACTTCTTCCTTCGCCTTTGGCATCCGAGGTTAGGCGAGTCGCCGGCTGCTTTTCGAACGAAAACCACGTGTCGCGGTGCGCCCCAAAGAGGTTTCAAAGGCTTTGTCGTCTCCCGCAAGTCTAAGAACGGCGATGACTTTTTCGTCGTACGCGGGACAAAACCCGAAAGATGGGTGCGCCAAACCGACTTCGACAATGACGAGGCCGTTGGTTACCCGCTGATCGTCTCAACGCCTGGCATTGAAGACGCACTCGTCAAAGCGGGGCGAAGGCAGGAGCGATGGTCGTCATCGGACCGGAAGACACCGGCTATATCGACTGGGAACCGACCATTCAAACGGGCGCGGAACTTTGGACCGCGTGGCACGGATCTCCGTTTCGACGACAACGCCCGGGCCTCACGGAAAGAACGAAAAGCCGCCACTATGACTGTATGGACGCTAAGGCCGAAGCACGCGAAACACTGTGGATGGAGCGGGAATCTGGTCTGTGGATCGATCCGGAAAATGATTCGGGGTTGGTCCACAAGAGATTCGTAGGATTTGAGGAAATAATCCTGAGGAGCGATTCGGTTCCTTTCCAGCAGTGATTCCGGATGTCGATTTTTCCCGACGCTGCGGCAGGCGTGAGAACATCCACATTGCGGCACAAAGTCTTGTCATGTGGACAGAAGCCTGTTTTACTTTTCTCGTAGGTTTAGCGTTGAGCATGGCCTCAACGCGGGGCTGGGACCCGGCGTTGGCGGTCGGGTCGCCGTGTGTTCACGTTGTCGCTCGATCCCCGGTGTCGACCGGACCTCAAAGCGATTGAGAGCGTAAAAGGAAATTGTCGCACAATTAGCCTTGCAACGATAGAGTCGGGAGCTCGACGACGCTCAAGCCGAGAGCGTTGCCGAGCCTGTCAGGGTGTGGATCTCTGCCCTTGGCGCCGTCGCTACAGAGGCGTTCGCCGCCTGGGAAACGATCTGCCCGTTGAGTACGCCAGCTACCCGAGGATCGCTTCAGGTGCCCAGGCTGCTGCGCGCGGTGGAATCGATTTCGTTTGTTTTGACGCCACTTCCGGACGAGATCCGACAATGCGAATCAACCTGATGCGGCGAGGGTTGCGGCCCGTCTCCTTTACACAGCATGCTGGAAACGTCAACGCTGAAATTCTGCGGAGGCGGCCGTCTCGTGTGAGGGAATCGGAACCTTGCCGAGCACGGGAATCATGCTTCACCCACCGTGGAGGTGACGAAAACGAGCGATCTCGAAGCCATCGCGAAGTTGGCCGAGGAGATAGCTGACAGCGGCATGCCCGTCAACGTGTAGTTCGACGCCGAGTCGCCGATGCTATCGCCCCTCGATATGCTCGCCTCCTTCGTCGATGGCGTGCGGCGCACGGATGACCTTGAGCGGCTCTGACATCCGTAGGAGCTGCGGTCGCTCGCTGCGTCGAACGGTCGAAGTTCGAGGGTTTTCGGCGAGCTTGGAATAGTTATATCCGGCTCGATGAGGCGGCTGAGTGCATTGCTGGTGGCGGACATTACCGGGGCGCCTTTTGAAGGGAAGGCATCCGTCGTGGGAACAGTCTGTGACGTTGCGGATGCCGTGGAGCGTTGGGTTGGCACGGGAGCCGCCGACGGCCTCATTTTCCTTCCCGCATCGCTTCCAACGGATCTGGTTTCGCCCATACGCGGTGTTGTACCGCTTCACGGCTCGTGCAAGGATTGAGGCGGCGTAACAGGGTCGAGGTCAACGGCAGGCCAACGAGCTCGCCGCATCGACAACGAAGCCACCATATCGACAATAGGCTCGTTGTAAACAGGCTTCGCCGCATCGAACAAGCCCGCTGTATCGAAGAAAACGAGGGTGGACGGCGATGCCGTCCACCGCGCAAGCTCGTTTTTCAGTTTTCACTTCGTCGATCTTGGCTCGCACTTTCGTCCATGTCGAGTTCCTCGACCTGCTTGATGAGGTCCTCGAGCGAGGCCTTCAGGAAGGCCCGGCCTGGGAAAAGACGCGCACGCCGTCGCGGAAGGCCACGATCGTGGAATCGAAGCGATTCCGAATTCGCCGGCCAGGGCCTGCTGATCTTCGGTGTCGACTTTGCCGAAGACGACGTCGGATGGGCCTGCGCCGCCTCGAAAACCGGCGCGAACTGACGGTAGGCCGCACCATGACGCCCAGAAGTCGAGCAGGACGATGCCGTTCTTGATCGTGTCACGAAGCTGTCGATCGCACAGCTTGAGCTGCCATTGTTTGCCGCCTTCGTATAAGACCCGACGTGCGTGGGTCAACGTTGCTCTTCATCCACACTATTCTCCCCGACGTGTAGGGGCCATAGCTGGCGCGCCAGAGCGGAATCTGCAGAAAACACGAGAGCGGCGTAGTTCTGAATTCATGGCGTACACACTTGGAGGCATGACGCAGTGGGCTACGAGCACGGTCTTCGTACGGAGTGCGAAGGGCGGGGGCAGTGTCCAAGACTGACGTTCAGGTTCCGATCGACCGCATACCCGGGCGAAAACGGCGGATCGGCATCATGGTGGGACATTCGATCCCATTCACCATGGGCATCTTGTGGCGGCCTCCGAGTGCTGAGCGTTTTCAATCTGACGAGGTTGTTTTCGCCCCAACGGGAAAAACAGTTGCATAGCGTGACCGAAAGGTCACATTGGCCGAACATCGCTACTTGATGGCTGTTATCGCCACGGCTTCGAACTCGTCCGTCTCACGCATCGACATTGAGCGCGAGGGAACGACGTACACGATTGACACTTTGCGAGATCTGCGGAGGGTTTATCCCTGAGTGCGGATTTCTTCTTCATCACGGGCGCCGACGTTCTTCCGCAGATCTCGAGTGGGAAGGATTCGGCTGAGCTGTGGTCTATGGGCTCATTTCGTCGGGGTGACGCGCAGACATCAATTGACACGACGGGCCTGCCGCCGGAGGGGATTACGTCATGGAGGCGCCGGCCATGGCGATTTCTCCACCGACGTTGCCGCGCGCGCGCGGCTTCCGGGTGCAGCCCCTGGTATCTCAGCGCCCGACGGAGTGGTTCAGTACATCGCCGGCACCGGCTCTATAAGGGTGACTGAGAGGCGGGCATCGGCAATACTTTCGACGAAACGCCGAAGTAGAGTCGGAATATCCGCGTCCGTCGGATGAAAACTGAAGCCCTCGAACGACGTCTCTGGAGGCGTTGGCGTCGCGAAAAACGCTGCCCAGGGCAGCGGGAAGGAATATGAGGAGGACGAACAGCCGAGGATGTCACGGCGCGAAATGAGGGCGAAGGCCTTCGCGCCGATCCTAGACGGCGCGTCCCCACTTGACGATCTCACCCCACCGCGGAGATACGGTCTCAGCGCCTGACGCGCAAGGAGACGCGTGAACGTGGCGACTGACGAGACGAGTCTGGAAGCACGGCTTCAATGCAAACCGAGAGAACGTGGTCGCAGGAGGATCGATGGCACAGGACGCTGGCGCGCAGGAGCGTTTCGCGTCGTCGTCCAACAGGAGTGGCAGCGCACACGAGTCGACTTCGCGTGCATCGCATGCGGCCACTACGGGCAGGACTTCAACGCATCAGGCCGGGCACGCTTCGAAAGAAGGAGGATTCTCGACGACGGGCAACATCACTCCCGTTGCGACGGTTGCGGCCGCCGAAGTTGGGCTCGTTGAAGGACGATGGCCCGCCGCAGGCGACGCTCGGAAGGAATCGACTCGCCCCTCGAGTGCCGCTTCTGGCGGTGGCTCGGATTCCATGGTCGACGCGTCGGGCGCCTTCCCAGCGTGATTCCCCGACGAGCAGGAAGAACTTCACGGGCAGGACAAAGATCAAACCGAGCTCTCCCCGGCCTTCGAGAGCCAGTCCAGCTCCACTTCGTCGATGCCGAAGGCTTCAGCTCAGTCCATTCCCTCGCCGACCCTAGTCGGACTGCGCCCCACCGATTCCGACGTCAACGCAATCGATTCCGACGTCAACGCAATCGATTCCGGCTTCAACGCAATCAATTCCGGCATCGACCGAATCGTTCAAGAACTGGATTCACGCATCAGAGAGCGGATTCGACGAGTTCGAAAGCTCGCGAAACAGTTCGGTCATGGCCAGATTCGACGGCAAACGATCCGTCGACGGCGCAGGATCTGCGGTAAAAGATCGGCAGGCAGCCGTTTCCCCGAGGTTGACGCCCCCAAAGAGCACGCAAGCGCCGGTGCTGTCGATGCGACCGGTGACGATCAGTACGATCCTAGAGCCTCGCTCAAGGCCCCTTGCTGGAAAGGTTGCGGCGAGAAAGTGAACCGACGAAAGCTATTCCGAGTTCGCGCCTGTTCCCACCCCTCAAAACGAAGTTCGTTCGATCGATCCCGAGGCGTCTTCCATCGCGCCCGAAAGCGGCTACCAGGAAGAACTGAACGACATCGCCGAAGAAGATGACGAGGCCCCGCGCGGGTGGTTCATGGGTTGTGACGATTCTGTGGGCCTCATCGGTGTGGCGATTGGCACGGCATTCGCCATTTTGCGGCATCCGGTGACTACAGCCCGTACTCGATGCCGCAGCGGTTCCGTGATGCCGCCCGGCGGCTTCGGGTGTGATGACGGCATCCGAAAGCACTTTGAAATACGCCAGAATGGCGGCAAAGGCTGCGGCAGAGCTCAAAGCTACGAGTATCGCCGCCCTTGATGTGTCCGAGAGGCTTGTGCTCACGGAGCTTTTCCTGGTCATTTCCGGTTCGAGTGACCGCCAGGTCAAGTCCATCGTCGACGCCGTTGACGAGGCCCTGCACAAGGCGGGCCTGCGTCAGAAGCGGCGCGAAGGTTTTGACGAGGCTCATTGGGTTCTTGTGGATTACGGCGATCTTGTGGTGCATGTCCAGCAGGACGACGATCGTGAGCTCTACGCTCTGGAACGGCTGTGGGGGATTGCCCAAGCATCGATCTTTCGGTCGAGCCTGGAAAACATTAAGCCTTCGGATGTCGAAGCTCTGAATATTGCATCGCCTGATACTGATTCTTCCGGCGTATGACCGCGTTTCGGGTGGTTCTGTGGCGCCACGGACAGACCAATATGAACCTCACGGGGCGAATCCAGGGCGCTCGGGATTTTCCCCTCAACGACAAGGGCGTTGACCAGGCGCGGGCTGCAGCCAAGATTATTGCCGGTTTGAGCCTTCCCGATTGCCGTCAGTTCACCGCTTGCCAGGGCCTTTCAGACGGCTAGCGAGCTGGCGCTCACTGGCGTCGACGTTGAAACGGATGACCGATTCAAAGAGCGCCTTCGGTCTCTTCGAGGGAATGACCGGCGCCGAGATCGAAGAGCGTTATCCCGAACAGCATCGGCGGTGGAAGCAGGCCAAGGAACCGGAAGGCGGGCGTGAACGCCCTGTCGACGTCGGCTTTTCGCGCTGGCAGAGCCGTCGAAGAATGGGGCCTGTCGGAACGGACGGGACTCTAGTTAGGCCTCCCCACGGTGCAGCCATCAAACGTGCCGTGACCGCACTCGTGGGGAGACCCTGGGGCTGATGGGCTGAAAGTCATGTCCAACTGTCACTGGGCGATTCTAGAACCGTTGTTTTGGGCCCGCCCGCCTGGCGTATTGCCGCATACAACCTGGGGCGGGCGATATCGATGACGTTCGCACGCCCACGCAGTGAACAGCGCTCTTGTATCTTCTAACGGTGATCTGCATTCCTAGCGGTGATTTGCCAAGCACTGAGGGATCCGTAACATTGATGGAGTCCGATTGGGGCTATGGCGCAGTTGGTAGCGCGCTTCCATGGCATGGAAGAGGTCAGGGGTTCGAATCCCCTTAGCTCCACATATTATTCTGGTAAATAGTTTCGTATTAATTGGTGCGTATATTTTACATATTTTTCTTTTGCTTTGTTTATTTCGTGTTGCTTCAGTTGTCGATAAATTCCCGTAGGGATATAGGGCTATCTTCCTTGTTTTTCTTTTCATTTATTCTTTGCTGTTAGCGGTGATTTAAGACAGTAAGATAGTACACGCCATTCACCGTCTGAACCTATTAACGATTAGACTTGAACTTTCTAAAGACTAGATTGTGGTTGCTGCATAAAATGCGATTGGCCTCGGGGATCTTGATGCTGCGAAAAAGGGTACTAAGTTCGTCGTAACGAGATGCGCTGTCCATGTGCTGAAAAGACGCCGGCACGTTCAAGAAGGAGACCGAGAAAATGAAGAGCGCACAAGATCTTTTGCTTACGGGTGCCGCAGCCGTTTCAAGTGTTTTTGCCATTCGGATGCCAGTTGAAGCAAGCGTTGACAGCGTCCAGGAGGCGTTTTGACTACCTACGATGTGACTTCGGTGCGGTTGGGATACGGCCGGATGACGTACGTTGATCGAGGGAGGGGAAGCGATTCTCTCCGCTACACGGATTGTACGGCGGTTATGATCGGGCCTTCGACAACTCGAAGACTCTTTTCGTCCGGTCACCGCATTCTCGCTCCTCTCGTTTTGGCTACACGGGCAGCGTGGTCAAAGGTGATGGCACTGAAGGAGCAAGCCGAAGCTCATGCCGAGCTCCTCGATCACTCTGGATATTGAGCGAGTCTCGTCGTGGCGACGTCGGCCGGAGGCACACCTGCCATACGGTTTGCTTTTGATTACCCTCGAGCGCACCAAAGGCTTGATCCTGTTTTGCTCCGCCGCCCCGTGGAATGAGAAAACCTCAGAAGATTCCTCGCTTGATGGGACCGCCACCGTTTATGAATCACGATTTTTCGATGTGGATGAGTTTTCCTTGCTACAGATTTATTTATGGCATGAAGGCTAACGTCATTCACAGCATGTTGCCGTTGACCGAACGCAAGCGAGGGGCAGAGATCGACGTTAGAATCACTAATCGGGATATGGCTGCACATTTCGAGCAATATCCGATCGAAGAAATGCAGTGCCGGTGCTGCTTCTCCACGCGAAAGACGATCGGATTGCTCCTTCGATCTCCCGAAAGGCCAGGTTAAAAGAGTCTTTTCATCGCTACCGGAATCTTGAGGAAGGTAATCTTTCGAAACGGAGGACATTTCCGAGTGGCCATGCAGTGCGGAAATAAATGCTGCGGTCACTGATTTCATCAACAGACACGGGTGAGTGCGAGGCTTCATTTCCAAGAGCGGTCTCTATAGTTGACGATTGATGGCTCTGACATTGGTAGAGCGGGAAGGAGACACATGCTTGAAGTTATCATTGCAATGGCCGCATCGATTCTGTTAGGCAACGCCCTGGCTCGCAAATTGCGCGTGACTCCGGCCATCGCTGATGCTACTTGGTCTTATTCTGGCAATCATTCCCGTCCACCAATTGAACGAAGTCCTTGGCTCCCCACCGATGCGGTTGCAGTGGCCACGCTTAACGGGAAGCTCCCCAAGGCTTCCATAACCACGCTCAAGGCCGAAGCTCTCATCAACGACGGAAGCACCCTGGTGGTCTTTGCTCTTGCTCTACAGATGGCCGATGGCCATTCCTTGACGATAGGGCACGCTTCCGGAATGTTTTGTCTTTTTCCTTCCTCATTGGCGTATCCGTGGGCCTCGTGGTTGGCTGGGCTGCCAACCACGTGCGTGCAGTCATCGGCAATCCCATGAATTTCAGTATTTTCACTGCTCACAATCCCATTCGTGACGTTCTTGCTCCGAAAGCATTGAACCGTTCAAAGACATGAAGGGCTCTGGCGTCGTCGCCGTCGTGGTTGCGGGCCTTTCTATCTGACCTTTCGGGGGCCTGACACCATCAAACCCGCTAATCGCTTCTACGGCCCGCCGATATGGTCTTTCGTCTCCACATCATGAACGGTTCGCTGTCCTGTCGCTGGGCGTGCAGTTGCCCAGTGCCGTTGAGCGCATGGGAAAAGCTATCAAACGTTTCCGATTCCTCATGAGTTATGGTCTGCTCGTCATAGCCGTCACATGGTTGATATCTATTGCCGCCAGATTTATCTTCCTTCACGTAACCATTGGAATCATTCGAGCTGGATCGTTCTGAGAAACAGCGCCGGCTGCGTACGACATTTCGCGGACGTGTGGTCAGCACATTCGCGGGGCGTGGCGGTGTTTCATTAGCGGTGGCGCTTTCCGTGCCGAGCGGAACCTTGGTCGAGATTTCACTCATTTTCGTCGTTGCTGGGTAGTGGCACCTCGATGGTGGTGCAAGGCTTGCTGCCCCGGCTGTGATTCGCTGGGCAAGAATTCCAAACAGATCTGTCGGAGGAGCAGAGATACATCAGGCGATGGATATCATCTCATCGCTTGGATACTGACGCCCCAGACGAACTGGGGACAAGGTCGGGCTGAGCGAGAAGTGGTCGATCACCCACGCGCTGAATGGGTTCATTGCAGAAAGATTAATGAGGGCGAGGTGCGCAGCTGAGGGAAAGATACGAGCCCCGATGGTTTTTGTGACTTTGGACCGACGCTCTTCGACTTGCTGTGATCGATTATCAACGGGAGGAGCTCAAGCGCTTGCGTAACGAAGGCAAGATCGATATGAACGTTCTCCGCGTGATCCAGGAACGGCTCGATATCGAAGATACGGAGTAGTCGGACCGGTTGAGCTCGATGATCGGCGATTGCCGTGCTCGGTTCGGCAGTGCGGGGGCGGTGATCGGTCCGTAACGCAGCTGTGCAGTCGGCGCATCGGCTGTATTCGTTCTCAACAAGCGCATCATTCGCCGAATGGAGAAGCGATGCGTACGGCCGTCGTCCAGGCGAAAGCCTGGCGGCAGTTAATCGGTGATTTGCCTTCGGCGGCGCTGCGCCCCTGTCAAATCTCTTGCCGTCTTTTCTGACGTAAATTGCGATGATCGCTTGCCTGCGGTGCCAAAACCCCAAGCAGAATGGAGGAAGCTTGTTTACCGATTGATCGAAAGGAAACGTCATGGGACGCTTCGAGGGCAAGACAGTTCTCATCACTGGTGGAAGCAGCGGAATAGGGCTTAGCGGGAGCGAAGCTTGATTGCTGAAGGCGCGAAGTCATCGTCACTGGCCGCACTGAAAGTCATTTGGCGGCAGCTGCGGCTGAGCTGGGGGAGAAGGCTCGCCAGCACGATGCTGATGCCCTCGGACGGCAAAACGCTCGAGCGCCTTCTTCCGTGGTCGAGGATACAGGAGGGTTGATGGGCTAGGCTGAATGCCGCATACGGCATCGCGGCCACGGTCGAGGAGGCGGACAAGGAGGCACCAGAAGTTGCTTCAAGTCGTTGTGGCCCTGATGTTGCAGATGGGGGCACTTTCCCCATATCTCAAAGATGGGTCTTCGGTGGTGGTGACTTCTCCACCGCGGTCTACGAAGGCCGGCCGATGGTATCCCCTATACGCCGCAAGCAAAGCAGCCATTCTCACCGCTGCGCGCGGTTGGGTTGCGAGCGCCCCGCGTGGCATCCGTGAATGCCCCGGTGCCCGGGCCGATCAAAAGCAACCTACGTGCGCAACTGCCCGATGAACTACGCGCGCAATACGAGGAGCAGCTCGCTGACAGCCTGCTGCTCAAACGTGTGGGTGAGGCACGCGAGGCAGCCGCGGTGGCGCTGTTCGTGCTCTCTGATGAAGCCAGCTTTCGTCACGGGCAGCGCTGTATGCCGTCGACGGCGGGATGCTGTTCAACTGATTGCGTCATTGAAAACGCGATTGCGGCCTCGATACGCGGGGCGGTAGGAGAGAGCATATGAGCGCAGTCGGTCCGTGCTTTTCTTGCCTGTTCGAGGAAGACGGATACCGTGTTAGTGGAGTCCCTTTGCTCGTGTCACGCAAGTGGAGGACACCGCTTTCGAGAGTCAGTCTGAGCGGTTGATTCTTCTTGGTACGACACAATTCGTTTAGAAACATGAAAGATACATGGATAATGACTGCCCAAGACAGCGCGACAGACAATCACTCTAACCAGGGTTCGGACGGCTCGCCCGACCCGAATGTATCCGATAGCAAAAAGTCCGACGGGGCACTACTCGGTGCGGCTGCACCCGACCGAAAGACGATCTCCTGGAGAAAAGGTTGCGCATGGAAAGATGGCACCCGTTGAAGAAAATGTGCGCCTGCTGGAGGAGATGAGAGAAGTCGAGCGTGCGAAAAAGAGAGTGGGTAGCCTGCTCTTCGTATTTTTCGCCGTTGTCGGGCTTGTGGCTGTAGCCGTGACTTTCATCGTCAATACGATACTTATACTAGCTACTGACGATCAGCCTCTTTGGTGGCCCTTCGTAGCGGGCGCAGTTTTGACGGTCCTGGTTCCGCTACACGCTGGCAATGACCCATATCCGGCACCGTTGGCATGCGGTTGGCGCCTCCTTCTTCATCATGCTCGTGTTACATGATTCTGATCGAGCGATTGACGGATCACCTCGCGGGTGTGCTGAGGATCTTCCTTCCTCTTCTGGCGATTACGGTCGCGGCCTTTTACGCGATCGTCGTGTTGCTTCACCGGAAAGCGAACAAGCTTTTCGTCGCTTCTATCGTTTTCCTCTATATTGCGGTGATTCAGCAGGCTTCATTATGGGTGGTCAGTTCTGCCTACCCGTGAGGAAAGCGCCGTCGTCAGACGACCCAGACGATGGTAGTCTTTCGGCAACGCGGCTCTTGAGTGTGCTTTAGCCGTCGTAGGCTGGGCGTCTACGAAAAAGACGAAGGGCTGATATTCTCATGGACGTCGCAGCCCATACCGCGTAGGGTGAAACACAGTGAACAGGATTGGCCCCAACCTCTTCGATTGGAGCGAACGATGAAGAAAAAGAACCATTGTTGCGTCGTTTCTGCTGGTTGGTGCGGCATACGTTTTGATTGCCCGCATCGAAAGAAACTCGACGACGGCTTTGCGTGGAGGCCGCATCTTGATCCCCAGCTGTTTCGGCGGAGCAGCCTTCTTCGAGGCGGATGATCGTAATCGGGCAGATGGCGCAGCGAGTGCTGCCGCAGGGAGTTTCGACGCAGGCTTCAGCACCGCAGGGAGTTTCAACTCGCCCGGCAGCGAGTCGGCAACGGCAGATGAAACATCAGCAGCCGATGACGAGGGAGTTATCAGCCGTGTCGAGGATTTCGACCCCTTCTACTGGACCGAAGAGAGAATGAAGAACGCAACCCCGATGTAGGGGCCGTCCTCCGGGGACGGATAGTCTCATCGGTTTTCAATCACTGGCGTTTGCGGCTTCTCGTACTTTGCCGGGCCATCGCGCATTACGTCCGCGTCGACGCGCAGCCGTCGATCTTTGGCTCGCCGCCGTGGCCGTAGAGGCGGAAGAGCCAGTAAATGTCAATGCCGGCAATGACGGCATTCGTCGCGACACGGCCAGACGCCTAAGACGGCGTTATAGCAGACCCCGACGAATGAGCTGGCCAGATTCCACCAAACGGAAACGGCGCTGGTTGGCGAAGGTAAGCGAAAAGAATGACGACAAAGCTGCACTCAGCCAGCCGAAAACTCCAGAATCGTGCGTGTGTCCAAGGGCACCTCGGTAGTGTCCGGCGGTCAACGTCAAGAACGCTGGTCGAGTCTGAATGCCTCAATTCCGGAACGGCGGCAATCGTATACGCTCGGCTCGTCACGTTGCAATCAGGCAGTGGTCCTAGGCCCGTTGCCGGGCCGTATCCCGCTACAAGCGTATCTGTGACGTATTGCAACAGGGACGGCAGTTCCGCGCGGCGTTTCTGCACGCCGGATGATTCGAGGCGAGTTCTTCCGTTTCGAGATCGAGGAGGAAACGTGGTTTCGGTCCCCGAGATATTCGTCGCCGTGAGCCGTCGGATCAGAATAACCCCTGTGGCATGGGACTATCACGGCAAAGGATTGGCGGCGCAGCGCTGGCAACGGCCCTTGTTGCCGAGGAAATCCGCTTGCCGTGGCTAGTTCCTTGTGGCGTCATGACCTCGCCGGGCTTGGAAGAGACTAAGACTTCGCGCACGGCCCTTTTGAGGGGTGTGCCTGATCGGCGCCATGTGGAAGGTCGAAGGCTTTGCGCTCGCCCCTGAAAAATATTCGTCTAATTGGTGTTGCCGCGTGAGGAGCACGTTGGCGACGCCCTTCTCGATACTGCCCAGAGGGGCGAGATCACCGAGGACGACGTCGAATCTCACGAGCGAAAGCCACGCGAACCAATGCGCCGTCAGCTTCGGCTATCGCAGCATTTCGCCGATCGGTGTCGTGAAGACAATAATGCAAAACGGACATCGTGACCTTTCGATTGAATAATTGTCATTGTAGTGCCCATGGAACGATCGGCCAGGTGCGCGGTAGTGTTCTGTATGAAGAAATCTTCCGGCCGCGCGCCACCCGGCATCGGATCACACTCGGCATTCAGCTCGGGTGGGCAGCGATGTTGTTGCTGGTTGTGCTCTCAACGGATCTGTTGCCAAATCCCACGTGGTATGCGATTCACACGGCAGGTCTCGGCTGATTGGTTCGGCGATTCTGATTTGACGTGGCATTTCGCCGATGCGCTCACGAGGAGCCAACAGCCCCAAAAGCACAAATTGCGAGGCTCGCCCCTTCTTGCGGCGGGAGCCATCCAACTGTGCATCGCATTGGCACCACCGGAGTTATCGCCGCAATTTTGGCAATCACTGGTGGAATGACGGTCATCGCAGCGATGGCATGGCACATCGCAGCGCGTGCGCCATGTCAGGCCTGCTTTTTGGGCGGGAAGGCCGTCACCTTCGTTTCCATGCGATAGCGGCGGCCTTCTTGGTTCTTGGTGCACTCATCGGGATTTTCATGGCGGTCGATGTCGCTTCGCGATATAGCCCCTGGGCTGGTGGAAAGCGACTCACACGCGTCATGACTCTCGCTCGCTTTGGGCCCACCACTGTGCCAAACTTTGGGATTTGTCGGGCTTACGATACTAGGGTACTCGTGACGTTCGGCCCGACGATAGCGCGAACGCGAATGACGCCGGAATGCGGTGGCGCTGTCTCGAACACCGCCGTATCTGGCCGGGGTTGTCATTATTAGTCGTATCCGCACCAGCCCGACATGCCGCGAATAGCGGGCTTCGCGGTTGCCGGATGGGTGATTGCAGCGGTGATCGGTGTACTGATCCCGGTAGCAAAATCGTGGAAGGGCTCGATGCCCACCGTGGAGATAGCTGGTTCGTGGGAGCGGGCATCACCTGATCGCATGATCAGCGCCCCGGCGTGGGCGGGTCAGCCCACAGATCGTCCAATGCCGCGCAAGCGCGAACGGAATGGGCATTCAATCGCCCCTGCTCATTGCCGGAGCGGTTCAAACCGTCGTCGGGTCGCTCACTTTCCTTCCTCCCTCGTAGTTCTCGGCGGTGGACCCGCACGGCTCAGGCGCACATCCTGAGCGCATCGAACCTTCTGCAGCGGCACGATGGTTTCTTGTCAACGGAGGAGTCGTTGTGGCCCTCGTGACGCCGTCGCAACGAACGAAAACCGTGGCCATGGCGTTCGCGTGCCTCGGGGCTGCGGCGAGCGTCGCCTTGGTTGCGTTTTACGGATTGCGTCAACGTTCACTTCGATCTGATCGACGCGCCCCGCCGCCCCTCGGCGGTGGACCTCGGCAGCTTCCGAAGACACGTATGGCACTGGGCGCCAGTCTGGCGTCCGTGGCCCTGGTGGTGGCCGTCGCTGCGGGAGGCGGGGAGGAGTGAGCTCTGATCGCGCGGTCGATGCCAACAATGCCGACGCTCCGGTCACGAGAGTGGAAGTGTCGGTTCGTGGGCTTGCCTACTCGCCTTCGACGATCAACGTTCCTGCGGGCAATCGACTTGTCGTCACACTGAAGAATACGGGAGATCAGCGCCATGACCTCATCTGCCAACGGCGCCCAAACGGGTGCGATCGAAGCCGGGAAAAAGCGGAACGGTAGACGTCGGGGTGATTGACGCAGACACTGAAGGCTGGTGCACGATCGTCGGCCACGGGCAAGCGGGAATGGTTCAAAAGTCAAAGCAAGCGCGGCGGTTCGAGAACCCGAGCTCAGGTGGATCTGCTCGTCTCGTCCGCCATTGCGCCACTCCCATCTCGGGACACGACAGTTCACGCATGTCGGAACGGGAGGAGATTCTTCCTACTACTGCAGAGCTGTCCGCGAAGCCCGGAAGAGACTTCACCCCGAGAGATCCGGAGCTTCGACCGGCGGGAAACGAAAAGGTCCATAACATCACTTTCGAGGCTCGAAGTGGTCAAGGAGGGTCGCTCCGGGGCGACAGCAGAAGGTGTGGACGTTCAACGGAGTTCACCCGGTCCAATTTTGCGCGGCAAGATTGGGACACTTTCAACATCACCCTGGTCAATAAAGGGACGATGGGACATTCGATAGATTTTCGCCGGTGGACGTTTCGCCGGATTCACGGATGAAAACAATCGCACCGGGCAAAGGCTCGTCTACAGTTTCACGGCCAAGCGTTCAGGATCTGGCTCTACCATTGCAGCTACGGCGCCGCTTTCGGCCCACATAGCCAGCGGGATGCACGGGGCCGTCATCATCGACCCGGAGGACACGAATCCGGTCGATCACGAGTACGTTTTCGTTCAGAGTGAGCAGTACTGGGCGAGCAACAAGGCTGACGCCGCAAACGGCGACGCCATCGTGAAAGTCACGCCCAGCGTCGTGGCCTTCAACGGGTATCCCTTCCAGTACGTTCACCGTCCCATCAAGGTACGCACAGGTGAGCGGATCCGTCTATGGGTAATTTCGCTGGGGCCCAATCTCGATCTGCCCTTCCATGTCGTCGGCACTCAACTGATACCGTGGTACGAGGGCAGATACACGATCTGCAGAGGCTGTGAAGGTCGGGTCCAGCCAGCTCCCGCAGTCCTTTGCTCCGGGAAAAACAGCGTCGGCACGTCCGGCGGCACAGGGCCTGGGCGTTTCTGCCGCCCAGGAGGGTTCGTTGAGTTCGTCGCGCCCGAAGCCGGAACCCATACGGCGCTCAACCATGCCATGACATACGCTGAAAGAGGCGCGTCGGCGAAGATCGTAGCTGAGGACCGACAGCGCGACGTCGATCGTTTATTGAGGGTGCGGGAACCCGCCCCACACCCCTCAATGGTTTTGATTGGCGAAGCCAAAGCCATCTATGAGCTGGATCTTAGAAGGTGGCGCCGCCGCGCCGTCCGGCCCACGTCTTCTTGATGTAGTCGGAGACTTCTTCGAAACGCAGGAGCGTATCGAGCTTCTTGACGGCCTCGATTGTTTTCGAGTTGGCCTTCGAATTCCACACAAGGATATTTGCATAGGGTTGTCCCTGCCGGACTCGAGATAGCGCGTCTCTTCGACGGCTTGAGGTGGTTTTTCAAGCGTAGCTGCCATTGATAATCGGCAAAGTCGACGTCCGGGCAAGGCGGAGGGAATCGACGGCGCTGTGTAAGGTTTGAGCTGAATGTGCTTTGATTCGATTCGACGTCGTAGATCGTTGGCGAATCCTTCTTCTTGAGCGTGATGATCTTGTTCTTCACGAGCAGCTGGAGTGCACGAGCCTGGCTGGATGGATCGTCATTGATGGCGACGACCGCATTGTTGGGAAGATCTTTGAGATCCCTTGATCTTCTTCGAGTAGATGCCTAAAGGTTCGATGTGAATCCCCTTGCCGTGCTCGAAAGAGTAGCCGCTTCTTCGAGGCATCCCCAGATAGAATGTGCTGAAAAAGTTGGCGTCGATCTCGCTTCGTCGAGGAGCTGAGTTGGGGCTGAATGTAGTCTTGATACTGCTCGATCTCGACCTTGAGGCCGGCCTCTTCAGCCAGATTGTCCTGAACGTAGTTGAGAATCTGGGCATGAATCAGGGGAGGCTCCACGGTGATGGTGACGGTGCCGTCGGAGTTTTTCACCGGCGCCTTGAATGTCGCTTTGTCATCTGATCCGCAAGCCGATAGCGCGAGTAACGATGCTGGCTGCGAGCGCGACGAAAGACTTGAAACGAGTGCATGATTTTCCTGACTGAGCGGGCCGTGGGCCCGAAAATGGAATGGGCGTGCGCGTACGAGGTTGAATGCCATCAAGCCCGGTTGCGGTGCGGGGTTGCTTCCGGCTGGCTTCCCTCAGCGGTGATCGGCCAGCCGGCTGAGCATGTCGCCCACCCACTGGATGTACCTGACGATGAGGACGATGACGACGATGATGATGGTCATCGCATCCCACCGGTGCTGGTAATAGCCGTACTTTGCGCCAGCGCTCGTGCCGCCGCCGCCCACTGATTCCCGCCATTGCCGAGTAGCCGACGAGGGTGATGGCCAAGATGGTGATGGATTGGATGAGGGCCGGGATAGCTTCGCGGACGAGGGACGCCCCAAAGAATCCATGTTCTGAAGCGCCCATCATCTGCGCGGGCCTCGACCTGCCCGCGCTCGACCCCCGAAAGATCTGACTCGACGAGGCGCGCGAAATAGGGGATCGCGCCCACCGTGAGCGGGACCGCCGTTCCCCGCCATCCGGATGCATTGCCGATGAGAGCCCTGGTCGGAACGATGAGCAGGAACATCACGATGACCATGGAATCGAACGAGTCGCGTTGACGATGAAACCAGGGCCGCGGCGAAGAAACTTGCTGGCGCCGTCGGTGTTTTCCTTGAGGGTGATCAGGACGATTCCCAGAATGCCGCCGAAGACCACGGAAGGAGGGTGAGCCCCGACCATCAAAGCGCGTCGTCGATCGTCGACTGAAAAAGTTCCCGCTGATCGCCGGATTGTCGAACCACGTGCCGTCGTTCGCGCGCGCACCTCCGTTGCGACGTCTATGTCGGCGAATGTGGAACGGACGCGGGCGATGTCGCGCCCGCGTCCACCGTCAGGCGCCAAACGGGCCACCCGCGCAGAGCCGATCGTCTCAAAGTCCTGGCGCCGATGTCCGCGCCGAGTTCGCGGGCCGCGTCGAGAACGCGGGCGCCGGTGGGCTCTCCGGGCCGGGAGCGAAAGCCACACGACGATGGTGCGTCCGTGGGCGTCCTCGGTGCGCAGCGGCGGGGCGGAACGACGGTCGCGACAGGGGCGACTCGACATCGGCGACGACGTCTTCCACCGTCCGCTCGCCGCAATCCGGCCGGAGTCGAGAAGGGTGACGGAATCGCAGGATCCTGACGCGACCAGGACATCTCGTGGGTGATGATGACGACGGTCACGCCGTACCCTGTCGCGAACCGATTTGAGGAGGCCGAGGATCCGCCTCGGTCGTCTCCGTGTCCAGGCGGACGTCGGTTCGTCGCACTGGGAGAACCGAGGGTTGGTTCTGCGAGCGCTCTGGCGATTCCGACGCGCTGGCGCTGGCCGCCTGACAGTTCGGACGGGTAGGAGGTTCCGCGGTCTCGAAAGGCCGACGAGGTCGAGTAGCTCGCTGACACGCTCGACCCTCCTGGACAACGGAATGCCCGCCAGACGGAGAGGGATGGCGATATTCTCCCGCGCGGTTCTGGCGTCGAGGAGGCTGGCGCCTGAAAACCATGCCGATCGTCCCGGCGGGCCTCCGCAGCTGGCCTGAGGGAAAACCGAGGCGAGGTTGAGCCTGCCGACGCGGATGACGCCTCGCCGCCGCCCCGGCCGTCAGGCAGCGAATGAGCTGCGACTTTCCGGCTCCGGATTCGCCAACATGCCGTGGATGTTCCTGCGGAACCGTGAGGTTGATGTCCAAGGCGACAACCGGCTTTTGCCCGCGCCGCGGATAGACCTGCGCGCCGCTCAGCGTTACCGTGATTCCCTCCATCGGCTGGCTGAAACCAGCTCTGGGTTGCTGCAACGTCGTCGAGCCACGCCTGCCGCTCTAGATGAACTTCGAAGTAAGATATACGCACTGCACGGTGTGCAAAAGCGTCGACCCGAGTGGCGAGTCCGGCTGATGGACAATCTGCGGAATGCCCGCACAAGAGAGAGAAAGTATCACCGTGAGAGGAGAAAAGGTGGCTGATCCACCGTGATGCTGGTGTTATGAAAAAGAAGCGATTCCACGGATGCGGTGACGAGCAGACCGATGCCCCTGAATTTTATCGACGCCTTGACCGACCCAGACGAACCGAGGCTTGGGTCGATTGTGCATTCGTTGATTTCGACATCTCCTGGTGGTCGGGTGATTGAGTGCGGTAGTCGCCGGCGCTCTTGACGCGCGCAGCCGCTTCGCGCTCTAGATGACGGAGCACCCGGTGGTCGATCTGCTTTTAAAGAGGTTGGCCAGCGACCAGCTGGCTCAGCCGTCGATCGCGAATAGCGATAGAGACAGAGGTTGAGATAGAGCTCATCCAGAGGGATCGTGGTTTATCGATCGTTGAGACGAAACTTGTTCTGCGGGAGCGGATCAGTTCGGTGAGACTGAGACGGCCGCCGCGACCGATCAGAGAGATGTCCCGATATCTGCGCAGTAGATATGCGATGAGTCCGAGACCGCGTCTGATGTCGGTCACCTCACCGCGGCCCCCGGAATCAGCCTGATGTCGGCGTAGCCCTTTGAGCACCTGCGGAATCGGCGTCATCGACCCGATGCACGATGCCGGACGGCCTGACAGAGGCCAGGAAACCGCATTCTCGATCTTGGGGAAGGACCCGTCAGCGCGAGGAATGAGGTCCCCGTGAGGATCCTGGCGCGGATAGCCCAACGCGGCGTCAAGCCTATCGACGAAAGTCGCCGAGACGGCGTGCTCCAGATGCTCGGCCCTCGTCGTGAACTTCCATCCCACGAATAGCCGAACATTGTTCAATCGCCGTCTCGATGAGACGGTGAATTCGCACCATTCGGGCGGCTTCGGCTCTGCCCGCCTCGGTCAGCGAGATGTTTCCATAGCGGGCATGGCGGACCAGTCCCATCGACACCAAGCGTTGGACTCCCTCCGAAATGGTTGAGGGGGAGAGTTTGAGAGTGCGCGAAAGATCTCCTGGTTACAGGGCTTTCCTGCCATTCCCCGAGCTTCCATATCGCGCGCGGAGATAATCCTCGTGCGAAGCTGACAGAGCCATCAATCGATCACAGCCGACGGCGATATGAAGAGCTTTCAGAAGTTGGTCTCCTCCTCGGCGGTCATATCGCGACCCGAATCGAATAGATGATCGGATACCGTCAAGACGGCGCGCTTTTTGCCCAGCCTCCGCGGCGATCGCGTAGAGGCTGGCAGCCTCCATTTCGACGCCCAGCGCCCACCCGGCAAGGCGTTTCGTCTGCTCAGTGGATTGTTGTAGAACCGGTCGCGCGAGACGACCGTCCCCACTCTGACCCGTGGATCGTCGCCAGCGGCGTCGCGACGGCTGCTCGCAAGAGGTTCCAGGAGCAGTCGCGGAAAAAGCGGATGCCCGCACCACGCCGTCCACGATAGAGGAGTGCGTGCGCGCCGATGGCGATCGACGTCGCCGGATTGGCGTCAATCCGCGAGCCCTCCCCATGGTTCCCCACCCCTGATGATCCGCTCGACATCGTAAAGGAGAAAAGCTCGGTGGCGTATATCGCCAGCGACGGCTGGCCCATTCCTGACGCCATGACCGACAGTGGCTTTCCGCGATAGAGTCCCGCATCCGCCAATTCCACGAACGTCTGTGACTTTGCGAACGTCGGATAGCAGGGCGTCGGTCATGCGCTCGGCTCTTTGGGATCGCCGGGCATAAGGACTGTTGAGCGAAGTCGCCCTTTCGGCGGTTATGTGAGGTGGGCCATGTTTGCCTTCACGAATTCGAGATGGGAGTCCTGCTGCGGGGAGTGATAGACCCACCGGTACGGTCAATGCGGCGTTTTTGCTTGGCATCTAGGTCACTATATCCCCTAGTGAGGCTAGATCCCTAGTAGGGTGAGGACTACTCACCTTTTTCTCGGTTGGGAGTGGCGTTGCGACTGACGTCGACGAAAAATTGTCGATGGCTGGATCTGTCAGTCGGCCATCAATGTCCAAGCGAAAGGTATGAACATGACCGTCCCAAACAACCCGGTCAGGGAGGCTATCAGCAACCTGGTCAAGGCGGTTATCAACAGCCCGGCCAGCAGGGTGGGCTCTGTCAGCATATTCGGCAGCTCCTGCCCGACAGGACGCCACGGCCAAAATCCGCCGCAGGGTTAGCGCGCAGCCAGGAGCAGACGCCTACGGCTACGGCCAGCAAGCTTCCCGGCAGCCAAAGGCAAGGGCGGTTTCGGCACCGCTGCCGACGAACTTCCAAAACAAGGGCGGAGCCGGCCTTGCGAAGATCGTCAGCTAACCTCAATCGTCACCGGAGCGGCACTCGCACTTTACGGCATTCTGAACTTCAGCCCACATAGTTACAAGTGAATGTGGTCCCAGGAATCGATGAGCGTCGTTTCCGCTTTTGTCTCTAGCGGCGGCCTGCGTGGCTTTTCGGCCTGTTCCTCCGCGCCTTTAGCCGCGCCGTCCTTGAGCACGTCGTCCACGACAAGGAGTAGAGATCCACCGGATGGATTCCTCGCTCCGCAAGGACCATCGGCTCATAGCCTTTCGACCTGACGATACCCTCGCCCCTCGAAGTCACCCCCACCCGATCGGATGGCCGCGCCGCGCTTCTCGACCTGGCTGACGCTTTGCGTGATTTCGGGGCAGTTCGCCAGTTCTCCCAGCTACTAGATAATCTAGGCGTCCGCCGAGCAGCTGGGCAGGCTGCATCTCACGCCCACCTGCGGCACTCCGTTACATGCGTTGCATTGACGGGCAGTGGGATGAAATCTACGCCAGGAACCTCACAGCCCGGGAACGTCACCAGGTGATGGACGTCCTCGAATCCCAGGCACGTAAGCTTGACCTGTGGCGCGAGGATACGGGCCCTGCTCTGAGGACCGCGGCGATCACCTTTCCGCGCTCGGCCAGACGCGCCGCTTAAGGAGAAGAGAGCGGGACCCGGATGGGGAAAGAAGCCTTGCGAGCCGCTCAGCAGGAGCTGCTTCCCGGAGCTCAGCGCTCGGAGGTCTCGACGTCGGTCGACGTCACCAGAAAGGGCGTGGACAAGGCCTACGGAATAGGCGAACTCGTCTCAAACCGGAATCGCGATATCTCGACATGCTTTTTCGTCGGCGACCGTCTTGACGAGGGAGGAAACGATTATCCCGTGCCGCGTTTTGGGAATCGATGCGCATTCGGTGGGCGATTGGCAAGATACGCCCGGTTTGTCGAAGAATACGCAACGGCGCACGCATTGATGAAGGAAGGTGAATGCGCAAAGGGTAGGTTTGCCGATGCGTGTTTGAGGCAGCAGAGCCTTGCAGCAAAATGACGGAGGAGCTCATGGCCGATATCGATATTGACAGCCTGAGCGACGACGGTGAAGTCGAAGCCACATCGCCGAGACCGAGTCGAAGAAGTGGAAAGCCCTCGAGCGAGAGCTCACGGAGAGCGTCCTCGAGCTTGATCATCATATGCTTGTGACCGGCTCGCGGGTATGGGCGTCCTTCAGCCTTGTAACCGCTGAGCGTGCCATGCTGCAGAATCCCGAAAGCGAATTATCGTGTGATCTCAACCCGCTCATCGGTTGCTCAAACTTTCTCAACTCAGACTACAACACCCTCTTCTTCGGCGTTCCCAACGCACTTTTCGGGCTCATGTTCTTTAGCGGAATCGTCGCCCTTGGCTTCGCGCTCCTCGGCGGCGCACGCCTGCCTTCCTGGATGTGGCGTCTGCTGAGCGTCGAATGAGGCAGCCGCATGGATACCTGGTTCCCAGTACACGTCGATCTTTGTCGAGCGGACCCAGCCCCGACTGCATCGTCACGTGGGTCGCCGCAATCCCCTTGATTGTGCACATTCTGGCCTGCAGCTTCGGCGCTGGCCACCTGCCTGCAACAGACAGCGTCCGTCAAGCCCTCGTCAAAGGTAGATGGTGGCTTGTCGCGGTCGTTTATCTTGTCATTGCGCTGGTGGCGATCGTCGACCTGTGGGACAAATGGGAATATGTTTCTAGTCGTCCAATCGGATTTTTGAGGGACGGCAGACTGTGATGGAGGGCGCGCAGTCACGCGCCCTCTCTCTCACCCGAACCAGAGAGGTTTCACCGCGTGCAGGTCTTCCGGAACGAAGGATTCTCACGATTCTTGAGAGTCTCGCGCAGGCGATCATTGCCGCATCGAGCTGCCCTCCGAAGTCCGGCTCTTTGCGTTTTCGAAACGGATATCCCTTGCTGAGGCTGGGATGACGTGGATGTGCACATGAGGCACCCGAGGTCTGCGATGACCGTCATCGAGCGGGGAACCCCAAATGCCTCGATCTGAGCTCTTCCGATGCGTTGAGCAACGACGCTCAGGTGAGCGAAGGCTTCTTCGTCGAGATCGGTGAAGCGCGAAACCTCCTGCGGGTATGACGAGGACGTGGCCATCCGTGATGGCCTGTGGGTGCTGATGGCGATGCAGACGTCGTCGGCCCATACGAAACGCCCGGGAATATCGCTCGAAGATTCTGCGAATACACTCATGGGCTCGATTTCTACGGCGCGCTGAGCTTCCGACAGCGTATGAGAACCCGTTTACGGCAGCAGTCACTGCGGTGCTCAGCCGAGGGCCACAGTGGACACGGTGGCTCGTCTGCGGCTTGAGCTAACCTTTGGCATAACAAAAGAACGAAAGGCAGACGGATGAGCGGGAGAGGAAACGGCGGCGACCGCGCCGTACCGGTACACGAGGAGCTGGCCAACGCTACTGAGAAGCGTTGGCAGGAACGCTGGAAGAGCTCGGCACGTTCTACACCCCGAACCCGGTGGGCGATCTCGCGGCGGACGACGGCGCGGGGCAACGGAGTCTGAGAAAATCTACATTCTCGACATGTTCTCCTATCCGTCGGGCAAGCCTACGTAGGCCATCCGCTCGGCTATATATGCGACGGACACGATCGCACGGTATCAGCGGATGCTCGGGAAAACGCTTTCACATCGATGGATTCGGACGCTTTCGGCTTTGCCAGCCGAGCAGTATGCCGTGCAACGGGCTGGGCATCCGCGGGTCACCACGGAACAGAATATCGCAAATATGCGCCGCCAGCTCAAACGAATCGGCTTTTTCCCACGACTTCGCAGAACGCTCGCGACCACCGACGTCGACTATGTTCGGTGGACGCAGTGGATCTTCTTGCAGATTTATAACTCTTGGTACGATTTCGAAGCGCCTTCGCGAAGGCAGAGGCAAAGGTTCGGCTCGCCCATCAGTGTGAGCTCCGCGAGGAATTCGACGCCGGGAAGAGAACTCAACGACGGACGCGAGTGGTCTGAGCTCAGCGAAGGGGAAAAGGGCGAGGTCCCGACTCTCACTCGGTTACCCTACACAGCGAGGCTCCAGTCACTGGTGCCCCGGCTTGGGAACGGTTCTGGCCAACGAAGTCACGGCCGACGGACGTTCTGAGCGCGGAACTTCCCCTGTTTTCAAAAGGAATCTGCGGCAGTGGGATGATGCGCTCACCGCTTATGCTGATAGATTGCCGACGATCTCGACACTATCGATTGGCCCGAGAAAGTCCGCCTCATGCAGCGCCACTGGATCGGCCGTTCCGAGGGTGCGAGCATTGAATCTGGACGTCCCCGCCGTCGGAAAGAAGCTCGAGGTCTCATAATGACTCGGCCCGACACGCTTTTCGCCACTTTTATGGTCGTCGCTCCCGAGCATCCGATTCTCGGCGGTCGAACGCCCGGAAGCGACGGCGATCGGTCTCAGCTGAACGTCCCGCGTCGTGGCCTGAAGGAACGAAGGAGACTGGACGGATGGCGCGGCGACCCCGGCGAGAAGTAGTCGTCGCGAAGTATCGCGCTGCTGCGGCGGCAAAGAGCGATATCGAAAGATCCGACGAGGAACGCACGAAGACGGGCGTGTTTACGGGATTGTTCGGGGTTAATCCAGCCAATGGCAAAAGAGATTCCGATCTCGTTGCGGACCATGTGCTCGCGGGAGGCGGAACCGGTGCGATGGCGGTTCCTGCTCACGATTCGCGCGATTGGGAGTTCGCCCGGCCTACGGCCCGACGTTGTCAGGACGATCGTCCGCCGATGACCCTTACGGCCCAATCTGACGAGGCCGCGTACGAAGACGAAGGCATCGCCGTCGATTCCTCCAATGGGTCTGATAAACCTGAACGGTAAGTCTAAAGACGAGGCGAAGGCAGCCATGACGAATGGTTTCGAATCGGTCGGCGCCGGGCGGGCGACGATCACCCATCGTCTGCGAGATCGGTTGTTTTCGTCAACGCCATTGGGCGAACCGTTCCCGGATCGTTTGGGATGAGGAAGGGCGCCACCGCGCTTCCCGCGATCAGCTTCCCCGTGGAGCGCGCTGAGATCAGGACTACTCGCCGCGTACTTTCGATCCCCGACGACGCCGATTCCTCGCCCGAGCCGCCCCTGGCCGCGCCCGACCGGCTGGAGGTTGAGCTCGATGGGCGACGTCAAACGGTACCGGCGAGAGACGAATACCGTGCCGCAGTGGGCTGGGTCGTGCTGGTACGAACTGCGTTATATCGATCCTCAATGAAGCCGAATTCGTCGATCCGACAAACGAGGCTCATTGATGAGGCCCTCGCCCGAGGCTGGAAACCTCACGGGCGGCACTGATCTGTATGTCGGGGAGTCGAGCACGCCGTTCTGCACCTCCCTCTATGCTCGTTTCTGGCACAAGGTCCTATTCGACCTGGGGTATGTCAGCTCCTCCGAGCCTTCCACAAGCTCTTCAACCAGGGCTATGTGCAGCGTACGCTTACACTGATGCGCGCGGGCAATACGTCCCGGCCGAAGAAGTGGTGGAAGCCGGAACGGACGACGGCGGCAAACAGCTCTACACATGGAAGGGACAACCTGTTCTCGCGAGTACGGGAAGATGGGCAAGTCGTTGAAGAACATCGTCACACCCGATGAAATCTGTGACGATTACGGCGCCGACACTTTCCGCCTCTACGAAATGTCGATGGGATCGCTAGATACGTCGCGTCCGTGGGAGACGAGGGTTGTTGTCGTCGCAGCGCTTCCTCCAGCGGCTGTGGCGCAACGTCGTCGACGAGCAAAACCGGCGAGGTGACCGTGGCCGACGTTCCCGGCCGAAGGCGAGACTGCCAACCGCTGCTGCACGATCGCTCGCCGATGTCCGCAGCGATTACGATGGCATGCGGATCAACACGGCCATTGCGAAGATGATCGTGCTGAATAATCATCTGGACCTGCTGTCGCCGGTTCCCCAGAGAGGCGGCAGAAAAGCCTTATTCTCATGGTTACCCGGCTCGTTCACATCGCGGAGGAACTCGTGTAAGCTCGGTCATGAGTCCCGTCGTCAACGCCCATTCTCACGGTGATTGACGAGTCGCTTTCGTAGACGAGAACGTGACATGCGTGGTCAAGTGAAAGGAAAAGTCCGCGATCGCCTGAGGTGCCGGCGGATATATCCGAAGACGAGCTGACCGAGCGCGCTTTGGCCTCGGAGCGAATAGCGAAGTTCCTGACGGTGAGCCTCGCAAGGTGGTTGTGCGAGCGCTCGGCTCTGTCAATATCGTCCCCTAAGGAAGAACTATGACCAAAAACGTTCCCGCGGTTTCCCCAGCACGAGTTCGACGTGGTTTGCCGGCTGGAAGCCAACCTCGCCGACGGGCGCCAGCGCGCTGGTCAGCGAGCGCGGGGCAACGCTCGTATCGTGGAAGCCCAGGCCGGGGATTGAGGTCATTGATGGGTACGAATCCGCCGAAGAACTGACAGCCCAAGTGGGCCACCGGAGTCTTGTCATGCTTCCCCTGGTGCGGAAGGACGCGAAAGCGAACGCATTCCTTTGGCGGCAAGCGATACGAGCTGCCTGAGGGCGATGGCGGCCTCGGAGGGCGCACGGGAAGCGTAGATTTCCGCAGGGCTGGCACAGGCACGGTCCTCGTGCTGCGCGGGCGCATACCGGCTGATTCCGGTTACCCGTGGAGCATCGAGGCGACCGTCGTCTTCGCTCTCGATGCGGGAATCGACGGTGAGGAGCACCTGTCAGTGTCGATAAGCGCTGAGAATACGTCCAGGATGTCTGCTCCGGTGTCTCTGCCGGGCATCCTTACGTCAAGGCGCCAGGCGTGTGCGGAATCTCCAATCTTTCCCTCACGGTTCCCGCCCGAACGAAGGTTCTCACCGATGCACGCATCATTCCTCTGCCAGGCGATTCAGCCTTCGCAGGGTAGCGGCGCCCGTCCGCCTGACTATCTAGACGACGAAGATCGATCAGTCTTTCACGAATCTCGTTCCCGGAGTCCGACGGCGGTGTGCCGGAACTGAAAGATCCGGTGCGTGCAACGAGGGTGCGTATGACTCAAGAGCCTCAGCGAGGCTCCCCGTCACCCATGTTTTCACGGGTGACGGCTTCTCGTGGGGCGCGCTAATCCATAGCTCGAAACCGTTCTGCGCTCAGACGCTCGGCGCGCCGATTCGGCGGTGCGTTTGCCACCGAGCCCGGCGAGAAGCGAACCATGACGGCGACGTTGACCTCTACGTGCAGGATAACGCGTTCGGTAACGGCTTCGGCAGTGCATGCTGTACGCCGGGCGCATATTGCCGGCGAAGAGCCCACTGCCGACGGGCGAAAGCTTCGCTCGCTATCTAGTGGAACTTGAGGCTACCGGCGGCGTGAGCCGAAGAGGGTGCGAGTGATGCCGAGCCCAAAGTTCGTCCTATTGAGCGAACGACGAATCGATAGCGTCTCTTTGCGCTTCTCTGGCGTTCGGCACGGCGCTCGGCTTTCCGCTGACGCTCGGCCTCTTTGGCCGCCTCGCTCTTCGCGCCCGCTGCTCGGCCGCGGCCTCGCTTCGCTTCGAGCTCTTTCAGGCTGCCGGCTTCGGCCGCAGCTGGTTTTCGCCGCTTCAGCCTCTTGGCGGTAGTTTCTGCAGCGGCTTTCTCCGATTCGACTCGCGCGGCCGAAGTTCGAATGCGCCCGGATCGACGGGATCCTTACATTTGTCCATGAAGGGGAGGACGCAAGGCACGCCGAGACTGCAGCAGGCGACGAAGGTCCCATGACAGCGGCGGAGCCCACAGGCGCGTGGGGCCACCGGCGTCGGACGACCTTGGGATCCAAGACGAGGACGATGGGCTCGCCGGTGCCAAGTCCGGGAAGCACCTCCAACAGATCGAGCGGTGAGGAAGGGAAGGTGTCGACGGTGGCTTTGAGGGCCTTTTTGGTCGCTGGGAGTGTGGCGCAAAGGCGTGCTGGATGCGTGAACCGAGTTGAGCCAGCACGTCGTCGGAACGTCTTTCACGACTGGGTCACGAAGAAGATTCCCACCCTTGGAGCGAATGAGCGGACCGTTTGAACCACCTGGTTGAGGGAATTCTTTGCTGGCGTCGGAGAACAGAAGGTGTGCGCTCGTCAAAGAAGACGACGTGCGGTTTGTCGGCGTCGCCCACCTCGGGTAAATCCTGGAAGAGCGAGGCCAGAAGCCACATGACGAAGGTTGAGAAAGCGCGGGGTTGGGAGCGAACGTCGGGAAGTTCGATAGGAGATGATGCCCCTGCTGTCCCGCTCGTCCGCAGGAATCTCGGTTTCGAAGGCTGGTCGCCGAAAAGGCATCTGCGCCCTGGGATTGAAGCGCCGAAACCGCGCAGGATGACCCCCGCCGTAGCTGAAACCCCGCCGATATCGGCCAGTTCGCTCTTTCCTTCCTCGGATGGTAGGCGACCGTGGCGCAAGTCCGTCAAATCGATGAGTGAGACCCCGTGAGTCCGCCCATGAGAAGATCAGAGAAAGCGCGGATTCCTGTAATTTGTTCAAACCGAGGACTTTTGCCATAAGGATGGGGCCGAAGTCAGTGACGCGTTGTGCGCACGGGCACGCCGTCCCCTGAACCTCCGAGTGAGAAGAGCTCGACGGGGAAAGCTGCTGGCTGCCACGCTTGCCCAGTGCAGCCACACGTGCCGACAGTTTTTCCGAAGCCTGGCCGGCTTCAAGCCTTGTTAGATCTCCCTTGATGCCCGGTGAGGAAAACCGGAATTCCCGCGGTTGATAGGGCTCCTCTGCGAGGAGTTGGAGCGTGCGCTTTGCCTGTTCCGGTAGCGCCTGCGACGAGGCCGCCGTGGCGATTGAACATGCCCAGCGGCATCCGCACGAGAGAACGCGGTTCGCTCGCCCGCTTCGAGAAAGGTGCCGAGGTAAGGGCGCGTGTCGAATGTAGCCTGGTCAATAGTCGCGGCGTATTCGTCTCAAATCTTGAGGATGTGCATCGGGTTGTTCCGCGATCGTCGATGGCGTTTTCTCGGGCGGCGGTTCGTTTCGCTTGCGGCCCGATTGGCTTTTCTTCATTCTGCGCCGGCAGGCTGCTTGCGGGATACCGCATCGGTGGGGTGAAACTGATCACCTGAGGAAGCGGCCAACGCCGCATCGAGTTCAGCCTGTGCGGCCTGCTTTCGCGGCGGCTCCGCGGCGGCTTTTGGCGGCTTGTGCGCGTAGCTTGCGAGTTCAGCGTCCGAAGTGCTCATGTGGAGAGTCTAACCTGTACATCCAGATGGCGGTTGCCATGCACAACCTGCATCGGGTGTGGATCTGACCGTCAATGGCACACAGATCGTCAAACGTCACACCGATCCAGCTGGCTCCTACGTGCTATGGGCGATCTTTCGCGGTGAAGACCCAACCATGAACACTCCACCACCACGAATTCCAATCATCGGGCGTCAAAAGGAAAAATCATGGAATGTCAAACTCGCCCCAGACGATGAAAGTGCTCGCGCCGTCTGCAAACCCAGGACGCCACGCACGGGAACGGCACTCACAGACCGCGACGAGGGTGTCGCGGGCATGGAATGCCTCGAAATTAGCACATCGTGGTCAGTTGACGACGAAAGAAAAAGAGGAAGGAAACGAGCGCAAAGAAAGGACGTCCGAGGTGATCTGATGGACGGACGGCCAGGCTCCCCTAAGGCCGTGCAGGAGCCTGCGTGACGATCGTTTGCACAGCCTCGCTTTGGCCCGGGAACAGGCGAGGACGTCGGCGCTCGCGAGCGGGCCCAGAAGGAAGATGGCGGCTAGACCGAACAGCGCCAAAGCGATTCTCATACGCCGTGGCCGTGTGCGTTCTAGCGGCGTGGGCATGGCTGGCATTGATCGGCTCCGAAGGCGATGAAAAGCAAGACAAACTGATCGAAGAACGAGGCGCTTCTCAATTTCCGGTTCCCGTGAACGCGGCAAAGCCGACCGGCGTAAAACGAATGACTTGGAAAGAAAGGCTCAGCTGGTGCAAGAGGGAGGGCGGGGCAACCACAACCTCAACCACCGCCTTCAATCGTCGTCTACGTCAGCGGTGCGGTCAAGACCCCTGGCGTTTATACGCTCGCCGGAGGATCCCGCGTCGACGACGCCGTCCGTGCAGCTGGTGGAATCGACCGATCGCGCCGAATCCACTGGAACGAATTCGCCGCTCGTCAACGACGGGGAACACGTTCGCGTCTTTACAGTTGGCGAACCACCGAGCGCTCCGAGGCGTCAAATGCGACGTCCGTCCCGTCCAGCGGCGGAAAAGGCGGCGGCGAAAAAGCGTGGTGGCGCGAAGACGACCGTCAATCATCAACACTGTAACAGCTGAACAGCTCCAGAGCCCGTGGCCCCGCCACTTCGAAGGCCATCATCGCCTGGCGTACGAAAACGGCCGTTTTCGCGCTGTCGACGATCTGCTCAACGTTCTGCGGAATAGGCAGCGACCCCTTGCCAAGCTCCGTGATCATGTCCGTCCAGGCGTCGCCAGTATGTCGAATCGATCGTGAAATGGCGAACGAGCCATTTCCGCCTGGACCTGCGCTGAGCCCTCCCAGGACTGGCGCGCGCGTGCTGCTGCGCGCGTCCCGCTGGCGCGGACTCGGGACTGCTGCAGCCATGGCGTGTGGGCGTTGATCGACGGGTCGGCCCGGCCGGCCGTTAGTCGTGATCGCGCTTGCATCAGCTGCAACATGCGTCGGATGGAGGGACAGGATGTCAGCATCGAGCCGCGGCCGAACCCACAGGCCTTGGTCAACTCCTACGGGAAGGTTGCCCGCATTGATGCAGTTGCGGTTGGCAGGCCGAAAGAAGGGGAACGCCGTTCGGTGCTCGCATGTCTCGCGGCATCGAAACAGTAGTACACCGCCGATTTCCAGCATATGCGCATCTTGATCGTGGGTGTCCCATGCGACGTCACATCCGGGCAAAAGAGATACGAGCAAGCGCAAAATTGAAGGCGCCCCCTGCCAGGCGCACGCCAAGCCGTGACCCCTGTACACCAGAAAAATCGCGGTAACCGGAAGAGGAGCGACCGCAGCCCGCCTCGCTGCCAGCATCGATCTCAGCACTGAAGTCATTCTGGCGGATGCTCCGCCCCACGCCCGCGGCCTCATTCCAGGCGTCGCTCTAGGGCGTGACGACGCTGTCGACGCCTAGCAGCGGCAATGGAAAATGACGCAACTCACCATCTCATCGCGGTCTCGGCGGACATGCTCGATCATCTCGCACTGGTGCATTGCGGGCGTAGGACGACGTAAACTTCTCGCGGCGCTCGTCTGCTTTCATCGATTCTCGCCTGCTTTATCCTCGTCGGCCCCCGCAAGCTTTCCGTCATCCGCGCAGTTGCGATGGGAATCGCTGTCATTGCTATAGGGATCGGCCGCGCGAGCCGCCGTTCCTCCTCAGCATCGCCATGCTCGGCGTCGCCCCATCGACCCCTGGATGGCCACGAGCCACGGATTTCCTCCTATCGGTCTCGGCCACTCGAATCGTGTGCTTTCGGAGAACCTCTGACGCTCCGATTGGCCGAAAGAGTGCCGCGCATACTTGCCGAAATGGTCGCCATCCCGTCAGGGCCCAACTGGCGTGCTTGCCCATCCCTGCCCTCTTCACCGACACGGGATCAATATGGGGCGTGCTAGCCAATGCGCTCGTGGCCCCCGCTGTTGCACCCCTGACCGTCTGCGGTCTTCGCCATCGCAAGCCCACTCATTCCATGGCTAGCCCACATAGCCCTCGTTCCCTCCGCGATGGCAACCTGGTGATCGAGCGGGTCGCGGATACGCTCGCCAAATGGCTCGGTTCGGGAATCGGCCTCGGCGCTCCTTTCTTCTCGGCCTCACCGCGCTCTGCTGCCCTTATCGCACGCAAGGCATCTGGTTTCGCGGTGGTCGCGGCACCGTGGCGGTCACGTGGTGAACGGGCGACGCCAACCGACTGGAGATTGCCGACGGTTGGATGTGGTCCAAATGCAATGTTGGCCACGGGTCCGGGCCTCGCGCGGTGCGCAGTAAACGATCATGGTGGATGTGCCCGCAGCCAGGCGCAGCCGAATGCGCCAGCGGCGCGAAGAAGATCACATCCTTATCCTCACCACAGGGCATCACATAGGCGGCCTGCTGGTGTGTTTTCAAAGTCGCGCAGGTCGAGAAAGTGTGGGTCTCGCCGAATGCGGATCCCGAGGGGAAAGCAGACAATGGCTTGAAACCGAGCTGAAGAAGAACGGGCAGTTGCCCACCGCGGTCTCTCAGGGAATGGTTGACGACTCCGAAGCGCCGCGAGTTCGGGTTCTCTGGCCTCGTGCGAATGCGCCGATGGGCGCTGAACAAGCCAATGCTCAACCATCGCCGTGCGGATCGACATTCCCGGAGGAATGCTCGTGACGGGGGACCAAGGCCGTGAAAGCCAGGAGCGCTTTGTGCGCGAGGTAGAGCCCGTGCGCATCGCCGTCGTTCCCCACCACGGCAGCTCAGACCAGCCGGAAAGGCTTGCTCGCGGCTAGACGCCGAGATCGCCCTGATCTCGGTTGGGGAGAACAGCTATGGGCACCCGTCCCGCAGGGCATTCGAGCTGTATTCTTCCGCCGACGTCTACGACACCAAAGCGTGCGGGACGATCGCGGCTGGTTCCGATGGGATCGCCGGCTGCGAGGAACCGCGAGGATGAAAGAAAACGCGGTGCACGGAAGGAAAAGACTCGTGCGCGGAAGCAAGAGAGACCCGTGCGCAGAGCGGAAAAAGTCCCGGTGCAGAGCGGACAACAGGACTCGGTGAGTGATATGCGCTTTGTGAGAAGGAAAAGCTCGATGCATGAGATGTAGACGTGACGCGTGATACTGGTGCCATGGCAAAGAAAGCGGCCTCCGTGGATCGGCTCAATGTCGCTCCCGTGGTTCTCATCCTCGTCGGCGAGCCGGTTCTGGGTGACCGGGCGGTTTCACGACCAGTCGAATTGGCGATAGCTCGCGATCCGGCCACATCGGTGACGAGGATAGACGCCGAACAGTACGCCGTGGGCCAGCTCTCCGCCGCCGTTGGCCTCTCGCTTTCGGCGAGCTTAGCGTCGTCGCTGCCAGCAACCCTCAGAAGATGAACGGATCCTTTTCACCGATGCATTGTCCTACATCAGCGCTCCGGATCCGGATGCGATGCTCATTTTGCGCCACGACGGGGGCACACGTGGCAAGCGCCTCCTCGATGCGGTGCGCGCCGCCGGCTTCCAAAGCTGCGAGATCCCCGCTGTCAAGTATCCCAACGAGAAAGATCGCCCGTTCGCCCGATAGCGCTCGCGCTCGCAGGCGGTATGACCGCCGAAGCCGCTGAGGCGCTCGTCGACGCCCACGGCAACGACGTGGGGGAGCTCGTCGCCGCTACGGCGCAGCTTCTTTCCGACGTCGAGGGGACGATAGACGAGGCGGCCGTGCGCACCTACTATGCAGGGCGTATCCAAGCCAGCGGTTTCGAGCGCCGACGCCGCCGTCGCTGGCAACGGCGGCAAGGCCGGGGTCTCTTGCGAGGCACGCACTGGCCAGCGGCGTCGCGCCCGTTCCCATTGTTGCGGCCTCGCACAAGCTGCGCACCCTAGCTCGTCGCCGCAGAGACGAGGTGCATCCGTCGGCCGGAGCTCCTGTCGTCGCGCCGGTGAAAGGCGCTGAACGGATCGCAGGTCAATGGACGAATGAGGCTCTGGCCGCGGCGATCCTTGCCGTCGCCCAGGCGGACGCCGAGGTCAAGGTGCTTCCAGAGACCCGAATTCGCTCGAACGGGTCATCCTCAGGGTTGCGGCTGCGAAGGAGGCCGACGGACGTACTGACGCGAGAGGCAAAGACGCTATTACGCGAGGACTATTACGCGGAAGGAAAGGCGGATGAGTGAAAACTCGCCGACACGGGCATGTGACGGGGACACGGTGAGCGCATTCTGAAAAATCGGCGCAAGATAGTAAGCTCAATCACAGCGGCGCACGGTGCCGTTCACGCAACGGTTAGCAATGCTGCTCACACAGTGCCCTGCGCTGCACCAACCACGATCTCTAGTGACGACGCGAATTAGAGGAGACAACGTGCTCAGTAGGGAGTGCCGAAAGAATCACGGGCTGGCGAGACCCTCGTCGCCGCGACGCCAGACACGGTGGGCAAGCTCGTCAGACTCGGCTACGAGGTATGCGTCGAGGCGGGCGCCGGTGAACGATCGAGTTATCCCGATGAACAGTATCGCGCTGCCGGCGCGCAGATCGTCGACGCCCAGGGCGTGGGGCGGCTGACATCATCACCACCTCGATACGCCCAGCGAGGCCAAGCTTCTCAACATTCGACGCGGGGCCACCTCATCGCCAGAATGGACCCGGCCGCCATCCCGAGGTGATCGAACGGCTCGCACGATGGGGCGTCACGTCGATCGCCATGGGATGCGGTTCCCCGGATCTCACGAGCCCAGTCGATAGACGTCCCTTTCCTCAATGGCGAACGTTGCCGGCATCGAGCCGTCGTGAGGCGGCCAGTGCATTCAGCGCCTTTTCACCGGCCAGATGACCGCCGCGGGCAAGGTTCCCCCGCCAACGTCTACGTTATCGGGCGGGTGTAGCGGCCTTGCCGCGATTGGAACGGCGAGTTCGCTCGGCGCCGTGGTCAAGGGAACCGACGTTCGCCCCGAAACAGCTGATCAAGTCAAATCCTTGGGCGGTCAGTTCGTCGAGATTCCGGTTAGCCAAGAATCGTCCGATGGCTACGCGCAGGCGATGAGCACCGACTCAAGAGATCGTGGCCAGGGAAATTTATGCAGCGAAGCGGTGGCATCTGACATCGTCATCACCACCGCCTTGATTCCCGGAAGGCCCGCTCCGCTTCTTATCACCGCCGACGTCGTGGCCGCGATGAAGCCGGGATCGGTTATCGTCGATCTTGGGGCAGCCAACGGAGGCAATTGTGAGCTCACAGTTCCCGGCAAAGTGATCGTACCGACAACGGGTGACGATCATTGGTTACACCGATGCGGCCGTTTGCCCGGGCATGCAGCTCTACGCACGGGCAGAACATCGTCAACTTCTTCGCTGGCCACGCCGGCAACGATGGCACTCTGACCTTGGACATGGACGACGACGTCGTGCGCGCCATGACCGTCACGCCCATGGAATCGTCATGGCCGCCGCCCCGATCAAGGTTTCGCCGCTAGAGCCGCCAGAGTAGCAAGAGCCGCCGCCCGTCGAACCGGTTCGGTTCGGGCGGAGCGAACTCCCTCGGTCAAGCCGACGTCTGGGCGTTCTGCGCGCTTTGTCGCGGCTCTCGTCTACTTTCGCGCCACGGGGCATGTCCAATCACTGTCGTCTTCACATTGGCGTGTGTCGTGGGCTTCTACGTCATCATCACGACTGCGCATTCGCTGCACACGCCTCTCATGTCGGTGACCAATGCGATATCGGGAATCATCGTCGTCGGCGCTTTTGGCAAATCGGTTTCGACAACGCTTGATACAGGTTGGCATTTGTCGCGACCGTTGTCGCATCGATCAATATCCTCGGCGGGTTCACGAGACCCACCGGATGCTCAAGATGTTCCACAGGGAGCTGAGAATGAACGCTACGATTCGCAATCGACGACTTCGCTGCGGCCCCTGTGAGATTCACCGATCTCGCATACGTGGTTGCTGCACGCCCTGTTCATCCTCGCGCTGGCGGGGTTTCTGAAGCAGACGACGGCTCGCCGGGGCAACATCCTCGGCATCGTGGGCATGTCGCTCGCGCTTGTCGCGGTCGTTATCCTCACGGTGACCAGCAAGAGGAATGAGGCGGCGCAAACGATCCCTGCTCATCGCGCTCGCCACGGCTCTGGCGCAGCGATCGGCATATGGAGGGCGCGGCGCGTCGAAATGACGGGGATGCCCCAGCTCATCGCACTCCTCCACCCTTCGTCGGTCCAGCTCGCCGTGCTCGTGGGCTGCAACTCGTTCCTCGAACGTGCAGACCGGAACATGGGCAGGCTTGAGAGCTTCGACGGTGCCTTCCATCAGGGTGAGGCTGAGCCATACATTCATCAGGTGCGGTCACATTCACCGGATCGACTGCATCAGTACTTGCTTTCCGGAGGATCATCTGGCGCGCCAATGGCTCTTCGGCGGTGAACTGCGAACTTAGGATGCCCGGCCTCGCTGGCCCTCGATAGTTATTATCAGTGCGGCGACCACGTCAGGGTTGATTTCACTCGTTCTTGGGGTTGGGGGTTTGTTGGGTGGGGTGGGTGAAAGTTCATGGTATGTCGTATTCTGGTTGGGCGGGGCATTGGCGGATTTACGTTGGAAAACAATCTCCTCATCAATACTGGAGCCTGCGGGTCATCCGCGCGCTCATCTTTCCTGCTATCATGCGCAAGGCGATGAACCGGTTCTTCGCTTTCCGCCATTCTCGAGGTGATCTCGCTCGCGGGTCCGTCACCGCGCAGGAGAAGGACTCTGGCGGCGGATTACCGGAGATCGACGCTGCGGAAGCGGCACGCATGCTCGTGCGCGCCTCTTCCGCTGTCATCACGCCGTTGTGGCATGGCTGTGGCTCAAGCTCCAGCATCCCGTGTGTAGCGAACTGACTAGGCGCTTGCGCGACGCCGGAGTGCACGTCCGCCTCGAATTCACCCGTTGCGGGCGATCGCCCGGACATGAACGTTCTGTTAGCTGAGGCGAAAGTCCCTCACGACATCGTTCCGCGATGGACGAGATCGACGACGATTTCGCCGCCACCGACAAGTTGTTCTCGTCATCGCGGTAGGTCGATACTGTCAACCCTCCATGCGTGAGCCCGGTCTCGATAGCCGGCATGCCGAGTGCTCCAGGTGGAGAACGGCAGAACGTCGTCGTCTTCAAACGATCGATGTCTCACCGGCTACGCTGGCGTCCAAAACCGCTTTTTCTTTCAACGAGGCCACGTACATATGTTGCTGGGAGATGCGCGAATCGGTCGAGAAGATCGTCAGAGGCTCGAAGTTGTGCCTGGCAGGGCAGGGCGGAAAGGCCGCCGGTCCGCGATGCCACGAGAGCATGCCCAAGCTTTCCATTTGCGCTGACAGTTGACGCACGTCGCCGCTCGGTAAACTCGAGCATCAAGAGCCTGATCTGGCGAGGAGGCCGTTCGCGCTCCATTGCCGCCGCCGGACACACAAGCTTCCCTGCTGTGCACGTGCGTTCAAGCGTCAGAAATTCATATCCTCATTCTGTGGGATCTCGGTTTTATGGGATCAATCGCCGGCTCGGGCGCGCATTCGTCAAGACTCGAAAGACTGTGGTGGCTGATCGAAGCGCATGTCTGGAAGACATTTCCCTACGTCACCGCCATATATCGCAGGTACGGCGCTCAGTGGATGTGGCAGGGGCCGAAGACAAGCGTGTCAGCGTCGCTCCTTTCGATCGCGGGCCTGATGCGGAAGGAGCCCATGGCATCCTTACTACAAACAGATCCTTCCGTTCCTAAATCTCACCGAGATTCCACGAGTACATCGAAGGGACTCTCGTCCTTCCACACAGTTTCGCACTTGAGAGCTATCGTGAGTTGGTCGGAAATTATTGGCCCCAAATATCACATCGTTTCTGACCTCGCCGAAGCCACAAGGGTGGAATTACAGGTGAAATCCTTTCCGGCCGGCTGCTGATGCTGATGCGTCGGCATGTTTGCGGCGGCAGAGCACTTTGGGCTTCGATGTCAAACAGACGGTTGCCATAGGCGATTCGCTCCAACGACGTCGAAACTCGACGCGGCAGGAATAGGGTTGCTATGGGCAACGCGATCGACGCGGTGAAAGCGCGCATGCGGATTTCGACGTCTTCTGATCGAAGATGACGGGCTGTATCGAGCCCTGCAGCTCGTTGACCTCGCGTGAGGGCACAGTTTATGCTGGCGCAGCTGCGCTGCTCATGTTAGAGCGATGGTTGTGTTAGGAGGTCCGGCTTCAGTCGACGAAGCCGGACCGCGCGAGGAGTCGAGTCCGTCGTGAGGCTCGCTGCTTTCATGACGTCTCATGTCCGCGAGTGAATCGAGGGAAGGATGAGGACAATAGATGTCGCCACTCGATGCCGTGAGCTTATATGCGTGGTGCCGTGGCGGGTCATGAGGTCGCGACCAGCCGAGGGCCGAGGCTGCTGCCTGCGAAGACCGCCGAAATAGCTTGCTCGGCTGAGCTTCGTCCAGACGGTGTCCGGTCGCTTCGGCCGGTATTCCGATGCCAGCGTCGGCGACTTCGACGGAGACGGAAATGCGACCTTCAGAACTCGAATTTCGATGACCGATCTCGGCGCCAGAATACTCGCGGCGTTGGACACGAGGTTGTAGGATGGCTGAGCAAAAGCAGATCGCCATCGCCGGCAACGTGAGAGGGCCAGCCCTCGGGGAACGTTAAGGAAAAAGACCTGCGTTTCGCCGCAAGTTGCGACAGCTCCTGTTTGACGGTGGCGTCCACGGCGTCGCGCGCGTCGTTTCTCGCAGGTCGACCTCCTCAATGTCGATGGGGGAAATCTCCAGCTCTGCCAGCCTGCGCAAGTCGGTCAACAGGTGACCTCATACGCGTGGATTGTGCCGGCAGACGATCGACCACCTGGATCGTCCTCGCCGTAACTGCTGCGGCTGCGTGCGCGAGCGCCGTCAGCTTTTGAGCTCAGATCGATGCGCGTCGAAGGAATCCGTCGATGAGACTGGCGCAGTTCTTCCCGTCCCGTGCTTACGCGCCTCGTTCATACTGCTGCTGCCGGCTCCGCCGGTGGCTGCGATCCCCAGGAACACGCGCTGCTGACGCACACCCCCAAAAGCGGCGAGTAGGGCTGGGCAGTGATTGTCAAGAGTAGTGGCGCGTTTCTCGGAAAGCCGCCACGCGACTGCGGATACGATGCACGCCAGTGCGGGTGAGGACGAGGGCCGGCGTGCGCAGCCGGATGCAGCTTTCATGCGCGCACCTCCTCGATGAAACGATAGCCCACCGAGGGAAACGGTCGATATAGGAAGGACGTGCGGATCGTCGCGAACCTTCTTGATCTCGCGAACGGTACCGCGCGCGTTGACGAGGCGGAACGATGTTCCTGCAGCTGAAGCCTTCGCGAGTATGAGTCGCCCGACAGAGTCATGAGGAATGAGAGCATGGAAGTTCAGTAAGCGCATTCTGATTTCCAGAAAGCGAAGGGCCACCCCTGTCGAGTAGGAGAGTGTCACGCATGAGCTCGTCCGTGGCCGAATACGGTTTGTGCGGCCGTTATCCGTCTGAGAAAACCGCACGGATTACACGAGTTCCTGCGGGAAGGAAGGGTTTCGAAAGGTGTCGTCTGCACCTTCTTCATCTAAGGCGGCGGAACGTTCGTATGACTGATCGATCTGGCGTAGGAGGATATCGGGCGTCCACCCGCCCCGCGATGTGATTTCGCGATGTCTTCGCGGCCGTCCACACTCATATCGCGAGCGCGGCGTCAAGGCCTTCAACGCCATCGTGAGCGCGACGACGACCGAAAAGCCAGATCAAGGTACGGTGCGAGTGTGTTGGTGATGGCCGATCCGTCATCGACCGAAGAACAGTCTGCTGACACGGCTGATCGCCTGGCGTCGTCCTTCATATCTTGCGACGGCGTAAAGAGGACGTCGCAACCGTTCCATCAATGATGTCAATCGGTCTTTTTCGACTTCGTTGTCGAGTTTTTGTTGCCATAGTGGGAGAGGCGCGCTGTTCGCCCATATTCGACGTCATTGTCCGATCCGTTGAAATCGATGGAAGAAACTTTTTGTTCGATGTAACAGCTGACGCTCGAACCCGGAATGTCACCTTCTGGCTGTTTTGAGATCACCGTGAGTCTCCGAACTGCAAAGAGCGGATCTTTTTCGACGCGTCGTCCTTCGCCGTGAATGGTATTCTGCCGGAGCCCGCCAGATGTTGCGGTTCCGCTGACGACCGTGGCCACGGTATGTTTTGTCGGCTGCGGCCTTCCAGTCGTCGGGCAGACGACGCCGCTCCACCTCGCGGCGATTGCCGGCGGCAGAGGTGCGTTGCGAGCGCCGTCTCCGTGGCACCACTATTCGATCCCGCATTTGATCGGAATTTTTGCTGCTTGATTTGTTCGTCGCGTCGCCCCTGACGGTGACGCTTTTGATCGTTGTCGCCGGTGATGGTCACGCCCGGAGCCCTTCGAGGTGCGTTGTTCGACTTCCGCTTGGCGGGCAGCGCGGCAGCAATGTGAGGTGCCCGCGTAGTTAGTTCGGTGGTCTTCCATGCTTTCATATCGGAGGTCTTTTCATGAGGAAAAGCGGCCCGTCGCCTGGCCTTTGCTGCCGTTCGCGCTGTGGAGACGCATGCGACTTCATGACTTGTGGAGTGGAAGCCGCCTTCTGCCGTGTGTCGCGTGTTGGCAAGAAGTCGCTCAACGTCGGCGGAGGTGGCTTTACCGTCAGAGTGTGTTGCTGTCATAGATGTTGCGGAGCATGCGTAACCTTCAGCAACACCGTAGCCTTGACAGTGAAGAGCCAGTAGTAGCGTTGGTTAATGTGAAAGTTCAGGGCGTTCTGTACATCTCGTGTATTTCGACGCCTTGTTGCTTGTCCTTTCTTTTGAGCTGAGACGCCGATGCCTGTGCACGAGCTGGTGCTGGTTTCAAGGCTATACGGGTGATGTAGCAGGGAGAATGCCTTGATGTCGCAGTTTCGAGACGCTGAGAACTGGGTGAAACTGGTGAGCATAGTGGAATGACAAAAGGCTGAAGCTCCCCGAAGAGCCTGCCGATGGGCCGAACTGAACGGTAGAATGTCATGTGCTGCGGTTTTACATACCGAATCATTGGCGCGGAAGTCATTGCAGCGTAAGACCGCAAGGTTCCCGGCGGCGGGCGATCCGAAACGGTGGAATCCGCATACAAAGACATGAGAGGAAGAACTGTTATGAATCCTGGTCAACAGCCTTACGGGCCCGGAGAGGCCTGCTTTCACGGCAGACGACACAACGCGGTCAAGTCGCCATCCCGGCCAAAGCACGCAAACTGAGAACGAGGGTGCGTACCGTCGTTCTGACCTGACCCGGAACGAAGGCATCGCGCTCATCCCGCCGATTTTTGAGCAAGACAATCCCGTGGCGAAACTGTCCGGATCAATGCTCCCGGAGGACACGGTTCGAGCGGAAACACGGACGACGAGGCTGCGAAGCGGGTGATGTTACGCAGGCAACACGCCAGAGAAGCCTGCGGAGACGCCACAAAAAGCATACGCCGCGGGCGCGGTCTTCGTTGCTGAAAGACGCAGACAGCGGTGGCCCGATGAACACGCGCGCATGCCAACGCGCGCGGCTTAGCCCGCGTGACCGGCAGGTAGCGGCGGTCAAATCCTTGATGAAACAGTTCGGCGGATCAGCCGACAAACGTCTCCTCTGGATACCGCCGATCATGAAATTGAACCATCGGCCCACGAGCGGTAAGACGACCGCGAATGCCCGAGGGATCCAGCGGCGGACGTCGGCGCCGTTCGTCCGGTGCCGATCCGATGTTGCCGACCGGTCGGCGATACGGGTGGGAGTCCAACTACAATCCCTCGGCTTTGCTGACGAAAAATGAAGGTCGGCGAGGCCATCGACCTGTTTGGGTCCTTTTATGAAAACCAGGCACCGACGCCGTCGCGAGCCCGGATTGGTCCGGTAAGAAAGGCTCCTCACGTCGAAAAACTCGAAATACAGCGTGTCGACGCGCTGCGCTTGTGAGCTGGCCGGAGACATCGTCTCCTGACGAACTGGACTACGGCGCTGGACTACGCAGGCGCGGCTGGCGACGTGCCTGATCCGGGAGATGCTGCGCACGGGTGGTCGCGCACTACCCATTACATGGAGGAAGCGAGCCCTTAGGTGATAGGGCGCGATCAACGATCGCGCCTGATCATCGCGCTGGGACACCGTCGCGGGCCTTCGTGGGTCTGCTCGGCAGCGTCTGACTCTGAAGACCGACCGGCTGACCAGACCAAGACATCTGCAAACGTTGCCGGTATTCAACGCGATCGACGGCATGACCGTGAGGCTGCATTCCGTCGGCGGACTGGCGAGGCTGTCCGCGCGATAGAGTGGCGCGGGCGCGGCGGTCGAAGAGTTGAACGTCGAAAGCCACTTGAAGACGTCACCGGACGGGCCGCAGTGCGATGAGGGAGCGACATGCGCGTCTTCAGAAAAATTTCAAGATTACACCGCGCATGTTGCGCGAGCCGGCGGAACTGTCACGTGATTTTCGTCTGTGTCGCGCTACTGCGGGCTGATATTCGAAATGACCGAGGAAGAGTTCGGCGGCTGGCCTTTGACGCGAACATTACGTATTTCCCGGTATCGTCATCGCCATCGCGGCGACCATCATTCCCGCGTCGATCCCGTGACGCAGCGAGACGGGAGCCTCAGGAGGTTCCGTGCGACGCCGCTTCGCCCGGCGGTCACATCTCGGCCGATCTGACCATTCGCATTGCTCCCAAGCTTGCCGTCGAAGGCCCGCCTTACGGGTGGCGATCGGGACGGCGTCGATGCCGACGTGTTGGGAGTGGTAAACGTCCCTACCACGGCGCTCGGGTTGTGCCTGTCCATGGCGCTGACACCTGCTGGCCGGGCCTCCCAAGGCGCGGCGCGCAGACAGAAACATCCTCTTCACCCCTTATTCTTCGGGCGGCGGTTCCCCTTCCCAGCTCCCATGCGGCTGCGGTTGCGAAGTTTTCCGCCCACAGCTGACGTCATTTCTGACGAAGGAATTGTGGGAAGAGAGGGCCGACCAACACTGGGGTCCGCCGCCTTCGTTGATCGGAACAAGTGCTGTGTGGGAGCGCCCTGGCAGCGCGATACCCGTTGGGAAAATGACGAATAGGGGCAGCGAAACCGCTGCCCTCGTCTAAGGCCGCAAGTTACCGGAGCGTCTTACGGCCAGTTTACAACCTGAACCGCAAGCTTGACCTTGCGCTTACAGCCTGATTTTTGTGGATAACGCCCTTGAAAATCCAGCTTGCGGCATACCCGCAGCGCTGCTTCAGCACCCTCGCCGACGTCGCCGGCGGATGGCCTGCGCGTAGGTCTTCAGCTCCGACTCTGACAGCCTGCTGATTGCGGAGACGGCGCTCGTTAGTAAGAATGCGCCTTCTTCTGCGACTCTGATGTCGGCCGCGTCTTACTCGAACCCGCACCGCCGTACGGCGATAGATTGTCATGGTCTTCCAGGTGAGGGATTGCCTCGGCGACTGAAGTGGGGCTCCCCGTGGGCGCGCCGTCACGACTCGCTGACCCCGGTGTGGAAGTCCAGAGGCGTTTTGAACAGAAGCCATCAACGGCGTATGGCGATGATGATCAACCAGTCATCAAGGCGCGGGTCACCTTCCCGTCGCATCCTGAAGCGGGTGAAACGCACAAAGCCCGTCGATTCTCGCTTCCCGAGGGACGGCCTGAAATCCCAGTTCCCGAGCCGACGTCAATCCAGAACGGCCATTGCTTGTTCGGCGTCGCGAGCATGATCTCGATGTGAGTTGAACGAAGACGATGCAGCGTTCGAACTCGAAGGTGACAGTTTGAATCCTGCTCGCCGCGATCTCGTAAGGCACCGTCCATACGACTTCCGGGGATCGGGAGCTCGTCTGGTTGGCGGGCGTGTACGCGATCGCGGGCGCTGAGGTCCGGCACGGAATAGACCTCGGCAGATCATCGACCCCCGGAAGCTCGGAAGGAGAGGCGTCAGCGTGGGGACCAGAACTCGCCCCATCGCCGTCGGATCGTCCTGAGGAAGTCGGTATCGGTTTTGCGCCCGGTGGCGTTGTTGTTCGCCGGTTGAGCCTTGCGAACCAGAACACCAGGCTTTTCGCGCCTTCCTTGGATTGCGTTCGGATTTCGAGTTGGCTTTGCGTTTCGACTCGAGGCAGAGCCCGACCTTGAGGTTCCCGACGTTAACGATCTCGATAATTCCCGACGCGGTTGCTTTGAGAGACGAGAATCGCCATCAGACGTTCGAGGTCTGTCGGGATGGATCAACCGCCTCGACCGCAGTGTGACGCTCATCCTTGCGAAAGAAGACCTGTGAGCATGACGCACCCGTCGGGCGTTGGGGACGTCGCGAAGATAGAGGGGTTCGTCCGCCGACGTCTGCAATTCCAAGCGCGGTCTCGCTTTCGAAGAAGCGGTCGATGAGATCGCGTTCGTAGGTCGCTGGAATGCGGGTTGAGTGGGATGTCATGTCCCGTTTTCAGAAGATTCCCTGCGGTGATGATTCTGCGATTGGTCACCGTACGTATCGGTGATCCATTTCAACCACGGCCAGCCGACGAAACCACGGATATGAGCAAAAGGATGAGAATCCGTTCCCCGCGGGCCCGCAATCCGTCGGGCATAGACAAGGGCGACAACGGCGAGGACAATCACACGATTCTTCGCCGCGATATATTCGATCAGGCGCTTCACGTACCGTGCATGTGAAGGATGATCTCATGGCTAAGGAGCCAGAAAGTGCCATGGGCCCATCGTGCCACACCGATTGCCCCGAAGGCGAATCTGACGAGTTTGACGGAAGTCAAAGCGGAATTGGGAGTGAACAAACATGGAGGCTAGAGGAAATGCCGGTTGGGGGCTAGAGGCAATACGGCGTGGAGGCTAGAAATAACAATGCGTGGCGAGCTGGAGAACCGCGAGAAGCGCCGGCGTCAGTTAGAAATGAGCGTCAGAAAAGCAACATCGGCAGTGCCCAGCGGGCATCGACAGGAAAGCATGAGACCCGATACAAGGGCATGCGCGCAGGTCGTCCTTGAGATAGGGCGTTGACCAGACCAAGCCGGCGGGCGGCGATCGCGGGAACGCTGGCAGCTTCAATGTGGGCATCTATCGCCCCTGCAGCCGTAGGCTCCTCAACCGCGGCCTCACGCTGGCGGCCGGCGATCGTCTCTGGCGTCAGCTGGAGGATCGGCCTGGCGGAATCACGCGTTGTCCGCTTTCATCCACGACGATGATCTGATTCAGTTGACGCTTTGCCGGGGCCCGAGGGACTTCCGAGCCAGATCGCGCTGAGACGACGCCGTCGCGCACCTCAATTCTTTCCACTCTTCCACCGCATTTGAGACGTTCGGCGCCAAGCGAACATAAGCGTCGAGGTCAGACTTGTCGCCAGCACGGTGACGAGCACGCGGTAGTTAACGCCCCGTCACGAGAGCGAAAAGAAGGCGATGAGAAGGCCGACGAGTGGGCGTTGCCCTATGCCGTTCACGCAAACGGAGCGCGACTGTTCGATGACCGAAAGAAAAATCTTTCAGCGAACCGAGTGAGGAACATGCAACCATTGGTCGATCAAGGCGGAGTTTCCAACGGCGGGCGGCGTGCCCGCGCAGGGACGACCAAGCTCGGCTCCTACGCGCGCGGTCCTGCAGGGATAGCCTCTAGGCAAAACTGCTGGCGTTGTGAGGTTTGGACTCACGGCGGCACGGGCACTACACTGGTGGGGGATCGTTTTGACAAAGGAGAGCACCGTGCCCGCATCTCTTCGGCGAGATCACGCCTGGGCTTCGACGGCGTCGTCGCGCATCCGCAATTTCTGGCATCATCGCCCATTGATCACGCCGGCAAGTCGACGCTGCCGGTGGCAGGATGCCCAGTAGCCACCGGGATAGTCGATGAGCGCGGCATCATGCGACCAGTATCTGACCGGCGGACATGAGCGAGCGCGGGGGATCACTAAGTCCCAGGCTGTTCGCTCAGCCGTGATCGCGTTGACGGCGAGCCTGATGCCCTCAACATGATCGACACCCCGGCCACGTTGACGCCTGCCGCATGCGAAGGGGCGTCCACAGGATGCGACCCAAGGAACGAAGCGCAACTCGCCAACCTTACATGGCCCTCGACAACATCTCGCCATCATCTCTGCACCAGCATTGACCTCTTCCTTCCGCCCAGCCGGACAAATACGCGAGGTGAGCTCGCCTCGCTCATCGCGTCGACCCGGGCGAGTGCCTTGCGGTTTCCGGGAAGACCGGGAAGGTGTAAACGAACTTGACCGCATCGTCAGAAGTTCCCCAATAGGGCGATGCGAGCGACCGACCCGCGATGATTCCGATTCCGCCCTGACACCTATCGAGGCGCGTCGTGACCGCATTCGCGTCAAGGATGGCAGGTGGCAGGTCACCTCGCGTGAGCGCATCATCCAGATGATGTCGACGGCGACTTCTCGAAATCGGTTATTTCGCTCGAACCCAAGCTCACTGGAGGGTTGGGCTGGCGGCGCGGGGAGTCGGCCACTCATCACCGGAGGAGGAAAGATGTGCGCCAATCTCGTGTGGCGACACGGTGACGCAGCGGTCCCCGGTGATAAGCCGCCGATACCAGATCCCAAACCCATGGTGTTCCTCCGGGCATATCCGACGACGCCTGGATACCGGACGGTGCGATACCTGGACAAGCTCACAGCCGAACGACGCCGCGCTGCTGCGCGCGAGCCGGAGAATCAGGCCCGGTTTCGGCTTCCGCCGCGGGTTTTGGGTCCATGCATGGAGATCATCCGGGACAGCCGATAGCGCAACTGACATCATCGCGAGACGGCGCCGTCGGTGGTCTATCGGGTAGTGACCGTGGAAGGGTGTCGTCGCGAGAACCCCTCGGAGCTTCCCGAGGGAAAGATTACAGATTCGAGCCGACGGTGCGGGCCAGCTACGCCTTCTCGACTACACGGACCGTCGCGGAGCTTTGCCAGCAGCGGCGCGGCACGATGCCGGGCATGGATTACCTGTCTCCGAGAGGGTCGAGCTCCACCACATCCCCTGGCCGAGACGTCACAGACTTCTTCGACCAGCTCAGCAGGACGAAGGGATACGCCTCTCGACTGACGACATGGCCGAGGATCAACAGAGTGCGCGATCCTTTCGTCGGCGTCGATGTGTTGCTTAACCACGAGGTTGTCGACGCCTTCGGCGATCGTCCACGGGCGACAAGGCGTACCCTACGGGGTGTGGAACACGAAGCGAGCCCACGTCCCCGCCAGCAAGGTTCGAGATTCCGAACCAGGCCGCCGTTTGGCAGCCGTATCATCGCCCGGGAGACGATCAGGCGAGGCGCAAGGACGTTCTGCTGGGCGCGGCGAGGCGATATCACCGCAAGGCAAGCTGCTGAGAAAAGAGGAAGAAGCGGATGAAATCGATCGGCCGCGTAGAGCGCAAGAGTACCTGTAATGCGTCTGGCCCGAAGAAGTGCGAGCGCGAGGCGCCGTCGCGGGCCGTCTTTGGAGGAAGGCAGAATGAGCCGGGTGGATCGGTGGCGGACCGAGCGCGGTGATCGGAAAATGTCATTTAGACGATGATACTTGTCGAACCGGGATGAAACTGAAAGGTTGGAGAAGCGCCCGACGTCGAGACGAGCACCTGAGCTGCGAGCGAGCCCGCGACGCCGAGGGGTACATGCATGGACGTGGTAATATGCGCGGATGATGATCACGCCGACGGCGCCGTCGGCGTGCGCGCGCGATAGAGACAAGCGGCCTCGCGACCCTGCCTCCGTCACTGTCCACACGCGCTGGAATCCGCGACATCCAAGCTGACCGGAAACATCACGAGCCGACAAAGGCGCCGTACGCTTTTTGCGCAGGGAGAGGCCGACCACTGGTCGGCGGTTCTGGAACAATGAGATTCCTGCGGATTTTTCGCAAGAGAATCTGGCGAGAGTGGGCGGATCCGTCGACGCTTTTCGAACTGGCGCGCACATACAAGGTTGGGTGAGAGCTGAAATGGAGGCGACCGGCCCCCGCACATTCTGCATGACACTTGTCAGGTGGATGGGCGCCCGCGCTTTTGTCAAAGAATTTTCGCAGCGGGAAGGCACTGAGTGTATTTGCCGTGTTCTGAAAGCGGGAAAAATCGAAACAGCAGACAGGATCGAAGTGATCTCGACCCCGGACACGGCGTGACCATTGCCGATTGCGGCCGAGCCCACAGCCGAGCGGGCGCAGGCGCTGTGAGCGCGCGCAGGTCGGCTGTCAATCGCGGATTACATGGCCACGTACGTGAAGCGCCGCGGCGGCGCGAAAGGGCGAGGAGATGGTCCGGCGACGATTCAGCTGGGTTCGCCGGGCCATCCGGAGGGCCCGGCGGGAGTTCAGAAGGCTTGACGGCAAATTCCAAGGGCTCAGTGGCAATTGGCAGCACCGCTACCCGGCGCGCAGCAAAGTCTTTTTCACGGCGAGGCGGCGGATGATGCGCCAATACCAGGACGTTCTCAACGAGCACGGCCCCTTTCTACGTCCTTGACCTACCCGAAGGCGATTCGCCGACGACGATCGCGTCAAAATGCGCGGAGTCGATCTGGTGGCTGTTTCGGCAACGATTCGCCGATCGCCGTCGAAATAGGCCCGGATCGGCAGACAGCTTGTCCCCACGCGAAAGAACATCCCGATCGAAACATGGCCTCGAGGCATGGCATGTCGGCGTCGCCGATGCGTCGCGAACGCTGTGCGCAAGGTGGACGAACGTGCGAATCGTTGAGGCTGACGCGCGCAGGCCCTGCCCGTGATATTCGCCGACCCGGAGGCTCCCCGGGCCAGCGAGCTGTGGACGTTCTTTCCCGATCCCCTGGCGCAAATCCCGCCATCGCAAGCGCCGCCTGATCGCGGGCCCGTTCATCGCCGATGCCGCGAAGATCCTGGAAGTTGGCGCCCGCGGCGCGCTCGCGACGGATTGGGACGACTATGCCTGGCAGATGCGCGACGAGCTCGAGGCCAGCGATTCTTTTGCCAATCTTCACGCGCAGCGCTGCGATCCGAACGATCGCGAGCCCACCTGGCGGCTTCGCCCCAAAGGTGGAACGAACGCATCATGACGCGCCGAACGGCGGGGGAATCGAGGCAGGCCGCACGATTCACGACCTGACTTTTCCGCCGTGGCGAGCTTCCCGACGGGAAGAGGCGCGGATCGCGCCCTGCCGATCGGACGTCTCCGACGGACTGAGCGCATACGTCCACGTGCCGTTTTGCGCCGTCAGATGCGGGTACGCGATTTCAACACGGCACACAAACCTCGACTTCGGGCCGGGGGCTTGACGTCGGATTCTCGAATCCCTGAGCGAGATCGCCCTGAGCCGCAAGGTTCTTCGCGGCGGCAAGGCCGCGCCGCCTGTTGGCACGGCGTCGCCATTGACAGGCAAGGCCGCGCGCCGCTTATCAGCACGTATTTTTCGGCGGCGGGACGCCCACGATGCTTAACCCCGGGCAGCGGGCTCGGTGTGCCCGCCCTTGACGGGGCTTTTTGGTCGCGCGAGGCGGCGAAGTTACCACCGAGGCGAATCCTCGAGTCAGTGGATCGCGAGAGCCTTTTTCGGCTTGCCGACGCCGTCACAAGGGTCTCCTTCGGCATGCAGTCGGCCGTCGAATCGGTGCTTTGCGACGCTCGGACCGGAGGCATACGCCCGGGCAGGTCGGGCGCGCGGTCGGCTGGGCGCGCGAGGCAGGGCTCGATGTCCGTCGATCTCATCTACGGCGCCCGGCGAGACGATGGGGCAGTGGCGGCGGTCGATGGGAGGCGGGCGATCGCGCTTGGGCGGATCACCTCAGCGCCTACGCGCTGACGGCGTGGAGCCGGGGACCAAGATGGCGCGCAGGCCGCGCGGGCGTCATCCAGCTTCCCGACCCGGACAGCTAGGCGGATAAATACGAGGCCGCAGACGAAGCCTTCGAGGCGGCCGGGATACCGCTGGTATGAGATATCGGGATGGGCCGCGACGGGCGCGAATGCCGCCACAATCGGGTGTACTGGGGCGGCGGAAACTGGTGGGGCTCACGGGCGCGCATTCGCACATCAACGGGACGCGCTTTTTGGACGTCACATCTCTGGCCTACGCTCGGCGAGCCGCTGCGAGAGAGCCCGGCGGCGGCGCGCGAGGTCCTCACGGCGTCCGAAATCGCCGACGAGGCCGTCATGCTCGGCATCCGCATGCGCGAGGGCATCGAGATCCCTCGATTCATCAGCGCACAGACGATAGCGGGCCTCGTCGCCGACGGTCTCCTTGACGGCTGGGCCGCCATTGCGGGCCGCATCGTCCTCACGCTGCGCGGCAGGCTTCTCGCCGACGCCGTCACCAGGCGCCTGTGGGAGGACCTGGAGGGTTAAACGATAAACGATGCAGCCCCGCGCACCGCTGCAGGGTGGCGGAAAGCTAGGCCGAACGCTTTGAACGGCCGGATTCGATAAACCGAGTTCTTGAAACGACACCCGAAAGCAGGACCAGCTAAACCGAGACCCTCGCGGAGGCCAGCTCTTCGCTTGGCGAGGTACCGCCGGCGCTGGCGGAACACCTCCCACCTCGTCTCGACCCCCGAGGAAAATTCCGTCCCTCCGAGGAGCTCATCGTCGCCACGGCGAAGTCTGACGGTGGCGACGAGGCCAAGAGCAAGGCGATGTAGAGGCCGGAGCTGCGGAGATACGTCTCGCCGTCGTAGACGCAAAGGCGCGTCGATCGCTCGTTCAGGGCGGAGATCCATGTCTTGTACATTTCGCTGCTTATCGTAGAGCACTGAGACCGTGGCGAAGAGGGCGGCCGAAAACCACGAAATGAGGGCGAGCTGGAGCAGCTGCCGTCGATGATGAAGAGTGATCGTGAGATTCAACGTGAAGCTGGTGAGCTGCCTCGTCTTCCAGGAGGGCCTTCTGCAGCGAAGCGATGAACCGCGAGCGCCGACGAGACCGTCAAAATCGCGATCGCGCCGAGCAGCTGGAGGAGCAGCTCGATCGGCGATAGCTCGAAAAACGACGAACTGCCAGAACTCCTGGGTGAAGAAGATGAGGAAGCAGAAGAGGAAAATCGCCGCCGTCTGCCGGAAGACGATGACCAGCTGGTCCCACAGGTCGGACAGAATCTTCAACAGGGCCCAGGCCAGCGTCTGGCGAGGCCCCATCCGATGACGCTGACGACGAAGGCGCAGACGCGGACGTTGAAGGCGACGTGCCAGCGCCGGGTAGACTCCCACGGCGGAGTTGATGCGCATGAGCGAGGCACGATAACGAGCACCGCCGCGCTCGCCCACCAGCCGACCTCGCCGGAGCAGAGAAAGCGAACGGCGCACGGCGGTTGCCACCGATCCGCATCGCGGAGCACGGCGGACACCGAGGCGACCAGCACGGACGCCGCCAGCCCGGGCTTCCACGACGTCGCAAGAGACCGTGTCACCTGGATCGCGAAAAGGACGCCGAGCCAGGGCCAGGCGCGCGTCAGAACGTCTTCGGTGGCGGAATAGTCTTCGATGAGAGTGGGAAGCCCGCGGCGGCGGAAGTATCGCTCGTCCGCGAGGAGGGAGGCCTGCATTTCTTTCTGTGAAGGGCATGCCGCGTGCGGCTCGGCGCCGCCGGAGCGCTGCTTCGCCGCATTGACTGCGGTGGAATTGTCGCCGGCCTGCGGTGCCGCTGGAGCTGCCGGGGCGCACTGCGCATTCGAAGCTTCCTGGGCGGCAGCGTGGACCCCGACGTTCACGGGCGCTGAGCGACTCGAAGCTTCTGCTTGACCCGAAGGCTCTAGATCCCGAGCTGAACGGGGATCGTCTGGAGGCGTCGTCACGTCACCATTGTGCCAGCGTTTGGCCGCGGTATGGCGTTAGGTCCGCGGGCTTTGGCGAGGGCACAAATCACTCTGCGGATCCCTCGGTCACGAAGTCGATGAGCCTTCCATGCGGCCGAGCGGGCTCGGCTCTAAGTCCTTGCGTACGTTACCTTTTCCAGTATTCGCGCCCAGCCAAGGCCGATGTCTTCGGCGTCGGCGGGGCCAGCCCAGGCGTTTGAGGTGCTGACTTTGATATCTTCCTGGCGGGGGACTCCGGCACATTCGCGCAGCCTCAGAACTGGCGGGCCGCTCTGCCACACGTCTACGTACGGGTGGCCGAGGATAAGCACCCCGTGAGCCGTGAACGCTCGCTATTCGCCACCTTGGAACCGCGCACAAGATGGTCGACGAGTACCCCGGCTCGTCGTCGCGACGGAGCGAATTGACAGAGGCATTCCTCGAGGCGGTCGACGCCGCGAAGCTCCTCGACAACAACGCCTTTCGAGGGCGAGATCGACACCCAAATTTTGGCGACCAGCTCGGCATCATGCTTGCCTTCGACCCAGATCCGACTCGGCCACGCGCGCCCGCGCTGGCGACATGGAAGGAACCCTGAGGGCGGTGCGGGCTCTGCCTGGCCTTCGCCTGCGGCTGAAGCTGCACCGACCGGCCGTCGATCCAGAATCCGCGGCCCAGCGGAAAAGACCCGCGCCACCTGCAGCCCTTCGTTCGACCTGCCATTGGCGGCAACGCGCCCCACCCTAACGATCTCGCGCGACAGACCCCGTGTCGACGTCTTCTATCACCAGCCCGCGCGGGGCTTCAACGGGCCGAGATTCCGGATTGTGCGAAGTCTCCGCGCCTGTGGGGATTGGGAACTGAGAACGTCGTTTCCGTGGCGGTCGAATGTGAACTCACGCTGGGTATGCCCGTAAACGCCAAAGAGCGTAAATTAGCACTCTCGCGAGTCGAGTGCTATAAGCTGTCAGGATGGCAAGGAACGACGTCGAAAGCCCGAAGAAAGAGGCGGCCGTGAGTCGCGAACGTCAGCGCGAGCTGTTGAGGCCATCGTGCGTGATTATGTTTCTACGCGCGAGCCAGTGGGTTCGCGAAGCATCGTCGAACGCTACGATCTCGGCGTCTCCCCGGCGACGATACGCAATGACATGGCCGCTCGAAGAAGGCAGGCCTCATTCATCAGCCTCACACATCGGCTGGCCGTGTCCCACGCCGACCAGGGCTACCGCCTCAGTTGTCGATTCCTGACCCCATCAAGCTTTAGTCCGCTCCCTGAACGCAGGGCCGTGAGGAAATTGCTGGAAGAGCCGTCGATCTTGACGATGTCTGAGCGTGCCGCATGTGCCCTGGCTCGTCACCAGGCAGGTGCCGTTGCGCAATACCCTTCACCGCAAAGGGTTTTCGCTTCGTCACGTCGAGTTTGTGCTGGCTGGGGGCGCGGTATGTCATTCTCCTCGTCACGGAAGCCGGCAGGTAGAACAGCGAACGCTTAGCTCGAGCTGACGTCGATTCGGACGATCTCGCCGACCTTGACGACGTTTCAACGCCCAATTGTGGGTTCGCCTAGCGGACATCGCACCGTCCCTGGAAGCAACTCCTCGGCGAACTTCGAGCGGCTGCGAACGGTTGTAGAATCGGTCGGCGGCGCCATTCTCGACGTTTTGCGCGCCGTCACCGAGGAGCCGCATCGCGGCTCGGGCCGCGAACTCGCGTGCATTCTGCGACTTTGCCAATCCCATCTCGCCGGTTCTGGACGTCCTCGAAGCAGCAAGTCGCCCTCAGGATCCTCGCCATGCAAGAGGGCGTGTGTGTCTCAATCGGCAGAGAATCGGTACGAAGAGCTGGCGGGCGTCCGTCGTTTCTTCCACCTACGACGTCGCAGATCAGTCTGGCGCGGCTGGGCGTTAGGGGCCGACCCGCATGGACTACCTGGAACGATGTCCGTCCACGCCATCTCCCGATACCTTTCCGACATCCTCAGTAACCGCGTTAGCGAGTAAAGATAAATTGACTGACTACTACGAAATTCTCGAGTGTTTCCCGCTCAGCCTCGCAAGAGGGATCGAAGGCCTACCGCAAACGGGCGGTAGGCTTCATCCCGACGTCGGAGGCCCCGAAAAAGCCAGAGGAATTCAAGGCGATCAACGAGGCGTACGACGTTCTGTCCGATTCGGAGTCGAGGAGAATGCACGACCTCGGCGGAGCCGACGCTCTTCGCGGCGGCGGTTCGACTGCGGATTCGGCGGCTTCGCCGATATTTTTCGAAACCTTCTTCGGCGGATGGCGCGTTGCGGCCCCGCTTCCCGGGGCAGGCGGGGCAAGATTCCCGTCACGGTGACGTTGACGTTGCGAGAAGTGGTTTTCGGCGTCGAAACGGAGATCACCCACAGTGTCGCCGTCGAATGCGAAACATGCCATGGATCGGCGGCCGCGCGAACGGAGCTCGTCATGCACCGAATGCCAAGGATCGGGCACGGTGCAGTGGATCGCGAACTCGATTCTTCGGGCAGATGGTCACTCAAACGGCTTGCCCGACGTGCCGCGGTTTGTCATAGTCAGTCACCCCCGCCCCGATCGCCGGGTCAGGGGCGTGTGCGGGACGAGCACCGTTCACGTTCAGATTCCGGCGGGCGTGGAAGACGGCAGCGGATTCTGCATTCCCGGAAAGGGCGAGGCAGGCATCGAGGGCGGTGGGTCCGGCGATCTCGTCGAGGTCCGAGTCAGCAGGGACAAAGGGTTTCCACCCGCGAAGACAACGATTAGTCTGCGAGCTCGAAGTTCCCATGACCGCGAGCGCCCTGGGGTGCCTCGATCGAGACGAGACTTTCGATGGTCCCCAGAACCCGTGAATGTGCCGGAGGGATCGACGGCCGTACACGATCAAAGTTCAGCTCGGCGTGGGCAAGCTCAATGGGAATGCGGTGACCTCAAGGTGATTCTCATGTTAAAACCCCCGTCGAAGCTTGACGATGCCCAGCGAGGCCCTCTTCTGGAGAGCTGGCGCGCATGCGGAGAGGAAATGCCCGCCGCCCGGATGGTTCAGCAAGGCGGATTCTTCCAAGCCTCAGGAGACAAACTGCGTTCATGACCGCCCGGTCTACGTTGACAGGGGGTCTGCGGGCTGAGCGGGGAGGCCGCTTCCTTCTGACGGGCCGAAGCCCACCATGCGGCGACGGTCAAAAGGGCGCGAGCAGGAGAGCTGATCGACGTCGTTGATGGGCGTGGCGGAGGGCCAGGTGCTCGGTTCTTTCCTCGTCGAAGGAAGGTCCGAGCTGGCCGTGCTTGATGTCGAACGTGATCCGGAGGCTGCCGCGCCTCGCACCTGGTTCGGAAAGCGCTGATTAAAGGCTCGCGCGATGAGCAAGCGGTCGAAACAGCTACGGAATACGGCGTTTCTATCCTTCCCTGGGCCAGCGCCAGAACGGTAGCTAGCTGGAAGGGCAAGGAGGATAAAGCTCGACGCCGGTGGCAGGCCGCCGTTTTCGCTGCTTTCAGCGTCGCGCCGTTCCCGGATTCCCGACGTGCTGGAGGTGCACGACGGCGCAATTGTTTCGACTGCCCAGGCTGAGGATGCCGCTGTCCTGGTGTTACGAGGAGGCGCAGTGCCCTTGTCGTACGCGGGTCTGGAGCGCGCGAAAGACATATGGATCGTTGTTGGCCCTGAGGGCGCGGGATCACGCCGGAAGAGATTGATTCTTTCCTGCGAATCGGAGGGCGAGACCGTGCTTCTGGGCACCAACGTGCTCCATTCCGGCCAGCGCCGGGCCATTTGCCATCGCCGCCCTTCACGGCATGCGCGCCGCAGCGGCGGAGAAAGCCGCAACCGGTTTAGAATCGGGCATGACTATTTCACGCGCGATCGCCGTTCCAGCGCATATCCGATGATCAATCTTCTGGGGTATCGCGACGGGTGCTGCGCGCCTCGAGACCGGGATTGGCTCCCGTCACCTGCACGTCCTCGACCATGAGATCACTTTGACCGGTGAGGAATCTCGCCTTGACTTCGCCGATGCGCTTATCGACGAACTGATCGGCGTGGTCCAATCCGGCCAACACCTTACTCTCGACGCGGTTCAGCGGGCGATTGCCATTTCGCGCGACGGGGTCATCCGCCCCTCGGATGCTGCCGACCGACGATATTCTTTCACCACGGCAAGACGATTCGCCCCAAGACGCTCGGCCAGAAGGCGTACGCCGACGCGATCGATGAAAACACCGTGACTTTCGGCATTGGGCCAGAGGGGACGGGCAAAACGTACCTCGCCATGGCAAAGGCCGTCGATGCTCTCAACCGGCAACGCGTCTCGAAGATCATTCTCACGCGTCCGGCCGTCGAAGCCGGCGAGTCGCTCGGCTTTCTCCCGGGATCGCTGACCGACAAGATCGACCCTTATTTGCGGCCTCTCTACGATGCCATGTACGGAATGCGCTCGAGCCGGAGTCGATTCCCAAACTCATGGCCGCGGGCACGGTGGAAGCTGCGCCGCTGGCTACATGCGGGCAGAACCCTCGATGACGCTCGTCATATTAGATGAGGCGCAGAATACGACCCCCGAGCAAATGAAGATGTTTCTGACGCGTCTAGGTTTTCGGTTCGACGATGGTGGTCACCAGACGTCGCAATCGACCTTCCGGGCACGAGACAATCGGGATTGCAGCTCGTCAGTCGTATTTTACGCGACATTCCGGGAATACGTTTTTGCGAGCTCAGTTCCGCTGATGTTGTTCGCCACCGGCTCGTCAGCGAGATCATCGATGCCTATTCAGATGGAACGAGTCGAATGCGGGTGGGAGCCGCGGCGATATGCGCAATGGTAAACGCCGGGAGAAAGAGATGCGATGAGTATCGACGTCAATGACGAATCCGGTTTTTGCACCCGGGATCGATCTCAAGGAGGTGTCAGATCTGGCGACTTTCGTTCTGGACAGCATGCGCGTCCACCCGGCTGCCGAGCTCAATGTGTTGCTCGAGAACGAGGAGGCTATGTGGGCTACACATAGAGTGGATGGGTCTGGGAGGCCCACCGACGTCTTGTCCTTCCCAATGGATGAGCTTCGACCCGCGCCGATAGGGAGGAGCCTCGCGAGGGGTCCCAAGCGATATCGTGGTTTGCTCAGGTTGCGGCCACACACAATAAACAGGCGCATATCGGCTGGGTCACGCCGTTACGCCGAAGAAGTTCTTTCTTTTGGTCACGCACGGACCTTTCACCGGTTAAGGTTACGCGACCACGTCGAAGAGAACGAGCGGCGTGAAACGTTCGACCCGGCAACGCCGCCAACTGCCGCTCACTTTCCTGGCCGGTGCAGGCGCTAGGAGCCCGCGGCGCCGGTGGAGTCGACCTGAAGGCGACCTGAATCCAAACTGATCCCCGTCGCGACATTCATGGCCTTGGCCCTCCCATGCCACGGCATCGGGGCGCTTTCTCCGCGCTCACGCTTGGCCGCATCACCCGTGCGGAAGCAGCCGATGCACCAGCATCGAAAAAGGACTCTCCAGTTTCTCGACGCGCTGCCACTGGTGGGCTCACTTTCCCCCGCGCATCTTCTTTCGTATCACCGCCAGTGCCGTCTGTTCTCGCACTCGCATCGGCTTTCGACAAATGGTGGCAGATCCTCGAGGCTGGCTTCCGGTTTTCACCGCGCCTTCGTCTCTTCATCGCGTTCTGGAGGATCGAAACTCGCGCGTCGATTGGCACGCGACGTCCGGCGGTGGAAAACCCTGCTCATTTCGGCTTCCCGCGGTCGCGCAACCTTGGCGGCATCCTCGGTGGTTCCGCGAAGGAGAGGACGACGGGCGAGAAACCCGGCCAGCTGCACGATGACCAGCTGGCCGTCGCGGTGGAGAGAGTTCCGGATCGACGGTGGTCTCGACGAATCGGATCGCGGAACCGCTTCAGTCCGTTTTCGACCCTCAATCACACGCTCGCGCGCGAAGTCATGGTCCCCGCACGGACATGGTCTCGATTCGCGTCGATTCCTCGCTTGAGCAGGCGATGCTCGCCACGCGATCGGGTTTCTCGCAGAAAACCCGGGTGATCGTGGCGAATCCGCCGATGATCTGCACGGGCTGTCTATCCGTACGACGCGTTTGCGTCGCATTGCGCGGAACACCGAATCCTCACGGTGGCGCGAATCATGCGGCGAGCCGGTGTTCGTTCCCGCGACGAAGGTCATTGACGATCCATGCGCGCGCGATGCAGGCCAACCAGGCGCATACATTGCCCTTTGTCGCAGACGAGTACGGCGGGATTAAGCCGGCCTCGTGACCATATGGAGGACATCGTTGAGGAACCGGTCGATATCCGACGAGCATGACAGAACAGCCCTCGAGGTCGACGTCGTCGTAGAAGAAGGCGTCTATCGGGTTCCAGCCTGCTGCCCATAGCCGCCGACCTCGGTGAGCTCGTCGTCATGCTCGAGGACGACGACGTCGATACGGTGGCGGTTTGTTCGCCAAACCGATCGGCAGGGTTCCGATCGCCGGAAGCCACGCGTCGATCGAGGGAATTCAGCGACCGCGGATCGCTTCCGCGACGGCAGCAGGAGAAGGCTGTGGACGGTTCGGCCTGTATGGAAGACGACGGAGGAGAAGCTGATGAATGAGTGGCCGGAAGGCTTTCAGAGCCGGATTTGCACGCATCGCCGACGCCCGCCATACGGGCAAGTCCACACTCACCACGTGCCTTCGTCGGCCAGAAGGTCGCCATAATCTCCGCCCGGCCCGAAACGACCAGGCGTCATCAGGCCATCGTCAATCGCGACGACGGTCAGGATCATCCTTGTCGATACTCCCGTCAGGCGCACTTCTGCGAGAGACCCAATGACATGGTCCGCGATTCTCTTGGCGACGTCGACGCTGTCGTCATAGCCTGGCGTATGAGCCCACGGGCCCGGGTGACCGCTTTCTCTCAAGTCTTCTTTCTCAGAAGCTCCTCTCATCGCCGCGGTCACGAAATGCGTGACCTCGCTCGGTCGCGCCAAACCTCGCCCAACGCCTCGTCGAGATGCTTCCGACCTCGCCGAGCTCGCGGAAGTCGTTCCGGCTGCGCAGCCGAGGGCGAGCAAATTGACCTTCTCGCTTCGCTGCTCATCAAGCGAATGCCGATCGGTCCGTCGCCTATCCGCGTGATGCGGTGAGCGACGAGACTCGAAGAAACCCTCATTACCGAGCTTTGTGGCGCGAGGCGTACTTTGGAGGACTTTGCACGATGAGCCGCCACACTCAAAGCCGGTCGCGACAATAGAAGAAATCATCGGTGAAGCACGTCCACGTCATCTGGTTGGGGTTGGTTTTTGGGGGTGGTGTGCATCAGAGTGCGTGCGCGTAAGGCCATAGAGCGGCTTTTGGGCACGAAAGATTTACCTTTGATCTTCACGTGAAAGTGACTCAGGATTGGCAGCGCGACCCGAAAAGATAGGGCGACTAGGCTTTTTGAACGAATGCCTGAATGCCCGGCAAAGCGGCTTTCGGCGCGTGTGCCTGAAGGTCAGGAGACGCCTTTGATGCCCAGCGGGATGGGACACCTGCCGCGGCCGTTTCGGCAGGAATTATCGTAGCCCGGCTTCAGATTTCTTTGCTGCAATTCCTCGCATCTCGTTGCGTGTTATGCTGTGTTGCACCAGCGAATTTCATCGTCGTCCAAGTTGCGGGCGGATCGCCCGTCAGGCAGCAGCTCTGCTTTCCGCCCGCTTTTCCCTAAAAGTTCCTTTCGCTGGCCGGCAGTAAAGCTCAAGGTGCGGGTGGTCGCAAAAACGGCTGTCAGCGTGCATCGGTGGGGCCGGATAGTGCTTCTTCCCATGCTCGCTTATTGGGGACCAGCTCTCGCTTATGGTGAATTGTCCCCATTCTCGGGGAAGACTTCCAAGAAACTGCCGTGGCAGGTTAATGGCATGGAGATAACAGTGGCTGGAGTAACCGATCCCGAGTGATTCGGTTCCAGAAACGAGGACCGGTACCTCCATCCACTTCCATTCTCTCGCCGTCGCGGACGGCATGGGCGGTCATCTCAGTTACATGAGGCCGCGCAGGCGATCATAGATGCGCTGGCGGCGGTTTTCGTGGAAGGTAGTCGACGACCCGGATCTCGCCGACAAACTGTGAAGAGTGCGTTGACTGAGTCGTGAGCGAAGATCGTCAAGGTCACGCAAAAGAAGGAAAGCTTTGAGGAGACAGCTCACGCGGCGTCGGCGCTCCAGCTGCCGCGCAGGCACCATCTCGCCGGGTGTTTACGTCGAGAACGATCAGAAGTGGCTCGATCTTCCATATCGGCGCGACTCGCGCGTGTACCTGTAGGCGCGATGGTCGGTCGAGGCCGGTTGACCTCGCGATCACCGCTCGTCCACGAAACCCTCGACGAAGGGGAGATCACCGAGGCTGGAGGCTCGCGTCCACCCGCAAGGCAAAAGGCCGTCATCACTCGGGCTGTCGGAAGCTATGGCGAATCTTTCCGTGGAGCACCCGTGCATTCTGGAAGCGCGCAGGCGATACGATTATGGTCGTTCCGATGGATCTCTTCGGACGAATGGACGATTCGGACGTCTCTTCGGTTATTGTGGATGTCGAGGATGGCGCGAGGATGTCGTCAGCCTTGACGCTGCGGCGTTTATGTTGCGCGCGATGAAGCGCCGACGCGTGGCGGACGCGCGACGACGTTGCCGTGGCATTGACGAAGATTGTTTCCGTTGAGCCTGTTCTCGAGTTTTGTAAGCGACGTTTCTCGCATCGACCCCGGTGAGCTCTTCTTCTCATTGGACGCGAAGAGTCCGGCTCGAACTTCTGACGACACCAGTATCTCCACCGTCGCTTTCGGCGGCTCGCATGCGGGCGGGATGTGGTGATCGAGCACGGCGCGCCTTTCGGCAACACCGCCGACGCGGGAGGGCGTTACCCAGTGTGCCTATCTCCGCCGGCGCGTCCGCCTTCCTCCTCGCTTTACGCCGATACGACGCTGCGCCTTTTACTGCGGGTGCGCACGACCTATGAGATGCGGCTAGTCATCAATCAACCGGCCTCACGTCCCTCTCGGCGGTATCCGAGACAAGCGAGTCGGGCGCCACAACGATCGGGCCCATTGAGCTGCTGACGAAGGCTCAGCTTTCTTTTGGTTTTGGCGCTTTCGGAGCGGTAGGTCTTTGCCGGGCGCGGGACGACGTCGCGTCCATCCCTTCGTCGCAAATGCAGCCGACCGCCTGGAAGCTGGCCGATCTGACGCTTCAATCGCAAACGACCATGTGTGACAGGCTCACATCGCTACGGAGTTCGCAGGCCCGCACGGCGGCGACAAGTTGGCGAGTCAACCGGCGCGTCTGGGTCGAATAACATGCCGTGGCTACTCGGCCCGCTTCGCTACGACATGCTTCTTTACTCGACTGAGGATCCGGCCGCCCACGACGACGCGAATTAAACCTCGAACACGGACACCGGCGATCTCTCTCGACAACAACACTCAAACGTGGGCCCAGCACGGGTCCGTGGAACCGCGACCTGGCGCGAGCTGCCTTGGCCTCCGGAGAGATGTCTCGATCGCCCAAATGCCGGTCTTCACTGGCGACCGACCTGCATTCCGGACGTGCTGCTGGCACGCGAAGTTTTCGTGGATGATCGTCGATGCATTTTCCGCGTTGCGGGCGGCGCATCCCGACGCAGCCCTCTAGTACGGCAAGTCCACATGACGTGTGGCGCGACACATCACGCGAATCGTCGCGAAGAGTCGCCGAGGCCACCATCCTCGGGCAGAACGGAGCTCAGCGACGCCGATGACATCACGACTGGCCGGCCTTATTGCCACGCGCATTGAGGATCGGCCTACGTGGATTGCGGTTTCCTCCGGAGGAATGGGAATCGTCACTGTCGCGCGACGCGTGGCCGAGCCTGCCGCAATCGACGACGTCGGATACGATCTCGCCCGGTGATCTGCGACGATTTCTGGCGGAAGCCGGGCAGCGTTTCTGTTGTCGCGACCGAGCGCGTGGAGGGCGAAACTCACCGGCAAAACAGGCCTCGCTCGCCCTCGGTCAGCTCAAGCGTGCCGAGCGCGCGGCTTTCGCCGTGCTCTCCCAGGCAAAACCGGGATGGACGGCAGCACTCGCAGGCGATCAGGCCATACTGGTCATCGGACGTCTCACACCTGAAGACGACGTGGCAGCCCGCCCGCCTCCCACCCGGAAGGCGAGGAAGAGCACGAAAGCGACCTTCCGGCAAGCCAGCCCGCGGCTCATGGGCGCCCGAGGCTCTCGGCATCGAATACGGCGACAGGCGCCCGCGGGCCGATCGTCAGCAGCACCGGCGTCTCCCACCCTCGACGATTTCACTTTTGTTCCTGCACTTTTGGGTCGGGCAGCTTTGTTTCTGCGTCTACCCATACGAGGAGCAGCTGCACTAAAACGGCTCGTGGCGATCAAGGTTCTCTCGCGCACCGCTTTGGGGCAGGAGGCGCGACCGCGGTTCCGCGACGAAGTCGACCTTATGGCGCACCATTATCGCCACTTCCGTCGTGGAAACATCGACGCCAATCGTGGCGGAACCGGCCAGCCATATGTGGTCGTGCGTAGTACTGTCATGCCGTCGTGGCTGGAACGACTCGCGAACGCTGGCTGTTGCCGTCCATCCCTCGATGCGCTGAAGATGGGCGTGCAGGTTGCTCTGCCGTTCACACAGCTCACGTCATGGGGATTGTTCATCACGACCGCCAAGCCGGCCAATGTTCTCTACTCCCAGCTCGGCAGGCCTCTTTCTGGGTGACTCCCGATCGCCACCCTGGTGGGCGCCACCAATCAGGATGTCCTGGGTGCTACTTCCGTGGGGCCGCCCTCAAGAGGTCCTTCTCTCAACAAGCAGGCGACGCCCGGGCCGACGTGTGTATTCCCTCGCGGCGACCGTTTACACCGCTCACCGGGCCACGCGCCCTCGCAGACGGATGACGCGCTCACTGCCGCGAGAGTACATCACGCACATGCCTTTCCACCGAGCTTCGGTCCTCGTTCGCTCTCGATGACGGCAAGGTGATGATTCTGGCGGAGAAGAGACTGGAGCATCCCAGGTTCCTGCATAGCCTGGAAGCGTCCCAAATTTCCGCAAAGCTTCCAGACTTCTCAAGCGTCACAAAGCCCTGTGACGAGGTTCTCACGGCAGCAATGGAACGCGAGGTGGAAAAGTATTATCAAGTGCCGAATTCATGTTGGTGACATAACTGATTTTAAGA
>BNJV01001450.1_pt1 | contig 108713 bp, 146 predicted proteins | sample 8540591 | NCBI WGS metagenome assembly BNJV01 (sample SAMD00202457, study PRJDB9452) | human saliva metagenome | host: Homo sapiens
ACCGATGCCGAAGGTTTTCAGACGACCTTTCTATCCCGCTGCTTTACGCGGTTTCTTTTCTTGCTCAACGTCAGACCTGTCCAGCCGAACAGCAGCGTCAAAATCAGGCTCAGATAGCAGAAGAAGGCGTAAGGCAGGTATTCCCAGACGGGTACGCCGAGGGCGTGGCTGATGAACACGCCGCAGACGCTCCACGGAACGAGCGGATTAATGACCGTACCTGCGTCTTCGAGCGTGCGCGAAAGGTTGCAGCGAATGCAGTCCGAGCTTGTCGTACACGGGTTTGAAGGTTTCGCCGGAAAGCAAAATACTCAAATATTGTTCGCCGATAAGGAAATTGACGCCGACCGACGTAGCGGCAACGCTAAATGTGGCGCGTCCCGCAGTGGTCAGGAACGCGCGGATGGCGTCCAGCAGCGACGGAATCACGCCGAGCGTAAACAGCAGCCCGCCCAAACTCATGCCGAGAATCACGATGGTTTTGCGTGAAGAACATGCTTTCCAAACCGCCACGCGAAATGAGTTTGGCGATGTCTTGAAAACGCTTCGCCTTCGAGTTTGTAGCCGCCGTAAAACCATGCGCCGAGCTGGTTCAAGTCGGGCGTGCTGTGGAAATAAGTTACCGCAAGCGCGGCGATGATGGTGAAGAGCATGGCGACGACGGCGTTGACACGCAACAGCGCCAACACGACCAACAGCGCAAACGGAATCAGCGAATAGCCGTGTACCAAACCCGTCGCTTCAAGCTGGCTGCGGAAAGATTCGACGCTGTTCAAATCGTGGGCGGCAACATTGGGCAAGAGCCACAGCATCAATGCCGCGCTAATGAGCCACGCAGGAATGGTGGTGTACATCATGTTTTTGATGTGTTCGAACAAATCAATGCCGACGATGGAGGCGGAAATGCCCGTGGTATCAGAGAGCGGAGACATTTTATCGCCGAAGAACGCGCCGGAAACAATCGCACCCGCCGTCATCGCCAAATCGGCATGAAACGCCGCCGCCATGCCCATAAAGGCAACGCCGACAGTGGCGCAAGTGGTCAAACTGCTGCCGATGGACACGCCGATGACGGAACAGAGCGCAAAGGCGGAGAAATAGAAATAAGTAGGGGAAATCAGCCCGAAACCGTAATACATCAGCGTCGGAATCGCGCCGCTCATCATCAGCGCGCTGACCATCAGCCCGATGAAGAAAAACAGGTAAATCGCGCCCATGCCCTGCCCCACCGCGCCGACCATGCCTTTTTGCATATCGTTATATTTCAACCCGCGCGCGAGACCGTAGAGGATGAGGACGGTAATGGCGGCGATGATGGACATATAGGCAGCCAGCCCAGCGAAATGATGGTATAACCCATCGCTCCGATTAACGCCGCAACGACGGCAAGCGCCTCTTTGCGCGGCATATCGAGCAGTGATTTGAATGCAAACATATTGCTTTTGCCTGTTTTGTGTGTGTTAACGAAAGCGTAGACACGGGTCGTCTGAAAAACCGCTTTTCAGACGACCCCGTGATTTTTATGAATGTAATAACGGATTTTAGTTGATGCGATATGGTTTTTAAATTTAATTTTTGAAATAAAAATATCCTTATTTTTCAAAAATAAAGCCGTATTATTTCTTTTATCACGATTAAACCGCCCTTCACGCAAAAATGTTGCGGTCTGCTCGGCAGTAATGTGTTTAAACAGCATGCCGCTGTGGCTGACGGGCAAGATAACGTGGTCGCGCATATTCGGACAGCGGGTTTCGCTGACCAAAACCGTACCGTCGTGTTCGCCGTGCAAAACCCATCACGCGCCCCAGTCCGAGCGGCTTTGTTGCCGGCGATGCTGCCCAGTTCGATATGTTCGGGCAAATCGGGCGTGCCGCCGTCAAGCGCATCGCGATAAGCGCCACCGAGTACGGGGGTTTTCAACCCGAGTCGGAACACCCTTTGCGCAGCCCGGCTGCCTTGGTGGGGCGTACCGAAGGTAACGATGCGTCCGGTGATTTTTCGGAATGGGCGGCGGCAAAGTGGCGCAACACCAGCCCGCCCAGACTATGTCCGGCAAAATGCAGAGGCTCGCCCGTATCGTGTTTTTCAACAAACTCTGCCAATGCCTGCGTGTGCTGCGGCATGGTGTGCCAGACGCTGTAATAACCGAACAGGGAAACGTCAAAGCCTTGCTTTTCCAGCATATCCGCTAAAGGTTTCATCACCCAAGAGTGCATATGCAGTCCGTGCAATAAGATGATTTTTCGACATGAAGACCTCCTGTATTTTTTTGCCGCTAGCATTATGCCATAAGTCAGTCAGACCGTATTGCGGACGCATTTTGTCTTTTGAAAACGGGTTTAAGGTCCGGTTAAAAATCTGTTGCCGTATTTTCAGACGACCTCGGTTTGGGCGGATCAGGTTTACAAGTCCGTCGCAAAGCAAAAAGGTCGTCTGAAAAACCTGATTTCAAGTTTTCAGACGACCTTTTGTCCAGTCAACGCTTAATCGTCGGCTTTATAACCCTTGAGGGCAAAGAAGACGATGTAGAGGTAGCACACGGCAGGTGCAACATAAGAAATCATCATACCGAAAATCATCAGCAATCTTACCTTGCAAAACAGGAATCAGCGCGCCGCCAACGATGGCGGTACAAAGAATACCTGAAGCAGAATTGGTAAATTTACCGAGGTTTTTGGTCGCCAGCGAGAAGATGGTCGGGAACATAATGGAGTTGAAAAAACCGATGGCAATCAATGCCCACATGGCGATATCGGCATTGCCTTTACCAACCATGATGGCAATGATGAGCAAGGCAGTGGCAACTGAGGCATTAAAGGCAAGGTAGCGGTTTGGCGCGACTCGAGCCATCACTGCCGAACCGAGGAAGCGTCCGACCATGGCACCGCCCTCAGTATAACGCCAGCATGTCTGCAGCTTTGGCATGATTCAATCCTTTCAAAAAGCCCAAAAATATTGACCATGAAAGAGCCGATGGACACTTCCGCACCAACGTAGCAGAAAATGCCAACCACACCGAAAACAAGATGTTTGTATTGCCACACGCTGCTTTTGCCGTCGTGGTTGTGTTCGCTTTCCTCAACGGCAATTTTGCGTGCATCGGGCAGGCGGATCATTTTCACAAAGACGGCGAGGAGGATCAAAAATCCCGCCAAACCCAAATAAGGGATTTGGACGGAGGCGATTTGCTCGGCTTTGCTGGCTTTCTGAGCCGCATCGGCAAAAATGAGATATGAACCGATTTTCGGAGCAATCGTCGTACCCAATGAATTGAATGCCTGCACCAAAGTCAATGTCACTGACTCTTTGCCCGGTTTCGCCAGCAGGGTCACATACGGATTACCCGAAACCTGCAACAGGGTTACGCCCGAAGCAAGAATGAAGAGCGCGCCCAAGAAAGTCGGGTAAGATTGGCTGTCTGCGGCAGGATAAAACAACAAGCATCCGACGGCGGTCAGCAAGAAGCCGCCGATGACGCCGTTTTTATAGCCGATTTTACCGACGAGATGCCCCATCGGAATCGACATGATGGCATAGGGCGGTAAAGAAGCAGAACTGAACCAGCATCGCCTGAAAATTAGTTAGCGTGAAAATTTTTTGCAGATGCGGAATCAAGATGTCGTTCATGCAGGTAATGAAACCCATCATGAAGAAGAGCGCGGTCAGGACGACCAGCGCGGAATTATGGTTTTGTTGTGATGGCGTAGACATGATTTGCCTTTCGATTTATTGGAATTGACCGTACAAACAGTTAATATCCGTTAATAACGGGCCGAATCATACTGGCTTTTGCCATTCTTGCAAACACTGAAAACACGCCGACTACATAGAGTTTCAGCAAGATTCTGTCCGATAACGCATTTTTATAGACAGAATCCGTCTGAATTTTACAATTAACCCACCCGCAAACGACTTAAAAATCTTATTTCAGACGACCCTGACCTGACGCAAACTTATCCGCCATGCCCTCATTTACGCCTATCTCGGACTTGCCGCCTCGCCTTTACCTCCGCCACCATCCTGCCCGGTACGTCCGAAGCCGCCTTCGCCGCGTTTATCTACACCTATCCCGAACAGGCATACGGCGCGTGGTTGTGTGCCGGACTGGCAAACAGCTTGGGCAGCATGGTTTCCTATTGGATGGGGCGGCTGATTCCGTCCAAGAAAAGGTCGTCTGAAAAGACCCTGCGCCTGCTCCGACGCTGGGGCACCTGCCCCTTTTTGTTTGCCTGGCTGCCCGTTATCGGCGACGCGCTGCCCATTGCCGCAGGCTGGCTCAGGCTCAACCCCTATACCTCCGCACTCATGCTCCTGACCGGGAAAAATCCTGCGCTACGGCATCATCCTCGCCGGTATCAAAGGCATGATGTAAACCATTTGCGCAAAAACCTGCCGCATTCATTTTCAGACGACCTGAAACAGCGTAAAATCCCAAAGGAAATATCCCGTCCTTCATTTTTCAAAGCGAGAAATCATGTTCTTCAAGCACATCGAAGCCGCCCCCCGCCGACCCCATCTTAGGCTTGGGCGAAGCATTCAAAGCCGAAACCCGTCCCGAAAAAGTCAACCTCGGAATCGGCGTTTATAAAGACGCATCCGGCGCGACCCCCATCGTCAAAGCCGTCAAAGAAGCCGAAAAACGCCTGCTCGAAAGCGAAACCACCAAAAACTACCTCACCATTGACGGCGTTGCCGACTACAACGAGCAAACCCAAATCCTTCTTTTTCGGTGCAGACCACGAAATCGTCGCCAGCCGCCGTGCCAAAACCGCCCAAAAGCCTCGGCGGCACAGGCGCATTGCGTATTGCCGCCGAGTTCGCCAAACGCCAGTTGAACGCACAAACCGTCTGGATTTCCAACCCCACTTGGCCCAACCACAACGCCATCTTCAAAGCCGTCGGCATCCAAGACAAAGCCCTACTGCGCTACTACGACGCCGCCAAACACGGCCTGAGACTGGGACGGCATGATTGAAGACCTGAGCCAAGCGCAAAAAGGCGACATCGTCCTCTTGCACGGCTGCTGCCACAACCCCACCGGCATCGACCCCACGCCCGAACAATGGGAAACCCTCGCCAAACTCTCCGCCGAAAAAGGCTGGCTGCCCCTATTTGACTTCGCCTACCAAGGCTTCGGCAACGGACTCGAAGAAGACGCATACGGCTTGCGCACCTTCTTGAAATACAACAAAGAATTGCTCATCGCCAGCTCCTATTCCAAAAACTTCGGCATGTACAACGAACGCGTCGGCGCGTTTACCTTAGTCGCAGAAGACGAAGCGACCGCCGCCCGCGCCCACAGCCAAGTCAAAACCATCATCCGCACCCTCTACTCCAACCCCGCCTCCCACGGCGCGAACACCATCGCCCTCGTGTTGAAAGACGCGGATTTGAAAGCACAATGGATTGCCGAACTCGACGAAATGCGCGGCCGCATCAAAGCCATGCGCCAAAAATTCGTCGAACTGCTCAAAGCCAAAGGCGCAAATCAAGACTTCGACTTCATCATCGAACAAAACGGCATGTTCTCCTTCAGCGGTCTCACGCCCGAACAAGTCGACCGTCTGAAAAACGAATTCGCCATCTACGCCGTGCGCTCCGGCCGCATCAACGTCGCCGGCATTACCGATGACAACATCGACTACCTGTGCGAAAGCATTGTAAAAAGTGTTGTAATCCGCATCAGGCAATACCAAAGGTCGTCTGAAAACCCAATATACCGTTTTCAGACGACCTTTCCTCACCTGACACAACAACCCTTAAAGCATCACATTATGAGACCCCACTAGACGTCATCATCCCCTGCTACAACTCCGCCGCCACCCCTTCAAGCGGCTGTCGAAAAGCGCCGTTTCCCCAACCCGCCGTCGAAAACGTCTGGCTGATTGACGACGCCTCCATCGACGACACACGCCTTATCACGAGCGACCTCGCCGCCATCCATCCGAAAGTCCGTTGCGAATACATGCTCGAAAAACGGCGGCGCTGCCAAAGCCCGCAACTGGGGCGCCATGCAAAAGCCAAGCCGACTTCATCGCCTTTTCTCGACGCCGACGACGTCTATGAAAACAACGTCCTCAATGCCGCCTACCCTCGGCTTGGAAGCCTATTCCTACCTCAGCCTGGTCCGCCTCAAATTGCGTCCGATCGGCTTTCCCGAACACTACCTCAACCACCCGCAATTCCCCACCGCATGGGAACGGCTGCAAATGACCGTCGGCGGCAACACCGTATTCCGCCGCAGCATCTTTCTCGCCTGCGGCGGCTTTCCGCAAGACGAACTCTTCCGAATCTCGGCGGCGAAGATGCCGCACTCGGCATCGCACTGACCCGCGACAGCGTCGTCGGCTACCTCTTTGAAGAACGCGACCCCGCCGTCAGACACAACTACCGCCCCGGCATCCACGCCGAACGCCTGCTCGATGCCGAACTTTTCGGCAAAACCGTCCCCGGACTGACCATAGACCACCAAAACGAAGCCGAAGCCGTCACCCGTCGCATCAGCCGCCGCCTGCAAGAAGTCAAAGCACACTCGACCTTCGAAGAAGCCGGCACCATGCCGCTCTATCCCGAGTACGAATAAGCGGGCATCAACGCCAAAGCTCGCCCGAACGGTTACATTACATTAGCTTGAGCAAAAGGTCGTCTGAAATTTTTGTTTTCAGACGACCTTTTTGCTGGATTTGATTATTGCAATTGAGGGCAGGGAGCAGCCTTCGGGCATGATGATTTGCATTCCGTTGCCCCTCTGTTTCTGCATTTTTTGCAAAGCCTCCTGTTCGACAGCTCCTTGCGGACCTGCTGCATCGGCTAAAATAAACAGGTTGTTTTTCACTTTTCCTTTTGCAGCTGCGAGACAGCCGTTTCTTACCCATGTGATGGCTTTTGCAAGGCGTATTGCGACTGCCTTGCTGACAACGTTTGACTGCTTCTCGTTGAGCTTCCTCTTTGAACTGTGATTCAATGAACCCGCAATATGCCCGGCTTTCACACTAACAGCCAAAGCCCCAAATTTAGAAGGAACTTTCGTCGTAGTAGATGATTTTAGGAGGCGGGGTGCTGTTGCCTGATTGGAAGGCGGCACATTGTAGTTGACAACCTCCCCGTTATGTCCTTGTATCTGACAGATGCCCGTATCAGGAAAATACCTGCCAGGGCAGTTGGCATAAACATCAAAACTTACCAAGCCCAATGCGATTTAAAAACAGTTTTTCATAAATTTATCCTTTCTCCCAGCTCATCTTAACTTGGCTTAGAAAAGGTCGTCTGAAAATAGTTCTCAGACGACCTTTTAAATAAAATTTGATTATTGCAATTGAGGCAGGGAGCAGCCTTCGGGGCTAAGATTCTACATTCGGTCGCCCCGCCCGCCCCTGCAATTTTGCAACGCTGTTTGCTCGGCGGTTCCCTGCGGACCTGATCCATCGATTACAACAAACTTGTTATTAATTTTTCCTTCCGCTGCTGCAATACAGCCGTTCCTTACCCATGCGATGGCTTTGCAAGGCGTATTGCGGCTGCCTTTGACAATTTTTTTGACTGCTTCTCTTTGGGCTTCGGCTAAAGAGTTCTGATTCAACGAACCGGCAAGATTCCCTGTTTTTGACTGTATGCCAAAGCCCCAAATTTAGAAGGGACTTTCACGTCGTGGTAGATGATTTTTAGGAGGCGGAGTGCTGCGACTGCCTGAAGAACAGTTCGGGTTATAACCATAACCACACAATGCAGAATTGTTTTGCAACGCCCCTCTGGTTGCATCATAGGTAGGGTCGGCATTTACATCAAAACTTACCAAGCCCAACGCGATTAAAAGCAGCTTTTTCATCAATTTGTCCTTTCAAATCATGTCTCACCACGCCGCGCGTTCCCTCATATCTTCCACCGCTTCCACCAACGCCGCTGCCAATGGAGGATCAAACGACGAGTGTCCCGCCTGAATCACGCGCAGTTCGGCTTCGGGGAGTGCCTGCGACAGTTCCCACGCGCTTTGCATGGGGGTGCATAAGTCGTAGCGTCCTTGCACGATGATGGTCGGAATATGGCGGATTTTGTCCGTGTTCGCCAAAATCGCTTTGTCGCCTTTCAGCCAGCCTTCGTTGACGAAATAATGGTTTTCCAGACGGGCGATGGCGAGCGATTGGTAGGCGTCTTCATCGACGTCTTGCGGCTCGAAGCGGATCAGGTAGCTTTCCCAATCCGCCCAGGCTTTGGCGGCTTTCAGACGACCTGCTTCGTCTTCGCCGAACAGCATTTCGTGATACGCCGCAATCAGGCTGCCGCGTTTTCTTCGGCAACGGGTGCGAGGAATTTCTGCCATTGCGCGGGATAAATCCGGCTGACGCCACCCGCTTCGTCGAGCCACGCCATTTCTGACGGGCGGCACAGGAATATCCCGCGCAAGACCAGTCCGGCAACGCGTTCGGGATGGGTTTCGGCATACGCCAGCGACAAGGTGCTGCCCCACGAGCCGCCGAACACCAGCCATTTTTGGATACCCAGCATTTCGCGGACTTTTTCGATGTCGGCAACCAAGTCCCAAGTCGTGTTGTCATCGGTGCAGGCGTAAGGCAGCGAACGGCCGCAGCCGCGCTGGTCGATGATGACGATGCGGAACACGTCGGGATTGAAAAAGCCGCGGCAGGCAGGCGATGCGCCCGCGCCGGGTCCGCCGTGCAGGAAGATGACGGGCAGCCCGTCGGGATTGCCGGATTCTTCCCAGTAGATTTGGTGGATGTCCGATACTTGCAGCAGGCCGCTGCGGATGGGTTCGCGGATGGGGTGCATGATGCTTCTCCTGTTGTCTGACGTTTGGATTGTACCCATCGTGCCGGTAAACGACAAACGGCAAGGGGTCGTCTGAAATCCCCTTCTGCCGCCGCGTTTCCCGACCGCCCGACTATCCGCTATAATTCCCCGATACCCGCGCAACAGAAAGAATGAAATGAACAAAATCCGATGACTGCCGCCGTGCTGCTTCTGTCCGCCTGCGGCTTCCACCCTCAAAAGGCATGGGCGGCACTGCACACGCTGCCGTATCCCGCTTGGCACATCCAAAACGCCTCCGTCATGCAAAAGGCTTTGGAAAACGCCCTGCGCCGCGCCGACGGCAAACCGGTTTCGCCGCCGAAGCGCAAATGACTTTGCACATCAAGAACATTGAAACCCGTCAGGACATCTACACCATCACCCGCGCCGCGCTGGTCAACGAATACCTGCTGACGCTGCGCGTCGAAGCCCAAGCCATGCGCAACGGCGAGCCTGTGGGCGAACCGATTACCGTCCTCGTCAACCGCACGATGGACTACAACGACAGCGAAGTGTTGGGCAAACAGGAAGAAAGCGAAACCATCTGGGCGGATAAGCGCGCCGACGCCGCCGACCAAATCGTCCGCCGCCTGACGTTCCTGAAAGCGTATTGATGGCGGTCATGAATATCGAACAGGTCAGCGCGGATATGCCGCTTTCGCCGCTGTACATCATTCACGGCGAAGAAGACCTGTTGCGCATCGAAGCCCTCGACACCCCGCGCCGCCGCCAAAAACAAGGCTACCTCAACCGTGAAGTCTTTTACGGCGGACAACGGCGCCGACTGGGACGAACTCCGCAAAAGCGCAGGCAGCGCGGGGCTTTTTCGCCGACTTGAAACTTTTTGGAAATCCACATTCCGAACGAGTAAGCCCGGCAAAACGGCGGCGACGCGCTGCAAACCTTCGTCGAACGCCTGCCCGAAGACACCGTTACCCTGATTCTGCTGCCCAAGCTCGAAAAGAAGCCCAAACGCAGGCAAAATGGTTCACCACGCGTCGCCGCCGAGGCACCGTACTCGAAGCCAAAGCCATTAGCGCGCAAGCCCTGCCGCAGTGGATAAAGGTCGTCTGAAAAAGGTCGGACTCGACATCGAACCCGACGCGCTCGCCCTATCTGCCGAACGCGTCGAAGGCAACCTGCTTGCCGCCCGCCGAGAAAATCGACAAACTCGCCCTGCTGCACCCGCAAAACCATAGCCGTCAACATCGCCGATGCCGAAGCCGCTGTCGCCAACGTCGCCCGTTTCGACGTGTTCCCAGCTCTCCGGCGCATGGATGAAAGCGCGATGCCCTGCGCGTCGCCCGCCTTTTGACGGACCTCGACGAGGAAGGCGAAGAACCTGTCTTGCTGTTGTGGGCGGTTGCCGGACATCCGACGCCCTCATCCGCCTGACCGCCGCGCTCAAACAAGGCAGAGCGTACAATCCGTCCGCAACAGCCTGCGCCGTGGGGCGACAAACAAAACCCTCGCACCGGGTGCCGTCAAAGCGCATTCCCGCCGTCCGCCTGATCGAGCGTCAAAACCCGTGCCAAAATCGACCGCATCATCAAAGGCGCGGAGACGCGACGCGTGGACGGAGTTCAGCAGTTGGTAACAGGGTTGGCGGTGTAATTTCATTGGGCATGGATAGGTGCCTTTCGCGGCAAGGGCGCGCCTGTGCAAAAAGCGTGAAAGTTTGTATGCAGCATCGCTTCTGTACGCGCCCAAACGGCAAAAATACTGTAAAATACCGTTAAACATAAAGTTATGATATTTGAGGTCGTCTGAAATCCGTCCACCACTCAATGCAACGGATTGACAAGCATTCGGCGCGTTCAGAGATACGCCGCCGCTTGCCCGTCCACTGCAAACCCCTTTTCAGACGACCTTCCACCCTTACAAGGGAACTGCAACTTCATGGACAACCAAAGCCAAACTCCGCATCGGCGGCCTGCTCGTGCTGACCACCGCCGTTTTAAGCCTGATCATCGTCTTAATCGTCGATTCGTGGCCGCTCGCCATCCTGCTTGCCGTCATCATCGTCGCCGCAGCCGCCGGCGGCTTTGTCTGGACTTCGCGCCGCCAGCAGCGCCAGTTTCTCGAACGCCTGAAAAATTCGACATCGACCCCGAAAAAGCGCCGCATCAACGAAAGTCAACCTGCGCCGTATGTACCACAGCGGCGGCCAACACCAAAAAGACGCGATAACGTTGGTCTGCCTGTCGCAAAAATGTTCGGCCGACGAAGCGCACGCCATGTTCAAAAAACGCCCGACCCGTCAGGAAATGAACCAAATGGCAGCCCAGCAGCGCGCGGACAAAAACGCCCCACCGCTGATTCCTCCCACACAAAGGTCGTCTGAAAACGGATGCGGCGGTTTCGCCCGAACCAAACATTCCGTTTTTCAGACGACTTCTTCGAGCAGACCGCCATGATCGCCCTTCCCGCCCCCGTCAAACGCCGCCTTGCCGCCCTGATGTACGAATTGCTGCTGACCGGCGCTGTGACCGCCATCGCCGCCCTCCTTGCCGGCATCGCCGCGATTTTTTCCCTCAACCCCGTCTCCCAGCTCCTTTCCAGCTTGGTTACCTGCGTTATCTTTGTAGGAAGCTGGTGGCTCTACTTTCAAAAACCAACTGGACGAAAACCGGTCGCACCCTCGCCATGCAGACGTGGAAAAATCGGGCTGCATGGCGGGAACGGCACGCTGCCGCCATTGTCGCAACTGCGCATCCGCTTTATTTGGTCGTGTATCTTCGTCGTCTTCATCCCCCTGCTCGCCTACGCCGGCCTGCGCCACCTGCTCGCCATCCCGCCCATACCTGCCCCTCGGTGCCGCCCTTATCTGGCTCATCCTGCCGTGGGGCTTTGCCCCTGCTGAACCCAGACCGGCAGTTTTTATACGATTTCTTGGCGGGAACGCGATTGGTCGATTTGAAACAGGGAAGCGTCCGAAAGCTGATTGTTCTACTGTTTTGCCACATAGACAAAAAGGTCGTCTGAAAACGAGGGAAGCCCTTGCCGTTTTCGGACGACCTTTTATCCGCCATCGTTCTTGTTTGAAAACCCAACCCAACTTAAACCATCTTCGATTCACGATTTCCCTACTGTTTAAACGAAACGGAAAGTGACAGCAAACCCAATGGCGCGTCTTGAAGTCTTGAATCAAACCCAGCAACAACAAAAAGGTCGTCTGAAACCCAAATTGGTTTCAGACGACCTTTTTATTCAAGCGGTTGGCTTATTTGTTGAAGAAAACCAGCGTCCACGGCAAGACATACACAGCTTGCAGGGGTCAGCAGGCCGACGAAGGTACAGAAAATCAGCTGTGTTTCACGGTGAAGCGGAACAGGTTGGATTCTTTGCCTTCCAGACCGACTGCCGCGCAGGCGATGGCGATGGATTGCGGCGAAATCATTTTGCCGGTTACGCCGCCGGTGGTGTTGGCGGCGACGGTCAGCTCGGGCACGACGTTGATTTGATGCGCGGTGCTGGCGCAGCGAGCCGAAGAGCGCGTTGGCGGAGGTGTCCGAACCGGTCAGGGAATACGCCCAGCCAGCCGAGGAACGGCGAGAAGAACGGGAACACGGTGCCGGTGGCGGCGAGGACGAGTGCCAATGTGGACGACAGGCCTGAATAGTTTGCCACGAATGCGAAGCCAAGTACCAAGCCGATGGACAGGATGGACAGGGCGCAGTTCTTTGAGCGTTTCAAAGAAAGTGCTGACGGCTTCGGAAGGTTTCATTTTTCAGCAAGGCGGCGGAAACGATGGAAGCAAACAGGATTGCCGTACCGACTGCGCCGAGGAGGTCGATTTTGAATACGGCGGCGTATGGTGTCGGTTCGCTGACGATGGGTGCGGCTTTTTGTGCCAAGTTGTGCAGCATCGGCCAGTCGAATTTGATGGTGGCAACGCCCAAAGCCTCTTTTAACGCCCTTAATCGTCCACACGCTGACGAAAACGGTCAGGATGGCGAAAGGCGACCAGGCTTTGATGATTTGTCCGGCAGTGTATTCGCCCGCTTTACGCTCGGCCGGTTTTTCATGCCGTTGAAGGTAAAGATTTCTTTTAGGCTGCCATTTTTCAGGAAGGCAGACAGGCAGACCAGGCTGACCAATGCGGAGGTCACGTCGGGCAATTCCGGGCCGATGAAGTTGGCGGTAATGAACTGGGTAGTGGCGAAAGATACGCCCGCCACCAATACGGCAGGCCCAGTTTGGCGTATGCCGCGCATACCGTCCATCGCGGCGACCAACCAGAAAGGAACGATAATCGACAGGATCGGCAGTTGGCGGCCGGCGACCTGACCGATATGGTAAGGGTCGAGGTTGGACACTTGACCGGCAACCAGGATTGGAATACCCATCGCGCCGAAAGCCACGGGCGCGGTATTGGCAATCAAACACAAACCGGCGGCGTAAAGCGGATTAAAGCCCAAGCCCACCAGCAAAGAGGCGGTAATCGCCACCGGCGCGCCGAAGCTGCCGCGCCTTCGAGGAATGCGCCGAAGGAGAAGCCGACCAGTAGCATTTGCAGGCGTTGGTCTTCGGTAATCGAAATCACGGAAGCGCGGATGATGTCGAACTGCCCTGTTTTTCACGGTAATTTTATACAGGAACACGGCGGTAACGATAATCCATGCAATCGGCCACAAACCGTAAGCAAAGCCGTACAGCGCGGAAGAAACCGCCATGCCCGCAGGCATTCCGAAGCCTAATATGGCAACACCAAGCGCAATCAGCAGCGTATAAAGCCCCGCCTGATAACGCTTGAGCTTCAGGATGGTCAGTGCGACAAAAGAAAAAGATAATGGGCAGGAGGGCGACGGCTGCCGTCAAATACAGGCTGCCGCCCACTGCGGTATAGTTTTGAATCCAAGTATCCACAGGAAAATCTCCGAATATTTTTCTAATATATTTTTCTTAAATTGGTAAAACCAATTTTGAGAACGGATGACACTTTACGAAACTTTAATATGGCGGTCAATTATTTTTTCAGACAACCTGGCTGCATCGGCGCAAATTTTGTTATTTAATTTTTAAATAAAACAAAATATTATATAAATTGTAAAAATGTAGCCCAATGTAGTTTTAAAACACATACGGGTAGGGACAAGCCATATTGACGGGATACAGGGCGGGTTAATTAGAATATGGCGACATTGGTCATGCCAATTTGGTCATGCTAATTTTGACACAGGGTTGCCATTTCAGATGACCTGCCGCATCACATTACATTATCGGATTTGGGTCTTCTTCACAGAAAAACATGATGGAAAAGAGAATTACAATGACAAAAACTGGTTCGTCCGCAAAAATCAGCGACCAAATATTGTCGATATTGGAGGAACGCATCGCGGCGGGCATTTACGAAGAAGGCGGCAAAATCCCGCCCGAGCGCACGTTGGCGGAAGAATTCGGCGTATCGCGCCCGTCGGTCAGGGTCGCGCTGAACATCCTGATTGCGCGGCGGGTTTTGGAAGCGCGTCAGGGCGACGGCTATTACGTTTCCGTCAAACCGCAGCAGGATTTCCTCCAAAGCTGGCAAGAATTGCTCGGCAAACATTCCAACTGGGAAACCGACGTTTTTCGATTTCAGCTGCCACATCGAAGGCTGCATGGCGTCGCTGGCTGCCGAGAGCGCACCGATGCCGATTTGAAACGGATTGATTTTTGGCGGCAAAAATTCGAATCCGCCCTGCGAAAGCGGCAATCTGGAACATCAAAGCCGAAGCCGACGTGAGCTTTCACCAAACCATCGCCGACGCCGCGCACAACATCCTCTTCAGCCACCTCTCCGGTGGCCTGCTCAAATGCTCTACCGCCAGACGCGCAGCAGCATCATCTATTCCAACCAAACCGAAGACCCGCGCCCCAAGCTGATTGCGCAACACCGCGCCATCTACGAAGCCATACTCGAACGCCGCCCTGCCGATGCCGCCGAAGCCGCCAAAATACACGTTTAAACTACGTCGCCAACAGCATCTTGCAAAACAGGGAATACAAAAAGCCGCAACGAACACGCCGACACCTTGGCACAGAACGACTTGAAGCGGGTGCAAGACTGGAAATAGTTCCCTGCCTGACGGAAATGGTAAGCAGACACAAAACCCGATTATCCGCCCGCAAGGTCGTCTGAAACCCCGAATACCTGCCTTCGCGGCAGATTCCTACAACAAAAAAGGTAGAAATGAAACTATCCGAACTGTTCAACCCCAACGAATTTGCCGCGCGTCATTTTGAGTTTTCGGCGACGAGGGCTGCGCTTTTGGAGGCGCTCGGCGAGAAGAGCATGGACGATTTTGTCGGCAACACCGTGCCGCAAAGCATCCGTATGCCGTCCGAACTCGAACTGCCCGAAGCCCTGACCGAGGCGGACGCGTTGGCGAAGCTGAAAGCCATTGCGGCGAAAAACGTGATCAACAAATCCTATATCGGCTTGGGCTATTACCCGACCCGCGTGCCGAACGTGATTTTGCGCAACGTATTGGAAAATCCGGGCTGGTACACCGCCTACACGCCGTATCAGGCGGAAATCGCGCAGGGGCGTTTGGAAGCGTTGTTGAACTTCCGGCAGGTGTGCATCGATTTTGACCGGTTTCCCCGTGGCGGGCGCGTCTTTGCTGGACGAAGCGACCGCCGCCGCCGAAGCGATGGCGATGGCGCACCGCGTGGGCAAGGTGAAATCCGAGCGTTTCTTTGTGGACGAGCGCGTCTATCCGCAGACTTTGGACGTGATGAAAACCCGCGCCAAATACTTTGGCTTCGAGCTGGTGGTCGGCGATTTTGCCAAAAGCGGATGAAGGCGAATACTTCGGCGCGCTGTTCCAATACGTCGGCAAAGACGGCGACGTGCAAGACTTGCAAAGCGTCATGGGTCGTCTGAAAACCAAAGGCACGATTGTCGCCGTTGCCGCCGACATCATGAGCTTGGTTTTACTGAAGTCTCCTGCCGAATTGGGTGCGGACATTGCGTTGGGCAATACTCAACGCTTCGGCGTACCGATGGGCTTCGGCGGGCCGCACGCCGCTTATTTCGCCTTTAAAGACGAGTTCAAACGCTCCGCCCCGGGCCGCATCATCGGCGTATCCAAAGACGCATCGGGCAAACCTGCCTTGCGCATGGCGTTGTCCACCCGCGAGCAACACATCCGCCGCGAAAAAGCGACGTCAATATTTGTACCGCGCAGGCATTGCTGGCAAACTTGGCGGGCATGTATGCCGTCTATCACGGCCCCCGAAGGCATGAAACGCATCGCCAACCGCATTCACGCGCTGGCTTCCGCCTTTGCCGACGCGCTGGTTTCAGACGGCCTCAAAAGTGGTTCACGAGAAGTCTTCTTCGATACCGTTACCGTTGATTTCGGCAGCAAAAGACAAAGCGGACAAAGCGTTCCAAACCGCTTTGGAACTGGGCTACAACCTGCGCCGCGTCAGCGACTACCCAAATCGCTGCCGCCTTCCACGAAACATCGGTGCGCGAAGACCTTGCCGTGTTGTACTACGCCTTCACCGGCAACAACACCTTTCACGCTTTCAGACGACGTCAAAGGTCGTCTGAAAACCGAATTCCCTGCGTCAAGACAATATCTTGCAACATCCGTGTTCAACCGTTACCACACCGAACACGAAATGCTGCGCTACCTGAAAAACTCGAAGACCGCGATTTGGCGATGAACCGCAGCATGATTTCGCTGGGCAGTTGCACCATGAAGCTCAACGCCACCGCCGAAATGCTGCCGATTACTTGGGCGGAGTTTTCCGACATCCACCCCTACGCCCCTGAAGCCCAAAACCGCTGGCTACCGCGAACTCTTGACCGACATGGAAAAACAGCCTAAAAGCCATCACCGGTTTTGATGCGATTTCCTTCCAGCCCAACTCCGGCGCGCAGGGCGAATACAGCGGTATGCTCGCCATCCGCCGCTATCAGGAAGCCCAAGGCGAAGCGCAGCGCAACATCTGCCCTGATTCCCCAAATCCGCCCACGGCACCAACCCCGCCACCGCCGCCATGCTCGGTTTGAAAGTCGTCGTCGTCGATACCGACGAACACGGCAACGTCAACATCGACGATTTGAAAGCCAAAGCCGAACAACACCGCGACGCCTTGTCTGCCATCGCGATTACCTACCCGTCCACCCACGGCGTGTACGAAGAAGGCATCCGCGACATCTGCCGCATCATCCATGAAAAACGGCGGACAGGTTTACATGGACGGCGCCAACCTCAACGCCCAAATCGGCATCATGCAGCCTGCCGAAGTCGGCGCGGACGTGTTGCACATGAACCTGCACAAAACCTTCTGTATTCCTCACGGCGGCGGCGGCCCGGGCATGGGTCCCATCGGCCTGAAAGCCCACCTCGCTCCGTTTGCACCGGGACACGCCTTGACCGACACCCACAGCGCCAGTGCCGACCAAACCGCCGTTTCCGCCGCTGCCTTCGGCTCCGCGTCCATCCTGCCGATTACCTGGATGTACCTGACCATGATGGGCAAACAAGGCATGGAGCAGGCAACGCGCTGGGCATTGCTCAACGCCAACTACGTCGCCAAACGCCTGAGCGAAGACTATCCCGTCCTTTACACAGGCAAAAACGGCCGCGTCGCGCATGAATGCATCGTCGATTTGCGCCCGCTCAAAGCCGAAAGCGGCATCACCGAAACCGACATCGCCAAACGCCTGATGGACTACGGCTTCCACGCCCCGACCGTCTCCTTCCCCGTTGCCGGCACGCTGATGATCGAGCCGACCGAAAGCGAGAGACAAAGCCGAACTCGACCGCTTCATCGCCGCCCTGAAACAAATCAAACAGGAAGTGCTGAAAGTCGAGCGCGGCGAATGGCCGAAAGACGACAACCCGCTGGTCAACGCCCCGCACACCGCCGCCGACGTAACCGGCGAGTGGGTGCATCCGTATTCCCGCGAAGAAGCCGTCTTCCGCTGCCCTTCGTGCGCGAAAACAAATTCTGGCCGAGCGTCAACCGCGTGGACGACGTGTACGGCGACCGGAATCTGGTCTGCACCTGCCCGCCGATGGAAGCGTATGAAGATTGGGTTTGATATGAAGAAGGTCGTCTGAAAATTTCAGACGACCTTGTTTTTAAAAACGTTCATTCAGAAGGTAGCGTGGTTACGCCTTATCTGTTTGTCAGTTTTATTTTTTTCTTGCCAAAAATCAGGGACAACACTGACAAAATCAGGAAACCGACAAACAGGATTTTTAGCGATACCTGCCGCGCTGCCTGCAATACCGCCAAAGCCCAGTACGGCTGCAATAATGGCGATAACAAAGAAAAACAACTGCATAATGAAGCATGGTTTTTCCTTTCTGTTTGGTGTGCAAACGGTTTGATGTGCAAACGGTCGAGGGAGAGCCTTCCGTTTGTTGTGAGATGTAACAGTTTTATATTGAATCAACTATCTTATTGATTAATTTTATACTCACGGATGTAACCGCTTGTAGTACACCTTATCTGATAACTTCCTACTTAGCAAAACCGCAGCAATACCGATTTTCAACCAATTAACCTATCTCATGAAGCAACTAATCAAATAATCAATGGCTTATATACAGACGTTAATTTTTGAAAACATTTATATTTTTATTGATTAAACAACATTTAAGGAATTATTTTTAAAAATCAATAAAAAAATAAAAATAATATATTTATATAAAAACAATGCCAAACCTGCCGTTTAAATCATCATAAAAACGGCTCAGAAAAATAAAAGGTCGTCTGAAACGCTGCTTTCCTTATTGATTGTTTTTGAAACGATTTCGTTATATAGTGGATTAACTTTAAACCAGTACGGCGTTGCCTCGCCTTAGCTCAAAGAGAACGATTCTCTAAGGTGCTGAAGCACCAAGTGAATCGGTTCCGTACTATCTGTACTGTCTGCGGCTTCGTCGCCTTGTCCTGATTTAAAGTTAATCCACTATAAAACAAACCATCCCTTTTGCCCTTTTCAGACGACCCGACAGGAAAACCGCCATGCAAAACATCCGCGCCGCCGCCGTACAAATGATTTTCGTCCACCGACCCCGATGCCAATATCGACACCATGAAACGCCTCGTTCGCCAAGCTGCCGAGCAAGGCGCGGATTGGGTGCTGTTGCCCGAATATTGGCCGCTGATGGGGCGCAAGGATACCGACAAACTGGCTTTCGCCGAACCTTTAGTCGGTGGCAATTTTAGCGAAACTCGCTACGCTCGTTTTCAGACGACCTTGAGCGAGACGGCGGCGGAATGCGGCGTGGTGCTTTTTGGCGGCACGATTCCGCTGCAAAGCCCTGAAGCGGGCAAAGTGATGAACACGATGTTGGTGTACGACCGCGACGGCGCGCAAATCGGGCTGTACCACAAAATGCACCTGTTCGGCTTTTTCGGGCTTGGGCGAACGCTATGCCGAGGCGGACACCATCAGCGCAGGCCGCGATGTGCCGAAATTGGCTGCCGACGGCGTGCCGCTTGCCGCCGGCGTGTGCTACGACTTGCGCTTTCCCGAGTTTTTCCGCGCCCAGCAGCCGTTTGACGTTTTGCTGCTGCCCGCCGCCTTCACTTACACGACAGGCAAAGCGCATTGGGAATTGCTGCTGCGCACCCGCGCGGTGGAAAACCAATGCTACGTCATCGCCCCTCGGCGCAAGGTGGCGAACACGAAAGCGGCAGGCGAACGTTCGGTCATAGCATGATTATCGATCCGTGGGGCGAAATCTTAGACGTATTGCCCGAAGGCGAAGGCATCGTCATCGCCGATTTGGACGCTGCGAGGCTGCAAAGCGTGCGCACCAGGCTGCCCGCGTTGCAACACAGGTTGTTAAAATAAAAACAATTCCTCCCCAAACGTCGCCATTTCTGCTTTAAATCCTATGATATGTTGATTTTATCGCAACAAAATTAATCCAAAGTAATATGAAATTGACAATTAATTTTGCATTTATAATATTAGCAGGTACAATTTCAGACTATTTATTTGGGCTAGTCATACATTGCACAACAGCAGACAAAAAAATAAGGCTGTTCAACAGTCTAGTGCATTTTATAAAAGGGATATCAAGGATGCTCCAAGCTAAAATCGTCGTTATCGGCAGTATCAATATGGATTTAGTCACCCGCGCTTCAAAATTTCCCAGAGCGGGTGAAACATTGCTGGGCAATTCATTTCACCGCTTCATGGGCGGCAAGGGCGCAAACCAAGCGATTGCAGCAGCGCGTTTGGGGGCGGACGTCTGTATAGTCGGCGCGGTCGGCGATGACGATTTTGGCTATGAAATGACCACCAACCTCTGCCGCGAAGGCATCTTTACCGAACACATCCAAACCCTCACCGGCCTGCCCAGCGGCATGGCAAACATTACCGTTGCCGACGATGAAAACGCCATTATCGTTATCGCCGGAGCCAACATGGGGCTGACGGTTGCCGACATCGAAAACGCCGAGCAGCAAATCGCCTCCGCCGATGTGGTTTTGAGCCAGCTCGAAATTCCAATGGACTGCGTCATCACCGCCGCAAAATTGGCGAAGAAATACGGCAAACCCTTTATCCTCAACCCGGCTCCCGCCCAATTCCTGCCTCCGGAATTATGGGAATTGGTCACTCTTCTGACCCCCAACCGCTACGAACTTGCTGACTGCCTCGGCCTGTCGCAAAGATTTGAATCCTGAAGAGCTGATTCTAAAAGCCCCCTGCCCCGTCCTGATGACCATGGGCGACAAAGGCGCAGTCTATAAAGACGGAAAAAGACGGTTTGCGTTATGTTTCCAGCTTTAAAGTGGACACTGCCGACACCACTGGCGCCAGCGACGCATTCAACGGCGCGTTGTCCGTCTTCTGGAATCAAGGCATCGAAACCGCCGTCCGCAAGGCATGTGCCGCCGCCGCGCTTTCCATTACCCAAGACGGCGCGCAAAACGGGATGCCTTTCAAAGAAGAATTGGAACAATTCCTCGCCGCACATCAATAAATCCATATTCACGTTATGAAACATCAAAAGGTCGTCTGAAACCCATCTTCCGGCGTTTCAGACGACCCTTTATTAATCTTAAAGATGATTGAGCCGCATTATAGTGGATTAACTTTTAAACCAGTACGGCGTTACCTCGCCTTAGCTCAAAGAGAACGATTCTCTAAGGTGCTGAAGCACCAAGTGAATCGGTTCCCGTACTATCTGTACTGTCTGCGGCTTCGTCGCCTTGTCCTGATTTAAAGTTAATCCACTATACCGTGTCGCGTGCCATGTCATGAACGCTTCTGGGAATGGTTAAACCGCCCCGATGGATTTGGCAACCGACGGTCTGACGGCTACAATATCGTGTTAAAAACTTTTCATTTGGGAACACGCAAAATGTTGGTTCATCCTGAGGCGATGGGCGTCGCCGCATTGGCGGACAAAAATCCGCAAAATCGAAAACTGGCCGCAAAAAGGCATTTTATTTCACGACATTACACCGGTGCTTCAAAGCGCGGAATATTTCCGCCTTTTGGTGGACTTGCTGGTTTACCGCTATATGGGTCAGAAAATCGATGTCGTGGCAGGCTTGGATGCACGCGGCTTCATCATCGGCGCGGCGCTGGCGTATCAGTTGAACGTCGGCTTCGTCCCCATCCGTAAAAAGGGCAAGCTGCCTTTTGATACGATTTCGCAAAGCTACGCGCTGGAATACGGCGAAGCGACGGTCGAAATCCACAAAGACGCAGTCAAACCCGAGCGCGCGTGCTGCTGGTCGATGACCTGGTCGCAACCGGCGGCACCATGCTCGCAGGCGTGGAATTAATCCGCAAACTCGGCGGCGAAGTCGTTGAAGCGGCGGCGATTTTGGAATTTACGGACTTGATCGGCGGCAGCAAAATCCGCGAAAACGGCGTTCCCCTGTTTACCCTGCTGCAAAACGAAGGCTGCATGTAAACTTTGCCCATGCCTCAAAGGTCGTCTGAAACAGCCATTCCGCTTTTTCAGACGACCTTTTCGTTATCCCTGATTACGCGGTTAATGTAAATATCGGTTTCAGATTCGGATAATGCCACCAAATCGTTTAAAATACGGTTCTAATTGATTCTAATAAAAGATACGGCAAGTAATGAACGCACAACGCATATTTTTCCCTCTCGCTCAGCCTGATTACCGCAGCCGTTTTGTCGGCGTGCGTCTCTGAAAAACGACACCTCATCCAAAGAGCCTGCCTCTTCCCTGACCGAACCCGCCTCCATCCCCGCCCGCCGCGCGAAGGCGAATCCAAAGTATTGTCCGATTACGGCCAATATCAAGGCGCGCTGGACGCTGCCAAACGCGGCGACGATATGTGGGTGCAACAATTCTTGGCGCAGGCGGGCGACAGCGCGATGGCTGAAACCGTCCGCAACGAATGGCTCAAAAGCCTCGGCGCGCGCGGACAATGGGACGTGTTCCGCCAAGAAAAACAAAAAAGCTGAATGCGGCGGGCCGGGTGCAGGAAGTGCAATGTTATGCCGAACTGGGCGGCGACAGCTACAACATGGCGGCAGAGCTTGTGCGCGTTACCAACAAGCTGCCCGCGGGCTGTACCCGTCTGGTCGAAAGTGCGGCATCGGCAGGTCGTCTGAACAGCAACGACGCATGGCGCCGCGTACGCGGATTGTTGAGCAACAGCCAAACCAGCGACGCACGCAGTTTGGCAGCTGCATTGGGCAGCCCGTTTGAGGGCGGCTCGCAAGGTGCGCGCGAATATAGCCTTTTGAACGTCATCGGCAAAGACGCGCGCAAATCCTCCTCCGCAGCCTCCACGCTGTCCGGCATGGAATCCGGCTTAAGCCGCGAACAAAGCAGCTTCGCATGGGGCGTATTGGGACTCTACCAAGCGCAAAATCAAAACATGCAGACCGCGTTGAGCTACTACAACCGCGTTTCCGACCGCAAACAACTGACCGACGAGCAGTTTGAATGGTACGCCCGCGCCGCCCTGCGCCTGCAACGCTGGAACGAATTGTCCGGCATCATCCAACAAATGCCCGACAACCTGCAAAAAGACCCGACTTGGCAATACTGGCTGGGCCGCAGCTACGCCGCACAAGGCAACCAAAGCCGTGCTCAAGAAATGTACGAAAAAGCCGCCGCAAGCGGACGCAATTTCTACGCCGTCTTAGCAGGGCGAAGAACTCGGCCGCCGCGTCAATACCAAAAACAACGTTTCCGACGCCGATAAAAAGACGTCCGCCGACGGCGGACGACGGCGCCATCAAACGCGCGCTGGTTCTGTTTAAAAACAGCCAAAGCAGCAACGATGCCAAAATGCGCCGTCAGGCGCAGGCAGAATGGCGTTTTGCCACCCGCGACTTTAACGAGGACAACCTCCTGACTGCCGCGCAAGTCGCCTTTGAAAACCAGTTCTACGACATGGCGATCAACAGCGCCGACCGGACCGAGCGCAAACTCAACTACAACCTGCGCTACCTCTCTCCGTTTAAAGAGACCACCGTCCGCTACGCCTCGCAAGCAGGCATCGATCCCGCTTGGGTTTACGGTCTGATCCGCCAAGAAAGCCGCTTCGTCATGGGCGCGCAATCCAGCGTCGGCGCGCAAGGCCTGATGCAGGTTATGCCTGCCACCGCCCGTGAAATCGCCGGCAAAATCGGCATGAGCAGCAGTGAACTCTACACCATGGACGGCAACATCCGCATGGGTACATGGTACATGGCAGATGCCAAACGCCGCCTGCAAAACAACGAAGTGATGGCAACCGCAGGCTACAACGCCGGCCCCGGCCGCGCCCGAAACTGGCAGGCTTCTACGCCTCTGGAAGGCGCGATTTACGCCGAAACCATCCCCTTCACCGAAACCCGCGACTACGTCAAAAAGTCGCGACCAACGCGACCTTCTACGCATCCCTGTTCAACGAGCCGCAAACCTCGCTGAAACAGCGTATGGGAACCGTTCCGGGTCGTTACTGATTGACGCGGCTGCATCCGATTGTATTGTTTGACAGATACGGAAGCCAAACTTGAAAAGGTCGTCTGAAAGCATGTTTTCAGACGACCTTTTTAGTGTGGATGATGGCGAAAAACCACGAATCAACCACTTTAATCCCCATTGCCATCCCGCGCTCTTTTCAATAAACTGATTGCGTTGCCCCTGCCCCAATCCTTTGTATAGTGGATTAAATTTAAATCAGGACAAGGCGACGAAGTCGCAGACAGTACAGATGTAGTGGATTAAAATTGCAATGATACGGCGTTGCCAACGCCCTTATGTACTACCCGTACACGGCGGGCGTTGCCGCCTTGTCTCATTTTTATTTTAATCCACTATAGTACGGAACCGATTCACTTGGTGCTTCAGCGCCCTAGAGAATCGTTCTCTTTGAGCTAAGGCGAGGCAACGCCGTACTGGTTTAAAGTTAATCCACTATATCTGTTACTTGCTGCCGTGTATCCAGCATTCAGCCGCTGAACGGGAACACTTTACAAAAAGGTCGTCTGAAAACCGAAAAATCAGTTTTCAGACGACCTTGTTTAGCTCAAACCTTCCCGGTTTTAAGCGGCGTTGACTTTGTCTTCGCGGCGCAGCAGGGTAATCAGGTCGCTGATGCGCTGTTTCATGCTGCGGCGGTCGACGATTTGGTCGATAGCGCCTTTTTCCAGCAGGAATTCTGCGCGTTGGAAGCCTTCGGGCAAGGTTTCACGGACGGTTTGTTCGATAACGCGCGGGCCGGCAAAGCCGATAAGGGCGTTGGGTTCGGCAAGTACGACATCGCCGAGGAAGGCGAAACTGGCGGATACGCCGCCCATGGTCGGGTCGGTCAGGACGGAGATGAACGGCAGGTGTTTTTCAGTCAGAAGATGCAATGCCGCGCTGGTTTTGGTCATCTGCATCAATGAGTTGACACCTTCCTGCATCCGCGCACCGCCCGATGCGGCAACACAGATAAAAGAGCAGTTGTCGGCTACGGCACGGCGCACGCCTTGAACGAAGCGTTCGCCGACGACGGAACCCATAGAGCCGCCGATAAAGCGGAATTCGAAGGCGGCAATCACGACGGGCAGGCCGTTCATAAAGCCTTTCATCACGACCAACGCATCATCTTCGCCGGTGGCTTTGCGCGCTGCGGCCAAGCGTTCGGGATATTTTTTGCTGTCTTTGAATTTCAGCGGGTCGGTCGGTTTGATATTGGCGGCGATTTCTTCGCGGTCTTCCTCGTCCAAAAAGCAAATTAAGGCGTTCGCGCGCGGAAAGCGGGTTGTGGTGGTTACATTTCGGGCAAACTTGGTCGTTTTGCTGAAGTTCGGTTGAGTAGATGGTTGCCGAGCAGGAAGGGCATTTGTGCCACAGACCTTCGGGAACGTTGGACGAGCCTTCGCTTTTTGCTGCGGTTTTTTTGATTTTGGGCGGTAGGATTTTGTCTAACCAACTCATGGATGACTCCTTGGAATTCAGGGATTCAGACGACCTTTGCGTGTTTTTCGGAAAAGGCCTTAACGGATTGCGTCTTTTAATTCTTTTGACCAACGCGCCGACGGCTTCTGCTTCGCGGCCTGCGTTATTTTCAATTTCTTTGACGATGCGGCTGCCGACGATGACGGCATCGGCAGCGGCACCGATTTTGCGCGCGCTTTCGGCGTTGCTGATGCCGAAGCCGACGCCGATCGGGATGTCGATATACTTGCGCAAAAGCTCTATTTTACGCGAAACTTCTTCGGTATCCAAACTTGCCGCGCCGGTAACGCCTTTGAGCGAAACGTAATGAGACAAAGCCGCCTGCAACGCGGGCGATGGTTTGAATACGCTCTTCGGTCGTGGTCGGGGCAATCAGGAAGATGCAGTCGATACCGCGCGCTTTGAGTTCGTCGTGCAACGGGTGATGGTTTCGACAGGGGAATCGACGGTCAGTACGCCGTCCACACCTGCTTCGGCAGCCGCTTGGGCAAATGCCTGATAACCCATTTTATGAATCGGGTTCAGATAACCCATCAGGACGACGGGCGTGTTGCTGTTTGTTTCGCGGAAGCGGCGTACGATGTTCAATACGTCGTTGAGGGAAACTTTGTTTGCCAACGCACGCTCGGCGGCGCGCTGGATGGTCGGACCGTCCGCCATCGGGTCGGAAAAGGGAACGCCCAATTCCAGGATGTCGGCGCCGTTTTCAACCAAACTGTGCATCAGCGCAAGCGTGGTATCGAGATCGGGATCGCCTACGGTGATATAGGGAATCAGGGCTTTTGCGCCGTCAAGCGCGGCAAAGGTTTGCTGGATTCTGCTCATCTTGATTTCTCGTTTCCGTAACGGCTGTTTCCAGCCGGTTTTCATCGAAAATATAGTGGATTAACTTTAAATCAGGACAAGGCGACGAAGCCGCAGACAGTACAGATAGTACGGCAAGGCGAGGCAACGCCGTACTGGTTTAAAGTTAATCCACTATAAGTTAACAAGTATAGCATTGACTGTCTGTTTCGGGCGAAACTGCATGACATTTTCAGTCATTTTTCATATAGATAAAAGGTCGTCTGAAAATCTTTTCAGACGACCTTTCCAAAACCGGGCAGTCGGAATGCTGCCGCCATGCCGATTTTCCACCGTTTAATCGCGTTTGTGTTCGATATAGTCTTGGTGTTTGGTTTGAGGATCGGCGCGGGTCACCGTGTATTCGCCTTCGATGATATCGCCGTCATCTTCACCACGGCGCGTAAAGGTTTGCTGACGGAAAGACTGCGTATTCATTTGAGCCGCAGGCCGACCCTTTATCGGCAAAAAGCAGCAGCAAAGGGGCGATAATGGTGGACACAAAACCCGGACTGAGCAGCAAAATCCCGGCGACGGTATAACGTATCGGCCACAGCATCTGATACATGGAAATATTGTCCCCGCTGCGGATGGCCGCACCTGCCAGCAAAATGCCGGACAGCCCCGTGTGGCGCAGCATCATCGTGCCGCCGATAAAGCTGACTATCATCAGCAGGAAAGCGAATCCGCCGCCCAGCCAATCCGCCACCCAAACGATGGACATAATTTCCAAAAACAATAATACTAAAAACCCACACCGAAATACTGCATCTTTGCTCCTTTAAATTCTGAACCCGCTTCATGCTGCGCAAGTCGGCGCGTTTAGCCGCAATTTCAATCTATCTTATTGAATCTTATTGGATATCTCAAACCGATATTTTACACTTCCCGAATAACCGGTTTCCCTTAACATAAAGATAATGCGCCCTACTTTCAAGGCGCGCGATGTGAAAAACCGTAAGGTTTCGGCACGTTTCTTCAGACGAGGTCGTCTGAAAGCGGCATGCGCCCTTACAGCAACTTCTTGATATCGTTTTCTATTTCTTCCGGCGTTACGCTGGGCGCAAACCGTGCCGCCACTTCGCCTTGCCGATTAATCAGGAATTTGGTGAAGTTCCAGCGGATATCGCCCGCCTGATGCTTACTGCCCCATGCCGCCAGCCGCAACACCGCTTCTTTCAACATATGCCCGCCCCTATCCTTCGGCTGTTTTGCCTTCAAATAAACATAAAACGGCGATGCGGATACGCCGTTGACATCGATTTTGTCAAAAATTTTGAATGCAGTACCAAACTTCGTCTGACAGACGGGAAGCAATTTCCCGACTGCTCTCCGGCGCCTGTCCGCGAAATTGGTTGCACGGAAAAATCAATATCTCCAAACCTTGCCCGTTGTAACGTTCATAAAAGCTGCTGCAACGCCGTATATTGCGGCGTCAATCCGCAACGCGTCGCGGTGTTGACAATCAGCAGCACCTTACCGCGGTAAACACTCAGGGAAACCGGATTGCCTTGGGCATCGTTTAAGGTGAAGTCGTAAATATTCATGTTGTCCATTCAAAAGATCAGGGAAAACAAATCGAGTCAGGCAAACACCGGCTGAAATTTCGAGCCGTATGTTTCATTTTGATTGATGATTTTTATAGTATTTCAACAATGCCATCATTTCTTTTGCCTTCTTTTTCCCATGCCGCTCGTCAGTGACATAATCCGCTGCCTTATTGCCTAATTCATTTTTGATGTCCGGGTTGGCACCGTTTGCCAAAAAGTATTTCAAGTATTGCCACATTGCCGTTGAAGCAGGCATTTTGGACAGGCGTAAAACCCATTTCCCCCTGTTTGTTGACGTCCGTGCCATTTTTGAATCAGCAATAAAACATCTTCGCAGGCTTGGTTGATGACCGCCAAATTCAGCAAGGTTTCATCCATCAAACCCAAATCATGTACGGAGGCGATACGGGGGCGCGAGGCGAAAGCCAAGTTATTTTGATATTTGGCGAACAGATTGGTCAGTTTTTGATTCATGATTTATCCTGAAACGATAAGGCTTAAGAGACGGATATGTTTTTCAGACGACCTTTTTCAGACGACCCCGGCAAACCTGCCCTATTGTTTATCGTCAGCCCATATGAAAAAACACCGCTTTCGCAAGCGGTGTCCGGTAAAGCAGCAATTATTTGCGCAGACCCAAGCGGGTGATCAGGTTGCGGTATGTATCAGGTTGAGTACGGCGCAAGTAAGACAACAGACGGCGACGTTGGCTGACCATTTTCAACAGGCCGCGACGGCTGTGGTGGTCTTTAGGGTTGGTTTTGAAGTGGGAGTCAGGTCGTTGATACGGAAAGTCAACAGAGCGACTTGTACTTCAGAAGAACCGGTATCGCCTTCTTTACGTTGGAAATCTTTAACAATTTGTGCTTTTTTTGTTCTACGGTCAATGCCATGATGGATAACTCCGAAAAATAAAAAGAACCGTCATTCGGTTCGGACAAGTTTGACGAGCAGGAAACCCGTTCAAACTCCTGAAGTCTTTTTGTAAAGACGGGCGGATTATGCCACAGATCGTCCGGTTTTGCACGACTAAATCCTGTCTTCAGGCAGTGTTTCGCCGAGACTGTGGCTTTCAGACGACCCGCCCGCCCTAAAACCTACTCCCCCGCCACGGTCATGCTCTCGATCAGTACCGAACCGATTTTGTTGGAAGAGCGGCGCAGCGCGTCGTTGGCAGTACCAACGATGCCGAGATACATATCCTGCAGGCAGCCGGCGATGGTGATTTCTTGGACGGGGTGGCTGATGACGCCGTTTTTCCACCCAAAACCCGCCGCGCCGCGCAGAGTAGTCGCCCGTGATGGTGTTCACACCCTGACCCATCAGTTCGGTAACCAACAATCCCGTGCCCATTTCTTTCAGCAGGTCGGACTGCGTTTCGTGCGTATGGTTCAAATAAAGGTTGTGTGCGCCGCCGGCGTTGCCCGTGGTCTGCATACCGAGCTTTCTCGCGCTGTAACTGCTGAGGAAATAGCCTTCGACAATGCCGTCGCGGATGACGAAACGCGGCTGCGTGGCGACGCCTTCGGAGTCGAAATAGGTGCTGCCGAAGGCGCGGGGGATGTGCGGTTCTTCGCGCAGGCTGAGGAAATCGGGCAGGACTTTTCTGCCTATGCTGTCAATCAGGAAACTGCTTTGGCGGTAGAGCGCGCCGCCGCTGAGTGCGCCGACGAGGTGTCCGATAAGGCCGCCTGCGACGGTGGTATCGAAGAGGACGGGATAGCTGCCTGTCGGGATGCTGCGGCTGTTCAGACGACGTAGGGTGCGCTCGGCGGCGGTTTTGCCGATTTGCTCGGGGCTGTCCATGTCTTGATGGCGGCAGGCGGCATCGTACCAGTAGTCGCGCTGCATGCCGTTTTTCGTCGGCGGCAACGATGCTGCACGAAATGCTGTGGCGCGTGCCTTGTTGGTGGGCGGTAAAGCCGTGGGTGTTGCCGTAAACGTATTGGTAATGTCCGGTCTGAACGCCTGCGCCTTCGGAATTTTCGATGCGTTCATCCGCGCTCAGGGCGGCTTGTTCGCATTGTTTTGCCAACTCGATGGCGGCTTCCGTGCTTAAATCCCATTCGTGGTAACGGTCGAGGGTCGCCGACGTGTTGCGCCATCAGTGAAGCATCTGCCAGACCTGCGCAATCGTCTTCGGCGGTATAGCGGGCGATGTCGATGGCGGCTTTGACGGTGTCTTGCAGGGCTTTTTCGGAGAAGTCGGCGGTGCTGGCGCGGCCTTTGCGTTTGCCGACGTACACGGTAATATCCAGCGATTTGTCTTGCTGGAACTCGATTTGTTCGATTTCGCCCAGCCGTACGCTGACGCTTTGTCCGATGGATTCGCTAAAGTCGGCTTCAGCAGCAGCCGCGCCCATGTTTTTTGCCAAATCCAAGGCGTGTCCGCATAAGCCGGTCAGCTCGGAGGCGGTGTGGTTAAACAGCATAAAAGGTTTCCTGACAGAGGTTTGCGGCATTTTAACCGTTTTCAGACGACCTCGGCAAAAATACCGCCGCAGAAGATATAGTGGATTAAATTTAAATCAGGACAAGGCGACGAAGCCGCAGACACTACAAATAGTACGGCAAGGCGAGGCAACGCCGTACTGGTTTAAATTTAATCCACTATAAAAGATCGTCTGAAAACGCCGTTTCAACAGGGCGTTGACGTGAAACCCTGCCCGAACGTGCTAAAAATACCCGAAACAAAATTAAAGGTTTATCAAAATGTTTGAAAACGAAGACGAATGGGTCAGCAAAAACCCAAATGAAAAAGCAAATGAACGATTTGCGGGCTTTGGGCATGGAGTTGACCAAACTCTCGACCGATACGCTGAAAAATCGGCTTGGACGAAGACTTGCACGAAGCCGTCGTTACCTACAAAAAAATCACGTCCAACGGCGCGCTCAAACGCCAAAGCCAATTCATCGGCAGGCTCATGCGAGACACCGACCCCGCGCCCATCGAAGCCTTCCTCGCCAAACTGCGCGGCGAAAATACCGCCCACAACGCCTTCTTACAACGCGTCGAACAAGCCCGCACGCGCCTCTTGGCAGACGACAACGCAATCACCCAATTCATGGCGGACTTCCCCATGCCGACGCAGGCAAATTGCGCACCTTAATCCGCAACACGAAAAAGAGCAGGAACAAAAACAAACCGCCGAAAAACTTCCGCGCCCTCTTCCAAGAAATCAAATCCGTCATGGAAGGCGGTCAGAGCGATTCAGAAGAAACGCAGGATTGGGCAGAATAAATATCGGGGTCGTCTGAAAACGGGGTTGGGGGTTCTGTAAATCCCACCGCCCCGTTTTTCAGACGACCTTTTCAAATTTCATATAATCTTATTAAAATATACCGTCATTTTTCAGACATCCCTTTAACAATAAAACAAACCGACCTTTTCAAGGACTACACTTATGAAACTTCGCCTTACCCTCACTGCCCTCCTCGCCTTATCATTAAACGGCTGCCCTAACTGAACAACTGTGGCAAGAGGATAAAAAGTAGAAAAATCACTTTTCATCCGATTACTTCCGACCAAGTACATTCTTTCGGTATCGTCAACAAAGACAATGACCAACTTGAAAAAGGCAGCATCGTCATGATGGGCGAAAAATACTGGTTCGTCATTAGTGCCAAAGATTCAAAAAGACCTGACGCCCATCCTCAATGTCAAACTCGACAAAAATTCCAAATTGCCGATGCCAAAAAAATACAAAAAGACCCTCAAAGCCCCTGCCTGTTGTGGTGAACAATGAAAAAGAAGCCGATTTCACCACCGATTTCTGCCTACGCTACGACACTCAAAAAGCTGACGAAATCGCCAAACTGAAAAACCTGTCATTTGAAACCGGCAAAGGTAGAAATAACACCGTCTACCACCGCTGTGTTCACGCCAAAGGCAAATACTACGCCACCCGAAAAAAACCCTGCCCGCCGACTACAAATTTGAACAAAGCATTCCTGTCTCCATCGGCTATACCACTTCTCGCGATACACCAGTCCGGTGAAAGTAGTAGGTACTCTGTTGATAACGCCGCTGACGCTCACTGTTGACGCCCTTACCCCAGTACTGTTCATTCCTGCCATGATGACAGGCGGCGGCTTTACCCCAAGCTTTTAATAAACTCGTTACGCCTGTTTTCAGACGACCTTTCCGTCCTTGAATACATAAAAATATATTCCACACACCATGCCCGTCAAAATCCAAACCCGCCCCGTCAACCAAAACGTCCTCGATGATTTGCTCACCGCCGGCGCCGACCCTTTAATCGCCCGCCTGTGCGCCTCGCGCGACGTGCAGAGTCCTGCCGAATTGGACGACAAACTCGCCGGCCTTCTGCCTTATCAATCGCTGACGAATTGCGAAGCCGCCGCCCGCCGTCTGGCGGATGCCATCGAGCGCAAGGAAAAAATCCTGATTGTCGCCGACTACGATGCCGACGGCGCGACCGCGTGTTCCGTCGGCATGAGCGGCTTGGCGGCGATGGGCGCGGCGGTGGATTTTCTCGTACCCAACCGCTTCGAACACGGCTGTGGCTTGACGCCCGAGCTTGCCGAAATCGCCGCCGCGCAAGGCGTGGATTTGCTGATTACGGTCGATAACGGCATTGCCAGCATCGCAGGCGTGGCGCGGGCGCAGGAATTGGGTTTGGACGTGATCGTTACCGACCACCACCTGCCCGCCGAAACCGTACCCGACTGCATCATCGTCAATCCGAACCAAAAAGGCTGCGGCTTCCCCAGCAAAAGTTTGGCGGGCGTGGGCGTGATTTTTATGTATTGATGGCGTTGCGTGCCGAATTGCGCCGCCGCAATTATTTTTCAGACGACCTTAGAGAACCAAATCTGGGCGAACTTTTTGGATTTGGTCGCACTCGGCACCGTCGCCGACGTCGTTCCTCTCGACCACAACAACCGTATCCTCGTGTCGCAAGGTTTGAAACGGATGCGCTCGGGCAAGATGCGTCCCGGCATCCGCGCCTTGTTTGAAGTGGCGCGGCGCGACTGGCGCAAAGCGCAGCCTTTGACATGGGTTTCGCACTGGGTCCGCGCATCAACGCCGCCGGACGGCTCGACGATATGTCGGTCGGTATCGCCTGCCTGTTGGCGCGCGACGACACGGAAGCGCAGACATTGGCGGCGCAGTTGAACGACCTCAACATCGAACGCCGCGAAATCGAGCAGTCCATGCTGCAAGACGCGCTGAACGCCTTTCCCGAAACCCTGCCTTCAGGTCAGACAACCCTGGTCGCCTACCGCGACGACTTTCATCAAGGCGTGGTCGGCATCGTCGCCAGCCGCCTCAAAGACCGCTTCTACCGCCCGACCATCGTGTTCGCCCCCGCGGACAACGGCGAAGTACGCGGTTCGGGGCGTTCCATTCCCAACCTACACCTGCGCGACGCGTTGGATTTGGTGTCCAAACGCCATCCCGATTTGATTTTGAAATTCGGTGGACACGCGATGGCGGCGGGCTTGAGCATACTCGAACACAACATTCCCGCGTTTCAGACGGCCTTTGAAGAAGCCGTGCGCGAAATGGTGTGCGAAGACGATTTGTCGCAAACCTTCATCACCGACGGAAGCCTGAAAGCCTGCGACATCACGTTGGAACAGGCGCAAAACCTCGCCCGCCATGTTTGGGGACAAGGCTTCGCGCCGCCGAGCTTTACCGACGAGTTTCACGTCATCCGCCAGCAGCCTTTAGGGCGCGGAGGGCAAACACAAAAAGTTTGGCTGCAAAAAGACGGCTACGAATTTGAAGCCATGTTCTGGCGTTGTACCGATGACATCCCCGAATACATCCGCACGGTTTACCGCCCCGTGGCAAACGAGTGGCGCAATCAGATGGAATTGCAGCTTTACATCGATTACTGGGAAGCCGCTTAAGGCTTGCGAAAGATAAAAGGTCGTCTGAAACCAAAAAAACAAGTTTCAGACGACCTTTGTTTTCTAGAAGATTATTGTGCGCCAAATTTCAATACCATCGGCAATCAAGAAAACATGCCCGCACAACTTGTATTTAAATTTCAAAAACCACCTTATCCGAATGATAAAAACCGGCAATCCGAAAGAAAACAAAACCGAAAATCCCCTTCTACTCAAACACTTTCAACGCAATATTGTGATGAATCAAACTTCCTGACAGATAAACCCGCGATTGCTTGTCAGTCGGTAGATTTTAAAACATAATGCTTACGCGCCTAAGTATTGGAGTTTTACTACAAATACATGATAGGTAAGCCGTACGCAGCGCAGCAGTTCCAACCGATCAACTCAAAGCAAGGAAGGTCTAAAATGAAAGTAACCAGTTTCGGCGAAGTGTTGTGGGACGATTTTCCAAGCGGCAAAGTGTTAGGCGGTGCGCCGCTGAACGTTTTGGTCCGTTTGCAATCCTTCGGGGTTGATACCGCCATCATCAGCCGCCGCGGCGATGATGCCGACGGCGAAGAGCTGCTGCGCCAAATCCAAGCGAAAAACGTCAATACCGACCTGCTGCAAGTGTGCAAAGAATGCGATACCAGCCTTGTCAAAGTCATCTTGGACAAATGCGGCAGCGCGTCATACGAAATCGTGTATCCCTGCGCTTGGGACCGCATCGTCGTCGAAGATGCCGCCTTGCAGCGTGTCGCCGAATCCGATGCCTTCGTGTTCGGCAGCCTTGCCACCCGCGACGAGGTTTCCCGTGCGGCTTTAGACAAACTGATGGAAAAAGCCAAATTCAAAATCTTCGACGTCAACCTGCGCAAACCCCACTACGACACCGACCGCCTGCTCGCCACCATGAAGCGTGCGGATATGCTCAAGCTCAATGACGACGAATTGTACGAACTGTCCGCAGTTTACGGCTCGCCCTACCACAGCATCGAACAAAACATCGCCTACCTCAACCGGTTAACCGGCGCACAAACCATCTGCGTCACCTTGGGCGGACACGGCGCAATTTTATACAAAGACGGCGAACTCTACCGCCACTGCGGCTTCCGCATCAAAGTTGCCGATACCGTCGGCTCCGGCGACAGCTTCTTGGCAGGGCTGACCCTACAAACTGCTCAACAATGCCGAGCCTCAAGAAGCCATTACCTTTTGCCTGCGCTCTCGCGCCCTAGTCGCCTCCAGACACGGCGCAACGCCCGACATTTCCTTGCAAGAAATCGAAAGCTTCATGAATCCGGCTTGATGTTTGCCATCAAAGGATGTCACAACAAAAGGTCGTCTGAAAACGGATTTTCTGTTTTCAGACGACCTTTATATCGCTCGATTCACTTTTTCAGAATACAGACTCGTATTGAGCCGATTCCTCAGGCTGTTTACCAAACCGTCACGAACTGCTCCAAATCGGTATTTTTGCGCCACTGCCCGCCTCAGTCGGCGAACCAACCATCATCAGCCCGATGATTTTTGTCTTTGTCTTTGTCTTCACAACCAAACGCTTCGCGCAAGAGCGGGCTGTTGACCCACATTCCGGTAATCCACACATTGTCAAAGCCTTGCGCAGAGGCAGCAAGCTGCAGCCCGTAAGCGGCGCAGCCCGCACTCAACATTTGTTCCCACTCGGGCTTGGGTTTCGCCACTTCGCGGTTGGGCGCAAAAGTCACGCCGATTACCATAGGCGCCATATTGCCGACTTTCTCGGCTTTTTTCATCGCATCATCGCCAAAAATTCAACTCGGTAACCGTTTGGCGCAACAATTCGCGGAAACGGTGCAAGCCTGCCTCGCTTTGAATGACGGTAAAACGAAACGGACGCATATTGCCATGGTCGGGAACCTGCGTGGCCGCTTGCAGCATATATTCGAGCTGTTCCGCATTCGGCGCGGGAGCGGTAAGTTTTTTAGACGAGCGACGTGTGGTCAAAAGTTGTAAAGCATCCATATTTTATCTTTTCAATTCATTTGAAACAACGGAATCCATCTTATTAAACAGGATTCCTTGTGAAACCATCAAAACGATACAGGCTATATTCGGAAAATACTGGACAGACGGTGCAAAACCGATTGGCTAATACTTAACGCTTTTTGCAAGCCATTTTCTTCAGCCCGGCACAGAGTAAAGCCACCTGCTCGAAACGAACCCTCTATATAGCACAAAGCCGGTTTGAATGCCATGTTTGATGGCGCAACAAAAAGGTCGTCTGAAAACCTGTTTCCAAGTTTTCAGACGACCCCTCAAATCGCAATCATAACCATCAGACCCACGACTTCTTCTTTTTTTCTTCACTTCCTTCGCGATATTTTTCGCGGCTCAGGCCGAACATCAGCAAGAGCGGGCTGGCTACCAAGACTGAAGAGTAAATACCGAACACGATACCGATGGTCAATGCCATTGAGAAACCGTGCAACGCTGCGCCGCCGAACACCAGCATGGAAACGACCATTGCCTCAGTCGAGCCGTGGGTGATGATGGTACGGCTCATGGTGGCGGTAATCGCATTGTCGATGACTTGCGGAACGGTGTGTCCGCGCATACTCGGTTTGCGGAAGTTCTCACGGATACGGTCGAAGACGACGACGGATTCGTTTACGGAATAGCCCAATACGGCAAGGATACCCGCCAACACGGTCAGTGAAAATTCCCATTGGAAGAAGGCGAAGCAGCCCAAAATAATCACGATGTCGTGCATATTCGCGATGATGGCGGATACGGCGAAACGCCATTCAAAGCGCATCGACAGGTAAACGATGATACCTGCCACGACGAAGCCCAATGCCATCAGACCGTTGGTCACCAGCTCTTCGCCGACCTGCGGGCCGATAAATTCGACTTGGCGCAGGGTAACGTCAGGCTGCTCTTTTTCAGCAATTCCATAACCTGATTGGAAAGCTGGGCGGAAGTTACGCCTTCTTTGTTGGGCAGGCGGATCATGATGTGTTTGTTCAGTACCCAACGCCTGAACTTGGACATCGCCCATTTTCAGGGTATCGAGTTTTTTCACGGGTTTTGTTGACGTCCACGCCCCTGCTGATATTGCACTTCCATCACGGTACCGCCGGTAAATTCGACGGAGAAGTTCAAACCTTTGGTAATGAGGAAGAATACGGCGGCAATGAAGGTTACCAACGAAATAAAGGTCGTCAGTTTGCCGTAGCTCATAAACGGGATGTCGCGTTTGATTTTAAAGAGTTCCATGTCTTACTCCTTGCCAGCCGCTGTTTTCGGCTTTTGGGTTTTCCATACTGCACCGATGGAAATGTTCTGCAATTTGCGGCGGCGTCCGTACCAAAAGATTCACTAAGGCGCGGAAGACGACGACGGATGAGTACATCGAAGTCAGGATACCCAGACAGTGTACGACGGCAAAAAACCGCGGACCGGGCCGGAACCGAATACCAAGAGGGCGATACCGGCAATCAGCGAGGTCAGGTTGAGTCGACGATGGTTGCCCATGCGTGTTGGAAACCGAGGTTGATTGCCTGTTGCGGCGGAACGCCTTCGCGCAACTCTTCACGGATACGTTCGTTAATCAATACGTTGGAGTCAATCGCCATACCCAGCGTCAACGCCAATGCGGCAATACCGGGCAGTGTCAACGTTGCCTGCATGGCAGACAAAATACCGACCAAGAACAAGATGTTGGTACTCAGGGCAATGGTCGAGAAGAAACCCATCAAGCGGTAGTAAACCACCATGAACAAGGCAACGGCGGTAAAGCCCCCATAAGGTCGAATGGAAACCTTTTTTCAATGTTTTCTTTACCCAAAGACGGGCCGATGGTGCGCTCTTCCACAATTTGCATCGGTGCGGCGAGAGAACCGGCACGCATCAACAGAGAAATGTCATTGGCTTCCGCAGTCGTCATGCTGCCGGAAATTTGTACCCGTCCACCGGTAATGGCAGAGTTGATAACAGGCGCAGTAATGATCTCAGATTTACCTTGATCGATTAACACCATTGCCATACGTTTTTCTGATATTAGCAGCAGTCAATTCACCAAAAAAATATTGGAGCCTGCACTGTCCAAACTCAGATTGACAACTGCTTTTTTTCCATTTGGTCAAAACCCGGCTGCGCATCGTTGATGTTGTCACCGGTCAATTCAACCTGTTTGTTAATCAGCAAGGTTTCTGGATGATCGCCGCCACTGGACAACAGCTCAAAACCGCTCGGAACATTACCTTCCAAAGCTTCGCGCACTTTGACAGGGTCGTCTTCCACCATGCGCACTTCCAAAGTCGCGGTACGGCCAATGATGTCTTTTGCTTTGGCAGTATCTTGTACACCCGGCAACTGTACGACGATGCGGTCGAGGCCGGATTGCTGGATGACAGGCTCAGCCACGCCCAACTCATTGACGCGATTATGCAAAGTAGTGATGTTTTGTTTCACCGCATCGGAGCGTACTTTGTTAATCGCTTCTTCGGATAATGTCAGCGTGATGTTATTGCCGTCGGCGTTCAAATTTGCCTCAGGGAAAAGCTGACGCAGCTTAGGCATGGCTTTTTGTACGTCAGCAGCGTCCTGCATCGGGACAACCAAACCGTTTCCAATCTGACGGATGGTGCCGGTACGGATTTTTTCGCGGCGCATCTCGCGGCGGATGTCGCCCGAATAACGTTCAAACGTTTTCTGCATCGCGGCTTTCATGTCCACTTGCATGGTGAAATGCACGCCGCCGCGCAAGTCCAAGCCCAAGAACATCGGGTTGGCGCCGATTTTGGCCATCCATTCGGGGCTGTCCGCCAACAGGTTAAGCGCGGTGATATAGCCATCGCCCAAAGTGTTTTTCGATAACGTCGCGGGCTTTTAAGCTGCGTTTCAGTATCTTTGAAACGCACTTTCAGCGAGTTGTTCGCAATAAATATCCCGTCGGTCTGAATACCCTGCCTGTTTCAGCGCGGCATCGACTTTGGACTGGGTCTGTTCGTTAATAATGATGGCTTGTCGGTTGGTTGATACCTGCACTGCGGGCGTTTCACCGAAAAGGTTGGGCAACGAATACACTACGGCAACCAAAATCGAGCACGCAATCAGCAGGTATTTCCATAAAGGATAACGGTTCATGGTAAACCTTCGATTTATTATGAAGACAAACAGCCGCGCTCAGCTTTCGAGGCGGCTCTTGGCGAAAAAGATGAATTACTCGGCTTTGGCGGCAATCGCGTTACGTTCCACTTCGACTTCGATTTTTGCACCTTGACCGATGTCCACGGTAAAAAACTGTTCGCCGACTTTGGTAATACGGCCTCTGAAACCTGCTGCCAAAAACAACCTTATCGCCGACTTTCAAAGTGGTAAGCATGGCTTGGTGTTCTTTGAATTTCTTGTTTTGAGGGCGTAGGAGCAGGAAGTAGGCCAACGCCATAATCAGTACGAAAAGGGACCAATTGGGACACTGCTTGATTCATAACTTATCCGTTTTCTAAGAGATTAAAATTAAGAGATTAAAATTAAGTAAAAACACCGCTTGCGGCAGAAAAAGCATTGGTACAGCCGCAAAAATTAAAGCTATTCTAAAGGTCGTCTGAAAAAAATTTCCAAGCCTTTCCCTATTTATTAACCATATTTATCATGTCAGGTCGTCTGAAAATGAATTTTTCAACGACATTTAAAACCTGATTCCTTCCTACCAACGACAAGCCCCGCGCCCTTTTCCTCATGAAAAAACTCATTCGACGACTGCGTACGCGCCTACGCCGCCTCTTGGGTAAAAATGCGCGTACGGTCTGGATTTCTCATCCCGTTTTTGCGCAACACCAACCCGGCGCAGGTCATCCCGACTCGCTCGAACGCACTGCCGTTATCGAGGCGGAACTCAAAACGTCAGGATATTTGGCGGCATCTGCAAACTGCCGAAGCCGAAGAAATCAGCGATACCCGCCTCGCCTTTGGTTCACCCGCGCAAGTACCTGCGCTCGCTTGAAGCCTGCCAGCCCCAACCGGACAAAATCTACCGTCTCGACGACGATACCGTCATGAGCCATGGTTCGCTCAAAGCTGCCCGTCACGCCGCAGGGGCTGTCGTTCAGGCGATAGATATGGTGATGAATAAGAAAGCATGGCACGCCTTTTGCGCCGTCCGCCCACCCGGACATCACGCACACAGCGATAAGGCAGGCGGTTTCTGCCTATTAAACAATGTCGCCACAGGCGTCATGCACGCCATCGCCGAATATCGACTCCAACGCATCGCTATCATCGACTTCGACGTCCATTACGGCGACGGCACAGCGGAAATCTTCAAAGACGACCCGCGCGTCCTGTTTATGAACCTTTTTGAAACCGACCTCTTCCCATTTCCCAAAACCAACCATTCCGCCAACGGCGCCAATATGTTGCATCTGCCTTTCGCATCCAATACCGGCAGCCGTGTCTTTCGTACCACCGTACGCGAGCAATGGTTACACAAACTGACCGCATTCAAACCCGAGCTGGTCTTACTGTCTGCAGGTTTCGATGGGCACAAACAAGACGAAACAGGTCGTCTGAACCTGCACGAAGCCGATTTCGCCTGGTTGACCCACAAAATCATCCAAGCCGCATCAAGCTGCCCCGGCAAAATCGTCTCCCGTACTGGAAGGCGGCTACACACTCGAACCTTTAGCAAAATCCGCCGCAGCCCATATCGGCGTCTTAGCAGGACTACCCAAAGCAGGCTATGTCGCCGCTTATCAAAAGCATTTGAAACGCGGTGGACAGAAGAAAGAAAATACCGGCCCTGCAAGCCAAAATAGGTCGTCTGAAAACAGAAAACAGGTTTTTAACTTGCTATTTCCGCATTAAAAATATTTTTCAAAAATATAGTGGATTAACTTTAAACCACTATAAAAAGATTGGACTGGTAATGAAAAAAATTGCTTTTTATATTGTTGGGACTGACTAGCCTTAATGTGGATGCCAACGGTTGCGGCGGAGAATACCAGCCAGCGACAGGGACTTGTCGCATTATCGACAGCTCGGGTCGGCAGGTTTTATACAACGTTGGCAGACCCCAATCTTCCAATAATGGCTCTACTCAGAGTCAACCGAAGGTCGTAAACATCGATGTTCCTTCAAAATACGGTGCATGGGCAGCCAATCCTAAAACAGGTATATCAGGTGGCGCACTCGAAATGAATTCACTTGCGGCTGCCAAAAGACAAGCTATTAAAACCTGTGAAGAAGGCGGGAAAAATAAACCGTGTAAAAGTTTTGGCTTGGGTTCGGAATGGCTGTCTCGCCGTTGCCCAAGCAAAAGATGGTACACTTTTTTCGGATCAACTGAGCCTGGTCTTGCTGAAGCCGAAGCCCCTAAGAAAATGTCAAAAACATGGAGCTTCACAATGCAGAATTATTGCCCCCGAAGGCTGCTCAATGCCGAAATACTGACATCATCAGTATGATTCAAGGTCGTCTGAACCTCTTTCAGCCGCAAGGTTCCGATTTCGGCTTTTATAGTGGATTAACTTTAAACCAGTACGGCGTTGCCTCGCCTTAGCTCAAAGAGAACGATTCTCTAAGGTGCTGAAGCACCAAGTGAATCGGTTCCGTACTATCTGTACTGTCTGCGGCTTCGTCACCTTGTCCTGGTTTAAATTTAATCTACTATACTTGAATCAAATACAAGAAACCAAGAAAAAAACCTCTGTCAGACAGAGGTTTTTTAGTTTTTCAGAAACCGGATTATTTCAATTTGGTTTCTTTGTAGATAACGTGTTTGCGGGCAACAGGGTCAAATTTTTTTGATTTCCAGTTTACCGGGCATAGTGCGTTTGTTTTTGGTAGTGGTGTAGAAGTGACCAGTACCTGCACTTGACTCCAGTTTGATTTTATCGCGCATTGCAGTAATCCTTAATTAACAGTTTAAATTAAGCTTCGCCGCGAGCACGCAAATCAGCCAATACGACGTCAATGCCTACTTTATCAATGGTACGCAATGCAGCGTTAGAAACGCGCAGGCGAACCCAGCGGTTTTCACTCTCTACCCAGAAACGACGTGATTGCAAGTTAGGCAAAAAAACGACGTTTGGTTTTGTTGTTGGCGTGTGATACGTTGTTGCCAGACATCGGGCGCTTACCGGTCACTTTGCAAACTCGTGCCATGGTTAGTCTCCAAACTTCTAAAAATAGTAAAACGTGATTTATACCATAAAAAGCAGCATTCATTCAAGCTGTTTGATGAAAAAACGATTGTTTTCGAGAATGAGCCCCTTCAATGTTGTTTTCAGGGAACGCTGTTTCTTAAAACGTAACGGGGACGAATTATAGCGGATTTTTGTTATCGAATACATTTGTTTATCCCAATCCTCAGCCCGCAATATCAAGAACGGGGTAAAAGTAAGCTAAAAATTAAGCTAAAAATATTGATGCGAATAGTCCGTATCAACCGCACCGAACATCAAAAAAAAGGTCGTCTGAAATTTTTCAGACGACCTTTGTTCAGACAATCCTATCAGTCCAACTGTGCAACCGATACCGGCAAACCGCGGACTGCGGCAAGCATGGTATTGGCAGTTTTTCGCTGTTGGCGGAATGCTGCCATATTGGTAGGCGTCGGTTTTGGAGTCGGCAATGCAACAGTCGTCGGATTGACCGGCTGACCGTTCACGCGCGCTTCGTAGTGAAGGTGGGGACCGGTTGAACGTCCGCTTGTACCGACGAAACCAATCACTTCACCTGCCCGGACATTACCTTCCGCCGGCGTAAATGCACTCATGTGTCCATAAAGCGTCTCGACGCCATTAGAGTGTCTGATCATGACGGTATTACCATAACCGCCTTTCCAGCCTTTGAAGGTAATCACACCGTCGGCAGACGCTTTAATCGGCGTACCTGATGGTGCAGCATAGTCAATACCCGTATGCATACGGACGGTATGCAAGACGGGTGGACCCGATAGCCAAACGGCGATGAAATACGGGTATAGACGACCGGCTCGATGTTGAATCCCTCTTTTTGCTGGAGGGATTTACCGTTTTGGTCATAATAGCTGCCGCTCTCTTCGTCGCCTTTGCCTTGGCTGTAATAATAAGCCTGATAAGTTTTTTTCCGCCTTTGACGATTTCAGCCGCCAGAATATCGCCGGTACCCATTTGTTGGCCGCGGAAATACATATTGTTGTACAGAAGACGCACGACATCGCCTTCCTGCAAATCCTCCAAACTCAGTACGTCAGAGAAAATTTCGCTGAGTGACTCGCGGATTTCGACAGGTATTTCGGCCTGCGCCATCGCACCGCGTGCGGAAGTCCGTACAACGATAGAGCGCAACGTCGGCATGACTTTCATATCCACTTCAGAAGTAGACAGCTGCCATTTGCCTTTGACTTTCTCCAACGCGACAAGGTTTTCGTTCCAATTCTTCGTCGGTAAAGAATTGTACGTCCGTTACCTGACCTGATGAATCGACACGGATGTTGACGGATTGGTTGGCGCGCAAATGCTGCATATTTTTGATCTGCGCTGTTTTTCGCCATGATCTGTTTGATGTCGGTCTGCGCCACGCCCATACGCGCCAAAACGTCGGCAAGGAGTCGCCCTGTTGGACAACTTCCTGCGCCCAATAGCTGGACTGGAAATTGTTGGTTTCAACATAAACGGCGGGCAATTCCTCAGAAATCCGCTCCAACGCAATACCTTGAGGATTGAAACCGGCTCAGTGACCGCATAGGCAGTCATTACTCCTGACACAGGCAGCAGGATGCCCAACAACGACCAACGTACGGGTTTGTTGTGCCAGAAACGGCGCATGAATGAAAATCGAGTTGTTTTTAGTCACGCATTATCCTTCAATGCGGTAATAATCACTCTACCACCGCATTTCTTATGTCATTTGAAATTATTGAGTTTAATTGTTTATCTTATCAACCGTGTTTACGGTCTCTCCCAGACAATATATATACCAAGTGAATAAAATAAACAATCAAATTTACTCAGAACCGAGCATGATTATCAGGGGCTATTCTTTTTGATTTACACCCCTTTTTTTCTGAAATTTACGAGAACTTGATTATAACATATGCACACTTCCAACTCAAAAACGCCATCCATCATCCAACCTGATAATGACATTGGTTATTTTGAGTATGTTGTATTTTCTCGCGTAAAATAAGCTTTTTCCGTTCTGACCACCGCCATGAATCTGACGCTTGCCCTCCCTCTCTCAACCGTCAAAAAGATGAGACACTCCCTCCTCTCCAGCTTCCTGCTTTTAACCAAATCTTGCGATATGGGTTATTACATAAACAAGAAATGAAGCCGTCTGATTTTTATCGCCGGCATTTATGGAAGGGCAGCTTGTTGGCCCCAAATCAAAGAGATGACGAGGGATTCCACCGCATCAGGCGGCAGCGTTTGCCAGCCCGATATGGCAGCAAATGGGATTGCACCAAGTCAGCGTAGTCAACGGCGAACATCTGCACATCACTCAAGAAGAAGCAGCTCAATTATGTTTGGAACTGTCTGAGTTTTACAGTAAAGATGATTGGCAGTTTTTGCCGGTTCGTCCTGATTTATGGTTGATCACCCTGCCGTCAGAATGCGATTGGGGATTGCGCCGGTCTTGGATGTCTACGGACAAATCGGATCGGCTGACCAAGCGGACGGGGAAGATGCTTTGCAGTGGTTAGGAATGCAGACTGAAATTCAAATGTGGCTGCATCAACACCCGCTCAACGCCGTCCGCACTCAAAACGACACCCCTACAATCAACGGTCTTTGGCTGTGGCAGGATTTAACGGGGCTGCGATCTGCGGACTTCGTCGCTTCCGACAACATTTGGGCGCAATTTTCAGACGACCCCTGCTTGGATGCGCCTTATGATTTTTCAGGCTTGGCTGGATGCGGTTGCTGAATCGGTATTCATCCCGCCAGCCCCTGTCATTTTTCTGGACGACTTGGCTGTTACGGAACAAACAGGCGACATTCAGACATACCAAGAGATTTTTAGAAAGTTGGGAAGCCCGCTGGTTTGCCCCTCTTTGGCAGGCAGTCTCTGAAGGTCGTCTGAAAAACTATCCATCAGTACCGACGGTGAAAACGGCGGCACTTTTACACATCACGCCGTTTTCAAAATGGAAATTCTGGCACCCGAAAAAAACATTTGCAGGCAGATGGTGACGCGCCCGCGCTGCCTCGCCGCCCTGTTTATAGAAACACCAATAACGTTTACAATACGCGACCACTCCACTACTCGCACACACCGCCCATGAAAATCCGACTCGGTCAGCACAATGCACCTGATTTTTCCGCAAGGAGCGGCCGTCACCATCGGTAATTTCGACGGCGTACACCTCGGTCACAAACACATTCTGCAAAAACTCAAAAAACGAAGCCGATTCACGCAACCTTCCCGTTATCGTTGTCATTTTTCGAGCCGCAACCCTAAAAAGAATTCTTCTCCCGAAAAAGCAGGCTTTACGCCCCCATGCCGCATCGCTCCCTTGCGCACCAAACTCGAGCTGCTGCGTGATACCGGCTGCATCGACGCCGTATGGGTGTTACGTTTCAACCAAGACTTCGCCAACATGAGCGCACAGGATTTCATCGATAAACTGCTGCGCCAAACACTCCACACACGCTACCCTGCTTATCGGCGACGATTTCCGCTTCGGTGCCGGACGCGAAGGCTGTTTCGACTTATTGAAACAACAAAGCGATATACAAAACCGAACGCACGCCTTCCGTCATCGTCGAAGACATCCGCACCAGCAGCACAGCCGTGCGCGAAGCCTTGACAGACGGCAACTTGGCGTACGCCAAAAAGCTTTTTAGGCCACGATTACGTTTTTGAGCGGCAAAGTCAAACACGGCAAAAAAACTCGGCAGAACCATCAACGCCCCTACCGCCAACATCCAACTTCCGCCCCACCGCTATCCCCTGCGCGGCGTATTCGTCGTCGAAGCGGACGGTACTTTCGGCACACGGCGCGGCGTTGCCAGCTTCGGACTCAACCCGACCGTCAGCAGCAACAATTCGCAAAAACTTGAAGTCCATTTGTTTGATTTTAAAGGCAATCTTTATGGACAACGTTTGAAAGTACGTTTCCTGCACAAACTGCGTGACGAACAAAAATTCAGCAATATCGAAGCACTAAAACGGCAAATCGAACAAGATATAGAAGAGGCGAAACAATGGCAGGAAACGGATTATAGTGGATTAAAATTGCAATGATACGGCGTTGCCAACGCCCTTATGTACTACCCGTACACGGCGGGCGTTGCCGCCTTTGTCTCATTTTTATTTTAATCCACTATAAAAAGCATCTGCGGCCATTGTCGGATAAAAATGAAAAAGGTCGTCTGAAATCTTTTCAGACGACCTTTTTCACAATATGCAGACATCTGCCTGCGAGATTTCTAATGGCCTAAATTCAAAAAGGACGACAACCGTCAAAACGGTGCGCGGGGAACAGAATCCCTCTTTTAATTCAGTCCACTATATCCCTACTTATTTAGCAGCAGGAGCCTGTTCTTGGGCAGCGGCAGGTGCAGTTTCGGTAGTAGTTTTACCTTGACCGGTCAGCGGGCTGGCAGCTTCAGCTTCCGGTGCAGCAGTTTCAGCAGCTTTGTCGGTTTTCAGGTCGTTGGCTTGTTTTTTTAGCTTTATTAGCTTTTTGTGAACGTGTTCTGCTTTAGCGGCTTTGCCGGAAGCAGGTTGGGCCATAGCCACAGGAGCAGCGATCAGACCGGCAGAAACAAGAACGAGAGAGGTCAATTTAGACAATGTTTTCATGTGTAATATCCTTTCGGGAAATTTGTCTGATAAAATCATTCCGTCAAATGCCAAATGGCAATTTGCGTAAAGACAACCGCATAACCACTTGGTGCGATTGAGTTTTTATTGTAACGGTTTGTTTGTAAAACCGAAGTCAGCTCGAGCGAAATTGAAATAAAAGTTTCAAAAAGGAGGGTTAACCCCTTGTCCTGCTTTATTAATCGCACCTCATAGCTTGATTGTTTAAATTTATATATTTCATGGCATTACATCCGATGATTTTCGAACACCCCCGATTCCGCAATGCATCCTACATCCTGATGGGGCTTGCCCTGCTTGCTGTGCTGTATTTCCACTTTTTGCCCCTTTTGCTCGCCGTTATCCTGACCTACGTCTTCATCACCAAGACCAACGGCCTGATTCTCTGGTTGCGCCGCCGTACGCTCACGCGCAATACGTTTCTGCACAAATCGCTCAACGCGCACAATATCAACCTGATTTCGACCACGCTGACCATAGGCATCGTATTGACAGTTATCCTATTGATGTCGCTGGGGATTTACCACCTGATTCACGGCGGGCATATCCCCGTCATGCTGACCAAGCTGGCGGCGATTTTTGGAAGACACGAAAAACAGCAGCAGCCTGCCGCAGTCGGTTTTGAACATGCTGCCCAACAATACCGCCGAAATCAAAGCCTATGCGGTCAAATTGATTGAAGAATACAGTGCCGCGCTGACGCGCATCAGCAAAAACAGCTTCACCTCGTTCGTGTATATCCTTATCGGCATCATCATCGGCGCAATGCTCAGTTTCCACCGCCTCAACATGCGCAAAAACCGCCGCAAAATGCCGCCCTTCAAGGCAGAGCTGGTGCGGCGGATTGTGAACTTCGAAACCAGCTTCGAGCGCGTGTTTCTGGCGCAGGTCAAAATCTCGCTGATCGATACCGCGCTGACGGGCGTGTACCTTTATCTGATCCTGCCGCTTTTCGGCGTCGAGTTGCCGTTTAAACTAACCGTGTTGGTGATCGCCTTCATCGTCGGACTGATTCCCGTCGCGGGCAATCTGATTTCCAACACCATCATTATCATCTTGAGCCTCGGCGCGTCTTTATATGTGGCGGTCGCTTCGCTGGTGTTTCTGGTCGTCATCCACAAGCTCGAATATTTTTCTGAACGCGAAAATCATCGGTTCAGAAATCGAATCAAGCGCGTGGGAACTGCTGGTGGCAATGGTCGTGTTTGAACGGATTTTTCGGCGTCGGCGGCATCATCGTCGCACCGGTTTTATTATGCGTATCTGAAGAATGAGTTGAAGCAGCAGAAGCTGATTTGAGTTGATGCGGTAATACGGAGAGGTCGTCTGAAAAAATTTTTCAGACGACCTCTTTTCAGTTACAGCAACCTTATCCCTTCCCCCGTCTAGCGGGGAAGGTTAGGATGGGGGTGGTTTGCGGATATACGGCATAAATAGTAAGAGCCACCCTCTCAACCCCTCTCCCGCTAGACGGGAGGGGCAGATATCGTGGGCAAAGCCCACGCTACGGTTATCCCATAAACCAACACAACAACTCCCACTAAGAGTTTCCCCAACTTTGGATGCTTTCGACGGCGTAGCGTGGGCTTTGCCCGCGAATCCTATCGTATTGAAGCGATAATGGATTTAAAGTATCAGAATGCAAAGAGGTCGTCTGAAAAGATTGAGATAGTTTTTCAGACGACCTCTTTCTGTTACGGCAACCTGATCCCTTCCCCCGTCTAGCGGGGGAAGGTTAGGATAGGGGGTGGCTTGCAAATATACAGAATAGGGCAAAGAGCCACCCTCTCCCCAACCCCTCTCCCGCCAGACGGGAGAGGGGCAGATTATCGTGGGTAAAGCCCACGCTACGGTTATCCCACAAATCAACGCAACAACTCCCACTATGGATTTCCCAAACTTTAGGCATTACCCGACGGTGTAGCGTGGGCTTTGCCCACGAATCCCATCATATTGAAGCGATAATGGACTTATAGTGGCGGAATACAAAGGTCGTCTGAAAATCCCCAAAACAGGTTTTTCAGACGACCTCTTTCAGCTACGGCAACCTGATCCCTTCCCCCGTCTAGCGGGGGAAGGTTAGAGATGGGGGTGGCTTGCAGATATACAGCATAAAGGGCAAGAGCCACCCTCTCCCGCTAGACGGAAGAGAGTGTGAATTCTCGTGGGCAAAGCCCACGCTACGGTTATCCCATAAACCAACACAACAACTCCCGCTATGGATTTCCCAAACTTTAGGCATTGCCCGACAGCGTAGCGTGGGCTTTTGCCCACGAATCCCATCATAACTGAAGTGATAATGGATTTAGAGTGTCGAAATACAAAAGGTCGTCTGAAAATCCTCCAAAACAGGTTTTTCAGACGACCCTTTCTTCTCCTACTCATTCCAACCCGACTTCTAAATACTCGCGCTATGCCCTACCCGCACATGGCTGTGGTGGTCGCGGCCTTCGTGGTCGTAGTCGGATTTGAAGCCTTTGAGTACGACGTCTATGTCGTTTTCTTTGGCGAAGACGTTGGCGAAGTCTTCAATCAGTTCCAATACGTCGCCGGCGATGTAGGACGAGCGTTCGGCGTTGATGGTTACTTTCGAACCCGGACGGATGTTTTTCAGGGTTTTTCTTGATGGCGGCTTTGTTCAGGAACGAGACTTCTTCCGCCAGTTCCAAGCTGATTTCGTCGGCTTCGGCGAGTTCTTCGCGGCTGAGGTAATAGGCGCGTTTCATGTTGCCCTGAAGGATGAAGATGATGCTGATGGCCAGCCCGATGCCGACGCCTTTGAGCAGGTCGAGTGCGACGACTGCGGCGAGGGTGGCGGCGAAGGGGATGAACTGGTACAGCCCTTTATGCCAGAAAATGCAGGAGGGTGGCGGGTTTTGCCAGTTTGTAGCCCACCAGCAGCAAGACGGCGGCGAGGGTGGACAGGGGTATCATGTTGAGGATAAAGGGAATCGCCAAAACGCACACCAGCAACAGGACGCCGTGAACAACGGCAGACAGTTTGTGCGTCGCGCCTGCATTGGCGTTGGCGGACGAGCGCACGACGACGGAAGTGATGGGCAGGCCGCCGATGAGCGAGCTGACGATGTTGCCTGCGCCCTGCGCGCGCAATTCGCGGTTGGTGTCGGTGATGCGGCGGCGGGTGTCGAGGCGGTCGGCGGCTTCGATGCAGAGCAGGGTTTCAATCGAGGCGACGATGGCGATGGTGATGCCGGTCATCCAGACGTAGCTGTTGCCGAAACCTGAAAAATTGGGCAGCGTGAGCATAGCTGCGGCTTCGCGCCATGTGTCGGGGATAGGCAGTTGGACGAGTTGTCCGGCGGGAATGGCAAGGCTGCTGCCGCTGGCGACGAACCATTGGTTCATCAATATCCCCGCGCCCACGGCAACCAGTGCGGCGGGCAGGGGCTTTTGATGTTTTTCAACGCGGGATTTTTGTCCCATACGATTAGGATCACCATCGACACGCCCGCTACCAAAAGAGAACCTGTGTGGATGTCGGCGAACAGGGCGGCGGGGTCGGCGAGGCTGCCGCTACTGCCCAAGGCAAACGGAATCTGTTTCATGATGATAATCACGCCGATGCCCGCCAACATGCCTTCGATAACGGACACGGGGATGTATTCGGCAAGGCTGCCGGCGCGGATGAAGCCGAGCAAAAGCTGGATGGCCCCGGCGATTAAGCCCGCACACAGGAACAGCTCGAACGAACCGAGTTCGGTAATCGCGGCAGGATAATCGCCGCCAAGCCGGCGGCAGGGCCGGAAACGCTGATGTGCGAGGTGCTGAGGGAACCGATGACGATACCGCCGACGATGCCCGCCAACACACCGGACAACGGCGGCGCACCTGATGCGAGCGCGATGCCGAGGCACAACGGCAGGGCGACGAGGAAGACGACCAGCCCGGAAGCGAAATTGGACTTAAAACAGGCTGCCCAAAGGCTGTTTTTTCTGATGGGGTTTCATGGTGAGGGTACTCCTGATGTGTGTATGTTTTTTTGTATTTGATAGGATTAGGGGCAAATCAAGGTCGTCTGAAAAAAATCAGGACGCTTGTTCAAACTGATTTTTCAGACGACCTCCAAGCCATCAACCCACTTTCTTGCGCGCGTTGACCACCCATTCTGAATCGGTGAGGTCGTAGATTTTCTGGATGTCGGCGAGGATGTTTTTTTGAAATCGATGTTTAAATCGATGAGGCGACCGGTGCGCAGGTCGAAGACCCAGCCGTGCACAATCGGATAACCGTCGAGCAGGTAGCGTTCCTGCACGCACGCCATTTTGATGACGTTGAGGCACTGTTCCTGCACGTTCAATTCGACCAGGCGGTCGTAGCGCAGATGTTCGTCTTCGATGGCGTCCAGTTCTTCCTGATGCAGGCGGTACACGTCGCGGATGTTGCTCAACCACGGATTCATCGTGCCGAAATCTTCGGGCAGCATCGCCGCTTTGATGCCGCCGCAGTTGTAGTGGCCACAGATGATGATGTGTTTGACTTTCAAATGCGAGACGGCGTATTCGATGGCGGAGGCGGCATTCATGTCCAAACCGTGAACAAGGTTGGCAACGTTGCGGTGCACGAACACATCGCCCGGCTCAAATCCCATCAGTTCTTCCGCCGCGACGCGGCTGTCGGAGCAGCCGATGTAGAGGTATTCGGGATTTTTGTCCGTCGGCGAGGTCTTTTGAAAGTAATCGGGGCATTGCTGCCTCTTCGTTTCCTGCCATTTGCGGTTGTTTTCAAAAATGACTTCGTATGATTGGCTCATGCGGCTTCCTTTCTGCTTGATGTGTCGTCTGTTTTTGTTACCGCACCCTGTTTCGGATGCGGCCTCTGCAAGGGTTGCGCATTCTAGGAAGGCAAAATTAGAGAAAAATTAGCCATAAAATGCCGTATAAATATGTAAATACGGCATTTTTCAAAGCAAGAGGTCGTCTGAAAACCCTTTTTCACCCCAACCAAATAAAAAAGGAGAAACCGCCGTTTCTCCCTATCTTTCAAAAAATTAAACCGCTCTCATCCACACGCCGCCTCCCCGTCCGAAAATCCTCCTGCTGTCTGCCATTTCCCCGCAATTTTCAGACGACCTCCTTACCAATCCTTACACTTTACGGCATAATGGCGGACTGTTTTTCCGAGGAGAATTCCATGTCCGTCAAAACCCCGTCGCTATTCGGCGGCGCCATGATTATCGCCGGTACAGTCATCGGCGCAGGCATGCTTGCCAACCCGACCGCCACCTCCGGCGTCTGGTTTACAGGCTCGCTTATTGTGTTGCTCTACACTTGGTTTTCCATGCTTTCCAGCGGTCTGATGATCCTTGAAGTCAACACCCACTATCCGCACGGCGCCAGCTTCGACACCATGGTCAAAGACCTGCTCGGCCCAACTTGGAACGTCATCAACGGCATCGCTGTCGCCTTCGTCCTATACCTGCTCACCTACGCCTACATCTTCGTCGGCGGCGACTTGACCGCCAAAGGGGCTGGGCAGCGCGCTCGGTGTAAAAATCCCTCTGACCGTCGGACAACTCGCCTTCTTCCTGATTTTTCGCCACCTGCGTGTGGGCATCCGCCCGCCTGGTGGACCGTTTCACCTCCATCCTCATCGGCGGCATGGTGCTGACTTTCATCTGGGCGACCGGCGGGCTGATTGCCGATGTCAAACTGCCCATCCTCTTCGACACCCAAGCTCCCGCAGGTACCAGCTACTGGATTTACGCTGCTACCGCCCTGCCCGTCTGCCTCACGTCCTTCGGCTTCCACGGCAACGTCTCCAGCCTGTTCAAATACTTTAAAGGCGATGCGCGCAAAGTCGCCAAATCCATTTGGGCAGGTACGTTGGTCGCGCTAGTGATTTACGTCCTGTGGCAAATTGCCATCCAGGCAACTTGCCGCGCAGCGAGTTCGCCCCGTGATTGCCGCCGAAGGAAAGTCTCCGTCCTCATCGAAGCCCTGTCCAAGTTCACCCAAACTGGCAGCATGGACAAAGTGTTGACCCTCTTCTCCTACATGGCGATTGCCACCTCCTTCCTCGGCGTAACGCTCGGCCTCTTTGACTACATCGCCGACATCTTCAAATGGAACGACAGCGTGTCCGGCCGCACCAAAACCGCCGCCCTCACCTTCCTGCCGCCCCTGATTTCCTGCCTGCTGTTCCCCACCGGCTTCGTTACCGCCATCGGCTACGTCGGTCTGGCGGCAACCATTTGGACAGGCATCATCCCCGCTATGCTGCTCTACCGTTCGCGCAAAAAATTCGGCGCAGGCAAAAACTACAAGATTTACGGCGGATTCGGACTGATGGTTTGGGTTTTCCTCTTCGGTGTCATCAACATCGCCGCGCAGGTATTGAGCCAGCTCGAACTCGTCCCCGTGTTCAAAGGCTGACAAGCAAATCGACTACCCCGGAGGTCGTCTGAAAACAGATTTCAGACGACCTCTCCCGTTTTCCGTTACAATAAACACCCTCCGAATCACAGCACACGACCGTCCATGTACGACAACATCCGCTTCCACCTAGACGAAGAATATCCCGAAGGCCTGCCGTCCGAAAACGCCGCCACGCATATCGGCATGTACTGGATATGGGCGGCGCAGGCGAAAGCTGGCGAATCCCGTTTGGCAAACCGCCCCCGAAAGCGCGGAAGATTTCGCCAATATGCTCAAAGGCAGAACCAGCGGCCGCCGCTTCCTGCTCAAACACATGGACGGTGCGCTCACGCCCGACGACTTCACCGAACAAGGGCGGCAATTCACCTCCTATTACTACGACAATGAAGAAGACGGCTACGGCGCATTTTTTTAGAAGACTACGTCCGCACCCTCGACACCCCGTCGCTCGGCGGCTTCTACCACGTCCCCAACACCCCCGAAATCTACAAACGCCTCAAACCCGTCTTTCAGGCAGCGTTTGAGCAATGGAAAAAACCATTTGAAATCCCCTGTCGGAGAGCAACCGTGAAACTCATCATCCTCGACCGCGACGGCGTCATCAACCAAGACCGCGACGACTTCGTCAAATCCGTAGACGAATGGATACCCATCGAAGGCAGCATGGACGCCATCGCCTTCCTGACGCAGGCAGGTTACAACATCGCCGTCGCCACCAACCAATCCGGCATCGGCCGCAAATACTTCACCGTCCAAGACCTGACCGAAATGCACGCCAAAATGCACCGCCTTGTCCGTCAGGCGGGCGGCGAAATCGACGGCATCTGGTTTTGCCCGCACACCGCCGCCGACAACTGCGACTGCCGCAAACCCAAGCCCGGCATGATTTACGACATCCTCGAACGCTTCAAAGCCGACCCCGCCGAAACCTGGCTGGTCGGCGACAGCCTGCGCGACCTGCAAGCCATGCACGAAGCCGGCGGCAAAACCGCGCTCGTCATGACCGGCAAAGGCAAGAAAAACCCTGTCGCAACAGGAAAAAGAATTACCCTGAAAACACCCAAATCTTCGACAACCTGCTCGCCTTCTCACAGTACATCATGCAGGAAACCGCACAAGACCGTGCAGACGGGCAGGCAAACCCGTAACAGCCGTATTCAGCAATCTGCCCCTCTCCTGTCCGGCGGGAAAAGGGTCGGGGAGGGATGGCCCTACGGCCTTTATGCCCCGTATCCGCCTCCCTCCTAGCCCCCAGACGGAGAAAAGAACAAGATTGCCGTTGCAGTTTAGTTAAAGAGGCCGTCTGAAATCTTGTCCGCGGCCAAATTTTCATACGGCCTTCGCAAAAAGAAACCTAAACAACCGTCATTCCCGCGCAGGCGGAATCCAGACTGTCAGTATTCAGAAATATTCAAAGGTTACTGTAATCCCAAACTCTGGATTCCGCCTGCGCGGGAATGACGAAAATGAGTGTTCCTGATTTGAAGGTTACTATATTTTTGTCCCACCCCGTTTTTCAGACGACCCATCCGACAGGTAAAAACATGCTCCTCATCCGCAACCTGACCTACTGGTTCATCCTCAGCACCAGCCTGATTTTTACTTTTCCCTTCATGCTCCTCGCCCTGCCCGTCCAAGGCGGCGCGCACAAAATGGCGCAAATCTGGGTACGCATCCTCAACTGGTCGCTCAAACACATCATCGGACTCAAATACCACCTCATCGGTGCCGAAAATATCCCCGACCGCCCCTCCATCATCTGCGCCAAACACCAAAGCGGCTGGGAAACCCTCGCCCTGCAAGAAATTTTTCCCGCCGCAGGTTTACGTCGCCAAACGCGAATTGTTCAAAAATCCCCTTTTTCGGCTGGGGCCTGAAACTCGTCAAAACCATAGGCATAGACCGCAGCAACAGCCGCGAAGCCAGCAAACAACTGATGGAACAAGGCATGGCGCGCAAAAACGAAGGCTACTGGATCACCATCTTCCCAGAAGGCACACGCCTGCCGCCCGGCGAAAAAAAGGCCGCTACAAACTCGGCGGCGCGCGCATGGCGAAAATGTTTGAAATGGACATCGTCCCCGTCTCCCTCAACAGCGGCGAATTTTTGGCCGAAAAACGCCTTCCTCAAACACCCTGGCACCATCACCGTCGTCATCAACCCCGTCATCCCCCACAGCAGCGGGACGGAAGCAGAATTGATGGCGGAATGCGAAAAACAGATTGAAGCGCAACAACCCCTTATCGAAGGGAAAGGACCGTTTGCCGTCGCAAAGGTCGTCTGAAAACGCAGATTCACCCCGACACCGACCCAATCCATGTCCCGCCACTACGCCCACACCCTTTCAGACGGCCAGTCCATCCGAATCCGGCTCAAACGCAGCGCCAAGAAAAAAACCTCATCCTGCGCCCCCGTATCCCGCGACACCGTCAGCATCAACGTTCCCCGTTCGTCAGCCATCGCTTTCTCGCCCAATGGCTGACCGACAACGAACCGCTCTTGCGCCGCACCCTAGACCAAGCCCCGACCGCCGCCGCATCCGCCGACACCCTCCCCGAATGGATTTGGTATCAAGGCGTTCAGACGACCCTGTCCGTCCACAGCGGCAGCCACATCCAAATCAGGTCGTCTGAAATCCTGCTGCCCGACAAAGAACCCGCCGCCCAACTAACCCACCTGCGCCGCTTCCTGCACGAACGCGCCTGCGAATACCTGCTGCCGCGCCTCGAACACCACGCCCGCGCCACCACCCTCATTCCCGCCGCAACCGCCCTCTCCAACGCCAAAACCTTCTGGGGCGTCTGCCGCCACACCACCGGCATCCGCCTCAACTGGCGGCTCATCAGCGCACCCGATTACGTCGCAGACTACATCTGCATCCACGAACTCTGCCACCTACCCCACCCTGACCACAGCCCGCAGTTTTTGGGCAACCGTCAACCGCCTCACCCCGCACACCCAAGCCGCCGAAACATGGCTGAAAGCCCACGGGCGTGAATTGTTTGCATTAGGCTAAAGAGTTCGACACGCCGATACATCAGGTCGTCTGAAACCCCGTTTCGCCCGTTTCAAGCCCAAACAAGATTTCAGACGACCCAATCCATGATGGCTACGCACGGCAAATCATGCCAATCCGTCACCAACCATCCACCCCACTATCCGCCCGCCCTTTAAAAACAGGATAATGCCGTATACTTTTGCGACGGCAGCTCGCGCATCATCCGTCCGACAAAAAGACTAAAAATACGCAGACTTTCAGTCGCGTGAAAACGAGCCTTAACCACGCGACACATCAAACCACCCGACAAACAGACAACATCCGCATTCCGCCACACAAACAGCCAACATTGAGGGAAAACACATCATGATCAGTATTTTCGACATTTTTCAAAATCGGCATCGGCCCTTCCAGCTCCCACACCGTCGGCCCCATGAAAGCCGCCGCCGCCTTTTCAGACGACCTCAAACAATCAGGGGCTGGACGCGCAAACCGAACGCATCGTCATCGACATTTTACGGCTCGCTGGCGCTGACAGGACGCGGACACGGCACATTCGACGCCCTCCTGCTCGGCTTGGAAGGCAGCCTGCCGCACAACATCCCCCTCGCCGACATCCCCGACCGTCTCGAACGCATCCGCACGCACACATCCTCCGCCTCAACGGACGCGAAATCAGCTTCAACCCCGACAGCGACCTGAATATACGCGGCGACCAAGTGTTGCCCAAACACCCGAACGGACTGAATTTCACCGCCTACGGCAAAGACGGCGGCAAACTCAAAGAACAAATTTACTACTCCGTCGGCGGCGGCTTTATCGTTACCGATCAAGAGTTTGACCAACAAGCCAAACAAACGCGTCCAGTCCCCTACCCTTACACCAGCTGCGCCGAACTGCTCGCCCAATGCCGCATGAACCAGCTCGACATCTCCGAAGCCGTGTTGGCAAACGAAGCCGCGCTTGCCGGTTGCAGCGAAGCCGAAATCCGCCGCCGCGTTGCCGGCGTTGCCGACGTTATGGAAGGCTGCATCAAACGCGGGTTGGCGGCAGACGGAGAACTGCCCGGCGGCTTGAACGTCCGCCGCCGCGCCCCGCAGCTTGCCGCCAAACTCAAAGCCCTGCGCGAAACCGAAATCGTCAATACCCAGCTTTGGCCCATGGTTTACGCCATGGCGGTCAACGAAGAAAACGCCGCTGGCGGACGCGTCGTTACCGCCCCAACCAACGGCGCCGCCGGCATCATCCCCGCCGTCCTGCACTACTTCCGCAAGTTCAACCCGCATGCCACACAAGAGCGCGTCGAAAACTTCCTGCTCACCGCAGGCGCCATCGGCATCCTCTACAAAACCAACGCCTCCATCTCCGGCGCAGACGTCGGCTGCCAAGGCGAAGTCGGCGTCGCCTGCTCCATGGCGGCGGGCGCATACGCCGAAGTCATCGGTGGCACGCCTAAACAAGTGGAAAACGCCGCCGAAATGGCGATGGAACACCATTTGGGCCTGACCTGCGACCCCGTCGGCGGATTGGTGCAAATCCCCTGCATCGAACGCAACGGCATCGCCGCCGAAAAAGCCCCTCAAACTCGGCACCCTCGCCCTGCTGGAAGACGGCACGGACAAAAAAGTCTCGCTCGACGAAGTCATCCAAACCATGCTGCAAACTGGGCGCGACATGAAGTCCACCTACAAAGAAACCTCGCTTGCCGGACTCGCCATCACCCTCCAGAAAAAAGCTGTCCCCGTCTCCGTCCGCGTTGTGGAATGTTGAAAACGGAGCAGACAGAAAGGTCGTCTGAACATTTTTTCAGACGACCTTTTTGATGGATTCGACTCCTGCCGTATGTATAGTGGATTAACTAAATCAGGACAAGGCGACGAAGCCGCAGACAGTACAGATATCACTTGGTGCTTCAGCACCTTAGAGAATCGTTCTCTTTGAGCTAAGGCGAGACAACACCGTACTGGTTTAAAGTTAATCTACTATACACAAAAACCATCGCCGCAAATGACGGCAAGCCTTCAGCCCTATTTGCGGCGCAACATTTTCAGACGACCCCTCAGCTTAAAAGGTCGTCTGAAAAATCATTTCAGCCTTACCGTTTCAAAGCCAGCGTCAACACGCCCGCCGTAACCAGTCCCAAGCCTACCCATTCCTGCGTGCTGGGGCGTTCGTCCAGAAAAACCACCGCCATCAGCGCGACCAATACCAGGCTGAATTTATCGACGGGGGCGACTTGCGAGGCGTTGCCCAGTTGCAGGGCTTTGAAGTAGGCGAGCCAGGATGCGCCGGTGGCGAGGCCGGATAGGATTAGGAATGTCCAGTTTCTTCCGGTGAACCCGTTCACGCCCTGCCATTTGCCGGTATAGGTCAGGAACAAGACCAGCGCGGCGAGGATGACCAGCGTGCGGATGAAGGTGGCGAAATCCGAATCGATGCCCCTGCAAAACCCATTTTGGCGAAAATCGCCGTCAGCGAGGCGAAGCCTGCGGATGCCAATGCCCAGAAAAGCCATGCGTTGCTGCCCATGTTTGTCCGTTTCTCTTGTGGATTGTCAACAATATGAACCGCATTCTTGTTGAATTATCGAATTTTTCACTGCGATTCATTCTCAGATAACGCTATAATATGCCTAAAATTCTTTTGAATCCATCAGCGTTTGTCTTTCCGATGGGCTTTCAGACGACCCTCCTCTTTTTCTCCATTCAGTAAAGGAAAATCATGAGCTTCAAAACCGATGCCGAAATCGCCCAATCTTCCACTATGCGTCCGATTGGCGAAATTGCCGCCAAGCTGGGTTTGAACGTTGACAATATCGAACCCTACGGCCATTACAAAGCCAAAAATCAATCCTGCCGAAGCGTTCAAACTGCCGCAAAAACAAGGCCGTCTGATTTTTGGTTACCGCCATCAACCCGACTCCGGCGGGCGAAGGCAAAACCACCGTGACCATCGGTTTGGCGGACGCGTTGCGCCACATCGGCAAAGACGCCGTTATCGCCCTGCGCGAACCTTCTTTGGGGCCTGTGTTTGGTGTTAAAGGCGGCGCGGCGGGCGGCGGCTATGCCCAAGTTTTGCCGATGGAAGACATTAATCTGCACTTCACCGGCGACTTCCACGCTATCGGTGCGGCGAATAACTTGCTCGCCGCCATGCTCGACAACCATATTTACCAAGGCAACGAGTTGAACATCGACCCCAAACGCGTGCTGTGGCGGCGCGTGGTCGATATGAACGACCGCCAGTTGCGCAACATCATCGACGGCATGGGCAAACCCGTTGACGGCGTGATTCGTCCCGACGGCTTTGACATCACCGTCGCCTCCGAAGTGATGGCGGTATTCTGCCTCGCCAAAGACATCAGCGATTTGAAAGAGCGTTTGGGCAACATCCTTGTCGCCTATGCCAAAGACGGCAGCCCCGTTTACGCCAAAGATTTGAAAGCCCACGGCGCGATGGCGGCATTGCTCAAAGACGCCATCAAGCCCAATTTGGTACAAACCATCGAAGGCACGCCCGCTTTCGTACACGGCGGCCCCTTCGCCAACATCGCCCACGGCTGCAACTCCGTTACCGCCACCCGACTGGCGAAACATCTTGCCGATTACGCCGTAACCGAAGCAGGCTTCGGCGCGGATTTGGGCGCGGAAAAATTCTGCGATATCAAATGCCGCCTTGCCGGTTTGAAACCCGACGCAGCCGTCGTCGTCGCCACCGTCCGCGCCTTGAAATACAACGGCGGCGTAGAACGCGCCAACCTCGGCGAGGAAAACCTCGAAGCCTTGGCAAAAGGTCTGCCCAACCTGCTGAAACACATTTCCAACCTGAAAAACGTATTCGGCCTGCCCGTCGTCGTCGCCATCAACCGCTTCGTGTCCGACTCCGATGCTGAGTTGGCCATGATTGAAAAAGCCTGCGCCGAACACGGTGTCGAAGTTTCCCTGACCGAAGTCTGGGGCAAAGGCGGCGCGGGCGGCGCGGATTTGGCGCGCAAAGTCGTCAACGCCATCGACAACCAACCCAACGAATTCCGCTTCGCCTACGATGTCGAGTTGAGCATCAAAGACAAAATCCGCGCCATCGCCCAAAAAGTGTACGGTGCGGAAGACGTCGATTTCAGCGCAGAAGCATCCGCCGAAATCGCCTCGCTGGAAAAACTGGGCTTGGACAAAATGCCCGTCTGCATGGCGAAAACCCAATATTCCCTCAGCGACAACGCCAAACTCTTGGGCTGCCCCGAAGGCTTCCGCATCACCGTGCGCGGCATCACCGTTTCTGCCGGCGCAGGCTTCATCGTCGCCCTGTGCGGCAATATGATGAAAATGCCCGGCCTGCCCAAAGTACCCGCCGCCGAGAAAATCGACGTGGACGCAGACGGCGTGATCCACGGCTTGTTCTGATTTGAATTGAAAGTGAAATAAAACGGCAAAGAGGTCGTCTGAAAATGGTTTTCAGACGACCTCATATTATCTGGAACAGTTTCAACTCAAACTCGACAACCCGTAGCGTGGGCTTCACCCGCGAATCATCCCCTAATAAAAAAATAGTCGTCTAAAAAGACGGAGCAAATCCGCCGCACTCGTTTTCAGACGACCTCTTATCATTTGGAACAGTTTAAACTCAACCATGACAACCCGTAGCGTGGGCTTCGCCTGCGAATCCTCCCCTGATGAAAATAGTCGTCTGAAACGATAGAGCAAACCCACCGCATTGGTTTTCAGACGACTATTTATAGTGGATTAACTTTAAACCAGTACGGCGTTGCCTCGCCTTGTCGTACTATCTGTACTGTCTGCGGCTTCGTCGCCTTGTCCTGATTTAAATTTAATCCACTATATTTACTCGACCGCTTTGCCTTATCCTGATTTGAAGTTAATCCACTATAATACCGCCCATTGTTTTTAAACCGACGAAAGGTCGTCTGAAATGACTCAAAAACGCAAGCAACCTCTGCTGGCTCGATATGGAAATGACCGGGCTTGACCCTCGAGCGCGAACGCATCATCGAAGTCGCCATGATTATCACCGACTCCGATTTGAACGTCTTGGCGCAGTCCGAAGTTTATGTTGTCCACCAAAGTGACGAACTGCTCGACGGCATGGACGAATGGAACACCGCCACCCACGGCCGCACAGGGGCTGACCCAGCGCGTGCGCGAATCGCAACTCACCGAAGCCGAAGTGGAACAAAAACTGCTGGACTTTATCGCGCAATGGATTCCCGAAAAAGCCACGCCGATGTGCGGCAATTCCATCCATCAAGACCGCCGCTTCATGGTCAAATACATGCCGCGCCTCGAAGCATATTTCCACTACCGTAATTTGGACGTATCCACCCTGAAAGAACTCGCCAAACGTTGGAATCCGCCCGTTGCCAAAGGCGTGGTAAAGCGCGGTTCGCATCAGGCTTTGGACGATATTCTCGAAAGCATCGAGGAAATGCGTTACTACCGCGAAAAACTTCTTGAAACTGCCCTGAGGCCGTCTGAAAACTTGGGAATCCCAATTTTTCAGACGACCTCCGACCATCATGTCCTATCCATACCGCCAATCACTGCCCGACACGCCGCTGGACATCGTCGGCGACGTTCACGGCGAATTTGCCGCCTTTCAATCGCTGCTGCACCGGCTCGGCTACCGCGACGACGGTTTCCATCCGCGCGGGCGGCGGCTGGTGTTCGTCGGCGATTTGTGCGACCGCGGCCCCGACAGCCCCGCGATGCTGGCGTGGTTCAAACAGGCTTACGAACGCGGATGGGCATGGATGGTTTTGGGCAACCACGAATTGAACATCCTTGCCGACGACCCGAAAGACGGCTCCGGCTGGTTTTTCGATGTCCGCGCCGAAAAAGACGCCCATTACGCGCCGTGGCATTGCGTGGAAGAAAAAGAAAACCGAATTGCGCGCATGGCTGGCCGAACAGCCCCTGCTGCTGGAGCGCGAAGACCTGCGCATCGTCCACGCCGCTTGGCTGCCGCCGCAAATCGAACGCCTCGAAGAAGCAAAGGGCGAAAGCCTGATCGCGCAATACCGCCGCTTCGATACCGAGTTGAAACACCGCCTTCAGACGGCCTCTTGGTATCCTGACTACCTCTACGAACAGGCGCATTACGCCCCGCAGGCGGAAAAATCCCGACCATGCGCCGCCGCCCATGCCCGCCAACGCGCGATACGAACTCGAACGCAGCCGCCTGCATCCGATACGCGCCCTCACCAGCGGCGTGGAGCGTCTGGCGGACGAGCCGTTTTACGCCGGCGGACGCTGGCGCGGTACGACCCGTTGCGCGTGGTGGGACGACTACCGCGACGATACGCCCGTCGTTATCGGCCATTATTGGCGCAGTTGGCAGCCGTCTCCCGCCGCCGTTGCCGCCGAACGGCTGTTGCTGCCGCCGCAGCCGGATGTCTGGCACGGGCGCGGCGCAACGTGTTCTGCGTCGATTTCTCCATCGGCGCAAGCTGGCGGGCAAGAAATTTCCGCAGAAATACCGTCCCGAACAGTTCAGGCTGGCGGCATTGCGCTGGCCGGAGAAGGTGTTGGTGTTTGAGAACGGCGAATGCGTGGCGACGCGTTAGCCTGACAACAAACCGGCATACTCGCCCAACCCACAGAAAAGCAATCCATAAGTTTGAACGCCGATAAACCCGTCCCCTTGCGCAAACATTCTTCTGATTCAATCACGCCAAATATAGTGGATTAACAAAAAAATCAGGACAAGGCGACGAAGCCGCAGACAGTACAGATAGTACGGAACCGATTCACTTGGTGCTTCAGCACCTTAGAGAATCGTTCTCTTTGAGCTAAGGCGAGGCAACGCTGTACTGGTTTAAAGTTAATCCACTATAAAAAGCCGGTCGAACCCATTTTAAGGTCCGACCGGCTTTTTATCGTTTTAAAAATTAACGATGTCTGTGGACTTGGCTGCCGATGACGCCGCCCTAATGCAGCGCCGCCCAAAAGTAGAGCCGGTATCGCCACCGATCAGTTACCCGCTACACCGCCCAATACCGCGCCAGTAGCAGTATTGCGTTGTGTTTAGGTCATGCCCGCACATGCACTCAGAGAAGTAGCAATGGCGATCAAGGTCAAAGTTTTAGTCAAGAAAGACTTGCTCATGGTGTGTTCTCCGTTGTGGGTTAACTCAGTGACGAAAGTATGTCACACCAAGTCATTAATATTTATTCCAATAAGTAAAGTCATTTTAAACTAGGATAACTTAACAGGCGGACAGTTAGAAAAAAACCATAATCCGATAAATCAGACAAAATTAAATAAAAAGTCGTCTGAAACTGTCTGTTTTTACCCACACACAGACTTTTTCAGACGACCTCTTTTTGCCACACAAACCGATTTAAGGCGCGACCCGTTTACGGTTTGCCGCAGCCAAAAAGCGCGAGCATTTCTTCGGTGGTATCCCAGCCGATGCAGGCATCGGTAATGCTTTTGCCCGTAAACCCTCGGGCTTGTCCTGTCTGCCTTCGACCAAATGGCTTTCCACCATTACGCCCATAATATTGTCTTCGCCGTTTTCCAGTTGCGCGGCAACATCTTGGGCAACTTCCATCTGCCGTCTGTAATCTTTACGGCTGTTTGCGTGGCTGCAATCGACCATCAGCTTGGGCGACAAACCGGCTTTTATTAATTGTTCCGCCGCCGATTTGACGTGTTCGGTACTGTAATTCGGTTCTTTGCCGCCGCGCAGGATAACGTGGCAGTCGGGATTGCCGCCGGTATGCACAATGGCGGAATGCCCCGCTTTGGTTACAGACAGGAAGTGATGCGGATGACTTGCCGCGCCAATCGCGTCGATGGCGATTTTCAGATTGCCGTCCGTACCGTTTTTGAAACCGACCGGACAAGACAGGCCGCTGGCGAGTTCGCGGTGTACCTGGCTCTCCGTCGTCCGCGCACCGATCGCGCCCCAAGAAATCAAGTCCGCGTAATATTGCGGCGTAATCATGTCGAGGAACTCCGTCGAAGCGGGCATGCCCATATTGTTCAGCGTCAGCAGCAAGCTGCGTGCCTGACGCAGGCCGTAGTTGATGTCGAACGTGCCGTCCAAGTGCGGGTCGTTAATCAGACCTTTCCAGCCGACCGTCGTGCGCGGTTTTTCAAAATACACGCGCATCACAATCAGCAATTCTTTTTCATATTTCTTGCGCAACACCAGCAAACGTTCGGCGTATTCCAAGGCGGCTTTGGGGTCGTGGATGGAACACGGGCCGATAATCACCAGCAGGCGGTTGTCCTTGCCGTGAACCAAATCGGCGATTTCATGCCGCGTGCGGTGTACCAGCCCCGCCGCTTCCTCGGAAATCGGCAGTTCGTACAAATGGGCAATCGGCGGCAGCAGCTCTTTGACTTCTCTAATCTTAATATCGTCGGTAGGGTATTGTTTGGTCATTTTTATTGCTTTCAAATTCAGATAAATTAAGGCATAGATTACCTTCTTTACCTGTTTTAAACAAGCCTTTTTAGCCATATTACGGCAATTTTATTTCAAAAAAATTAAATTTTTTGCTGTTTTTATATATTTAAATTTCTAAAATTCAAAAATTTTTCGCAATAAAATTTTGATTAATTCAATAAAGCAATACCTGCGTTGTCAACAATTTTCATCCTTCCCCAATAATCCTCCCGTCTTCCGACAGCATCTTTTTGACGAATACCCTCAAGCCCCTTCCATCCAAAAACTTGACCGCGGACAAGCCCTGCTTTGTTTTTACGCAAGCCGACATATCATTCACATCGAAATGTAGTAAAATAACAAAATATCAAAGCAATATCGCGCAGCCTGTGTTGCTTATCCTACACAGCCCGCCCCTGCCACATCATTAAAATAACCATATATTCGTCGCACATCCCACACATCCTTCCGCTCTTACTGAAAAGCCGTCCTACCTTTCAGACGACCTTTCTTTTCAACCTCAAAACAAGGAGCGTTACAATGAAAGCAGCACGTTTTTACGATAAAGGCGACATCCGCATCGAAGACATCCCCGAACCGACCGTCGCCCCCGGCACCGTCGGCATCAACGTCGCCTGGTGCGGCATCTGCGGTACCGACCTGCACGAATTTATGGAAGGCCCGATTTTCATCCCGCCCTGCGGCCATCCGCACCCGATTTCCGGCGAGTCCGCGCCCGTAACGATGGGACACGAGTTCTCCGGCGTGGTTTTATGCCGTCGGCGAAGGCGTGGACGACATCAAAGTCGGGCAACACGTCGTGGTCGAACCCTACATCATCCGCGATGATGTACCGACCGGCGAAGGCAGCAACTATCACCTTTCCAAAGACATGAACTTCATCGGTTTGGGCGGCTGCGGCGGCGGTCTTGCCGAAAAAATCGCCGTCAAACGCCGCTGGGTGCATCCGATTTCCGACAAAATCCCGTTAGACCAAGCCGCTTTGATTGAGCCTCTGTCCGTCGGCCATCACGCCTACGTCCGCAGCGGCGCGAAAGCCGGCGACGTCGCATTGGTCGGCGGCGCTGGCCCGATCGGCTTGCTGCTTGCCGCCGTGTTGAAAGCCAAAGGCATCAAGGTCATCATCACCGAATTGAGCAAGGCGCGCAAAGACAAAGCCCGCGAATCAGGCGTTGCCGACTACATCCTCGACCCGTCCGAAGTCGATGTCATCGAAGAAGTGAAAAAACTGACCAACGGCGAAGGCGTGGATGTGGCATTCGAATGCACCAGCGTCAACAAAGTGCTGGATACTTTAGTGGCTGCCTGCAAACCTGCTGCCAACTTGGTCATCGTATCCATTTGAGCCACCCCGCCACCATCAACGTCCACAGCGTCGTGATGAAAGAGCTGGACGTGCGCGGCACCATCGCCTACTGCAACGACCACGCCGAAACCATCAAACTGGTGGAAGAAGGCAAAATCAACCTCGAACCTTTCATCACCCAGCGTATCAAGCTGGACGAGCTGGTTTCCGAAGGCTTCGAGCGTCTGATTCACAACAACGAATCCGCCGTCAAAATCATCGTCAATCCCAACCTGTAAACGCCTGACGGATTGATAGAAACACAAAGGTCGTCTGAAAACCTCAAATCAAGATTTTCAGACGACCTTTTTATCCGCAAAGACAATTCACCCCATCATCCGCAATATCCGTCGGGCTATTGTCCATCAGTTATTTCCCAACGCCCCCAAACATCTGCAAAGGTCGTCTGAATGCCACGGTAAACGGTATGCCGATCCAAACGGAGGTTCGGTTTGCCGCCCCATGACCCTAAGGACACGGCTCACCCGGCTGAGTGCCGCGCTGATGCTGTGTTTCTACGCCCCTGCCCTCTCCTGCTCAAGACATCCTGACGCAGGCGGCACCTGCCGCCTACGAGCAGGCATGGCTGACTCGTTTACCCGCAGGTCAAAATCAACGGCAGCATACGCGACGGTATCGAACCCTTCATGTCGCGTAACGGCGTGCTGTATGCGCGCCCCGAATCCCTGCGCGCCTACGGCATTGCCCCTGCCCGACGCAGAAGCTGCCGAAGCAGGCAAAAACGGCGTCGTGCCTGAAATACAGGACGGCGCGTCCGCACCCGGCGCGGGCGTATGGTTCGAACTCTCCGCCATCCCCGGATTGCAGGCGAAATACGATGCCGCCGCGCAAACCCTTGATCTCACCGCCCCCTCGAATGGCAGCCTGACCTGAAAACCGCCCGAATCGGCGCACCGCAGGAAAACCGCTACGCCATCGCCAAACCCGGCTTTGCCGCCGTTCTGAACTATGACGCCAATATCTCGCGCAACCGCTCCGGCAACGGCACGCAGGGCGTTTTCGGCGAAATGCGCCTGAGTACGCCTTGGGGCTATCTGAACCACACCCAATTTGCCAACCGTAGCCGCAACAAAGAAAGCGGCTCCCGCGGCAACACCGCTCGTCTGGATACCTACTGGCGCACCGTCTGGCCCGAACAAGGCATATCGCTGACCGTCGGCGACACCCTGACCGGACAAATCGGCTCATGGGGCGGCACACGCATCGGCGGCATCAAAATCTCCCGCACTTACAACACCCGCCCGTGGAAACAAACCGCCCCTCTACGTTCCTTCATTGATAAAAAGCACCCTGCCCGGCACGGTCGACCTCTACCTTGACGGCGTCAAACAAAATGAGCCGCGACATCGAAGCGGGCGAATACGAACTTATCCTGCCGCCGTCTATCAGCGGCCGCAGCAACGCCCAAGTCGTTGCCACCGACGTACTGGGACGCACCATCGTCGTCGATATGCCGCTTTACGGCGGCAGCGGACTTTTGGCAAAAAGGCTTGAACGAATGGTCGTTTGAAGCAGGCTACGTCCGCCGCGATTACGGCATCCGTTCCGCCAAATACCAATCCGACCCCGCCGCCTCCGGCACACTGCGTTACGGCGTCAGCAATACCCTGACCGCCCAAATCCACGGCGAAGCCGCGCGCGGCTACCGTCAGGCGGGCATTGCCGCCGATACCGTATTGGGTCTCGCTCGGACAACTCAATCTTAATTATGCCGAAAGCCGCTTTGCGGGCAAGACAGGACGGCGCGGCAGCGCGTTTTTTTCAGCACCCAATGGGACAGGCTCTCCTTCAGCGCGGGCGCAAGCCGTACCAACGGGCAATTTGCCGAACTGGGCGATACCGCATACGGCGCAGACTTTTTCAAAGCCACACGCCACCCCGCCACATCCGCCTCCGCATCCGCAGGCTGGAGCAGCGACAAACTCGGCTCATTCAGCCTATCCTACGTCCATTCCCACACCGAAGGCAGTCCTGCCGACGGCGTAGGCTCGTTCGGCTGGAGCCGCAGCTTCAAAAACCGCACCTCGCTCTACGCCGGCGCCAATAAAAACTTCCGCAACAGGCGCGAACTGAGTTTCCACGCGGGCCTCTCCGTCAGCCTCGACAACGGCTATTCGACCTCCGCAGGCATCAGCAGAAACAAACACAACAACAGCTACCAAGCGACCCTGAACAAAACCAGCAGCGGCATGGGCAGCACCAGCTGGGGCATAGGCTGGCAGCAAAACGACAATGCAAACGGCAGCCGCAGCAATACCTTCAACGGCAACATCCGCCATCAAAACACCTACGGCGACGGCTGGGCAAATGTTTACAGCCAAAGCGGCAGCAGCAACTGGAACGCAGGCTGGAGGGGCGGCCTCGTCCTCATGGGCGGCAGCCTCTTCGCCACCCGCCAAGTCAACGACAGTTTCGCCGTCGTCAGCACCGGCGATATGGCGGACGTCCCCATCCGCGCAGGCGGTATGCCCGTAGGCAAAACCAACCGCAAAGGGCTGGCACTGATCCCCAGCCTCTCCGCCTACCAAAAAAACACCGTCAGCGTCGATATTGCCGAGTTGCCGCTGGACGTCCAGCTTGAACACACCGTCGCCGAAATTGCCCCGCCCGAACGCTCTGGCATGTGCGTCGAATTCAAAATCCAGCGCACCCGCGCCGCCACCATGACGCTGAAAGACGCACAAAAACCAATTGCTTCCGAGCGGCGGCAGCATTACTGCCGAAGACGGCCACCGGCAGCCGTAACCGGCTTCGACGGCAAAACATATATTGAAAACATGAAAAAAGGTAGAAACCGCTTCACCGTCATCCTCCCCGAAAACGGCGGCACTTGCATCTTCGAAGCGGACTACCCTGAAACACACAATCCGGATTCCATCCCGGAACTGGGAGACATCATATGCAGATAAATATAAAGAGGTCGTCTGAAAACAAACCCTGCAGGTTTCATTCAAACTTCGCGACTACTCCCCAAAACCATATTCGCCGCAGCCTTATGTCTGATGTTTGCCCCTACCCAAACATGGGCGTACAACGGTGTAGTGGGCGACTATATGAAATGTACCGCGTCTGTCAGCAGCATCTCAGGCGCAGGTGGCAACGTCTTGTCCCTTTGGTACGCCTACGCAAGGCATCAATCTGCTTGAAGGACAGATTCCTGAAGTACTAGCTACCATCAACTATGAATGCAAAAAGCTTCCTGAAAAGGACCACTCATACCCGCCTGTGCTTCAACATCGATGGCGGCGATAATTCTCCCTCACAAAACACCCCAAGGTTGCTTGCGCATCCGAAACGTCCCACCAATACCTTACAATTCCAGCTCTACAAACCCGACGGCACCGTCTGGGGCAGTAACGCGCCCAACAGCAACGCCAAGCCCTATATGACGGAGATGTTGGTTATCGGCCCAAACAGTACTAAATCAGGGCAAGTTACTCTCACTGCGAAGCTTCTCAACCATCAGGAAAACCGCCGCACCTTACGCTGACGGAAGCCCGTATGAAGCTATCTTTAATGGTATATCTGCCTCACTCAACTGGAACTCAACTTTTTGGCAAGACCGTCCTACCAACTGCGGTACATATTATTCATCCAGCGACAGTTTCCCCTTTACGGTACAGGCACACGCCAGCCCCGTCTGCGAATTCATCTCCGCCGACGACATCGACTTCGGCACACACACCGCCGGCAGCACCGACCTGAAACGAGTCGGGCAACCTCACCGTCCGCTGCACCAACGGCACACCCTACACCGTCGGTCTGATTCCTTCCAACGGCAATCAGGAAGGCAGCGGCGAGATGAAATCTACCAATCCCGCCAACACCGACAAAGTCCCCTACCGCCTCAAAAAGGGCACTAATACAAACGCCCACCTCTGGGGCAACCAGCCTTCCGGTACGGGCAGCTGGCAAAAAGCCACCGGCGACGGCAGCAGCAAGACATACACCGTTGCGGCAGAAGTCAAAAACACCGACTACACTCCGGGCGAATATCAAGACAAAGTAACCGTCGATATCCGATACTGATCCGAAAGGTCGTCTGAAAAACAGTGCGGCATTTCGGTTATCCAAAATGCTTGCTCGAACTGTGCTTTCAATGATGCCGGCGTTCCTGCAAAACCTGAATCTTTCCCAAATGCAAGCCTGCGACTTATCGTCAGGTTTGCTTTCGGAACTATTCCGGTTTGGCAGGAACGCTTTCGAGACGACCTCCCCATACACTCCCGAAACAGCATAAAAACTTTTACATTTACCTCAAACAGGTTTAAAACTCTTCCTTTTTCCCCTATTCAGAAATTTGTTAACAATTTCCCCTAAAGGAGCTCAACATGAAAGTAGGTTTCGTCGGCTGGCGCGGCATGGTCGGTTCGGTTTTGATGCAGCGTATGAAAGAAGAAAACGACTTCGCCCACATTCCCGAAGCGTTCTTCTTCACCACTTCCAACGTCGGCGGCACGGCACCTGATTTCGGTCAGGCGGCGAAAACATTATTGGACGCGAACAACGTTGCCGAACTGGCAAAAATGGACATCATCGTAACCTGCCAAGGCGGCGATTACACCAAATCCGTGTTCCAAACCCCTGCGCGACAGCGGCTGGAACGGTTACTGGATTGACGCGGCGTCATCCCTGCGCATGAAAGACGACGCGATTATCGTCCTCGACCCGGTCAACCGCAACGTCATCGACAACGGCCTCAAAAACGGCGTGAAAAACTACATCGGCGGCAACTGCACCGTCTCCCTGATGCTGATGGCGCTGGGCGGCCTGTTCCAAAACGATTTGGTCGAATGGGCGACCAGCATGACCTACCAAGCCGCATCCGGCGCGGGCGCGAAAAATATGCGCGAACTCATCAGCGGCATGGGCGCGATTCACGCCCAAGTAGCGGACGAGCTTGCCGATCCTTCCAGCGCGATTCTCGACATCGACCGCAAAGTGTCCGATTTCCTGCGCAGCGAAGACTATCCGAAAGCCAACTTCGGCGTACCGCTCGCCGGCAGCCTGATTCCGTGGATTGACGTGGATTTGGGCAACGGCCAGTCCAAAGAAGAATGGAAAGGCGGCGTGGAAACCAACAAAATCCTCGGCCGCAGCGACAATCCGACCGTAATCGACGGCTTGTGCGTCCGTATCGGCTCTATGCGCTGCCACAGCCAAGCCATCACCCTGAAGCTGAAAAAGACCTGCCCGTTTCCGAAATCGAAGCGATTTTTGGCAGGCGCGAACGACTGGGTGAAAGTCATCCCCAACGAAAAAGAAGCCAGCATCCACGAGCTGACCCCCGCCAAAGTCACCGGCACGCTGTCCGTCCCCGTCGGACGCATCCGCAAACTGGGCATGGGCGGCGAATACATCAGCGCGTTCACCGTCGGCGACCAGCTCTTGTGGGGCGCGGCCGAACCCCCTGCGCCGCGTGTTGCGCATCGTGTTGGGCAGTTTGTAAGACTCACAGACCAAACAAAAAGCAACGGTTTATCCGTTGCTTTTTATGGCAAAGAAAACAGCATCAAACAAAACGGTGATACCGTCCTGACTTAACCGACTCACCCTATGAAAAGGTCGTCTGAAAACCCAAAATCCGGTTTTCAGACGACCTCTTGCCATTCAAACAGGGAAACCGTTTGCCTGAAGCCCGTTTATGTTTCGGGCTGTTTCAGACGACCCCTCCCCTTTTCTGTTTGCCGGTTAAATACCGCGCAGCAATTCGTTAACGCTGGTTTTGGCGCGTGTTTGCGCGTCCACGCGTTTGACGATGACGGCGCAGTAGAGGCTGTGGCTGCCGTCTTTGGAAGGCATGCTACCGGACACGACAACCGAGCCTGCCGGTACGCGGCCTTGGTAGATTTCGCCGGTAGTACGGTCGAAGATTTTAGTGGATTGTCCGATGAACACGCCCATGCGAAATCACGCTGCCTTCTTCGACAATCACGCCTTCGACGATTTCGGAACGCGCGCCGATGAAACAGTTGTCTTCCCAATGATGGTCGGGCTGGCCTGCAGGGGTTCGAGTACGCCGCCGATGCCGACACCGCCGCTCAGTGGACGTTTTTACCGATTTGCGCGCAAGAGCCGACGGTCGCCCAAGTATCAACCATCGCGCCTTCGTCGACATACGCACCGATGTTGACATAAGACGGCATCAAAACGACGTTTTTGGCAACAAAGCTGCCGCGGCGCGCAACGGCACCGGGTACGGCGCGGAAACCGGCGGCGCGGAATTCGTCTTCCGACCAGTCGGCAAACTTGGTCGGCACTTTGTCGAAATATTTGTTCACGCCGTCGTTGAGGACTTCGTTGTCTTGGATGCGGAACGACAACAGGACGGCTTTTCGCCCATTCGTTGACTTTCCATTCGCCCACGCCCAAGCGTTCGGCGACGCGCAATTTGCCTGAATCGAGTTGGCGGATGGTTTCCAACACAGCTTCTTTGACTTCGGGGGTAACGGTGGTCGGGGTGATGTCCGCACGGTTTTCAAAGGCGGTTTCGATGATGTTTTTGCAAAGACATGGGGATTCCTTTTGAAGAGGGTAAAAGGTCGTCTGAAAAATTCGGATGACCTGCAAACAGGGCGGTATTTTTGCCATGTAAACGCTTTGCCGTCAGCTTTTGCGGGGAATGCGGCAATCTTCCGGCACAATCCGAGCTTCCACAAACCCGTCCCCGCCCGTTTAAAACAAATCGGCACAATCAAACAAAAAGGTCGTCTGAAAACCTAAAACAAGGGTTTTTCAGACGACGCTAACAAATCCTGAATCAGCCTGCCGATTCTACGCCATAAGGTTTGTTTGACGTTTTTGATGGTCAGGGTCAGTACGGCGGCGATGATAAAGGAGGACACCGGCAAAAGTCATGGCATGTCCCGGGTCAGCGCCGAGCAAGTTCTCATAGATTTTACTGAAGGTAAGGGTTTGGATCAGCATCGGTATCACAATCATCATGTTGACGATGCCCATATACACGCCGTAGCGCTCTTTCGGGATGGAATGCACGACAATCATAAACGGCACGCCCATCATACTTGCCCAGCCGATACCGAAACCGATCATCGGGGCGAGCATCATGTTTTTATCGGTAACATGCGGAATCGCCAAAAGGGCGAGTGCGGCAAGGGTAACGGCAAAGGCATGGACGTATTTGGCGGCGTATTTGCGCGCCATCCACATCAACGAAGGCGAAATAAAGGTCACGACGTTGTAAAAACCATTGACCACACGGTCCATGCCACTGCTTCTTTATAGGCAACAGGGTCGGCGGATGTGGAATTCCAGACCGATTTGACGATACTGTGGGAGATGAATTGCCAGTAGATGTAGAGTGCGTACCATTGGAAGAGGTAAACCGAAGCGAGCTGCCATAAGGGTTTCGGCATGTCTTTAATGGCATGGTAAATTTCTTTAACGGCTTCAACTGGACCGCCGGATTGGGCTTTAACCTCCGCCATTTTTTCAGGGGAAGGCTCATGTTCGGGTGTGGACAATACGGTCACTAAAACAGAGCCGATGGAGCAGACGGCGCCAATATAGAACGAGCCGAATACCCAGTAGGGGATACCCGCTTCGGAGGTTTGGTTCAACCAGTCGATTTCCTTGAAGGCATAGAGCGATATGTTGGCAAGGGTAATGCCCAAGCCGGTAAACACGGACTGCATCAAAAAGCCGGTGGATTGTTGGTGTTCGGGGACGGTATCGGCGATGAAGGCGCGGAAAGGCTCCATGGCGGTATTGTTGCTGATGTCCAAGAGCCACAGCAGCAATACGGCAACCCACAATGCGGTAACGTGCGGATAGAAGAACAGACACAAGCTGCAACCGATGGCACCGAGCAGGAAATACGGACGGCGGCGGCCGAGTCCGGGAATCCATGTACGGTCGCTCATGGCACCGATAAGGGGCTGCACCAGCAAACCGGTAATCGGTCCTGCCATATTGAGGTAAGAGCAGTTTTGCAGGGTCAGCTTGTAAGAAACTGAAAATCGGATTGATGGCGGTTTGCTGCAAACCGAAGCTGTATTGAATGCCGAAGAAGCCGAAGTTCATCAGCATAATCTGGCGAAGCGTCAGGGATACTTGTGGGGAAATCTTCATTTTGAAGCGACTCCTGGACTGTATAAGAAGAAAACATGGAACAACAAACTGCAGGGAAACACTGCATAGTTGAAGCGGTTGGGCCGCTTTCTTTATTTTTGGGCGTATCGTATTGATACGTTGCAAATGGATAGTATGATGTGTTGTTTGTGTTTTCAGACGACCTTTTATTGTCGTATTGTGTCTGCCTCATGAAGCAGACGTCGTCTGAAAGGATGTTTTACTTCAATGCCGTGACCGACTGCCGCCAAATCGTTTCTCCGACAACCCGAACGGGCGGACGGGCGGTTTCTTTGGTCTCGATAATGTCGAACAGGATTTCCGCCGCCAGCGCGCCCATGCGCATATAGGGCAGCTCGGTGCTGGTCAGCGGCGGAAACAGGGTTTCGGCAATCGCGCTGTGGTTGTCGTAACCTGCCACCGATACCTGCTCCGGAACGCGTACGCCGCGCGTCCTCAAAAATGCCGTAAACGCGGACCGCCATTTCGTCGTTGCCGCAGCAAATGACCGTCGGCGGGTCGGCAAGCGACAATAATTTCAACACTGCCGCAATCAAAGGCTCGCTGCCGTTGGCAAAATCGGTGATGCCGGTTTGCACCAAGTCAGGATCGAACACCATGTCCGATTCGTCCAAAGCGCGGCGGTAGCCCGCCAAACGCAGCCGCGTCGCTTCTGCGCCCGCCTGCAAGGTGATATAGGCGATACGGCGGTGTCCGTGACGGATGATGTTGCGTACCAAATCGTATTGCCCGCGCTCGTCGTCCGGCAAAACCGACGGCGTACCCGCCGCGTCGAAACAGTTGACCAAAAACCATCGGGCGGCGGTTGGGCATTTCGGGCAGGACGATTTCGCGGTGCGATTCGGTTACCTACAAAAATGCCTTCCGCGCGGTGTTCCATAAACGTCCTGACCAAAGGTCGATTTGCTCGTAGCGGTTGTCCGTATCCGCAATCATCAGCGTTTTGCCCGCTTCGCGGATTTTCTGCTGGATGCCTTTGATTAAAAACATATCCGGCAGACCGTGTACCCCGCCGTATTCGCCCGTGCGCGAGATGGCGCCAGTAATCAGTCCGATTAAGCCCGAACGGTTCGACCGCATCACCCGCGCCGCCGAAGACGGGATATAGCCCAAAGCCGCAATCGCAGTTTCGACTTTTGCACGGGTTTTTATCGCTGACCGGCGCATCGCTCGATGACGCGGCTGACTGTTTTTGGGTGAGGAACGCCCGCATAAGCAGCAACATCATAAATTGTAGCCATCTTACGACTCCCGCCTCATCCCTGTTTCATTTGATTACGAAGCATATCACACCCTGACATCGGTGTCATACCGAAAAATTTACAGAACTTTGATAAAAATCAATCATATAAATTGCATATTGCATACAATTCTTAACCAAGCCGACTCCCCGCATTCGCCAAACCCGCGCCCCTTTGTTAAACTACATACGACTACATATAGTGGATTAACTTTAAAATCAGGACAAGGCGACGAAGCCGCAGACAGTACAGATAGTACGGAACCGATTCACTTGGTGCTTCAGCACCTTAGAGAATCGTTCTCTTTGAGACTAAGGCGAGGCAACGCCGTACTGGTTTAAAAGTTAATCCGCTATAAATATTCACCCTATCGAACCAATCACCACAACGACAATCTATAACTGAATCACATCCCCCGAATGAGCGGGGCGAACCCAATCCCGAAGGAAACCCGATGACCGCATTTACCGAAGCATGGCAAGCCCTTGAACAACACCGGCTCGACACACAACACCTCCACCTGCGCGACCGCTTCGCCGCCGAACCCGACCGCTTCGGCAATATGCACGAAAACCCTCGACGGCCTCCTCTTCGATTACAGCAAAAACCGCCTCGGCGAAGACACTTTGCAACTCTTGTGCCGCCTTGCCGAAGCCTCGCCCCTTGCCGGACAAATGCACGCCATGCAAAACGGCGAAAAAATCAACCTCAGCGAACACCGCGCCGTTCTCCATACCGCTCTGCGCCTGCCTGCCGATGCCGCGCCCGTTTACGTTGACGGAGAAAACATCCTCCCCAAAATCCACCGTGAACTCGACCGCGCCCTCGCCTTCGCCGAATCACTCAACAACGGCAGCCACAGGGCATCACCGACAAACCCATCACCGACTTCGTCCACATCGGCATAGGGCGGCTCCGACCTCGGCCCCAGAATGTGCGTAGAAGCCCTCAAAGCCTACCGCCAAAACATCCGCGTCCACTTCGTCAGCAATTCAGACGACGCCGACATCAGCCGCACACTCGCCCACCTCAAGCCCGAAACCACCGTATTCAGCATTGCCAGCAAATCCTTCCGTACACCGAAACCCTGCTCAACGCCTACGCCGCCCGCGCCTGGTATCGTGATGCAGGTTTGCCCGAATCCGGCATCTACCGCCGCTTCTGCGCCATCTCCTCCGACGTTGCCGCCGCCCGAAACTTCGGCATCGCCCCCGACAACGTCTTCGCCATGTTCGACTGGGTCGGCGGACGCTATTCCGTCTGGTCGACCATCGGCCTGCCCGTCATGGTCGCCGTCGGCACAGACCGCTTCCGCGAACTCCTCGCCGGAGCGCACGCCATAGACACCCACTTCTTCCAGACCCCTACCGCCGCAACATCCCCGTCCTCATGGCGCTCATCAGCATCTGGTACAACAACTTCCAGCACGCCGACGGACAAACCGCCGTCCCATACAGCCACAACCTACGCCACCTCCCTCGTGGCTCAACCAGCTCGACGATGGAAAGCCTCGGCAAAAACCGCACCGCCGACGGACAACCCGTTCCCCATACCACAGGCGGCATCGTCTTCGGCGAAGAAGGCGTCAACTGCCAGCACGCCTATTTCCAACTCCTCCACCAAGGCAGCACGGCTCATCCCCTGCGACTTCATCGTCCCCATGACCACCGCCTACGGCATCAACCGCCAACACCGCTTCACCGTCGCCAACGCCTTCGCCCAAGCAGAAGCCCTGATGAAAAGGCAAAACCCTCGAAGAAGCCCGCGCCGAACTTGCCGACCTGCCAGAAGCCGAACGCGAACGCCTCGCCCCGCAAAAAGAATTCCCCGGCAACCGCCCGAGCAACAGCCTCCTCCTCAGCGCCACCGACCCCCGCCGCCTCGGCATGCTCATGGCAGCATCCGAACACCGCACCTTCGTCCAAGGCGCGGTTTGGGGAGCATCAACCCCTTCGACCAATGGGGCGTCGAATATGGCAAAGAACTCGCCAAAACCATCGAACCCGAACTCGACCGCGGCAACCCGCAGCACGACAGTTCCACCAACGGCCTCATCGCCTTCTACCGCGCCAGCCAAAACCGATAGACGGTTCAAACATGAAGGTCGTCTGAAAACTTATAGTGGATTAACTGACAATCAGGACAAGGCGACGAAGCCGCAGACGAGTACGGATGAGTACGGAACCGATTCACTTGGTGCTTCAGCACCTTAGAGAATCGTTCTCTTTGAGCTAAGGCGAGGTAACGCCGTACTGGTTTAAAGTTAATCCACTGTCATCGGGTTTTCAGACGACCTTTGCGTCTATCGTTTTCGTGGACAGAGTCCACGCTACGGTGCAAAGTGTTGCCAACAGACCGCGTAGCGTGGGCTTTGCCTACGAGCCATTGAAGATTCCAACAAACAACCCGCCAAAAATCCCAGACGCAGCAACCCAACAGGGTCTGCTTTCAATGTGTAGTAATCCAGATTCAACACCGCAGAGGTGTAAACGTCCTGTACGTCGTCCAAATCTTCCAGGGCGTCAATCAGCTTCTGCATTTTGACGGCATCTTCGCCGGAAAGTTCGGTTTCGTTTTGGGCGCGCATGGTGACGTCGCCGTCAACGGATTTGTAGCCTGCGGCTTCCAATACCGCTTTCACGCCCGCCCAATCGTTGGGGGCAGTGATGACTTCGATGGAGCCGTCGTCGTTGGCGATCACGTCTTCCGCGCCGGCTTCAGGCGGCTTCCATCAGCGCGTCTTCGTCAACGCCGGGTTCCGAACACCAAATAACCCTGATGCACGAGGTTGAACGCTACGCAGCCGTCGGTGCCCAAGTTGCCGCCGTTTTTGGTGAACGCATGGCGCACATCGGCGACGGTGCGGGTTTTGTTGTCGGTCAGGCAGTCCACCATCAACGCCGCGCCGCCGATGCCGTAGCCTTCGTAGCGCAACTCGATGTATTCCACGCCTTCCAAGTTGCCCGTACCTTTGTCGATGGCGCGTTGCACGTTGTCTTTGGGCATGTGTTTTTCGGCGGCTTTTTCCAAAGCCAGGCGCAGGCGCGGGTTGGCGCCGGGATCGCCACCGCCCATACGGGCTGCGACGGTAATTTCTTTAATCAAACGGGTAAAGATTTTGCCGCGTTTGGCATCTTGACGGGCTTTTTTATGCTGGATATTCGCCCACTTGCTCTGACCTGCCATATATGGATTCCTTTCGATTTTCCGCCTTATCCGGCGGACTCTTGCTCATTTTTAAAGGGCGCATTTTAACATAGGTTGAATATACCTAAAATATTCAGACGACCCTGCATTCTGCCCAAAAGGTCGTCTGAAAACGCCGATAGCGCCCGACAAACGAAAAATCTTGTCTTTGCCCAAACCTGACCCTTTTTTTCGTTTGCCTCACAAAAGGTTTACAGTATCATGCAGGCCTGCTTCAGGATTGTTGACAACTGGGGGCGAAACGGACGAAGCTGGCCTGCTCGCCGCGCCGTCCGACACAACGGCATTCAACGGGTAACCGCCGCCGGATGCCGTCATCTGTTCATTTTTCAATATAAGGTTTGTAATTATGGAAGAAACATTGTCTGCACTGGTGGGCGCAGTCAATCTGATTCTGTGGGACTACCTGCTGATTTACGCCCTTTTGGGCATCGGCCTGTTTTTCACACTCTATCTGGGTGCGCCGCAGATTACCAAATTTGGCGAAGGTCTCAAATCCGTCTTTGGCGGCTTGTTTTCCAAAAAAGACAAAGACGATAAATCTTTGTCGCAATTCCAAGCACTCGCCGTTGCCGTCTCCGCCCAAATCAGCACGGGCAACGTCGCCGGTGTGGCAACCGCCATTACCGCAGGCGGGCCTGGCGCGATTTTTTGGATGTGGCTTTCCGCCGTTTTGGGGATGTCCACGATTTTCGCCGAAGCCCTGCTCGCGCAAAAATACCGCGTCGTCAGCCACGGCAAATACATCGGCGGCCCCGCGTTCTACATTACGCACGGTCTGACCCCGAAAATTGGGCGCGGCGCGGCGCGTTTCTTATCGGGCTTTTTCTCCATCGCCCTGATTATCGCGCTGGGCTTCATCGGTAACGCTACGCAGGGCAAGACTCCATCGCCTCCTCCGTTACCATCGCCTTTAACGTACCGGCTTTGGCAGTGGGCATCACCCTCGCGCCGTCCTTGCGGGCATGATTATCGTCGGCGGCGTAAACCGCATCGCCAACATCGCCCAATTCGTCGTACCGTTTATGGCGATTATCTATATTTGTGTGCCGTCGTTATCTTGTTTGAATTCTCCGACCACATCGTACCGATGTTCAGCCACATCTTTACCGCCGCCTTCAATCCCGAAGCTGTGTTGGGCGGCGCGGCGGAGTATCGGTATGCGCGAAGCCGTCCGTTACGGCGTGGCACGCGGGCTGTTTTTCCAACGAAGCGGGTATGGGTTCGACGCCGCACGCGCACGCTACCGCCGACGTGAACCACCCCGTTCAACAAGGCTTGGCTGCATTTTATCGGCGTCTTCATCGACACCATCTTGGTCTGCACCGCCACCGCACTGATTATCCTCCTGACCGATGCCAACCTTTCCGGCGAACGAAAGGCGCGGCGGTGACGAATTCGCCTTCAGTAAAAAGCCTTCCCCGGCTTCGGTTCGCAACTGCTCGCCGTCTGCCTGACCTTCTTCGCCTTCACCACCATCATCGGCTGGTACTACTTCAGCGAGGTCAACATCCGCTTCCTCTTCAGGGGAAACACGGGCATCTACCGCGCGCTCGTGCTGCTGGCTATCGTGTTGGGCACGCTGGGCAAAAGTCGATTTGGTTTGGAGCCTGTCCGATATGTTCCAACGGCTTCATGGTCATCCCCAACTTAATCGCCCTATTCCTCTTGCGCAAAAGAAATCCGCGCCGTTTACGACGATTATCTGGCGCAGAAAAAAGCGAGGAAAAAGGCTTGTCCTGCCATATATAATTCCACGAATTCCACGACAAGGCTTAATCACGCAATCGTAAAGGTCGTCTGAAAAAGTTTTCAGACGACCTTTTTATCTAATCATTGAACCGATTAATGTTTTTGTACAATCCCGCCATCTCAACCATTCCTCAGGCCGTCGGAAAAGCGGCCTGAACCTTTACAAAAGAAAGCCCATGTCCCCAGAAATCCTCGACCAAGTGCGCCGCCGCCGCACGTTTGCCATCATCTCCCACCCCCGACGCGGGTAAAACCACGCTGACCGAAAAAGCTCTTGCTGTTTTCAGGCGCGATTCAGAGCGCGGGTACGGTGAAAAGGCAAGAAAACCGGCAAATTCGCTACTTCCGACTGGATGGAAATCGAGAAGCAGCGCGGCATTTCCGTCGCTTCATCAGTGATGCAGTTCGACTACAAAGACCACACCGTCAACCTCTTGGACACGCCGGGACACCAAGACTTCTCCGAAGACACCTACCGCGTTTTGACCGCCGTTGATAGCGCATTGATGGTCATCGACGCGGCAAAAGGCGTGGAAGCGCAAACCATCAAACTCTTGAACGTCTGCCGCCTGCGCAATACGCCGATTGTCACGTTCATGAACAAATACGACCGCGAAGTGCGCGATTCTTTGGAATTGCTGGACGAAGTGGAAAATATTTTAAAAATCCGCTGCGCGCCCGTAACCTGGCCGATCGGCATGGGCAAAAACTTCAAGGGCGTGTACCACATCCTGAACGACGAAATCTATCTCTTTGAAGCCGGTGGCGAACGCCTGCCGCACGAGTTCGACATTATCAAAGGCATCAACAATCCCGAATTAGAACAACGCTTTCCGCTGGAAATCCAGCAGTTGCGCGACGAAATCGAATTGGTGCAGGCGGCTTCCAACGAGTTCAATCTCGACGAATTTCTCGCCGGCGAACTCACGCCCGTGTTCTTCGGCTCGGCGATTAACAACTTCGGTATTCAGGAAATCCTCAATTCATTGATTGACTGGGCGCCCGCTCCGAAACCGCGCGACGCGACCGTGCGCATGGTCGAGCCTAACGAGCCGAAATTCTCCGGATTTATCTTTAAAATCCAAGCCAATATGGACCCGAAACACCGCGACCGCATCGCCTTCTTGCGCGTCTGCTCCGGCAAATTCGAGCGCGGCATGAAGATGAAACACCTGCGCATCAACCGCGAAATCGCCGCCTCCAGCGTGGTTACATTCATGTCGCACGACCGCGAGCTGGTGGAAGAAGCCTACGCGGGCGACATCATCGGCATCCCGAACCACGGCAACATCCAAATCGGCGACAGCTTCTCCGAAGGCGAACAACTGGCGTTCACCGGCATCCCCTTCTTCGCACCCGAACTGTTCCGCAGCGTCCGCATCAAAAACCCGCTGAAAATCAAGCAACTGCAAAAAGGCTTGCAACAACTCGGCGAAGAAGGCGCGGTACAAGTCTTCAAACCGATGAGTGGCGCAGATTTGATTTTGGGCGCGGTCGGCGTGTTGCAGTTTGAAGTCGTTACCTCGCGCCTCGCCAACGAATACGGCGTGGAAGCCGTGTTCGACAGCGCATCCATCTGGTCGGCGCGCTGGGTATCGTGCGACGACAAGAAAAAACTGGCGGAGTTTGAAAAAGCCAATGCGGGCAATCTGGCGATAGACGCAGGCGGCAACCTCGCCTACCTCGCCCCCAACCGCGTGAATTTGGGACTCACGCAGGAACGCTGGCCGGACATCGTGTTCCACGAAACGCGCGAGCATTCGGTGAATTGTAATAGATTTAAAAGGTCGTCTGAAATCCTGACAGGACAGACGATTAGAATCTTTTTATGCAATCTACGTCTATGATTTGAAGGAATGTTGATGAAAAACAAATTGTATTGGCTGTTGCCCTGCTTCTGACCACTGCTGCCGCAAATGCCGGCGGAGCCAAACTCTCCTGCGGCAAAACAGAAATGGGATGGAACAGAATTAGGCGTAACAAATGCCGTTATTCAGGTAACTCTTTATCTGACGCTTATACTGCGCTTTAAAAAGAGGGCAAAACGGAGTACTGCCCAAAACCCCTACCAACCCGTAATATGAAACGTCAAATAAACGAAGAAACGGAAACCTCCATTCAATGGACCGGCAAAAAAATAGTCAATGTTTGCGTAAATAGCGAGGGATTCGATTGTTTCGAATTGAAACAGCAAAAAGATCATGTGGATGTTACATTTACAGTCGCAACACCATAAATCTTGGTTTAGGTCGTCTGAAAACTCAGTATGGCAACAAGTATGGATACTTGATACAGCCGACCAATTTAGCTAATTCGGAGAAAATCATGCAAAAACTGCTTTTAGCGGCAGTATTCATGGCAAGTATGCAATTTGCTGCCGCCGAACGCGCACCCATAGCAATTCCTAAAAAAGTACAGGAAGCCATCAATGAAGATAAACAAACCTGCCGTGAAATGGGAGGAAAATTCTCTGTTGGTCAGGCTTTGGATATTATCGATTTGAATAACGACGGTTATCATGATTTTTGTCTACGACATGAGCAAGGTCACCTGCGCCAACGCACCTGATCTGGGCGGCTCCGGCGGCTGGGCGGTCACTGTTTTTGCAGGCCAGCCGGATGGTTCTGCCAAACAGGCATTTCTTCATGGCGCAGTCGGAACAAAAATCATCGACAACAAACTTTATTTAGGCGTGGGCGGAGAGCTGTGCGGCGAAGACACACGCGGTAAAAGTACGCGCACAATATCAAAATTGCATCCGTCCGCTACACTGGAATGCACGCAAGAAAGTATTTGAGTTTGCGCCCTGTCTCACAGAAAAACCTTTCCCAAAAGCTTGCAGCGTTAAGGATAAAATCAATCAGTCGGTCGTCTGAAACCCGTAAACTGCACCTTCACAAAGGTGCAGTTTTTTTATTCCTGCCTGCAACTAGGTGCTTCATCTTTTTAGGTATGACGACAACCATGAGTGTTGCAGTTTGAGATTAAAAAAGCCGAGTCCTGCAATATACAGAACCCGGCTTATAGAAAACGTCCGAACAATCTCTTATACGCGCCCAAATTTTGCCGGGCGAATTCAAGTTTTCAGACGACCTTTTTAGCGTATCAAACCATCCGTTTTATTCAAACGGGCGTACTTCCAAACCGAACATACGGCGGGCGGTATTCAACATTTGGCAGCTGAAGCCCCACTCGTTGTCATACCAGGCAAACACTTTGACCATATTGCCGTCGGTTACTTTGGTCAACGTTGCGTCAAAGGTACTGGCTTGGGTAGTGTGGTTGAAGTCCATAGACACCAGCGGCAGCGTGTTGTAGCCTAACACACCTTTCAGACGACCTTCTTCTGAGGCGGCCTTCATCAACGCATTGATTTCTTCGACACTCGTATCGCGCGCGGCTTGGAAGCTCAAGTCCACCAATGAGACATTGACGGTCGGCACGCGGATGGCAAAGGCCGTCGAGTTTGCCTTTTCAATTCGGGCAAGACCAAACCGACGGCTTTCGCCGCGCCGGTTTTGGTCGGAATCATGTTTTCCACACCGCTGCGGGCGCGGCGCAAGTCTTTGTGACGCACGTCGGTCACGGTTTGGTCGTTGGTCAGGGCGTGAATGGTGGTCATCGCACCTTTGACGATGCCGATGTTTTCGCTCAATACTTTGGCGACGGGGGCAAGGCAGTTGGTGGTGCAGGAAGCATTGGAGATGACGGTCATGTCGTCGGTAATCACATCGTCGTTCACGCCGTAGACGATGGTCGCGTCAACATCAGCCTCGCCCGGTGCGGAAATCAGCACTTTTTTCGCGCCGCTTTCAAGATGGACATTGGCTTTGGATTTGCTGGTGAACGAGCCGGTGCATTCCATCACCAAGTCCACGCCCAAGTCGCGCCAGGGCAGTTCGGCGGGGTTGCGGGTGAGAAGAACGGGATTTTTGCGGCCGTTGATGATGAGGTGGGTCGCATCGTGGGAAATGTCGGCATTAAAGCGGCCGTGAACGGTGTCGAATTTGGTCAGATGGGCGTTGGTTTCGAGGCTGCCGCTGGCGTTGACGGCGACGACTTCAAGTTGGTCTTGCAGGTTGTAATCGTAGATGGCGCGTAATACTTGGCGGCCGATGCGACCATATCCGTTAATGGCGACTTTAATGCCCATGTTTTTTCCTTTTGGGGTATAGAGTTGGTTAACTGATTCGCACATTATAGCAAATTTGTAGTGCAATGTAATTAACATTTTTATCAAATAAATCTTGTTCAATTATATCTGCTTATTTATATCCCAAAAAGATAATGAATTGTTTTATTCTACAAAAATAACATATAAGGAAATTTATATTTCAATTATATTTAAAAATATACACATTTAATCTTGGTTTCTCGCTCTCTCAAAAAGAGAAAACCCGCATCTTTCTGATTTTATTTATTTGGAAAAGATAATCTCCAACCAAAATCCGCTACATCACGCAACAAAACTCCCCGCCATTCCCTCTCTTTTATCTTAAAAATCAATAAATACAATTCCATTTCTGATTTCATAATAAATTAACAAACCCCTGCCCTCCTCCCCAAATCCCCCGTTTTTCAAGGCATAAAGCGCGTTCTTAAGCGGAGGCTGCTTGAAGATTCCGTCCACTGTTTTAAAAATAAAAATGTTACGTTATATCAATCTGGAGAGAGAAAACATGAAACATTGGAAACTCGGCGTCATCGCTGCATTAATGTCCGGCGCAGTTTACGCAGCCCCGATGAACGTCGTTACCAGCTTCAGCATTTTGGGCGACGTTACCAAACAAATCGGCGGCGAGCGTGTCGCCGTGCAAAGCCTGGTTGGCGCCAACCAAGACACCCACGCCTACCACATGACCAGCGGCGACATCAAAAAAATCCGCGGTGCAAAATTAGTCCTGCTCAACGGCTTGGGCTTGGAAGCGGCTGATGTTCAGCGTGCCGTCAAACAAAGCAAAGTCCCTTCGCCGAAGCAGCCAAAGGCATACAGGCGCTTAAAGCCGAAGAAGGCGAACATCATCACGACCACGAAGGCCACCACCACGACCACGGCGAATTTGACCTGCACGTCTGGAACGACCCCGTTTTGATGACGACCTACGCCCAAAACGTCGCCAACGCCCTGATTCAGGCGGACCCCGAGGGCAAAACCTGTACCAACAACGCTTGGGCAACTACCAAGTGCAGCTGAAAAACTGCACAGCGACGCTCAAGCTGCCTTTAACGCCGTTCCCGCTGCTAAAGCGCAAAGTTCTAACCGGACACGACGCGTTCTCCTACCATGGGCAAACGACTACAATATCAGAGTTCATCGCCCCGCAAGGCGTGAGCAGCGAAGCCGAGCCGTCCGCCAAACAAGTGGCTTCCATCATCCGCCAAATCAAACGCGAAGGCATCAAAGCCGTGTTCACCGAAAACATCAAAGACACGCGCATGGTTGACCGCATCGCCAGAAAAACCGGCGTCAACGTCAGCGGCAAAACTCTACTCCGACGCACTCGGCGGCGCACCTGCCAATACTTACATCGGCATGTACCGCTACAACGTCAAAGCCTTGACTGATGCGATGAAAAATAAAACCGCAGAATTCAGCGTGAGCGGATAAATCGAAAGGTCGTCTGAAACAAGCTTGGCAAATTAAGCCAAAACCTGTTTCAGACGACCTTTTATAGTGGATTAACTTTAAATCAGGACAAGGCGATGAAGCCGCAGACGGTACAGATAGTACGGAACCGATTCGCGGTGCTTCAGCACATTAGAGAATCGTTCTCTTTGAAACTAAGGCGAGGCAACGCTGTACTGGTTTTAAAGTTAATCCACTATATCTTCTTTTTCAAAGCGCTGCGCCAGTGCGTATCCGCAACAGCCGCAGCGTTGACGCTCAAATTTACTCGTCGTCTTCTTCCAACGCTTCTTGTCCGCCTTTTCGGCAAAATGACCCAACAACCAAAGCAGAGCGCCGCCACCGGTAATCCCTGCTTTAATCCACATTGCAGTATCTTCCCCCAGTTATAAATCCATGCTAAAACTTTCGGCACAGCATTCATATAATTCAAACCGAACGCTAAAAGACCCAGGATAAACAAAGTGCTGCCAAATCTTTTCATGAAGATTCCTTTCGATGAAAATCAGAAGATTTATAAAGAAATATAAAAAGATTACTTTCCGCGCAATATAGATGTAAAAACGATATCATTATAGTCGAAACAAATTAAAAATATATTTTCACGCAAAATACATGGTTGAGAGCAAGCACCTCATTCCTTATCAAAGAACATATAGTGGATTAACTTTTAAACCAGTACGGCGTTGCCTCGCCTTAGCTCAAAGAGAACGATTCTCTAAGGTGCTGAAGCACCAAGTGAATCGGTTCCGTACTATCTGTACTGTCTGCGGCTTCGTCGCCTTGTCCTGATTTAAAGTTAATCCACTATAAATACCCCCTTTGAAAAAACAGGTCGTCTGAAAAAACGCCCCCATCCTGAATCCCATCTTCCCTCATCTTCCCAAACTGCCTGAAATACAGCTAAAAATCCGTTTCCCCCACTTGCCAAGCCTGTTAAATTTTTTTACGATACAGCCATAGATTGTAAACAAAGGCCACAAGCCGACTGTTTTTTCAGACGACATTACCCCTGTCAGACTTCATTTCTATAACCGTAAGCCGCCAAGCGGCTGTTTTCATACCACATCAAAGCAAGAGGTATCAACGTGTCTGATTCCAAAAACAAACGAACGCGCGACGTTTAGCAACCGCCGCGCGTTTATGGTTGCCGCCATCGGCTCTGCCGTCGGCCTGGGCAACATTTGGCGCTTCCCCTACATCGCCTTCGAAAACGGCGGCGGTGCGTTTCTCCTACCCTATCTGGTCGCACTCTTGACTGCGGGTATCCCGCTGCTGCTGATCGACTACGCCATCGGCCACCGCTACCGCGGCTCGCCACCGCTGGCTTTCCGCCGCCTCGGCCGCTGGTTCGAGCCTGTGGGCTGGTGGAACGTCATGGCCAATATCATCATCTGTATCTACTACGCAGTCATCATCGGCTGGTCGGCAAGCTATGCGTATTACTCGCTGAACGCGGCATGGGGTGCAGATCCGCAGGTGTTTTTCTTTAAAGACTTCTTAAACATGGCAGGCCCTGAAGCCTTAGGGCTTGGATTTTGTCGGCAAAGTTGTCGGCCCGCTGATCGGCGTATGGCTGTTTACCTGCATCATCATGGCTTTGGGCGTGACAAAAAGGCGTGGCAGGCGCATCGTCGTTTTTCATGCCGCTGCTTTTGATTATGTTCATCATCATGGTCGGCATCTCGCTGACGCTGCCGGGCGCGGCCAAGGGCTTGGACGCGCTGTTTACCGCCGACTGGTCGAAACTTTCCGATCCTAGAGTCTGGGTTTGCCGCATACGGTCAGATTTTCTTCTCGCTCTCCATCTGCTTCGGCATCATGGTGACTTCTCTTCCTACCTGAAGACCGACTTGGGCGGTACCGGCTCGGTTGTCGGCTTTGCCAACAGCAGCTTGAGTGCTCGCCGGTATCGGCGTATTCGCCGCCGCTGGGCTTTATCGCACAAGCCAATGGACAAGCCGTCAGTCAAGTTGCTTCCAGCGGCATTGGTTTGGCTTTCATCGCCTTCCCAACCATCATCAACCAAGCTCCGATGGGTGCGCTGATCGGCGTATTGTTCTTCGGTTCGTTGGTATTCGCAGGCATTACCTCGATGATTTCCATCGTCGAAGTCATCGTTGCCGCCATTCAGGACAAATTGAACATCGGCCGCGTCAACGCTACCCTGCTCGTCTGCATTCCGATGGGCATTATCTCCACTCTGCTCTTCGGCACGACCACCGGCCTGCCCGTTTTGGACGTATTGGACAAATTCGTCAACACCTACGGCATCGTCGCCGCCGGCTTCGTCTATGTTTTGGCCATCATCGCCCTGCGCAAACTGCCCGAACTGCGCAACCACCTGAACGCGCTCTCCTCCGTCCGCGTCGGTGCGATTTGGACTGCCAGCGTCATCTTTACCGTTGCCATGCTCGGCTATATGTTGTACCAAGACACAATCGGCCTGCTTTAAAAGAAAACTACTCGAAATATCCCAGCGATTTCCTCAATATCTTCGGCTGGGGCATGTCGATCGGTCTGATTGTCATCTCCGTGGTGCTGTCGCTTCTGCCTTGGAAGCATGGTCAAAAACTTCAACGTCAAGAGACGAACACGAACATGAACAAGGAGACAAAGAATGAGTACCTCAGCCATCGTCATGATGATTATCGCACTCGTCGTCATTTGGGGCGGATTCATTCTGTCCGTATGGCGGCTGCCTGAAGAATAGGCTTTTTTCCAACAAGTGTTGGAGACACCGCACAGGTCGTCTGAAAGCGACGCCCCGAAACCGCATTGCGGCTTCAGGGCGTTTTCATTCCTGCCAAATCCAAGACAGGCCAAGCTTTCCATCTATCAGCCGAGTAACCGTACCGAACAAAAGCAACATTTGTTTACGCTAATTTTTCCACAGGCGGGCGAAGGTAAACAAAGGGCTGATTATAATGAAAATATAGTGGATTAAGAATTGCAATGATACGGCGTTGCCAACGCCCTTATGTACTACCCGTACACGGCGGGCGTTGCCACCTTGTCTCATTTTTATTTTAATCCACTATAACTCCGGCATCTGCCGTGTTTCACGAAAGGAAGAAACAATGACCATGAAACCACTTATGGCGGTATTGCTCGCCGCCAGCCTCAGCCTCCCCGCCATCCACGCGGAAGCGCGAGGCACGGCAAACCAGAAAAAGCTACCCTCGCCGGCGCAGCGACAGGCGCAGCCTTGGGCGGCCTGTTGGGCAACGACGGACAAAAGCGCAATCATCGGCGCAGTGGCGGGCGGTTTGGCAGGCAACGCCTACGCCTACCACAATAAAAAAATGAATCAAAAAGACAACGATATCGCCTTGCGCGACCGCCGTTACCGCGAATCCCGCTACTACGGCTACGACGGTTACGGCTATGGTGATCCGTACTACCGCGATACATACTACAAAAAACACAAACATAAACATCACCACCGCAAACACTACCGCGACTGGGATGATGATTACTACGATTACGACGACGATTAAACCCATCGTTTGACTGTCTGAACAAAGGTCGTCTGAAAACCTGAAACCGGGTTGAACCGCCTTCCAACCTTGGGGATGTCCCAGCCATTTTCAGACGACCTAGACAAGCCGGATTCTGCTTCCCGCAGATTCCGGCTTTTTCCATTTCCAAGCTCATCGTTCATGGTTGCATGACGTGATGCCGAACAAACCGCCGCATACAGGGACAACGCCAAAGTGGCAATTTTGTCGAATTCCGCCTTTTCAGACGACCCCTGCCCTCCCCTCAAATTTACCTTTTTCCGCCCGCTTCGGTATCATACCGCCTGTCTGTTTATCCCTGACGGAATCCGATTATGTCTGACTGGTCCCTCCCCCGATTTCGAACGCAAAAATCTGTCCGCCCGAAGAATTGGCGCAGCGACTGACACGCTTCCCCGTCCGCTGGTATTTACCAACGGCTGTTTCGATATTCTGCACAGGGGGCATGTTACCTATCTGGCGCAGGCGCGGTCGGCGGGGGCGGCGTTGGTGCTGGCTTTGAACACGGATGCGTCCGTGCGCCGTTTGGGCAAGGGGACGACGCGCCCCGTCAGCCCCACTGGAAAACCGCGCGGCGGTGGCGGCTGCGTTGGCAAGCGTGGACTTGGTCACTTGGTTTGACGAAGACACGCCCGCCGAGTTGATCGAGCAAATCAAACCCGACATCCTGATTAAAGGCGGCGACTGGCCGGTCGAAAAAATCATCGGCGCGCAAGAAACGCTGGCGCGCGGCGGCAAAGTATTTTCCATTCCGTTCCTGCACCAGACTTCCACCACGAAAACGCTGGAAAAAATCCGCGCAGCCGAGGGCGGCAAATGACCGCGCTGAAACTGCCACACAGTCGGGTTTTGGCGGAGCTTGCCGACGGTCTGCCGCAACACGTTTCCCATCTCGCGCGTATCGCGGGCGTGAAGCCGCACCAGCTCAACGGCTTTTGGCAACAGATGCCCGCACACATCCGCGGACTGCTGCGCCAGCACGACGGGCAATGGCGGCTCGTGCGCCCGCTTGCCTTGTTTGACGAAGAAGCCTTGCAGCGTTTGGGCGCGGAACGCGGTTTTCAGACGACCTTAAAACATGAATGCACGTCCAGCAACGACGAAATCCTGAATCTGGCGCGCACTTCGCCCGAACAAGCCCATAAAGCGCTCTGCGTCGCACATCTGCAAACCAAAGGCCGCGGGCGGCAGGGACGCAAGTGGACGCACCGGCTGGGCGAATGCCTGATGTTCAGCTTCGGCTGGGTATTCGACAAACCGCAGCACGAACTCGGCTCGCTCGCCCCCGCCGTCGCACTCGCCTGCCGCCGCGCCCTGAACACATCGGGTTTGGACATACAAATCAAGTGGCCGAACGATTTGGTCGCCGGCAGAGACAAACTCGGCGGCATCCTGATCGAAACCGTCCGCAACGGGGGCAAAACCGCCGCCGTCATCGGCATAGAGCATCAATTTCGTCCTGCCCAAAAGAGTCGAAAAACGCCGCCTCCGTCCAAGCCCTTTTCCACAACGCGCAGCTTGCCCGCGGCACCGCCTCCGTACACTGCATTCCCGCTTCAACGCTGTTGGACAAATTATTGGGCGAACTCAATGCCGTGCTGACGCAATACACGCAAAACGGGTTCGCCCCTTCCTCGAAGATACCAAACCGCCCACCGCGACCACGGCAAACCGTCCTGCTCCTGCGCGACGGGCAAACCGTAAACAGAAGGCACCGTACTTAACGTCGATGCACAAGGCGCGTTGCACCTGATGACAGCCGCAGGCGAACAAAACCGTCGTCAGCGGCGAAATCAGCCTGCGCCCCGACGATACGCCCGCGCCGCCGCGCCTCGCCCGCGAACGCCTCCTTCTGCTCGACGGCGGCAACAGCCAGCTCAAATGGGCATGGGTGGAAAACGGCGTGTTCAACGAAGTCACCCGCGCGCCCTACCGCGACTTGAGCAGGCTCGGCGAAGAATGGGCAGCGCGTTCGAGACGACCATACCCGCATCATCGGCTGCGCCGTGTGCGGCGACCTCAAAAAGCCCTGGTCGAAGCCCACCTGACCACGCCCGTCCGCTGGTTACCCTCCATGCCGCAGGCGCTCGGCATCCGCAACCACTACCGCAACCCCGCCGAACACGGTTCCGACCGCTGGTTCAACGCCTTGGGCAGCCGCCGTTTCAGCCAAAACGCCTGCGTCGTCGTCAGCTGCGGCACCGCCGTAACCACCGACGCCCTCACCGAAGACAACCATTACCTCGGCAGGCACCATCATGCCCGGCTTCCACCTTATGAAAGAAGCCCTCGCCGCCAAAACCGCCAACCTCGACCGCCCCGCCGGCAAAGTGTACCTTCCCACCACCACGCCCAACGCCATCACCAGCGGCATGATGGATGCCGTTTGCAGAGCCGTCATCATGATGCACGGGCGGCTGCAACAAAAACGGGCGAAAGGCAAACCTGTGACGTCATCATCACCGGCGGCGGCGCAAGTAAAGTCGTCAACGCCCTGCCCAAGCAGTTTGTTTTGGACAATACAGTAAAAATTGTAGATAATCTCGTCATTTACGGCTTATTGAACTGGGTCGCGCAAGAGCAGGAACAGCCTGATAAATTGCCCGAATAAGCAGCAATGCCGTAGCGCAGAATCAAAAAGGTCGTCTGAAACGCAACACCGCTTTTCAGACGACCTTCAGACGCAACAAACTCCAGCCGGTTGGCTTTGATGCCGATCCGCCACAACCAATAACAACACAAAACCGCCCGCACACCGCAGCGGCAACCGAACACAAAAAAGGAAAACAACTCATGAAATGGCTTTTCGCCGCCCTCGTGGCACTCAACATCATCGTCTTCGGCGGCATGATTACGCACCGCCTCAACAACGCCAAATCCCCCAACACCGCGCCCGTAGAAGGCGGCGCCCACGAACTCGCTGAACCTGAATCCCTGCGCCCGCAGCAAGCCCCCGCGCCTGCCGACAACGCGCAACCCGACTGGCTGCAAACCGACGAAACACAAGCCGACCTGCCCGAGCCCGAATCCGAAGAAGCCATAGCCGAACGCAAGAAAAAAGAAGAAGAGGAACAGGCACGCCGCGAAAAAGAGAACGTGAAGAAAAAGCCCGCCGCGAAAAAGAAAAAGCCGCCGCCGAAAAAGCACCAATCCGGCTGCTGCCGCCAGCGAAAAATCCCGCCGCCAAAAACGCATCCGCCGCCCGCCAATGTACGTCTAACGCCAGCGTTACCCTGGACGAAGACGACTACCACCGCATCAAAGGCCTGCTGACCCGCTGGCCGCACGCCGCCAGCCGCACCGTAGAAAAACGCGGCGCATCGAAAGACCACGCCGCCAAAAACCTTCCGCGTCGTGCTGCCCGCCGACAGCGAAGCCATGAACCGTCTCGAAGCGCTCGGCAACAAAGGCTTCAACGGCACGCTCCACAACGGCGAAATCAGCCTCGGCGTCATGAAAAGCCGCTCCTCCGCCCAAGTCCTCATCTCGCGCCTGTCCGCAGCAGGTTTCGGCGGAGCGCGCATCGTCGAACAAGACGACAAAGGCAACGCTGCCGACAGCACCCTCAGCGTCTCCCCGCATGACCGTCATCTTCATGTCGGTCGATGAAAAAGACGCACAGGAAATCCCGCAACATCGTCGGCCGCTACGGCAGCCTGAATATGAAAACCTGCAAATAAAACCCAAAGGTCGTCTGAACGTTTTCAGACGACCTTTTGCAAAATGCAACAGATTAGGCAGCAGTCAAATCTCGTTTGGAAAACCGAATAGGGTTAACGTTGATATCGCCTTCAAAGATATCCGCATTCAGATTGCGCAACCGCCGACAAACCCTTATCCGCACAAAGGTTCTTGAGAAACCATGAAAACCGCCAAAACCTCCCTACTGTTCGCCCTTCTGCTCGGACTGCTGCCGGCAGCATACGCCGAAGACTACGACGATAAAACCTATCAAAACCTGATCACGCAATGCACGCGCAACCAGCTCGACAGTTGCGTCACGCTCGGCATTTGGACCCGCGACTATCTGGAAAGCCCCGCCGATGCCTACCTGCCGCTGAAAAAAGCCTGCGACGGCAAAAACATGAAGGGCTGCAACGTATTGGCAAACCTCTATTTATAGTGGATTAAATTTAAATCAGGACAAGGCGACGAAGCCGCAGACAGTACATGATAGTACGACAAGGCGAGGCAACGCCGTACTGGTTTAAAGTTAATCCACTATAAACCCATACAGCGGCTTGGGCATGTAACTGCAAAAGCCCTCGAACTTTACCGCAAAGCCTGCAAAGGCGGCTATGACAACGCCTGCCGCAACGCCAAAGAAACCGAAGAGGAAATGCGCAATCAAACGGCGGAAGACCGCGCAGCCAAACGCCAAGAGCGGCTGGAGGCACTGCAACGTTCCTGCATGGGCGAAAAACGATGCCGCTTGCAGGGCCTTACAACGCGAATTGCAACGCTGATACAGAAGCCGCGGTCGTCTGAAACGGCTTTCAGACGACCTATGCTACAATTTCACGCATCCGAACCCATTACAGGAAAACTCATGGAAGCCACCGTCTATCTCGAAGACAACGAATACATCGCCTTATGCGACCTCTTGAAGCTCGCCGGACTTGCCGAAAGCGGCGGGCAGGCGAAAGCGTTTATCGCCGAAGGGCTGGTGTTGCGCAACGGCGAAACCGAAACCCGCAAAACCGCCAAAATACGCGGCGGCGAAGTCATCGAGTTTGACGGCGCGCGCTTGGAAATCGCCGATGGATACGACCCTGAAGAATAAAGCCGAAGCCCTCTTGGGCGAGCCGCTTTTAGAACGAACCCGTCCGCCCCGAATCGTGGGAATGCTGCGGCAGCGACTGCGGCGATGTCTGCATCCAGACGGTTTATTGGACGGAAAAAGCCCCGCTACGATGCGCAACGGCGGAAATTGAAAGAAGCGGGCTGGACGGACGACGAAGACAACGAAAAGGTCGTCTGAAAACGGTTCGGCTGGATGGAAACCGCGTTTTCAGACGACCTTTTTATTGTTAAACACCGCTGCTCGGATAGTGGCATCCGACAAAGCTTCTAATATTTCGTCCATTCAAATCATTACGGCGGGATTTGAAATGTCGGATTCAGAACCTAATCTACTGGATTTCAGACGACCTTTTGTCCGACTCGGTTTTCAACATGACCATCCCCGCCCTTCATTCACCACACACATAACGCCCCATGATAGACCTGCACTGCCATTCCACCGTTTCCGACGGTATGCTCTCTCCCGCCGAAGTCGTGCGCCTCGCGCATCAAAACGGCTGCACGCTACTGGCGTTGACCGACCACGACCACACAGGCGGCATCGCCGAAGCGCGCGCCGAAGCCGGCAAGCTCGGGCTGCGTTTCGTCAACGGCGTGGAAATCTCCGTAACTTAGCGCGGGCGCACCATACACGTTGTCGGTTTTGGATTTCGACGAACAGGACGAAAACCCTACAAAACCTGTTGGCGCAAGTGCGGCAAGGTCGTCTGAAACGCCTCGAAGCCATCGCCGCCAAGCTCGAAAAGAAAGGCATCGGCGGCGCATACGACGGCGCGCTCGCGCTGGCGGCAAACAAAGAAATGGTCAGCCGCACCCACATCGCCGAGTTCCTCATCCGAGCGGGACACGTCAAAAACAAACAGCAGGCGTTCACCAAATACTTGGGCGACGGCAAATCCTGCGCCGTCCGCCACGAATGGGCGACGTTGGCGAGACTGCGTCTCCGCCGTCAACGGCGCGGGCGGCATGGCAGTCATCGCCCACCCCATGCGCTACGACTTGTCCGCCACCGCCAAGCGCAATCTGTTTGAAGAATTTAAAAATCTCGGCGGCGTGGGCATCGAAGTCCACAGCGGCAACTGCTGCAAAAACGACCGCCTCAACTACGCGCTTTTGGCAGAACGCTTCGGTATGCTCGCCAGCGCGGGCAGCGACTTCCACCGCTTAAACGACTTCAGCGGCGGTATCCTCGGCGCATGCCCCGAACTGCCGGAAAACTGCAAACCGGTTTGGGAACATTTCAAAAAGGTTTGAGCAAACAAACTTCAAGAAAATATCTAAAAATTGCGTCCAATCATCGTTCTTTTCGTTTTAGACGGCAATGTTCTACGTTCCGAACCAAACCGGTCGAACACTTATCTTGCCTCTCTTTTATAGTGGATTAACTTTAAACCAGTACGGCGTTGCCTCGCCTTGCCGTACTATCTGTACTGCCTGCGGCTTCGTCGCCTTGTCCTGATTTAAATTTAATCCACTATATCTTGATTTCGCCATAAAAAAGGTCGTCTGAAAGCGGGAACAGTGCTTTCAGACGACCTTTTGTGTAACAATCCGATTAGAACAGGGCTTGCAGAATCAGGTAGCAGGTCACGGACAGGATGGCGGCGGCAGGCAGGGTAATGACCCATGCCAAGCCGATGGGTTTCATCAGCTTCCAGTTGGCGTTGCGGTTGACCAAACCGATACCGAGTACCGCGCCGACCAAAATATGGGTACTGGATACGGGCAGCCCCATAAAGGAGGCGGCCATCACGACGGCGGCGGCGGAAAGTTCGGCGGTAAAGCCCGAAGCGGGGTGCATTTCCGCCAAACTGCTGCCGACGGTTTTAATCACTTCTTTACCGACAAACCACAAGCCGACAATCAAGGCAATACCGAATGTCAGCATGGCAATCGGCGGGACGGCGTTTTGAGAAGTAATGCTGTTGGTGCGCAATGCGTCCATAATGGCGGCAAACGGACCGATGGCGTTGGCAATATCGTTTGCGCCGTGGCTGAAGGCGAAGCCGCAGGCTGTAAATACCTGCATCCATGAAAACATTTGAAAGGTGGATTTATCCAAATCTTTTGCGCTTCAGGCTTTTGGCGAATACGACGTACCCATCCACACAGCCGCGCCGATCATGAAGATGGTCAGGAAGCTATTGACGTTGCTCATGCCTAAGTGAAGGTTGTTCAACCCTTTGAAAATCAGCATGGCGGCAATCATCATCCCGCCGAAAGAGGCGATAAAGGGAACCCAAGAATGAAGGGCTTTATAGGAGTCGACGTTGTTTTTGCGGTTGTCCAAATCGTACAGGCCGCGGTAGTGAGTCGCTTTTCAGATCGGCGGGATCAAAAATCCGGCTCGTCGTAGATTTGCGCGTCGTGCGCCATTTTGGTAGCGTATTCGACTTTTTTCGCTTTCGCTCAAGGCTTCAAAAACAGGCGGTGCTGTTCTTTGTAAGCCTTTTTCTTCTTGATGCCCTTGAGCGTGCCTTCCGCCCAAGCGTTGTAATCCAAAAACGTTTTTCTTCACTCTGGAAAACAGTAACATGGGAAACCGTACCGCCCAAAATGGGGGACAAAACCCAAGACAGGGCGATTTCGCCCAATTTGCTCCATTGAATCAGATCGCCCGCGTTCATGTTGTTCATCACCGCCATGCAGACCGCGCTGCCGACGATACCGCCGATAATGGCGTGGGTAGTGAAACGGGCAGGCCTTTGCGCGAGGGCGAACAGAAGCCACAATGCCGCTGCGAGCAGCGCGGACATCATGATAAAGACAAACTGCATGGGCTGAAGGTCGATGCCGTTCAGATCCACAATGCCTTTGCGTATGGTATCGGTCACTTCGCCGCCCGCAATCACCGCGCCGCTGACCTCGAAGCACCGCCGCAATCAGCAAAGCCTGGGGAATCGTCAGCGTACCCGGAGCCGACGCTGGTACCGAAGGAATTGGCGATATCGTTGCCGCCCACGTTAAACGCCATGAAAAACGCCGAACATGGTAGCGATAATGAACAATATAGAATGGTTGTAATGGGTATAGCCCAAGCCCCAGTAAATAAAATAGCCGACCATGCCCACCAGCATAGCGGCAAAGACAGCATTAATCAGCTTCAAGTTGGCACTCATCTGAGTTTGAGCCATAGGATCAGCTTCCTTAAGAATTGCGGATGTGTTTCAGACTATTGTAACCTTTTTGCAATCTTTCTTGAAACATTTATTTACCTTCGCCGCGCCAAATACCTGACAAATCGCAAAACCGCGTTAAAATATTTTTTTACGGCCTAATCCGAACCACAACCCATGAATACCCAACTTTATATCGGCATCATGTCCGGCACCAGCATGGACGGTGCAGATGCCGTGCTTATCCGTATGCAGGGCAATCAATGGCAGGGCGCGCTGGCTCATGCCTTTACCCCGTATTCAGACGACCTCCGTCAAGAGCTTCTAAACCTTCAAAATATCAGCGACAACGAATTGCACCGCAGCAATATCCTGTCCCAGACCCTCAGCCGCCTTTACGCGCAAACCGTCCACACCCTCCTCTCAGAACAAAACCTGCCCGCCGAAGCCGTTACCGCCATCGGCTGCCACGGGCAAACCGTCCGCCACGCCCCCGAACACGGTTACAGCATCCAGCTTGCCAACTTGCCCCTGCTGGCGGAACTGACCGGCATTTTTACCATCGGCGATTTCCGCAGCCGCGATTTGGCTTCAGGCGGGCAAGGCGCGCCGCTGGTTCCCGCCTTCCATCAAGCCCTGTTCCAACATCCGCAGGAAACCCGCGTCGTCCTCAATATCGGCGGCATCTCCAACATCAGCGTCTTACCGCCGCAGCAAGCCGCGTTCGGCTTCGACACCGGTCCCGGCAATATGCTGATGGACGCGTGGATGCAGCACAACTGGCAGCAGTCATACGACCGCGACGGACAACGCGCCACACAAGGCACTATCCTGCCCGATTTGCTGGACCGCCTGCTCGACCATCCCTATTTCAGACGACCCCATCCCAAAAGTACGGGCAGGGAGCTTTTCTCCTTAAACTGGCTTCAAGGTCGTCTGAAAGGCGGCGAAAAGCCCGAAGATGTTTTAAGAACCTTGGTTCGCTACACCGCGCAAACCATCCGCGACGCCGTTGATACAGCCGCCCCCGACACGCGCAATCTCTACGTCTGCGGCGGCGGCATCCGCAATCCGGTTTTGATGCAGGATTTGGCGGACTTGTTCTCCCCCGCTGTCGGATTGAACAGCACTGCAGCGCTCCACCTTGACCCGCAATGGGTCGAAGCCGCCGCTTTTGCCTGGCTCGCCGCGTGCTGGATAAACCGAACGCCCAGCAGCCCGAACCATGCGACCGGTGCAGCCAAAGCCTGCATCTTGGGCGCAGGCCACTACGCCTGATGTCGGTTTCAGACGACCTGTCCGATATTGGCTGCCATAGCCGGACAATCCGTCCACGTCAAACTCCGCCCCATCAAAAGGTCGTCTGAAAAGCGGCAGCCGAGTTTGAAACTTGGTTGAACCGCGTTTTCAGACGACAACTTTTGATACGTCTCTTTCCATTATTCTTTTTACCAGCAAGTCCGATGTCTTTTTCTTTATCGCCGACCTTCACTTGCGCCTTACCGGCAATCTCTTCAGCCTTGCTGCCGAAAAATGTTCAAACGGTAGCTGCCTTTGTCTTCATTGTTGAGCGTCGCGCGTCCGTTGATTGCCGAACCCGCCCCTGCTGCGGCAATGTTGGCGGCAGCCAAATCGACATTGTAATCAGGTGCCATACCGCTGATTTTGCCCCTGACCTTGTTTTTCTCGAAATCGATGGTGTACGTCAGGCGGCCGCTATTATCGTCGCCGTTAAACGCGATGCCGCGGTAGGTATAGCGACCCAGTTGCAGCAGGTCTTTAAAAGGCAATTTCCTTACCTTGCACTTCGCCTACTTTAAATTCATACGCCTGCAAGTCTTTTCAGCTTGTTGCCGTCGGCGGGATCGGCTTTCTGCTTGATATATTTGGCAGCGACAGCCGAATTGTCTTGTTTGTAAACCATAAAATCGCCGCGTTCCAAATCGATGACCTGTCCGTTGACGTTGATTTTTGCCGACGTAATCATAATAGGAAATCTTGTCGCGCTTCAGAAAGGCGGTGTCCAAATTGTCGCCTTTTTAAGCGTTTGCACCTTATTGTTGGCACTCAGCTGCATCGTGCCGTTTTCGGGAACACTCTCGAAAACGGTAATGTATTTCACGCCCTTAGCCTTAGGATCAAAGCCTTTGCCTATCGCATCGGACAGCGCGGAAGAGGAGCTGCCGCAGGCGGCAAGCGTAGAAACCAAAGATGCGGCAAGAACCAAGCGGACGGCTTTCATGGTTTTTCCTTTCGTTTAAAGTTGTTTGATAACATATTCATATTATCGCACCAACCCTCAATGACGTATGATTTAAATCAATATTCATCATTTCCATTCCGCCGCTTTGCCAGCCTTTGCAGTTTATACCGTCGTCTTTTCATTTTTGTGAAACCGTTACACAGTCCCACCGATTGCCAAACAAACCGATACCATGCTACTGCCGCCATCTGCCTCTACCGTTGAGGTCGTCTGAAAGCCCGCTGCACTCGTTTTTAGCGAAACTCACTTTGTTCGTTTTCAGACGACCTTTTTCCAACCCTGCTACAATACGCCTTTTATTGTTCACGCCGATTTTTGCCATGACCGAGCCGACCTACATCCCGCTGCGCCTGCGTACCGAGTTCCTCAATTACCGACGGTATGGTGCGGATTAAAAACTGATTGCCAAAGCGCAGGAATACGGTTTGCCTGCTTTGGAGCATCAGCGATTTGATGAACGAATTCGGTTTGGTGAAATTCTATAAAGCCTGCCGCAGCGCGGGATTAAGCCTGTCGGGGCGGCAGACGGTGGATAGGCAATCCGAATGCGCCCGACAAGCCGTTCCGCGCCATGCTGATTATCCGCAACGATGCGGGCTATCTGCGTTTGAGCGAGCTTTTGACGGCGGCTTATGTCGGCAAAGACCGCAATGTCCATCAGTGCGGAACTCAATCCCGAATGGCTGGAAAACGGCGACAACAGCGGCTTGATTTTGTTTGAGCGGCGCGCATTACGGCGAAGTGGGCGTCAAATCTCTTGAACGGCAATGAAGACGCGGCGCGTGCAGCGGCGTTGAAATATGCGGCGTGGTTTCCCGATGCGTTTTTATCTGGAGCTGCAACGCCTGCCCGAACGTCCGAATGGGAGGCTTGCGTTTCGGGCAGCGTAAAGCTGGCGGAGGAATTGGGTTTGCCGGTGGTGGCGACGCATCCGACGCAGTTTATGAGCCGCGACGATTTCAACGCGCACGAGGCGCGGGTGTGCATCGCGGGCGGCTGGGTGCTGACGGACAAGAAACGTCCGCGCGATTTTTACGCCGAGCCAGTTTTTCATTCCGCCGGAAACGATGCTGGAGCGTTTCGCCGACTTGCCCGAAGCCTTGGAAAAACACGGTGGAAATTGCTAAAACGCTGCAATATCCATATCACGCTGGGCAAAACTTCCCTACCCCTGTTCCCGACGCCCGACGGCCTGTCGCTGGATGATTATCTGGTGAAGCTGTCCAACGAGGGTTTTGCAGGAACGCATGGTTCAGCTTTATCCCGACGAGGCGGAGCAGGGCGGCGAAAATGCCGGAATATCAGGAGCGGCTGGATTTTGAGTTGAACATCATCATCAGATGAAATTCCCCAGCTATTTCCTTATCGTACAAGACTTTATCAACTGGGCGAAAAACGCACGGCTGTCCGGTGGGGCCGGGACGCGGTTCGGGCGCGGGTTCGCTGGTGGCGTATTCGCTGAAGATTACCGACCTCGACCCGCTGAAATACGCGCTGCTGTTCGAACGTTTCTTAAACCCCGAACGCGTTTCCATGCCCGACTTCGACGTAGACTTTTTGCCAAAAGCAACCGCGGTCGCGTGATTGAGTATGTGCGCGACAAATACGGCGCGCAGGCGGTAAGCCAGATTGTGACTTTCGGCACGATGTCGTCCAAAGCGGTGATACGCGATGTGGGGCGTGTGCTGGAGCTGCCGTTTACCCTGTGCGACAAACTGTCGAAGCTGATTCCGCTGGAAGCCAACAAACCTTTGGGGTTGGACGATGCGATGAAGGCGGAGCCTCAGATTCAGGAATTGATTGAAGCGGAAGAAGCGGACGAACTGATTACGCTGGCGAAAAAGCTGGAAGATTTGACGCGCGGCCTGGGTATGCACACGCGGGCGGCGTGTTGATTGCGCCGGGCAAGATTTCCGATTACAGCCCCGTGTATCAGGCGGACGAATCCGCCTCGCCCGTATCCATGTACGACAAGGGCGACGTGGAAGACGTGGGTTTGGTGAAGTTCGACTTTTTGGGCCTGCGCAACCTGACCATTATCGAAATGGCGCAGAACAACATCAAAAACACCACCGGCGATATTGTCGATGTCGGCAAAATCCCGCTTGACGACCAGGCCGCCTACAAAATCTTCCGCGATGCGAACACCACCGCCGTATTCCAGTTCGAGTCAACCGGCATGAAAAATGCTGAAAACGGCGCACACCACCAAGTTTGAAGAACTCATCGCCTTCGTATCGCTCTACCGACCCCGGCCCGATGGACAACATCCCGACTTCGTCGCGCGTATGAAGGGTCAGGAATTCCAATACATCCACCCGCTGCTCGAAGGCATCCTCGCGCCGACCTACGGGATTATGGTGTATCAGGAACAAGTGATGCAGGCGGCGCAGATTATCGGCGGCTACTCGGCTATGCGGCGCGGACTTGTTGCGCCGCGCCATGGAGTAGAAAAAGCCCGAAGAAATGGTGAAACACCGCGAGAATTTTGCCGAAGGCGCAGGCAAAAGCAAGGCATTTCGCGCGAAAAATCCGACGAAATCTTCAACTACATGGAAAAATTCGCCGGCTACGGTTTCAACAAATCCCACGCCGCCGCCTACGCCCTGATTTTCCTACCAGACCGCATGGCTCAAAGCCCATTACCCCGCCGAATTTATGGCAGCAACCATGTCGTCTGAGATTGGACAACACCGACCAGCTCAAACATTTCTACGACGACTGCCGCGCCAACGGCATCGAGTTCCTCGCCGCCCGACATCAACGAATCCGACTACCGCTTCCGCCGTATCCGAACATGAAAATCCGCTACGCACTCGGCGCGATTAAAGGTACAGGGCGAAGCCGCCGTCGAATCCATCATCGCCGCGCGCGGCAAAGTGGCGGCAAGTTTACCGGCCTCTTGGACTTCTGCGAGCGCGTCGGCAAAAGTACACATGAACCGCCGCACCCTCGAAGCCCTGATACGCGGCGGCGCGTTCGACAGCATCGAACCCAGCCGCGCCATGCTCTTGGCAAACATCGACCTCGCCGCGAGACAACGCCGACCAAAAAGCCGCCAGCGCCAATCAGGGCGGACTTTTCGACATGATGGAAGACGCCATCGAACCGGTGCAGCTCATCGACGCGCCCATGTGGAGCCGAATCGGAAAAACTCGTCGAAGAAAAAACCGTCATCGGCTTTTACCCTGTCCGGCCACCCGTTCGGCCCGTATGCCCAAGAGTCCGTCAAATCGCCCCGACCAAATTAGGCCGTCTGAAACCGCAAGACAGCGTGCGCCTCGCCGGATTCGTTACCGCCAGTGCACGCCATGATGGGCAAGCGCGGCAAAATCGCCTTCGTCAGCCTCGGAAGATTTGAGCGGGCAGATTGAAATCATGGTCAGCGGCCAGACGTTGGAAAACTGCGCCGACTACCTCAAATCCGACCAAGTGCTGATTATCGAATCCAAAGTCAGCCGCGACGACTACGGCGGCGGCGACGGGCTGCGCATCATGGCCAACCAGGTCATGCGACCCCTGCAAATGGCGCGCGAACGCTACGCCCGCAGCCTCCAGCCCTCGGCCTCGCGCCCGGCCACGACATCGAACGCCTCGCCGCCATCCTCACCGCCCATCGCCTACCCGACACGCCGCATATCCCGCTGCAGCTGTCGTATGGCAGCGGCACAAAGCGTCGGGCAGGGTTTCAAGTGCCGCCGAAATGGATGGTTACGCCCAGCTCCCGCGTTATTCGACGAACTGGAAGAAACTGCTCGGCAACAGGGCAGTGCGCGTGAATTGGTAAGGAACAGGGGTCGTCTGAAACAGCGACGGAAAAACTGCTGTTTAAACTGCATCGCCATTAAAATACAAAGCCGAACCTTATTTTCTCAGACGACGTCTAAATAAACCATTCAAAAACGTCGTCTGAAAACGCAAACAACACCACATTACAGCAAATCATCACTCACCACACCATCATGAGCACATACTCCGAAGAACCCGACGGTTTCATCCTGTATGACGAAGGCCGATCCCTTCGACAACCGCCGCGCCAGCCGTACGCGCTTTGCGGCAGTAAACCTGCCCATTTTGCTGGGCATCAGCGCAGTGTCCGCACTATTGCTGTGGATTACCCAATCATGTTTGGGTCAATGCGGCATCAACCGGCAGGTCGGCGGCGCAGTGCATGTCTTTGCCATCGCCCTTTACGGCCTGCTGCACTATCAAAGCACTTGGCTGGAAAAACGCCGCAATGATGCCGGAAGGGCATTATCCGGCGATATGGATGTTCAGAATTAGCCTCGTACTTGCCGCCATCAGCCTGATATTGCCGGTATTTACATTGCCTATGGTCGCAGGCGGACTGCTTCAATTCGTCTACGGCATGATATTGCCGTCCAGCCCGCTGCCCCAATCGATGGGCTACCCCGTTAACTCGACAGCCCTGCAAATCTGCGCGCGCTCTTAGCGTGTATCACGGCAGTGTTGATGGCTGTCGGATTGTTGCATTGGTTTTAAGTATTTCCCAATAAAGCAAGGTTGTCTGAAAACCTTATCTGGAAGGTTTTCAGACAACCTTTTCAGTATGGCGGGCTCTAATTCATCCAACCGCCCGCCCCTGCTTTTCCTAACCCGCGTGCAACACAAATATCGTCGGGCGTAAATTCGGCAGCGTTTTCGATTTCCGCCAAGCGGCAACGGTTTGGCTGATGATTTCCTGCGTCGGTAAAGTCAGGTCGGTTGCGGTGCAGAGACGGGTTTCAGGGTGCAGGGTTTCCAGCGCGTCGGCAAGCAGTGCGTCGTTGCGGTAAGGCGTTTCGATGAAAAGCTGGGTTTCGTTTTGCTGACGCGAACGCTGTTCCAAGCTCTTCAAAGCGGCAATACGCTCACTTTTCTCGGACGGCAGATAGCCTTTGAACGCGAAATTCGCCCGTTCGCCCCGACGCCATCAGCGCGAGTAACAGGCTGGACGGGCCGACCAGCGGACGGACTTCATAGCCGTGCCGGTGCGCCAATGCCACCAGATTTGCGCCGGGATCGGCAACCGCAGGACAACCCGCTTCGCTGAGGATGCCCATGCTGCGCCCTTCCTGCAAAGGTTTCAGAAGTTCGGGCAGAGTTTTCAAATCGGTGTGTTTCATTGAGGGTTTGCAGGTTCAGCTCGCGGATGGGCGTCGTGATGCCCAAATGTTTCAGATGTGCGCGGGCGGTTTTTCGGCCTCAACCACAGAAATCGGTCAAGCCGGTAATCTGCGCCTGTTCGTGCGGCAGCAGGCAAGGCGTATCAGGGCGCGCCCAAAGGGGTGGGAATTAGGTAAAGAATCGGGGACATGATGGGTTTCCTATGACGGAGGGTCGTCTGAAACCGTCAAACGGCTGTTTTCAGACGACCTAAATAATTTCTACGCCTTCGTTTTTAAAAACTCGACCAGTTTGAAGATGGGCAAACCGATAAGCGCGTTCGGGTCAGCTGCTGTCTATTCGCTCCAGCAACGCCGCGCCCAAGCCCTCGCTCTTCGCCGCACCCCGCGCAGTAAACCGCATCCGGCTGCGCGCCAGATAACGCTCGATCTGCTCGTCTGTCGGCGCGCATCACGACCGACGTGTTATCGACATGGCGCTGAATGCGTCCCGAAGCAGTATTCAAAAGCACGATTGCGCTGTAAAATTCAATCTTTCTGCCGCTCAAATCCCTGAGCATTTGTTGTGCATTTGCGACGTTCATCGGTTTGCCCAACTGGCGGTCATTGCACCACGCCACTTGGTCCGCGCCGATCACCAACGCGGCAGGAAATCGACCCGCCAGCGAACGCGCCTTCCCTTCCGCCAAACGCAGCAGTATCCGCCGCGTTTTCACCCGCAACAGGCGTTTTCGTCGAAATCAGGCGTGGCAGTTTGAAAATCAATGCCCAAACGTTCGAGCTGCGCGCGGCGGAACACCGAACCCGAACCCAATATCAAAGGCAGTTTTGCACTCATATTTTGCTTAAAAATATTGACGTTAGACTGTCGAAATTATATCATACCCCGTTTATGTCAGACCCTAATTTGATTGACAGAAGTTTTTCGCCTCCGAAAAAGCAGACCCTGCAAGGCAGCTTCCTGCTTGAGGAATTGGACGAACGAGGTCCGTTCGCACGATTATCCGGCCGACAAACAGACCAAAAGTGTCGTTTTACGCTGAGCGGCGGACGCGACCGACTGCAGCGTTTGTTTCTCGATTTGAACGTCAAAGCCGATATGCCGCTGATTTGCCAGCGATGTATCCGCCCCATGCCGTTTACGCTCGACGAAAACCAGCCGTATTGTTTTGTTCGCCAACGAAGAGGACTTAGATGAAGCAATGCTTGCCGACGAAGAGTTGGAAGGCATGCCGATTGAGAAAGAACCTCGACGTACGCGGGTTGGTGGAAGACCAAATCCTAATGTCGCTCCCCTTCTCCCCGCGCCACGAAAACTGCGACAATGCCGCGCTGGAACAAGTCAATCAGGACAAACCCAACCCTTTTGCTGTTTTAGCAGGTTTGAAAAGCAGTTAATCAGGACACAGTTTTATTTATCTAGGAGCTTGAAATGGCCGTTCAACAAAACAAAAAATCCCCTTCCAAACGCGGTATGCACCGCTCTCACGACGCTTTGACCGCGCCTTCTCTGTCTGTTGACAGCGTAACCGGCGAAGTACACCGCCCGCACCACATTTCCCCAACGGTCATGTACCGCGGCCGTAAAGTAGTGAAAGCCAAAGGCGAATAATCTTATTCGACTGACTGAAAAAGCCAGAATATTGCCATGCAATGCTGGCTTTTTTACATTACATCCGAACTGCTCGGCTTCATGCCTGCCCATGCTTCAAAATGCGGCACAAAATCCCTGCAGTTCAAACTGATACACCCCATTGAATCGGGAATCGCCATGAAACAGAAAAATCTGGTACACCTACGACGACATCCACCGCGTGATCAAAGCGTTGGCGGAAAAATCAAAACTCCGGCGTCAAATACGATGCCATGATCGCCATCGGCGGCGGCGGCTTCATCCCCGCCCGTATGCTGCGCTGCTTTCTGAAATCCCGATTTACGCCGTAACCACCGCCTATTACGACAGCGACAACGAAGGACAGGTAACGGAAGAAGTCAAAAAGTCCAATGGCTCGACCCCGTGCCTGACGCGTTGAAAGGCGAAAGATGTGCTCGTAGTCGATGAAGTCGACGACAGCCGCGTGACCATGGAATTCTGCCTGACCGAGTTGCAAAAAGAAGATTTCGGTACCGTCGGCGTTGCCGTCCTGCACGAAAAAATCAAAGCCAAAGTCGGCAAAATCCCCGAAGGCATCCCCTACTTCAGCGGCCTTACCGTAGAAGACTGGTGGATCAACTACCCTTGGGACGCGCTCGACATCGACGAACACAACCGCCTTGCCGCCGAAGGCAAAAAATAAACCCGCGACGGAGAAGCCCGCCTTCTCCCGAAACGGCAAAAGCAAAATTCGTAGAACACCGACAAAACGAGATTTTGCCTTTTTTCAGCGTATCTTCATAAAACGCATTAGAATGTGGAACGCAACCCTTCAATCCGAAGCCCCCGACCACACACACCCCATTTTCAGACGACCTCCGTACCGCGTATCGTCAAAAGGTCGTCTGAAACCGACTGTGAAGCCGAACAAACCCACAGAGGCAGCCGACACCGCCCCTCTTCCGTTTCACAGCACAAACCGGAGAACAACATGATTACATTGGCCGTAGATGCCATGGGCGGCGACTCAGGTCTCGCAGTTACCGTCCCCGGTGCCCTTGCCTTTTTGAAACAGCAGCAAGACGTACACCTCATTATGGTCGGCGACGAATCCGCCGTCCGCCAAGCCCTCTCCGCAGCCAACGCGCCGATGGAGCGCATTACCGTACTCCATGCCTCCGAAGTCGTCGGCATGGACGAAGCCCCTCAGCTTGCCCTGAAAAATAAAAAAGACTCCTCCATGCGCATTGCCATCAACCAAGTCAAAGAAGGCACCGCGCAAGCCGCCGTCTCCGCCGGCAACACCGGCGCGCTCATGGCGACCGCCCGCTTCGTCCTCAAAACCATTCCCGGCATCGACCGCCCCGCCATCGCCAAATTCCTGCCCTCCGACAGCGAACACCTGACCCTCGCCCTCGATTTGGGCGCAAACGTCGACTGCACGCCCGAGCAGCTCGTACAGTTCGCCATCATCGGCAACGAACTCTTCCAAGCCCTCTACCCGCAAAAAGGCAGCCCGCGCGTCGGCCTGCTTAACGTCGGCACCGAAGACATCAAAGGCACGGATACCGTCAAACAAACCTTCAAACTGCTCAAAAGCAGCAAACTGAATTTCATCGGCAACATCGAAAGCAATGGCGTCCTATATGGCGAAGCCGACGTGATTGTCGCAGACGGCTTTGTCGGCAACATCATGCTCAAAACCATCGAAGGCGCGGTCAAATTCATGAGCGGAGCCATCCGTCAGGAATTCCAACGCAACCTGTTCAACAAAATGGCCGCCGTCGCCGCCCTCCCCCGCCCTGAAAGGCTTGAAAAGCAAACTGGATCCGCGCAAATTCAACGGCGCCATCCTGCTCGGCCTGCGCGGCATCGTCATCAAAAAGCCATGGTGGCACAGACGATGTCGGTTTCAGCTATGCCTTAGAAGAAGCTTACCACGAAGCAAAATCCGCCAGCCTGTCGAAAAATCGAACAAGGTGTCGCCGAACAATTCGCCGCCTTGGAAGCGATTAAGGCGGAACAAGCCGCTCAAGAAGCACAGCAAGCCGAAGAAACCAAAGTTTTAAGGCCTATCTGCACAAATCCTCCAAGCGTGTTTGCCACATAGCGAAAGGGTCGTCTGAAATCCATTTTTCAGACGACCCTTTGAGTTTGAATCATTCAAAGTCAATCAACGTTTAATCAAAACAGCACGGTCTAGCCCCGCCCTAATGCCCCATCTGTCTGATAGGCTTCACTTTCTTATCGCAATACTTCAGACCGATACCGGTTTATCCTCTTCTATTTCTTTTCCAACTCTGTTAGCAATAACCATTAAATCTTATTATTTTTTTCAATTAATTATATTAAATTTACGATTTCTTATCAATTTTGTATTGATAATTATTTTTTTATTAGCGTATAATCAAAACCACTCGAAGCCGTCCGCTCCGAGCCATTAAACGACAGATTATCCCCTCTTCTTTTTGTCTCATTACCTTCGGAGTGCGCATATACGAGAAATACCGTTCCCATTTATATCAGATACTCAAAACTGAAAACACAAAACCCGCTATCTCAACAGCGGGTTTTGTGTTTGTTTTAGTATGGAGAACGACATAGCCCCCCATCAAACTGGAAATCGCAAGAAGCTGCTGACGGAATACCGGTCCCTCCCGATAATATAGTGGATTAACTTTAAACCAGTACGGCGTTGCCTCGCCTTAGCTCAAAAGAGAACGATTCTCTAGGTGCTGAAGCACCAAGTGAATCGGTTCCGTACTATCTGTACTGTCTGCGGCTTCGTCGCCTTGTCCTGATTTAAATTTAATCCACTATACCCCTTCCATCCGTGACTGAAAAGGTCGTCTGAAATGAAATCTCCACTTCAGACGACCCCAGTTAAACATCTAAAAATCAAACCCTAATA
>BNJV01000033.1_pt1 | contig 108698 bp, 112 predicted proteins | sample 8540591 | NCBI WGS metagenome assembly BNJV01 (sample SAMD00202457, study PRJDB9452) | human saliva metagenome | host: Homo sapiens
TTCACACCATTGTCATCGGCGGTGGCCCAGCAGGTATGATGGCGACCATTGCCAGCGCCTCTTATGGCCAACCTACGCTACTGATCGAAAAAAATAAAAAAAGCTGGGTAAGAAACTTGCAGGTACCGGAGGGGGCGCTGTAATGTCACAAACAACGGGACCTTAGACGATTTGATGGCCGGTATCCCTGAAATGGCCGTTTCCTTTACAGTGTGTTTTTCCCAATTTGATAATCATGATATCATCCAATTTTTTTACCGATAATGGCGTCAAGTTAAAAGTCGAAGACCATGGCCGGGTCTTTCCTGTTAGTGATCAATCTCGCACCATTATTCAAGCCTTAGAAAAATAAGATTCTTGAGCTTAGTGCTAGCATTGCCACCAACTGTGAAGTGGTCTCTGTCACCAAGCCAGAAGACGTCTTCATCGTCAAATCAGCTGAAAACACTTGGACAGCTGATAAGCTGATCGTTACGACTGGAGGCAAATCCCTACCCTTCTACCGGCTCTACTGGCTACGGACACGAAATTGCCCGCCACTTTAAACACACCATCACCGATCTCGAAGCGGCAGAAAGTCCTCTTTTGACAGATTTTCCACACAAGGCCCTCCAAGGCATCTCTCTGACAGATGTGACCCTCAGCTACGGCAAACACATCATCACACACGACCTTCTCTTTACCCATTTTGGACTTTCTGGCCCTGCAGCCCTTCGGATGTCCAGCTTTGTTAAAGGCGGGGAAATCTTATCTCTAGACCTCCTTCCGACCACTTCTTCCCAAGAGTTAAAAGACTTTCTAGAAGAGCATCGAGAAAAGGCCATTAAAAATAGCCTCAAAGCCCTGCTTCCTGAACGATTAGCTGATTTCTTGGCGCAAGGATTCCCTGAAAAAGCCAAGCAACTCACTCTTCCTCAGACAGAAGAGCTCATTCAAAAGATCAAAGAGCTACCTATCCCCGTCACTGGGAAGATGTCACTAGCTAAGTCCTTTGTGACCAAGGGTGGTGTCAGCCTTAAAGAAATCAATCCTAAAACCCTAGAAAGTAAGCTCGTTCCTGGACTCCACTTTGCAGGAGAAGTCCTCGATATCAATGCCCATACAGGCGGTTTTAATATTACATCCGCCCTCTGCACCGGTTGGGTAGCAGGGAGCCCTCATTACTGATAGAAATTTACTAACTTTATTCTTCATCTATTGAAATAAAATTTTTAAAAATTCTTTACAAGTTAGTATTTACTTGATAGAATGGATTGGTATAAAATTTATAAAGGAGATTATTAGAATCATGGATTTTGATTTTAGTGTTAAACTCTTTTCAGAGTTTATTGGAACGGCTTTGCTGCTTATCCTCGGAAATGGTGCAGTTGCAAACGTCGAATTAAAAGGAACAAAAGGTCATCAAAGCGGTTGGCTTGTCATTGCGATCGGATATGGGATGGGAGTAATGATTCCAGCCTTGATGTTCGGTAATGTTTCAGGGAACCACATTAACCCAGCCTTCACTCTTGGACTTGCAGTTAGCGGACTCTTCCCATGGGCAAATGTTTTACCATACATCGTTGCTCAACTTCTTGGAGCTATGTTTGGACAATTGGTTGTCGTTGCGACTCACCGTCCATACTACATCCAAACTGAAAATCCTAACAACATCTTAGGAACATTCTCAACGATTTCTAGTTTTGGATAAAGGAACTCCTGAATCACGCAAGGTCAGCTACAATTAATGGCTTCATCAACGAGTTTGCCGGATCATTCGTCCTTTTCTTTGGTGCCCTCGGCTTGACGAAACATTTCTTTGGTGCAGAAGTTGCAGGTCTTGCTCAAAAAGCTGCTGCTGAACAAGGAGGCGTCTTTGATGCTACCACATCAGCAGCAAAATTGGCTTTATCACAAGCACATGCTTCAGGTTTAGGAATTGCTCACTTGGCTCTTGGATTCCTTGTTATGGCTCTTGTTACGTCACTTGGAGGTCCTACTGGACCTGGTTTGAACCCTGCACGTGACTTTGGTCCTCGTTTGGTCCATGCCTTCCTTCCAAAGTCTATCTTGGGAGAACACAAAGGGGATTCTAAATGGTGGTATGCTTGGGTACCAGTTGTAGCCCCAATTCTTGCTGCTATCTTAGCTGTATTATTGTTCAAAGTTATCTATCTTCGTTAATCTATCTAAAAAGACGAACTCGATTTTCCATCGAGTTCGTCTTTTTATTGTTCTTTGGTTAATGAAAAACGGAAATCATTGTATTTGGTGTAGTCAAATTCTGTATTGACAGGCGCTGTGAAAACAATCGGGGTATAATGGCCTTCTTCTAAGACAAAACCTGGCTCCAGTCGGAAGTTGGCTACACCTAGCCCTGTGATCCCAGGAAGTAAAGCATCAGCCCCATCCAATCCTTCTGAATCCCAATAGTAGATATTGCCTGTTGCTTTTACTGCTCTTGCTGTATAGGTCGCTGTCCGAGTCGGTTCGCTATCATTTTTGAAGCTAACCACTGTTGTCACATCTCCATTGGCATCCACAGTCATTTTAATCGCATCCGCTTGTGGGCTAGATCCTACCCAAGTTCCCACCAATTCTGCAGGGACAGTAGCTTGCGTCGTAGTAGACGCATTCTCGGTCTTACTAGAGTCTTTTGAAGCTGTCGCGCTACTTGCTTGAGTCGAAGAGCTAGCTGTATTGTTTGCCTGAGAGGAAGATGCTGCACTCTTTTTGCTATTACTTTTGGCTTTTTTCTCTACCTTGCTGGTAGATGCTTTTTGCGGATGAGGAAGCTGTCTTTTTTTATCCTTTGCACCACAACCACCGAGAGCTAGACCAAGTGAAGCAGCCACCAGAACAGCGGCACTCCAACGGAAGATTGATTTTTTCATACGATCACCTCTTTATCTTTCTGACTCCCATTATACTCCAATTATTACAAAAATCAAGTTTTTTGTAATAATTGTAATTTTTTCTGTAACATATTTTTTTCCATTTAAAAATACCAATCGTAATAGGGCGATCAAAACAATTCCAAACAAGACGGTTCCCATAAGGTTTTTGTAACGAAAGGCTACAAAGAGACTGGGAATGGTCACTACTAGGTCCAACCAGTGAAACTGCGGGAGGCTTCCAATTTTCCCATCTACTAAGCTTGATAAAACCAAGGCAAAGATAATGGAAATGGGCAGGTATTTGAGAAAGCGGGTCACAGGAGCCGGCAGTCCCTTGTATTTGACTAAGAGGAAGGGCAGGATCCGAGGAATCCAGGTAACGAGGGCTGAGGCCAGAATGGCCATGAAGATATAACTATTCACGCGCATCGCAGACCACCCCCACAAAACAGCCGATCAAAGTCGCAGCTAGCACAGCTAGCGGTTGCGAAACAAAAAAGAGTAAGAGAAAGAAACTCACTGCTACTGCTAACAGCACCATGAGCATGGTCTTGGTCTTTTCTGTCAGTTGCATTCCTTGAAACTGGGCTGCAAAAATCCCAATAAACATAGCCACTAAAGCAAAATCAAGTCCAAAAGCCTTTGGATCAGGTAGGAGAGACCCTAGAGCTGTTCCGATAACCGTCGCACTGATCCAGGCCACATAGCCTACTAGATTGTTCCCATGCATCCAAGGAACTGTAATCCGATCGGTCTTTAGCTTCTCACTCAAATAGACCCCATAACTCTCATCGGTCAGGAGGCTTCCAATCCCGATGGTATGAGCGAGACCAGCATCCTTAAAGTCAGACGACGTATGCAGACTCATCAACATATTACGGAGATTGATCAAACACACCGTCAAGGCCATATTCAATATCGAAGAATGAGCCGCAATCAGAGAGATCATCGCAAACTGGGCCGCCCCAGCATAGACCAATACACTCATCAAGGCCATCTCCAAAGGAGAAAAATAGGGAGACGCCACCACACCACAAGCCAGGCCAATACTGATATAGCCCAAAGCCGTCGGTAGCGCGTCCCTCACCCCCTGCCAAAAATCTTTTTCCACTCTCTCACTCCTTTCTGAATCATTGACCTCTATTATAACACAAGAAAAAAGGTTGAAAAAGGACCAATGAGAGAGAAAGCTTTATATCCCTTCCCTCACCAATCTTTTCATTCCTTCTATCATACCGAATTTTCTTTCGACTCGCAAATCCGCTACTAGTTGGTGAGATCCTAGCAAAAAAGCCATTGGACCTTGCACATCCAATTGGCTCCTTTTTCTTATTCAATTCCTTCAAAGGCTAGGCTTGGTTTGGCATTGAGGTCCCAGCCTGCGAAGTTTTCTTTGTTCCACTCGCTGACACTGGCATAGGCGATCATCCCTGCATTGTCCCCGCAGAGACGCAGAGGCGGAATGATGACCTTAACATCTGTGATGTCAGAAGCCAAGCGTTCACGAAGACCTTGGTTGGCTGCGACCCCACCAGCGACGACTAGAGTCTTGACTGGATATTTCTCCAAAGCCTTCTTGGTCTTGGCCATGAGAATGTCTAAAGACGGCTGCTTGAAACTCGCTGACAGGTCTGCATTGGAGAGACTTTCACCTTTTTTGCTCGGCATTATGGTGCAGATTGATAAAGGCTGATTTGAGCCCTGAAAAAGGAGAATTCCAGATTGTCTTCCTTGATCATGGCCCGAGGGAAATCGTAGATATCAGCCCCTTGGTGGGCCAGCTGATCAATCTCACGTCCTGCTGGATAGGTCAAGCCCATGACGCGCCCGACCTTGTCATAAGCCTCTCCGACAGCATCATCACGGGTCTCTCCGACGATCTTATAATCACCAGCTTCACTGACGTAGACTAGCTCTGTATGTCCTCCACTCACCAGCAAGGCCAAAAAGTGGAAATTCTAAGGGCTCGACGCTTTGAGCGGCCATCAAGTGCCCTGCCATATGATTGACAGGAATCAAAAGGGAGTCCGTGCGCCCAGGCAAAGGCCTTGGCTGCAGCTAGGCCGACTAAAGAGCTCCAACCAGGCCTGGACCGTAGGTGACAGCCACAGCTGTGACATCGGCTTCTGTGATGCCAGCTTCTTCTAAGGCTTCTTCAATACAAGCGGTGATGACTTCCACATGGTGACGAGAGGCTACCCTCAGGCACCACCCCACCAAAACGCTTGTGACTTTCGATTTGACTGGCAATGACATTGGACAAGAGTTGGTCGTCATTTTTCAAGACAGCCACGCTGGTCTCATCACAAGATGTCTCAAAAGCCAAAATATATCTATCTTTCATTCGGGTTCCTCTTCATGATCACAGCATCCTCTATGGGATCGTGATAGTAGTTTTTCCTCCGTGCAATTTCTTCAAAATGCATTTTTTTGTATAGGCCTTGGGCCGGTTGATTGGACACGCGCACTTCTAAGAAAATCTCTTTTTGGTCCGGCAACTGCGCGAGTAACTGCTGAGCTAGGCCTTGGCCTTGAAAGGCGAGCTTGACCGCAATCTGTAAGACCTCTGCTTCATAGAGAGTCTCTTGAATGGCGACAAATCCAAGGACTTGCCTCTCATCCACAGCTAGGAAATAGAAGATCGATTCCTGCTCTAAATCAGCTTCAATCTGCTCCAACTTCCAGAGACTAGCTTCATAGACATCTTCCATCACAGCGAGAATGGCGGCCGCATCCTGGCTGCTCCCTTTCCTGATTGTTCCTTTCATCATAGGCGCTTGATGTAAGAGGTCGTTGTTTCCGTGTGGTCTTTGAGCCAATTTTCCTCTGCTTCGACCCGTTTGAGATAATGAGGGACAAAATCATGGAGGCTAGCAGGCGCTTGTTTGAGACCGAGACGTCCGATTTTCACTGCATCTGGCAAGGTTTCATAGTAAGTAGCCCTTGGCAGGCTAGAGGCAATCTGCTCCTTAAAGGCCGTGACTTCTCCGACAAAGGTGACCTGCTCACTCGTCGCTGCACGCTCTAGGACTTCCTCAAATGGAAAATGCCCTTCTGGTGCGACCAGCTGATCATCTTGGTAAAAACCTGCATAAACGTTGTTCCGACGGGCATCCATGACAGGAACTACCAAACCTTCTAGATCATCTGGCACTAGGGCTAATAGGCTCGAAACCCCGACCAATTCAATCCCTAAGGTATGAGCCAAGGTCTTTGCGGTTGCGACTGCAATGCGCAGCCCAGTGTAGCTCCCAGGACCTTCTGCCACCACGACGCGGTCCAAGTCCTTGGGTGTCAAGTCGACTTGTTGCATCAAAAAATCGATGACCGGCATCAAGGTGATACTATGATTTTTTTTAATAGTTAATGTTGTTTCTGCAAGTAGAGCCTCATCTTCTAAAATCGCTACAGAAAGAGCCTTACTCGAGGTATCAAATGCTAATAATTTCATCTTTTCTCCTCATTGTCTGCTTCATATTATACTACAATTAGGCACTAAACGGTAGAGGAAGGTTTCTCCCTATTCCTTCTATAAAAGCCCTCCTTCTGCCATCAGATCCGCTTCCAACTTTACTTGTAAATGACTACTAATTGTACCGAATCAGGGCAAGACTGAAACAAGAGTGGAGTTTCAGAACATAGAGAGATTTTTACGATTACATGCAATCATTGTGCCTTAAATAAACAAGTTATTTTGAAATAATCTTGGTAAGGATAGATTCAATAAAACCGGTCCTAAAATGAGGGTACCGGTTTTTCGATTATTGATTTTTGAAATTTTACTTCATTCGCCCTCAGTGGCTGACTTAGAGTGAATTTGAAATGAGAGCAAGTAAATTGGTAAGATCAATACTTGTTTTTCCATTTTCATCAACTTTAACAGCTAGATAATAAGGGCCACTAACGTGAAATTCTCCACTTCCTTCGACGCCAAAACGATCCATCCCCTTTAAATTGTACAGTTGCTAAAGTGAAAAATAGTTCTCATAATCAGGTTCTTATTATAATCTTGTCCAGATGATTTTTCTGTTTCTTCCTTAATTTCGTTAAGGAAAGCCTGATTATTCTTTTGTTCTTTTGAATAATGAACTTGCGTATCTCCTTCCATGCTAGGAGCATTATACTTCAAGTACACCATATCGCCTTCAACTTTATAATTGAGTAATTCATATGCACCTGCTTGAGCCAGTGAGTTCGTATAAATTTTTAGCTTCATTGGTCCGTAAACCTTAATTGGATAAGTGACACCATCTAATTCGGCGGTCGCATCGTTATTGAATGTTGGATGATTTTTAGTAATATCTTCAATCATATACTCGTTCCAAATTTTTTCATAGAGTTCCTTCTGATTGGATACTCCCGCAGCTTGGACTAAATCTCCAATATTTGATTGGTCTACATATACAGCATCTAATAATTTTAACGCAGCAAGGACTTTGCTATCTGTAATCTCACTCTTTGTTTTTTGCAGATTCCCAACTGCGTCTAATACTGACGCAGTCAACTTAATAACTCTCTTTCCTTCTATGTCATAAAATTCTCGTTTATAGTCTTTTTAACCCTGCTCCTACTAAGTTCCAGTCGAATGCAGACACCTGGATTTTTGCTGTCAGTTTTTATACTCGCTAATGGATGGTGTTTTCTTTTTTGTTGAAGATTTAGTTGTCTTTACTTGACTAGTTTCATTATCTGTTTTTGTTTTTGAGCAACCTGCTACTAATAGTGATAATAGCGCAGTACCTCCTAATAAAAAGCGTTTTATTTCTTTCTTCATAAACTTCTCCTCTTTTTCTTTATAACTTGTGTACTTCATCACAATGTAGAATATAATTTCATTGTAACATATTGTTTCCTTTTACAACATTTCTTCCAAGCATAAAAAGCCCCCACTATTGTAGGAGCTTTTATGATCATTTTTCTTATTCAAATTTTTGCTTTATTAGCTTCATTTGCTGGCTTCAAATCGATTTGTAGAAGGTTCACCAAGTTCTTATCATCAATAGTTGCATTACCTTTTATCGTCTACCTTAATCGCTAAATAGTGATTGTTTTTATCGTAATAATCCATTCCTTCTAAGTTGACATAGCCATCTCCTCTAAATCCAACGGTCGCTAATCGGTAAATAAATTTGTACAAGAGCGCTTTTGTAAAGTCTGTTTGCCCGACTTTTTGTGCATCTTGAAGCATCCCTCAAAGAACGCTTTATTATTTGTTTGATAGCTTGCTTGTACTTCATATTGGTAAGTAAAGTCAACACGTGGTGCTTTTTAATTTCAAGTATACTGTATCACCTTCCACTTTATAATCTTCAAGCGTATAGGCTGCAGCTCTTCCCTAAGGCATTCGTATTTACCTTTAAGTACATTGGGCATGAGACTTTAATTGGATACTTCACTCCTTGATACTCCACTTCCCCGTCATTTGTATATGTTAGGGCGAGCTTCCTTCAAGAAGTTCACCATGTAATCATTCCAAATACGTGTGAAGAATTCTTCTTGGCTTGATGTCCCTGTTGCTTTTTAGTAACACATCAAAGTTTTTCTTGATTTACAAAAACTGCATCTACAAGTTTTAAAGCTTCTTTAACTTTTTGTCAGTGATGCTCTTTTTTCTTTTTCATTCAAGGCATCTACTGCTTTTTGTACACCATCCAATTTCTTCGTAACTGTTTTACCACCATTTGTTTCTGACAAAAAGTTTGTTCGTATTTTCGTCATTGGTGCGACTTTTGCATTCCAGTCAAAAGATGCTCGCTGGATTTTTACTATCTGTTGTATATTCGACTACTGCTTGTTTCGTCGTTTTCGCTTCGGTTGTTTCCTTTGCTGATTCTGGTGTTGTTTTTAGACTGTGAACATCCTGCCACTACCAATGATAGAATTACCACACTCCCCACTAAAAATCGTTTTTGTTTCTTTTATTCATAAATGCTCCTCTCCACTCTTATAGAGAATTATTTCACGATTACTTATGATTATTATACCACAATCCTTTGGCCTTCAAAATAATTTCCTAAAAATTCCAGTTATATCAAAGAACTACGTACATCGAAAAAGCAACCCACCGTCGTGAATGTGCTTATTTCATTGATTATTATAATTTTTACATTGGCTTCTAACGCGCTACTTTTTTTCTTTTACAGTAGCTTTTGCTATCAGATTTTGCACTGATATAGAACTTGATTTTTGCTTCTGTTCCACTTGAGCGAACGACAATCCCAGATCCATCTTCTAAAATAGATTTCAATACATTTGAAGTTGGATGTCTGATTTTAGAAACGACTCCATTGGCATCTTTATAACGTATACATAATTTTACAAGATATCCATAACTTTCTTCAAAACCGAACACGAAAAGATGTTTTCCTATTTCTTTAACGTGTTGAATTCGTCTGCTTGCTTCCTTACATACCATTCTCTCTATAAAACTTCCGTCTACCAACAGTTCGCTTGCATCTTTTTACTTACAGGCAAATTTATGATATAATGATAATTAATTGTATCGAATCAGGTCCACTAGTTGCGAGTAGGAAACTCTAGTGATTGCACTCCTTCGCAGCTAACAAATAGACCGAAATAATGAAAGGAAAATTACTTCATGATTTACAAAGTTTTTTATCAGGAAACAAAAGACCGCAACCCTCGTCGTGAAACCACGCATGCACTTTATCTCGATATTGATGCACCAAATGAACGCGAAGGACGCATCCAAGCTCGTCAATTGGTTGAAGCAAACACAGATTTCAACATTGAATTTATCACACCACTTTCTGAGCAACACCTTGCTTACGAGAAAAGAGTCAGGTGCTTTTGAACTAACGGAGTACTAATCCATGGCTTATACCTTAAAAACCTGAAGAAGTTGGTGTATTTGCCATTGGTGGACTTGGAGAAATCGGGAAAAATACCTACGGGATCGAATACCAAGATGAAATCATCATTGTCGATGCCGGGATCAAATTTCCAGAAGATGACCTCCTTGGGATCGACTATGTCATCCCAGATTACTCTTATATCGTTGACAATATCGATCGCGTCAAAGCGGTCCTCATTACCCACGGACACGAAGACCACATCGGTGGGATTCCTTTCCTTTTGAAGCAAGCCAATGTCCCTATCTACGCTGGACCTTTGGCACTTGCCTTGATCCGTGGAAAATTAGAAGAGCACGGTCTTCTTCGTGATGCCAAACTCTACGAAATCAACCAAAACACTGAGCTTCAATTTAAAAATCTTAAAGCAACCTTCTTCCGTACGACTCACTCGATTCCAGAACCTTTAGGGATTGTGATTCACACCCCTCAAGGAAAGATTGTTTGTACCGGAGACTTCAAATTTGACTTCACACCTGTTGGGGAACCGGCTGACCTCCATCGTATGGCGGCCCTTGGGGAAGAAGGCGTTCTCTGCCTGCTCTCAGACTCAACCAACGCGGAAATCCCAACCTTTACTAACTCTGAAAAAGTGGTTGGCCAATCCATCATGAAGATCATCGAAGGCATCCATGGGCGCATCATTTTTGCCTCCTTTGCTTCGAATATCTTCCGTCTCCAACAAGCTGCTGAGGCAGCTGTCAAGACAGGTCGTAAGATCGTCGTCTTTGGACGCTCAATGGAAAAAGCCATCGTCAATGGAATCGAGCTTGGCTACATCAAGGTCCCTGCTGGAACCATTATCGAGCCAAATGAGATCAAAGACTATGCGGCCAATGAAATCCTGATCATGTGTACAGGAAGTCAAGGAGAGCCAATGGCAGCCCTCTCTCGGATTGCCAACGGAACGCACCGCCAAGTGCAACTCCAACCAGGAGATACCGTGATCTTCTCTTCTAGTCCAATTCCTGGAAATACAACCAGTGTGAATAAATTGATCAATACGATTTCCGAAGCGGGTGTCGATGTCATCCACGGGAAGATCAACAATATCCATACTTCTGGACACGGGGGGCAACAAGAACAAAAACTTATGCTCCGCTTGATCAAACCAAAATACTTCATGCCTGTCCATGGTGAATACCGGATGCAGAAGATCCACGCAGGACTTGCGCGTGATTGCGGAGTGGAAAAAGACAATATCTTCATCATGAGTAATGGTGATGTCCTCGCTCTAACAGCCAACTCTGCTCGGATCGCAGGAAGCTTCAATGCTCAAGATATCTATGTCGATGGAAACCGCATCGGTGAAATCGGGGCTGCTGTCCTTCGTGACCGGAGAGACCTTTCTGAAGACGGTGTCGTGCTTGCCGTTGCGACTGTCGACTTCAAATCGAAGATGATCCTGGCTGGACCAGACATCTTGAGCCGTGGTTTTATCTACATGCGTGAATCAGGAGATCTGATCCGTGAAAGCCAACGCATCCTCTTCAATGCTATTCGTATCGCCTTGAAGAACAAGGATGCCAATATCCAAACCGTCAATGGTGCGATTGTCAACGCCCTTCGCCCATTCTTATACGAGAGCACGGAACGTGAACCTATCATTATCCCAATGATTCTCACACCAGATGACGAAAATTAACAAAACAACCAGTTGAGACCACTGTTTCAACTGGTTTTATGATGACTTTTTGAGGATCAAAAAGAGTGGGACAGAAATCGGTAATTCGTTAGAATTCGATTTTCGTCGTCCCACTCCGCACAGTTGAGTAGGGCTGTACAAAGCTGATGAAATCAGCGTAGTAGAGCCCCACTCAACCACTGCGTCTTGCTCGACAATCCAAAAATAATTGAGAGGCTAGGGACTTTTGTCCCAGCCTCTTTACTCTTGTTTCTTAATAAAGATCTAAATAGTTGTCTACTTCCCATTGAGATACGAAAGTCGCATAGCTTGCCCATTCGATTCGTTTGGCTTCAAGGAAGCTGGTGTAGATGTGTTCACCCAAGGCAGCTTTCACCACTTCGTCTTCTGTCAAGGCTTTCAAGGCATTGTGAAGGGTAGAAGGGAGATCTGTGATTCCAGCTGCTCTACGTTCTTCCGGTGTCATCACATAGATATTTTCTTCGATCGGAGCAGGTGCTTCGATTTTGTTTTCGATACCGTGAAGGCCGACTTCAAGCAAGACTGCCAAGGCTACATAAGGATTGGCCATTGGGTCTACGGAACGCAATTCCAAACGAGTTCCCATACCACGTGATGCTGGCACACGTACCAATGGGGAACGGTTGCGGCCTGCCCAAGCGATGTAAACAGGTGCTTCATATCCTGGAACCAAACGTTTGTATGAGTTGACAGTTGGATTTGTCACTGCTGTAAAGTTGTAGGCATGCTTGATCAAACCACCCAAGAAGTGATAAGCAGTTTCTGACAATTGCATTCCACGTGGATCTTCTGGATCAAAGAAGGCATTGTTGCCATCTTGGTCAAAGAGAGACATATTACAGTGCATACCTGATCCGGCAATTCCAAATTTTGGTTTGGCCATAAAGGTTGCATACAAACCGTGTTTACGAGCGATGGTTTTTACAACGAGTTTAAAGATTTGGATCTTGTCACAAGCGCGGAGCACTTCGTCATACTTAAAGTCGATTTCATGCTGACCAACGGCTACTTCGTGGTGACTGGCTTCTACTTCAAAGCCCATCTTGGTCAAGACATTTACGATTTCACGACGAGTGTTATCTGCAAGGTCTGTTGGAGCCAAGTCAAAATAGCCACCTTTGTCATTTACTTCAAGAGTTGGATCTCCATTTTCGTCCAACTTAAAGAGGAAGAATTCTGGTTCTGGTCCAAGGTTAAAGGATTTGAACCCAAGTTTTTCCATATGACGAAGGGCACGTTTCAAGTTGCCACGTGGGTCTCCTGCAAATGGTTCTCCTTCTGTCGTATAGACATCACAGATCAAGCCAGCTACGCTACCATTTTCATCTCCCCAAGGGAAGACTGTCCATGTATCCAAATCTGGGTAAAGATACATATCTGATTCGTTGATACGGACAAATCCTTCGATAGAAGAACCATCAAACATGGCTTTGTTTGAAAGAACCTTGTCCAGTTGCTCATCGGTAGCTGGAATTTCGACGTTCTTCATGGTTCCCAAAATATCAGAGAACATCAAGCGAATAAAAGTAACATTTTTTTCTTTTACTTCACGGCGAATATCTGCAGCAGTAATTGACATTTTTGTCTCCTTAAAATAGATTACAAGCTTATGAAATGATCAACGAAATTGACCATATGGCGATGGGGAAGATGTGAAGCGACTTTGCTGAAGAATGTCACGATGAAGAGCCTTACGGATCTCTTCTTGACTGACAACCTTGGTTTGCTCTTGCTCTTTTTCCGCATATTTCTTCTTAATATCCGCAATATTGAAGCCATCTGAGATATAATCTTTGATCTCAAGCAGGCGGTCCATATCGTCCAACGAATACATGCGGCGATTGCCTTCTGTCCGATCAGGAGAAATCAATCCCTGATCTTCATAATAACGAATCTGGCGAGCTGTCAAGTCGGTCAGCTTCATAACACTTCCAATCGGAAAGACTGCCAGCGAGCGTCGTAATTCCTTTTCCTTCATACCATTCCTCTTTCTATTCTATTATATCGAAAAAAAAATCTATGTCAAGATTAAATGTTATATAATCTTACATAGGTTTTTTGTGTTTCTTGAGAAAATCGCGAATGCGATCCACATCCGAATTGACCAAAATCGCAACGAAAACGCCAATAAAGGTCTCAAATATTCGGGCAAAAACATACAAGAAGGTTTCTCCGTTAGGAATCGAGAGGGTAATGATCAGCATTGCCGAAACTCCTCCGATAATTCCTGCTTTATTATTCATAGCGACATTTGTCATAATGGTTAACATGGTCGCAATGGGTACAAAAATCAGAGTCACCCAATACGCCCCATGAAAGAGCGTTTTTAAAAGGAAGAACAATACAGCATAAAAAAACCTCCGATACTGTTGCCCATGACACGCGAAGCCCCGAAGTGGACACTCTTATCAAAGTCTTCCCTCAAACTAAAAACAGCTGTCAAAGTCCCGATCTGAAGGCCTCGCCAGCCAAATATTCCAAAAATAAGTAGTACAATAAAAACGGCAATCCCTGTTTTAAAGGTTCTCATCCCCAAACGGAATTTGGACCAATCAAATTTGTGTCGTTTAAAGTAATCCATGGTCACCTATCTTTCTATTTCTATTATTCTACCATATTTTCAGAAAGGAGAGAACAGTTATCAATAGAAAGAAAAAAGAGAGTGGGACAGAAATCGGTAATTCGTTAGAATTCGATTTCGTCGTCCCACCTCCGCACAGTTGAGTAGGGCTGTAAAAGCTGATGAAATCAGCGTAGTAGAGCCCACTCAACCACTGCGTCTTGCTCGACAATCCAAAAATAATTGAGAGGCTAGGACTTTTGTCCCAGCCTCTTTCATTCTATTTAGATTATTTGTCTGTAAGAGCAGCCAATCCTGGAAGTTCTTTACCTTCAAGGAGTTCCATAGAAGCACCACCACCAGTAGAGATCCATGAGAATTTGTCTGCACGGCCAAGGTTGATCGCAGCAGCTGCTGAGTCACCACCACCGATGATTGATTTAACGCCTGGTTGTTTCACGATAGCGTCCATCACACCGATTGTACCAGCTTGGAAGTCAGGGTTTTCAAATACACCCATAGGTCCGTTCCATACAACTGTTTTCGCACCAGTCAATTCTTGGTCGAATTTAGCGATTGATTTAGGACCGATATCAAGACCAAGGAATCCTGGATCTACTGCTTCACCTTCAGTGTCTTTCACTTCAGTGTAGTCAGCAAATGCGTTCGCTTCTTTTGAGTCAACTGGCAAGATCAATTTGCCGTTTGATTTTTCAAGAAGAGCTTTCGCCACATCCAATTTGTCTTCTTCTACAAGTGAGTTACCGATTTCGATACCTTGTGCTTTGTAGAATGTGTAAGTCATCCCACCACCGATAAGAACTTTATCAGCTTTTTCAAGCAAGTTTTCGATAACACCGATCTTGTCAGATACTTTAGATCCACCAAGGATAGCTACGAATGGACGTTCTGGAGCTTCAACTGCTTCTTTGATGTAAGCAATTTCGTTTTCAAGAAGGAATCCAGCAACAGCTTTATCAACGTTTGCAGAGATACCAACGTTAGATGCGTGTGCACGGTGAGCAGTACCAAATGCATCGTTTACGAAGATACCATCTCCAAGTGATGCCCAGTATTTACCAAGTTCAGGATCGTTTTTAGATTCTTTCTTGCCATCAACATCTTCGAAACGAGTGTTTTCAACCAAGAGAACTTGTCCATCTTCAAGAGCGTTAACAGCAGCTTCCAATTCAGCACCACGTGTAACACCTGGGATAAATTTCACTTCTTGACCCAATTTAGCAGCCAAGTCAGCAGCTACAGGAGCAAGTGATTTACCTTCTTTATCTGCTTCTTCTTTTACACGTCCAAGGTGAGAGAAGAGGATTGCACGTCCACCTTGTTCAAGGATGTACTTGATAGTTGGAAGAGCTGCAGTGATACGGTTATCGTTAGTGATCACGCCATCTTTTTACAGGAACGTTGAAGTCAACACGAACGAGAACTTTTTTTCCCTTTCAAGTCAACGTCTTTAACAGTCAATTTTGCCATTAGATATGACTCCTTCTTTTTTTAATACATGATAATTATATCACAAAAAGCTGTAAAAGAGGTAGAAAAAAATCCAATGCTTTTTCCCCTCTAATTCACAGGATCCGAACGACACTTCTAGATACAAGATCAAACCTCTCTGGTTTTCACCAGAGAGGTTTTTTTGAGAGTGACTTTTTTAAAGTGAACGAAAAGAATCCTGTAAAAGACTTACTCTTCTTTCTTCTTACCAGCCAAGAGGAAGCCGCCCTAAGGCTGCTAGGAGAACAGCTTCAGCTGCAAAGGAAGCTTCTAGGCTTGCCGTATTTGGCAAGTGTTCCGATTGACTTTCTTTGCTGGCATCTTTTGTTTCTTGCTGAACTGTTGGCTGTGAGTTCGCTCCTTGGTGGGCACTTAACAACTGATGGATCTCTTGATCGACCATATCCTTGTGTTCTTCCTCCTGATGACCCGCTTGAGTAGAAGTCGTTGGGGCCAACTGATCCACTTGAGAAGACTCTGTAGGCTTCAATGGATTAGCTGGATCCGGAGTCACTGGGGCAGCTGGTTGGACTGGTTGATTTGGTTGAGCTGGTTGAACAGGCTGATCAGGTTTAGCCGGTTCCTCTGGTTGGATCGGTTGATCTGGTCCTTCCGTTTGTGCTGGCTTATAGACAATCGCATAGTGAGTAAAGTGAGGAGCTGTAAAGATGACTACATCTCCAACTCTCTCAAAGGCCAAGGATTGAGGAGCTTGACCTTCTGGGAAGAAGAGAACTTGCTCCACTTCTTTATCCTTATCCACAGGGATTTTCACAAGGGATGGATGGTGGGTATCAATATCTTGACCGCTGGCATCCACGCCTTCAATATCAAAGACGATTCCTTCTCGACCCTTCAGCTCTTCTTTTTCTGCCTGATTGGCTTCAACTTTTGCGACTTTCAGTCCTTTGACAACGGTTGGCTCTAAGTTGGAGAATTGAACTTCGACTCCAGTCGCAGGGTCTACAAAGACCGCTGGCTTATCTTCTTTCAGGAGCGCAATCAAGGTTTCTAGACCTGTTTTTGCGGTTGCGAGCGCTTCAGGAGTGAGCTCTGAAGAGTCTAGGAGTTCTTTATTTTTCTCAACCAGTGCCTGCAAAGCGTCACCAGAAGGGTGATTTGGCTTACTTGCTAATAGAGCGGTCGCTTCCTCTGTCAGAGTAGAAAGAGCTTCTCTCTCTTTGACTAGATTAGCTTGTCCATCCAAGGCTTTCAAGAGAGCGGTCAATTGGTTCAACTGCTCATTGACTTGATCTTGTGTGCTGGTATCATGTTCTTTCAAGACTTTTTCAGAAGCAGCCATTCCAGCCAACAAGGCTTCTTTGACTTCAGGACTGGCAAATGTAAAGTCTACTTTGGCTTTTGCAGCTTCAGCTTCAGCCAATTTTTGCTTGAGGTATTCATCGTTGAGAGCTGGTTTTGGATTGACGAGGACATCAAAGCTTGTGCTAGCTCCTTTGTAATGGATAGTGATGGTTTGACGGCCTTCCTTGGTCGCATCAAATCCAGTTACTTCAACCCCTTCATCGGTCAAGGCGTGCGTTTCGGTCGTTTCATCTTCAAAGACGACTGTAAAGCGTCCGCCTTCTTTCTCCAATGCTTCTCCGACAATATATTCCACTTTTGGTTTGTCGGTCAATTCTAGACCAGCAACCGCTTTTTCGCCTGCTTCCTCTGCACTGACCACAAAAACAGTGAGAGTCTTATCTAATTTCTGACCAAGGTAAGAGACTTCTAGGTGTTGTTCTCCCAGCTTGCTACTATCAAATCCATGAATCTCTACACCTGAGTTGGTGAGGTTGACCAGTTGATCTGCTTGGCCATCTTTATAATGAACGCGGAGAGTCGCCCCTTTCAAGGAAAGGGCATCGCCTTCCCGGTAGACCTTCTTAGTCAATCCATCTTCAAATTGAAGTCCCGCAATTTCTTTATCATTCTTTGGAACTTCGATCGCCAAAACATTACTGATATCTTTACCAGGTTCTTGCGCACGATAGTAGAGAAGAGATGGGGTTGATTCAAAAAGCCAGTGGTTTAAATATGAGATTTCCAGCTTGATCGGCTGTCATGGTCGCAATTGGACTAGTGGCTTCTTTATCGGCATAAAGAGTCAGAGTAGTATTGGCCGGAACATCTTTGAAACCGACTTGGACAAAATGATTACCTAAGTTTTGCGCTGCAGCATGTTTCATCGGGATGTTGACCGTCTCCGTATCCAGACTTTCATACATCTTCCAGTTGTAAATCCGGATGGCTTGCCATGGGGTGCCGTTATCTGCTGTAATGACATGGAGACGCCAGTCTTGAGCCTTGATCGGATGATCCAGTGTAATGTCAGATACATGGGCTTTATTGCCACGAACTTCCTTAGCGAGCTTCCATTCACCCGCTTCGTCCTTGTAGTAAAGGTCGAAGTCACGGGTATTCATTTTGCCATCATCGACAGATTCTCCACCAGCACCGGCATGGTCCATGACCCAACGAACAATGGTCCGTGGTTGTGTCAAGCGGATATCGACGGTTCCACTCAATTGAGCAGAAGACCATTTATCTGAAAGACTGGTAATGGTCCCATTTAACATGCCTTCAATGCCTTCACTACCATCCGCATCTGGGAAGCTCGAACCGATCACTTTGGCTCCGATGACTACGTTTGGCGCTAGGGCTTTTGGTAGACTGGTATCTGACACGGTCATGCCCCAATCAAAGGCCACGGTTCCCGCATCTGAACGTTGACCATTCTTTCCAACTGCCACAACCTTGAGTTCCTGCGTCTTTCCTTCAGCACTTGCTGAACGGCTAACTTTTGGTAGATAGACGGTTGTCGCAGAAGACCCTGTTAAGAGACGCCAGTTGTCACCATCTTTTTCATAGACTTCATAATAATCCGCATCTGCTACCCCTTTAAAATTAAGGACTGCTTCTGCTTCTTGCGCATTTTGTAGGCGTTTTGCTCGAACGGATACTTCTGCTGGAGTAGCTGGTTTCTCTTGGTTTGAAGTAATCGACAATTGGCCGAGATTAAATTTGTAGTCTTTAACATCCGTATCATGGTCAAAGAACATCTTCACAGCATAAATGGTCTTGCCAGCCAAACTTCCCAAATCAAAGGTTTGAGTAGACCAATCCGCACTCGGTGTCAATTCTTTCCATTCGTATTCAGAGTAGTCTTCTTTTGTGGCAACAGCTACCCAGGCAGCTGCTCCGACCCCACCTTTATGACTGACGCTTAATTTTGTCGTTTCTGTCACAGGAATCTTGGTCGAATAGAGCATGACATTTTGACTGCTATTGGCTTTTAAATCTCCTTCAAAGGCTAGAGAATTTCCTCCATTGTAGGCTTGATCAAAATCATAACGACCTTTCAATGGCGCACTATCTTCACTATGCTCTACCCACCAACGCCAGGTTGGAAGGTAGCCAGAAACAGAACGGTAGTTCCACTCCCCTTCTTTAGAAATCTTGCCATCCACAAACCAGTGTTTTCCGTGTCCAGTATTAAAGGAAGTATTGAAATCTTCACTTGTAATAGGAGTTTTGTCCACTACTAGATTGGACATACCGTACCAAGATTGGTCTGCTGGTTTTCCTTTAGTCGGATCTCCTTGGAAACCTGTCCAGAATAGATCTTCATGGGTATGGTAACCTTCTCCAGTCTTTCCTAGCCCTGTAATCGTATCTGGTGCATAAAGACCAAGGGATAGACGCAACTTGCCATGTTCATCTAAAATGGCATTCCAGTCTACATTAGTCTTATAAGAGCCTCCTTTTTGGAGTTCGAGTCCAGCTAGAACATCATAAGGATTCCGATGAATCCATTTAGCTGTACTGATGGAATAATCAACTTCTGATTTACCCCAGTTAAAGTTGGCAAAGAAGGTATCCACTGGATTTTCCCCATTTTCTGGCTGCATGAAATTGTAGTTGTATTCTCCCAGCGCATTCTCATGGTAACGGCCATATTCATAGGTCATAGCATCATACCAGGAATACTTAATCGGATAGTTCAGACTTTTCGCATATTCCTTGGTATAAAGAAGGAAATCTCTCAATTTTGGACCCAATGGTTCTACAAGATTTCCAGTCGTTTCTTGGTTGATAAAGTAACCATCAAAGCCATAGTACTTAGCAAGTTCGACTAATTTACGAGCGATCGGGAAAGTTTTAGAGCCTTCACTATCTTCTTTCAAGGTTTCTGCAAAATGTTCTTGATCCTTGATGCTGCTAGACCAGTTATAAAAGATTGTTCCATAAATAGGAACCCCATTTCGGTGGGCAGCATCGATCACATCTGCTGATGGAACCAGCCCTTCCCAAAAGACCATGGAGTCCAAATATTGCCAGTAATCAAAAGCATAGGCCTTTAAACTCTTCTCCGCCGACAGACGCATGATCCTTGGCTTTGGAGTTCATGTTTGACAGTGCTTGGATCTTCGCTTCAGGGTTGGCTTGTTCATTAATTTGTTTCCCTTGAAAACGACTCGCAAGTGGGACGCTTGCTCTGTTCATATCGTCATCCACTCGTTTTTCCTGGTTCCCACTTCAAGAGATCGTCCCAGGTATCGAACTTAACTTCTTTGGGTCTTAATTGTTTTTTTCTTCATTGGTTGGTAAATCAGCCACTTTTTTTCAGCAGTAGCTTTCGGTTTTTTTCAGTCTCTGAAACAGCTGGATGATCTGTAGTTGTCGAGCTAGCTTCTGTACTTGTCGGACTAGTCTCTGGAGCGACCGCTTCTGCTGTAGCCGGTTTTACAGGATCAGCCGTAGGAAGTGCCGCATCTGCAGTATAGACGCCAGCTTCTCTCACTAGATGATTAACCTCTTCAGTCGCTACTGAAGAGGTTTCCAAGGGTTGTTCACTAGTAGAAACCGTCTCATCTGCAGAGACAGCGCCTGTTCCTAAAAATGCTAACCCAATCAATGCGGAGCAAACTCCCCACACTGAATTTTCGTATACTAAATCGTTCTTTCTTTTCAAATAGATGACCTTTCATCTTGACCTCCTTGTATGGTTTTTTCTTTTTCTTGAGCGATTTCCATTGGCTCCTTTCTCCACGACCTGTAATCGCTTTCATTTTCTTGTATTAGAAATCTCCAATCAAGAATAGGATACCCTAATCTATTTAGCACTGTCAATCTATTTTGGCAATTCCTATAATATGATGAGAAAGCCCTAAAAAAAGTACAAAAAAAGAGGAGGTTTCCCTCCTCTCATCATACGCATGAATTATTTAGCAATTTTTGCGAAGTATTCAAGAGTACGAACAAGTTGTGCAGTGTAAGACATTTCGTTGTCATACCATGAAACAACTTTAACCAATTGTTTACCGTCAACGTCAATAACTTTAGTTTGAGTTGCGTCAAACAATGATCCGTAAGACATACCTACAACGTCTGAAGAAACGATTGGATCTTCAGTGTAACCGTATGATTCGTTTGAAGCTGCTTTCATAGCTGCGTTCACTTCATCAACAGTAACGTTCTTGTCAAGAACAACTACCAATTCAGTAACTGATCCAGTTGGAACAGGAACACGTTGTGCAGCTCCGTCCAATTTACCGTTCAATTCAGGGATAACCAAACCGATTGCTTTAGCAGCACCAGTTGAGTTAGGAACGATGTTAGCAGCACCAGCGCGTGCACGACGAAGGTCACCTTTACGGTGTGGACCGTCAAGGATCATTTGGTCACCAGTGTAAGCGTGGATAGTAGTCATCAATCCTTCAACAACACCGAAGTTATCTTGAAGAGCTTTAGCCATTGGAGCCAAGCAGTTTGTAGTACATGAAGCACCTGAGATAACTGTTTCAGTACCATCAAGAATATCGTGGTTAGTGTTAAATACGACTGTTTTAACATCTGATCCACCAGGAGCAGTGATAACAACTTTCTTAGCACCACCATTAGCGTGCAAGTGTTTTTCAGCAGCTGCTTTAGTAGCAAAGAAACCAGTTGCTTCAAGAACGATTTCTACACCGTCGTTAGCCCAGTCGATTTGTTCTGGATCGCGTTCAGCAGAAACTTTAACGAATTTACCGTTAACTTCGAATCCACCTTCTTTAACTTCCACAGTACCGTCGAAACGACCTTGAGTTGTATCGTATTTCAACAAGTGTGCAAGCATAACTGGATCTGTAAGGTCGTTGATGCGTGTAACTTCAACACCTTCTACGTTTTGGATACGACGGAAAGCAAGACGTCCGATACGACCGAAACCGTTAATACCAACTTTAACTACCATTCGTGATTTCCTCCTTATGAAAAATCAAAAAAATTTTTTTGTGAAAAAGAGTAACTTGACACAGCGCCAAACATCTTTTAACAGTCTCTATTATATACTTTATTGCATTAAAAAGCAACTATTTCCCCAACGAAAAGCAAGATTTATCATAGATCACTACCTCTTTTTATTAAAGTTTTTTTCACAAAGTCTTGATCGCTAGGAAAGACGCTCTTTTTTACTTGTACTCAACTTTTTAGAATCAAAGAAAAAAACTCTTCCCAAAGTGGGAAGAGTTTTTAGCATTGGTAAATTAAGCTTCACCTTTAGCTTTTTTTAATGATTTCTTCTTGTACTGATTTTTGGTACATCTTCGTAGTGGTCAAATACCATCATGAAGGTACCACGTCCTTGAGTTGCAGAACGAAGGACAGTAGCGTAACCGAAACATTTCAGCAAGTGGTACATAAGCACGAACGATTTGGCTTGCACCGTGTGCTTCCATACCATCTACACGTCCACGACGAGCAGTTACGTGACCCATAACATCCCCAAGGTTTTTCTTCAGGAACTGTGATGGTTACAAGCATCATTGGTTCAAGGATAGCTGGTTGTGCAGTCTTAGCAGCTTCTTTAAGTGCAAGAGATGCAGCGATCTTGAAGGCAGTTTCAGATGAGTCGACATCGTGGTATGAACCATCGTAAAGCTTTAGCTTTCACGTCAACCATTGGGTAACCAGCAAGAACACCGTTCGCCATAGATTCTTGAAGTCCTTTTTTTCTACTGCAGGGGATGAATTCACGTGGAACCACACCACCGACGATCGCATTTTTCGAACTCGAATCCTTTTACCTTCTTCGTTTGGAGTAAATTCGATCCAAACATCACCAAACTGACCTTTACCACCAGATTGACGTTTGAAGAATCCACGTGCTTGTGTAGAAGCGCGGAATGTTTCACGGTAAGATACTTGAGGAGCACCAACGTTAGCTTCAACCTTGAATTCACGTTTCATACGGTCAACAAGGACATCCAAGTGCAACTCACCCATACCAGAGATAACTGTTTCACCAGTTTCAGGGTTTGTTTCAACGCGGAATGTTGGATCTTCTTCAGCCAATTTTTGAAGGGCGATACCCATCTTGTCTTGGTCTGCTTTAGATTTAGGCTCAACCATCAATTGGATAACTGGTTCTGGAACTTCGATTGATTCAAGGATGATTTTTGCTTTTTCATCTGTCAATGAGTCACCAGTTGTAGTATCTTTCAAACCAACGGCAGCAGCGATATCTCCAGAGTAAACTGTTTCGATTTCTTTACGAGTGTTGGCGTGCATTTGAAGGATACGTCCGATACGTTCACGTTTACCTTTAGAAGTGTTCAATACGTATGAACCTGAGTTCAAGACACCTGAGTAAACACGGAAGAATGTCAAACGACCTACGAATGGGTCAGTCATGATCTTGAAGGCAAGAGCTGCAAATGGCTCTTCATCAGATGCTGGACGTTCTTCTTCTTCGTCTGTATCTGGGTTTACACCCTTGATTGCAGGGATATCAAGTGGGCTTGGAAGGTAGTCAAGGACTGCATCCAACATCAATTGAACCCCTTTGTTCTTGAAGGCAGAACCACAAAGTACTGGGTAGAATTCAACGTTGATTGTAGCTTTACGGATACCAGCTTTCAATTCTTCGTTAGTGATTTCTTCCCCTTCAAGGTATTTCATCATCAAGTCTTCATCAGTTTCAGCAACTGCTTCAACCAATTTTTCACGGTATTCTTGAGCTTGTTCAAGGTATTCAGCTGGAATATCTTCTTCAAGGATATCTGTACCAAGGTCGTTCGTATAGATTTCAGCTTTCATCTTGATCAAGTCAATGATTCCGCGGAAGTCATCTTCAGCACCGATTGGCAATTGAATTGGGTGAGCGTTTGCTTGAAGACGGTCATGAAGTGTGCTTACTGAGTAAAGGAAGTCAGCACCGATTTTATCCATCTTGTTAGCGAATACGATACGTGGAACTCCGTATTCAGTTGCTTGACGCCAAACTGTTTCAGTTTGAGGTTCTACACCTGATTGTGAGTCAAGAACGGTTACAGCACCGTCCAAAACGCGGAGTGAACGTTGAACTTCGATAGTGAAGTCCACGTGTCCTGGTGTGTCGATGATGTTTACACGAGTGTCTTTCCATTGAGCTGTTGTAGCGGCAGATGTGATAGTGATACCACGTTCTTGCTCTTGCTCCATCCAGTCCATTTGTGACGCACCTTCGTGAGTTTCACCGATTTTTGTGAATCTTACCAGTGTAGTAAAGGATACGCTCAGTTGTAGTTGTTTTTACCAGCATCGACGTGAGCCATGATACCGATATTACGAGTTTTTTTCAAGTGAAAATTCGCGTGCCATGAGGTTTGTTTCTCCTATATTTTTTTATTTCTATATTCTATTATAACATGATTTAATAAAAAAACGGATAGGCAGGGACCTACCCGTTCTCAGTGTTTTCATGCTAAGTTTTTGGTTCCAACTTGTAAGAAGAGTTGAATTGGGTTCAAGAGCTGACGAAGCGTAATTGAACCCAGGGCTAAAAGTTAGTTAGCCGATTTGAGCCGGAACGGGATGCTGTGTGAAAAGATAAACTTCCTTGTATTCATCGAATACTGCGTCAGTTTCCTATTTTCACTTTGCATCCTTAGCGTTCCTAGCATCATAATCTTACCAGCGGAAGTGTGCGAATGCACGGTTAGCTTCAGCCATACGGTGAGTATCTTCACGTTTCTTAACAGCTGCACCAGTGTTGTTCGCTGCATCCAAGATTTCTTTTGCAAGACGATCAACCATTGTGTGTTCACCACGTTGACGAGCGATTGTTACCAACCAACGAAGTCCAAGTGTTGTACGACGTTCTGGACGAACTTCAACTGGGACTTGGTAGTTAGAACCACCGACACGGCGAGCACGTACTTCAAGTACAGGCATGATGTTTTCCATAGCTGTTTCGAATACTTCAAGAGCATCGTTTCCAGTAGCTTCTTTAATTTGTTCGAAAGCTCCGTAAACGATTGAAGCAGCTGTACCACGTTTACCATCAAGCATAACGCGGTTGATAAGACGAGTAACTAATTGTGAATTGTAAAGCGGATCTGGCAATACATCGCGTTTAGGCGCACGGTTTTTACGACTCATTTTTTTCTTTATCCCCTTTCCTTATGCTTTTTGGTTTTTTTAGTACCGTATTTAGAACGGCCTTGTTTACGATCGTTTACACCTGCAGTATCAAGTGCTCCACGGACGATATGGTAACGTACCCCTGGAAGGTCTTTTACACGTCCACCACGAAGAAGAACCACGCTGTGTTCTTGCAAGTTGTGTCCGATACCTGGGATATAAGCAGTCACTTCGATCAAGTTGCTCAAACGTACACGGGCAAATTTACGAAGGGCAGAGTTAGGTTTTTTAGGTGTCATTGTTCCAACACGAGTTGCAACACCACGTTTTTGTGGTGAAGAAACGTTTGTTTGAACTTTTTTATGACTGTTGTAACCAACGTTCAAAGCTGGTGATTTAGATTTTTCTACTTTTGATTTACGCGGTTTGCGAACCAATTGGTTAATTGTAGGCATCTACATTCTCCTGTGAAATTTTTTATTTTTGGTGATGGTACACTTGGTGACAGCTACCATCTGTGTGTACTTTTGCAACATTTGTCAGCACGTCCCTGTACACTCTTGAGAGACCAAAAGTAAAAAGTACCGTCTATTATTATAACATGACGGCACTTTGATTGCAAGATGTTTTTTTATTTTTTAAAGAAGTTGAAAAAGTTCACTATTGACCAGCTTGAGCAGGTTCTTCTGCCCCTGTAGCTGCAGCTGGAGCATACTGTTGTTGCTGTTGTGGTTGGACTGTCGCATTGCCTCCAGCTACTCCAGCATTGGCATTAGCATTGGCATTGGCATTAGCATTCGCGTTTGCGTTCGTGTTGGCATTAGCGTCTGTTTGAGTCTGCTGCGTTGTCACAGTATCACTCTCATAGGTCAGTCCATAATAGTTAGCAATGTATTGGATACGGGCTTCAAGCGATTGCTTTTGAGTTGCATCTTTGACTTTCTTCACAGCAGCCTGGGCAGCGTTCACAGAATCTTGACTTGGAGTTGTTTCCATTTGAACGACTGCTTTTTCAGCAGCTTCTGTATTTTTCTTTTCTTCCTTCTTTTCTTTTTCTTCCTTTGTTTCCTTTTTCACTGGAAGGGAACCTGTTTTTTTAGCAGGTTGAATTTCTGTCGTTACCTGAGCAGCTGTATTCTTTTTAACAGTATACAAGCCAGCTACCAAAATAAAGGATAGAGGTACAGAACTGTCACCAAGCGAATCCACAAAGGACTATTATCAAATCGATCTAAAAATTCTTTTTCACTTTTTTTGATCCTCCTTTGTTGCTCTTAATCAAAGATATTCCCAACTTCGACACTCAATTTATTTTTCTTTTACATCGATGTTGGTCACGCGCAATAAGGATTTGTGTTCGAAAGAATTCCCGGTCGGTTGCAGCATTATCCGCAAAGACAGCTACCCCTGCTAATTCAGAATCGAATTCAGCCAAGAGACTGACCATTCCGTTAATCGTTCCGCCACCTTTAAGGAAGTCATCGACAATCAAGACCCGGCTTCCTGCTTTTAGGCTCCGTTTTGAAAGGAACATTTTCTCAATGCGATCCCCACTTGAGCCTGAAACATAGTTGACACTAACGGTTGACCCTTCGGTGATTTTCAAATCACGACGGACAATGACGAATGGAACATTCAAGACATTAGCTACTGCATTGGCTAAAGGAACTCCCTTGGTCGCTACGGTCATGACAGCATCAATCTTCTTATTCCGGAAGGCTTTGGCAATGATGCGTCCGATCCGATTCAAAATCTTTGGATTGCTCAAAAGATCAGACAAGTAAATGTAGCCACCAGGAAGGATACGATCACTTTCAGACAGTTGCTTGCAAAGATCCTCGACGATTTCTTTGGATTCTTGATCTGAGATAGACGGTGTAAAGATCACGCCTCCTCCAGCTCCTGTAATGGTCTCAATATTTCCGATTTCCATCTCTTCAAAAGCTCGCTTAATAATCACGATATCTTCTGAGATGGAAGACTTGGCAGACTCATAATTTTCCGCAAACGTATTGAGGCTAGTCAATTCATAGGGATGGTTGATCAAGTAATTAGAAATCACGACCATCCGTTCACTTCTTCTTAATTTCATTTTCTCACCATGTAGTTTTTTCTATCATTATACCATAAGAAGCGAAAAAAACGAACATTCTGATTTACAGAAGGCCGTTTTTTCCTAATTATTTCATTTTTAGCAGAATTATTCCCGTATTTCTCGCAGTTTTTATTCATCGAGATTCGGTTTATAGAAGGAACGATTTTCCATAGCAAAGATTTTATTGGTCATTTCGCCAGGCCCAATTAAGCCAAGTGCTGTTGTCATCATCATCATTTCTGCATCCAAATTATCGATCATATGAATAATCTCTGCTTCCATGATTTTTGGACGAACAGGACTACCGTATTCGAGCAAGCCATGGTGGCTCAAGATCACATGGCGAAGGACGATGACTTCTTCTTTTTGGTCATCAATCTTCAAGTCTTGCAAGACCTTGGTGATTTCTTCATCGATGAGTGCAATGTGGCCGATGAGGTTGCCCCGAACAGTGTATTCTGTGTTTTCAGGGCCTGTCAACTCGATCACTTTGGCCAAATCGTGTAACATAATCCCCGCAAAAAGCAAGCTCTTATTCAACTGAGGATAGATATCACCGATACTATCTGCCAAGCGGACCATGGTCGCCGTATGATAAGCGAGACCTGCTTCAAAGGCATGGTGGTTGGTCTTAGCAGCTGGATAACTATAAAACTCTTTCTCATATTTCCCATAGAGGGCCCGGACAATCCGTTGCCAGACTGGATTTCAATTTTGAAAATCATGTTTGACAGGTATTCATGCAATTCCTTAGGATCTACTGGTGGTTTTTCCTTGAAGTCCGCTGGATTGTTGGGCTCTCCTGCTTGTGGTAAACGCATGTTCAATTGATTGACTTGCGGGGTATTATTGTAAACTTCTCGACGTCCAGACATATGGACCACGCGCCCAGCCATAAAACTCTCTACATTGTGAGGTTGGGCATCCCATAGTTTACCTTCGATTGTACCGGTCTCATCCTGAAAGACAAAGGCGAGGTAGTTTTTCCCGGCCCGCGTTTGACGCACTTCTGCTGACTTGATCAAATAGAATCCTTCGAACAATTCATCTTTTTTCATTTGGCTAATTTTGACCATCATCTTCTCCATCTTCTATATATACATCTAGTCCCAGCAGGTCCTCATCGCTTTCGATTTGGCGGAGTGTCCGCTCGATGGCACTGGTCCGTCTGGTTAGCAAATCATCAATATTATTGGAAGCATTCTTTAAATGGCGCTGAGTCTTGGCCAGAATCCCTCCAAACTTATGGAATTCTGATTTGACCGATCCCAACACCTTGCTAATGTCATCTGCACTCTTTTGGATGTTGAGCGTTTTAAAACCAACAGACAAGGAGTTCAAGAGGGCTGATAAGGTACTTGGCCCAGCCACTAAAATTTGTTCGTCTCGACGCAAGCGATCGAAGAATTCTGGATTGCGAACCACTTCGGAATAGAGGCCTTCAGTTGGCAAAAAGAGAATTCCGAAATTAGTCGTCGCTGGCGGAAAGAGGTATTTTTGTTGGATATCCTTAGCAAAACGCTTGATACTAGCCAAAAGGGCCTTGCGGTAACGCTCGATCTCCTCTTTCTCTCCTGATTCATAAGCTTCTTCCAGACGATAGTAGTCTTCCAGTGGGAATTTAGAGTCAATCGGCAGATAGACTGGCTCCTCTCCTTGTCCTGGAAGCTTAATGGCATACTCCACGCGCTCACTAGATTGGGGAACGGTGACAAACTCCCGCTCATACTGGGCTGGGGTCAAGATATCTTCAATGATTTGGCCCAGTTGCAATTCGCCCATAATCCCACGCGTCTTAGTATTGGAGAGAACTTTATTAAGAGTTCCGACATCCCGCGCCACCGTCTGCATTTCGCCCAACCCTTTGTTGACCGACTCCAATTGTTTTGAAACCGTCTCAAAGGAGGTCTGCAAACGGTGTTGCAAGGTTTTCTCCAATTTTTCTTCTACCGTTTGGCGCATCTGTTCTAGCCGCACTTCATTGGACTCTTGGATCTGGCGCATGCGCTCATCTGTTTTGTCCCGATTTTTAGTAAAGTGCTCATTCATCTCAGCGCGCAGAGCCGTCGTCTGCTGGTGGATCTCCACTCGCATCTCGGTTAAGCGATCTGTCAGGGCGATCTCTAACTGCTGATTGGCAATCTGGCTTGCTTGTCTTTCTTTTTCAAAACGATAGTCCAACTGGTCTGTCAAATGATCCTCATGGTCTTCCAGCATCTCTCGTAAAGCCGGTCTTGTATCATCTGACCGTTGCAAGAAATAGATGAGGAGGCCCAGATTGAGCAGGCCAATCAGAAGCAGAATGATATTCATATTAACCTCTGTCTTTACTATAAACAATGACAAGATAGCCACGGTCAAGACTCACTTGAATCGGTTGATCCAAAAATTCATTGGAGCCATACATGGCCTTCAAAAAATAATTATCCTGATGGAGCGGATACTTGGCCCCTGTGATCTCTAAGTGGCCTTGTCCGACAGGCATAAAACCAACATAGGACATGGCTGGATCTGGCTGAATCTCATGGCAGCCAGCTGGTCTGTAGATTAAGCGGTTTTGACCATCGACTAATTGGATCTGATCCATGTAGGGAGCTAGGTCTGGATCGGTCGGTAAAAAGATATTAGACAAGAAGTGATCCAAGCGACCGCCAAAGGCACCATAAACGGTGATAATAGCCTCTGGATAGGCTTCAAAGACTGCTTTCAAGGCCAATTCCAAATCCGTATCGTTCTTTTCAGGGATGGATTGAATAACCTGCTTGGCTTGGATACGGATCTTATTCAAATCAGTCTCAGAGACGGAATCGAAATCCCCCACAGCTATATCTAATGGCAGGCCTTGTTCCAGTAACTTCAAACAGCCACCATCAACGCCTACATAAGCGTCATGATTTCTTGGCAAGAGCGTGCTGTCACCTCCTGCCAGTATTGCGATGTTACCCATTTACAGCATCTCGGAGCGTTTGAACACGCTCATTAACATCTCCATTAAAGACATAAGAGCCTGCTACAAAGACATTGGCCCCGGCTTCTTTTGCTTGGGAAATAGTTTGGCCATCAATTCCTCCATCGACTTCGATATCAAAGCCTAAGCCTTTTTCTTCACGAAGCGCGACTAATTCGCGCACCTTGTCCATGGTTTCAGGCAAGAAGGCCTGGCCACCAAATCCTGGATTAACGGTCATGACCAAGACTTGATCTACCAAGTTCAAGACATGTTTGATACTGTCTACAGGAGTTCCTGGATTGATCACGACACTAGCCTTCACACCTGCTTGACGAATTTTTTGAAGAGCTCCGTGGATATGGTGAGTTGCTTCTACGTGGATGCTGATGATATCCGCACCTGCACGGGCGAATTCTTCGATATGGTGTTCGGGATTGGTGACCATCAAGTGGCAATCAAAGACCAACTTGCTATGTGGACGCATGCTCTCTACGACACCAGCTCCAAAGCTGATATTGGGCACAAAATGGCCATCCATGACATCGATATGGGCATAGTCAGCTCCAGCTGCTTCTAAGCGTTTTAATTCACTTTCAAAATTGGCATAATCGGCACTCAAAATTGAGGGTGCAATTTTCATTGTTTTCATCGTTGTAGTGTCTCCTATTTTGGTATTTTTTTCGAAACTTTTTTATAGGTTTCGCGACGGTTTTCAATCTCACTTAGAAATTGCAAGTAATCCTCATAACGGAAAGGCGCAATTTCCTCTCTTTCAACGGCTGGTTTCACCGCACAAGCGGGCTCATGCGTGTGGGTACAGGTACGAAATTTACAAGAGTGGCTCACGTCGGCGATTTCTGGGAAGGCATGATTTAAGTCTTCACTGGTCGTCACTTCATAATCGAGGGAGGAGAAGCCAGGCGTATCTGCGATCTTTCCTCCATTTAAATGGTAAAAGCTGACAGCTCGGGTCGTGTGTCGACCGCGCCCCAGACTATCTGAAATCTCACCCGTTTCAAGCTCCAGATCCGGAGCGATTTTATTGAGCAAGGTCGATTTTCCTACACCGGTCTGTCCCATAAAGACCGTAGTTTGATTGGTCAAAAGGGGCAATAGTTCCTCAATTGACAAGACAAAATCATAGCCAATAGCCTGATAGATTCCTTGGTAGTAGTGGATATCTTCCATATCTTCTAACAAGTCCAGTTTTGAAATATAGACAATGGGATGAATCCCCTTATGCTCCAAAAGAACCAGAAAACGATCTAAAAGATTGGCATTGAAATCCGGCTCCTTAGCTGACATGATCACTACTGCCTGATCAATATTGACAATAGGAGGGCGTACGAGGCTATTTTTACGAGGCGCAATGCTCAAAATGTAGCCTTCTGAATTCTCTTCAGCAGAGAACTCCACCTGATCCCCCACATAAGGAGTCTGTCCTTTTTTTCTAAAATTTCCACGAGCCCGTGTCTGGTAAATGTGACCATCTGACTCCACGTAGTAGAAGCCAGCCAAGGCCTTGACGATTGTTCCTTGCAAATCGCACTCCTTTGAGATTAATACTCCTATTATACCAAAAAATGAGAAATAAGGCTGGATTGCTTGATAAGAAAAAACGAAAAGTGAACCTCTCCGGACGCTTTTAGAAACGAATAGGTTCGTTGTTTAAACGGATAGAAACAGAAGACGGAGTATCCGTTATGACTTGTCTTTTAGCAGAATTCGGGAAAGGGCACCTTCCTTTTTTTCCTTGGCATTTTTCCTAAAAAGTGTATAATAGAACTATGCGGAGGTGGTGGAACGGCAGACACGCATGCTTCAGGCGCATGTGCCCCTTCGGGCGTGAGGGTTCAAATCCCTTTCTCCGCATCTTGGAAAGGTGGCCCAGCTCGGTACGGCACCGGACTCGAAATCCGGCAAGTGGATTTTTATTCACGCGCGGGTTCAAATCCCGTCCTTTCCTTCTACAACAAACAAGACATGAGCTACGAAGCTCATGTCTTTCTGTTATTTTATTCCTGCTTCTAGAAGGCCATCTGCTAGGCGAGCGAAGTCTTCTAGGCTAAGAGCTTCTCCTCGTACAGAAGGTTGCTGGCCTGCAGCTTGGATTCCTGCTTCCAGTTTTGCTTTGATTTCTTCGGTCTTGCCAAAGCGACTGGTCAAGTTGTTCCAAAGTGTCTTCCGGCGGTGGACAAAGCTAGCCTTGCTGACAGAGAAGAAGAAATCTTCGTCCTTGACGGCTACTGCTGGTTCTTCGCGACGGACCATCTTGAGGATGGCAGAGTCGACGTTTGGTGCTGGCACAAAGACGGTGCGGGGCACGATAAAGGCTACCTTAGCAGTCATATAGTATTGGACTGCAATGGATAAAGAACCATAAGCCTTGGTGTTGGGCTCAGCCGAGATGCGGTCTGCCACCTCTTTTTGCATCATGACCACAAATTCTTGGAAAGGAATCTTGGATTCGATCAAGTGCATGAGGATGGGAGTTGTGATGTAATACGGAAGGTTAGCCACCACCTTGATCGGAAGGTCTGGATTTTTAAACTCTGCGATGTACTGGTTGAGGTCTACCTTGAGGATGTCTTGGTTGACAACCGTGACATTGTCAAAATCACGCAAGGTATCCGCCAAAATGGGAACCAAGCGGTCATCGATCTCAAAAGCCATGACTTCTGCCGCATTTTCCGCCAAGAACTCAGTGAGGGCTCCAATTCCAGGACCGATTTCGATGACATTGACCTGTTTATCAATCTCAGCCGTATCCACAATTTTTTGAAGGATGTTGGTATCGGTCAAGAAGTTCTGGCCGAAGGATTTTTTAAAGGTAAAACCGTGACGCTCCAGCACTGCCTTGGTCACGCTATAATCTGCAATTCTCATTTTTTCTCTTTTCTAATCAGTTTAGGGGTAAAGGATCCCCCTCTACTTCCGTCTTAATAACTGGCCATCGCCTCTTCGACTTGTGCTAAACAAATTCCAAACAATTCCAAGCGTTTGATCAATTGCTTGCCATTGCAGTAGCCGATGCGCAAGGCTTCTCCTAGATATTCCCGTCGTTTGCGACTATCGTTGCCCATCAACAGGCCAAGCCGCATCAAGTCGGTCTTTGTGATATCAAAGAAATTTTCATCTTCGTAGGAGCCCACGAGTCCAGCTAGGGCTTTTTCTAAATCTTCAAAACTGGCATGCTCCACTCCCAAGGAACGCCCCTTGGTCTTGGATTTGGGGACTGCTTCACCACGATTTAAAAAGGCATGTTTAGCTTGGGGTACCTCTTGCATAATGATCTTGCGAATTCGCTCGCCATTATAGTCTGGATCGGTAAAGACAATGACCCCACGCAACTCTTGCAAGGTAGCAATTCGTTCCAGGTCATCTTGATCAATCGCAGAACCTCGGGTTTCATAGGTATCCACCTCATAAAAACGACGGAGATTGGCTGTGTCGTCCTTGCCCTCCACGACAATCACTTCTGGTATTTTTCTTTTCTCAGTCAAGGCCAAATACCTTTCTTGCATTGTCATAGGTTGCCTGAGCCACTTCTTCTGTTGTTAAGCCACGTAGTCCTGCAATAAAATCTACCACATAACGAGTGTAGGCTGTTTTATTTTCCCGACCTCGTTTGGGAACTGGTGCCAGGTAAGGGGCATCTGTTTCAACCAAGATCTTGTCTAACGGAAGGCCAGCTGCCGCTTCTTGGACATCTGTGGCTTTCTTAAAGGTCACCACTCCAGAAAAGGAGATCATCATTCCCAGATCCATGAAGCGTTTGGCTTCTTCTAAACTTCCTGAGAAAGAATGCATGATCCCACCGCGAGGACCGACTCCTACACTCTTGATGATGGCATAAGTATCTTCTAAAAGCATCACGTGTATGCACCACAAAAGGCAAGTCCAAGTCTTTAGACAATTGAATCTGACGACGAAAAAAACCTTTTTCTTGGACATCTTTTCGGCGCTGTCATCCAGTGGTAATCCAGACCGATTTCTCCGAGTGCGACAACTTTAGGGATGTTTTAGCTGTTCAAGTAAATAGGCCTCCACTTCAGGACTATAATCGCCTGCCCTCAGTGGGGTGCCAACCAAGCGTGAGATAGAGTTCTGGATATTGATCTGCCAACTCCATGGCACGCTCAATCGTCGGTTTGTCAAAACCAACGATATTGTGGGCTACAACACCCATTTCCTTGGCCAAGTCGAGCTCTTCTTGTTCTTTTTCCTGCGAATTCTTCCACATTGAGATGGGTGTGGGTATCAAAAAAATCTGCATGATCTTCCTTTTTCTTCCGAGTTTTTTTCTTGTTTCTATTATAGCAGAAAGCGCCTCTAAATTCACTTTCGGACTAAAAACAAAAAAACCAGTAGTCTCGAGTTTCTACTGGTTTTTAGGTTTTTTATCTGAATTAGGCGACCAAAACTTTGCGTCCTTTACGACGACGAGTCGCCAATACGCGACGACCATTTTTTTAGTTGCCATACGGTGACGGAAACCATGTTTGCGCGCACGACGAAGTTTACTTGGTTGATAAGTACGTTTCACGATGAATACCTCCTCATAGATTTTGTATTCGTTTAGCCGGCTAGTTGTGATCAGTTACTAAACATACTTTACTATTCTATCGGATTCGACTCTATTTGTCAATAGCTATGGCAAAATTGTTGCAAATACAGGTTGGAGAACACCTTTCTACACCTGACGGGTTGCCAAGTAATAGGGTTCCAGAGCCACCAGCGCCTCTTGCAACTGATCCAGGATATCCTCAAGAGAATCATCCTCGACTAGAGAAACATCGTATTTGACGAGGACCTTACGAACCGCCCCTTCTGCTACTGCTTGCAACAGATCATGGCGATTCTTTTCTGTTCCTTCTACCCTTTGACTCTCTCCATTTTTCTGGACGAAATAATAAACTGGCTGAGAAATGGGAAGGGTGAGAACTTTGTGTTGTTTTTGAAGACTCTCCTCATCTTTTTTTCGCTCGATAAAGCTCACCTCTAAGGACACACCAAAATCAGCTGCATCCCCATAAAGTCTCAGTGCAAACATGGGCTCTGCCATCGTCCCTTCTCCTCTTAGATAGGCCCAAAAATGAGGCCGCAAGACCTGGGCCTGGTTCATCCATTGACTGGTCCGATCTTGCTCCAAGTAAGGGTGACGCTGCTGAAAGGCTGAGACTAAATCGGTGAATTCCTTACGAGCTGCTTGAGCTAGGGCACGATATTGCTCCATCTCCGAGGCTAGCACCCCAGCCTTTGCTGGGGCCTGGTAGTGGATACCTTGAAGCTTTAAAAACTCTCGAATCGCTGCAAATGCCATTTGCTTCCTTTCTAAACCTAAAAAAGGAGAGATCGGCTAAATCCCGTCTCTCCCTTATGGGAAATAATAGCTAGATTATCCTTCGATGTCTACCACCACGTAACGGTTTGGTTCTTCCCCTTCAGAGTAGCTAGTGACTCCTTCCATCTTAGAGACGATCCGGTGAATGATTTTCCGTTCACTGTTTGACATCGGATCTGTCTGTTGGGCTTGCCCATCTTCGAGGGCACGTGTTGCCAACTTCTGAGCATAGCTTTGAAGAACTTCCGCCCGGTGTTCTACATAGTCATTAACATTAATAGTAATGTAAAAATTCTTTGAGTAGCGGTTATAGAGGTAATTTTGTGCCAAAAGTTGAAGAGCCTTCAAGACTTTTCCGTGGTAACCAATGACACGTCCCGGTTCATTGGTATCAATTTGCATATTGACCGTACGGCGGTTGTGACTGCTTGAGATGGTTGCATCCACATCCATTTCATCGACCACTGTTTGAACATAGGCTGTCACATCATCTACGACTTCTTCGATGTTGTAGTTTTCCTCTACCTCGATACCAAGGTTTGAGAAATCAGATTCGCTTGATTCTTTTGTCGCTGGTTCTTTAACTTTTTCAAGGATATGTTCATGTCCTTTTTCTTCAAGAACGGTATCTGCTTCTTTGTCATGTTTCAGGATTTCGGTCTTGATTTCTTCAGAGACAACTTCTCCTTCTTCTTCGACCTTTTTGATCGCTGCAACGACGCGTCCGAGATCGACCGTAGCTTCGCTCACAGTTTTAACCGGTTCGTTTTGTGCATTGATCTCATCTGGGACACCTTTGACAGCTTTTTGATTGGCTTTCACAACAGTTGTTTCTGCAATGGGTTCAATCTCAACTTGGGCTGGTTTTTTCCCAAACAAGCCAAGAAAACCTTTCTTTTCACGCGCTACAACCGTAATATGTGCCTTCATACGAGGAATATCTAAATCGTTCAGACCTTTTTGAATCGCTTCTTCAACAGTTGCTCCAGTATATAGGACCATATGTCCACCTCTTTCTTATTTTTTCTTTTTCTGTGCCTTTGTTTAGGGCACGACGTTTTTGTTTTTCCATGTCGCGCGAAGCTTGCTCTTTTGCTTCACGCTCTGCGATAATCTTGAAGGGGTTGTTCAAGAGATAGGTTTGCCCAACTTGGTAAGCATTGGAAGTCACCCAGTATAGTGCGACCCCGCTGGCTGAGAACAAGGCAAAGAAGAAGATCATCACAGGCATCACATACATCATGGTTGTCGCACTACCATTGCGCTCTGGCATGGCTTTATTGGTCAACCAACTGCTGAAAAATGTGAAGAGTGCTGCAAGAACCGGCAAGATATAAGTCGGGTCGATCGCGCCAAGGTCCAACCAGAGGAAGTGACCGACTTTAAGGAATTCGACACGGCTCAGCGCTTGGAACAAGGCCATCAAGACCGGCATCTGGATCAAGAGAGGAAGGAAGGCTGAAGATGTTTTGACACCTTTTTCCTTGTAAAGGGCCCGCATCTCTTCGGAAAGCTTGGTCCGGCTATCAAGATCCTTCCCAGGATACTTAGCTTGCAATTCCTTGAGGAGGGGTTGAATTTCCTGCATTTTGCGGGTTGAATTCATTTGATATTGGAAGAGAGGCAAGAGGACCGTCCGGATGACAATGGTAAAGACGATAATCCCTACACCGATACTTCCGCCAAAGGACAAGAAGCGGATAGCTTCTGCAAAGAAGTAGACGAAGCGTTCCCAACCACCTGTCGACTGAGCTGTCACTTGAGAGGTTCCACAAGCTGTCAAGACCAATAAAGGTCGCTCCTAATAATCCAGTTAACTTCAGTTTCTTTTTTTCACATTATTCCCTTTCTTGGTAGACATGCGCTAATTTTAAGACATGTACAAGATTTTTCTCTACTTGATGAAAGTCGAGCTCCTCCACTCCTTTACGAGCAATGACAACAAAATCATCGGTCGTAAGGAAGGCTTGGTGTTTGATCAAAACATGGCGAATCAAACGTTTGATGCGATTTCTGGTCACAGCATTTCCCAGTTTCTTACTAACAGACAGGCCGACTCGAAAATGCGGTTGGTCTTTGCGCAAGCGGTAAACAACGAATTTCCGATTGGCAACATTTTGACCACTTTTTAAAAAAATAGCATTAAAAATCTTTGTCACGTTTGACGCGGTAGCTTTTTTTCAAACCTCAACTCCCTCTATTAAATTTATTCTATTATACCATATTTTTCAAAAAAACCAATCTCACTCAGGAAATCGGTTGCTACTTAAATACAGATAAAAGTAAAGGCAAGGTGTAGTAGAGATTGAGCAAGATATGAGCCAAAATAGGTGAAAGGAGCGTCTTGCTCCGATAATACAGGATCCCAAAAATCACACTCGGCAGGAGATAGATGATAGAAGCTCCCAGCGAAAAGGGAGTGTGGAGAAAATGCAGGCCACTGTAGATGAGGGCTGGAAGCCAAATCTCTGCATAGAGTTTCCAGCCTTTGAAGTAGGCATTCACCAAGGCTCCACGAAAGATCAGTTCTTCTGTCACTGGCCGGATGACGACCATTGCGATCACCAGGATAAGCATCCCTGTGGGGCTAATTTCCCGTGGAAACAAACTCAAAACGGCTGCCCGTCCTTGAACAAAACCACTGATGAAGTAGTCCAGCCAGTAGACCAAACAGGCCGCAAAAACAGCTTCTATCAGAGCTTGAAGGGGGTTCTTCCCCAGTTTAAACTGCGCTTTTTTAGAAAAACGGTAGACCAAAAATCCTGTAAAGACTGCATAGAGGCCTTCTAGGCCAAATAAGGTCCAATAATAGCTATTGGCGCTTGCTACGCTATTGGAGACATACTGGGCCAAGGGGCGAAATTGAGGCCGAACATAAAAATAAAACAAGAGCAGAAAAAGGGGATAAAGTAGTGAGAGCTTTCCTTTGATGAATTTCATAGATACCTTTCCTATAGAGTATGACAAATCGTATAGTGCATCTTACCATAATCGTGACAAGGTTTCAATGAAAAAGGATGACTTCCTACTCCCTGAGATAGGCCACATAACCTCCTAAAACAGCGACTAAAATCAAGAGACAAAGAAGAGTTTCCATCCATACGAGAGCTGTCAAGAAAGGCCACTGCAACAAGCCTTGGGCCATTTTCAAAGAGGTCGCTGTGATGACTGTTGGAAAGGTCAGGGCTGAAAAAGCAGGTTGAAAACCTTCTTTGATCATTCTCGGTAGACGCGTCAAAACAAAGAAATAAAAACCTTGTGAGGCAACTACCATGATCAGTAAGAACCAGACAGGAAGGCTTGCTCCACCCACACGAACCAGAGCTGCTAAAAGAAGGGAAAATGGAGCGCAATAGATGCCTTCTTGGCCCAACAGATGACTGGGCAAGGGGGACTGCTTCAAATCATGATAGATAAGGGGATAAAGAAGAAAGGTCAAACCAAAACCAATCACTAAAGCGAGATAAGCAATCTCTCTTATTCCTACAACTGGATAAGTCAAGGCTGCTACTGCAATGCCCACATAGAGAACGGTCCAACTTGGAGTGGCATTGGCTCTTGGTCGCGCTAGGACATGGGTCTTGGTAAAATAGAGAATTAAGCTCAGATCCAAGAGAAAGGCAGACCACCAGACCAACTGTGATAGACCTCCAAAGGCGGGAAAGAGGCGCAAAAGATAGGTGGATAGAATCATCCCTGCCATGGGAAAAGTCGCCATCCCAGATAAAAGGGCTGGTTGTTGGAGTTCTATCTTGGTTTCTTGCCAGCGAATTGCATGATAAACTACAAAGAAAAACCAGAAGAACAAACCTGTCAGACTAAAGGCGTGAGCAAGGAAGGGTAGCGAGTCTGCAAGAAGGTTTCCAGCACCAACCAGTCCTAACAGACAGCCTGAAAATACTAAGGGGATCTTTTTCATCGGGAGCTCCAATCATGTTGTCGCTTTCAGTATACCATAAAAACAGAGGGAACAGCATCAAAAAAGAAGTCATACAAATATGTTCTTCCCCAAAAAAGAGGCTGGGACAAAAGTCCTAGCCTCTCAATTATTTTTGGATTGTCGAGCAAGACGCAGTGGTTGAGTGGGCTCTACTACGCTGATTTCATCAGCTTTTACAGCCCTACTCAACTGTGCGGAGGTGGGACGACGAAATCGAATTCTAACGAATTACCGATTTCTGTCCCACTCTCTTTTTGGAGGGCCATACAATATCCGACTTCTTTTTTAGTATCCATGATTTTTCTACATCATTGATTACATTCGATGCTAATGGAATGAGGAATCAGCCCGTAGAAACAGCATAAATTCCTCCTTCCTTTTAATCACTCAGCTTGCATGCCTATTTCTTCTTGCAAACGAGCTCGGAAAACAGCTGGTTCAATGCTACTTGATTGGGTAATTTGCTGAACCACAGCTTCTTTGTATGTCTCTACAGATTGGTAGATTTCCCGGATACGCGCTACAAAGTCAGCTTCCTTTCCTTGTTCAAAGATATTTTCTTGCGCAATATAACGTCGATCATGTAAAGTGTGTGAAAAGCCTAGAATAATTTGCTGGTGTTCAAATGCTTTACGAACAATACCTTGTACCTCGCCATAGTGGTTGATATCCAAATAAATACTTGACTGAACCAATAATTCTTTGATTCGATCTTGACTAATATTTTGGTATAAGACAACGTTAGGATAGCGGACCATTGAAGAAAGTACTGGAGACATTTCCGTTAACGCTGCAATTCTAAAAGTAACATCCGGCAACTTCTCTACTAGCTCCGTTAGAGCCTCAATTTGATCAGAATTAGTCAAGACAAAGGTATCCTTACGAATATCTTCTTTAACCTGAAAATCATAAATGTAGCCCAATGGCTTAAAGAATCTGTGTTGTTCTGCTGATGTTAATTCTAAAGCACGTTGGTAGGTGCTATTCTGAGGAATCACAATTTTATTGGTACGCAAATTTGGAGTAGATAAAATAAACTGCATATTTCCAGGCAATTCATCATAAAGAGGTTCCTGCCAAATTAAGAGATCATGCCCCTCAACACCTTTATTTCCCAAGTGTAGACTGACATTGAAGGAGAGGGCCAGTGTATTATAGATCACTTTATCTAGATTAAAACCTCTATATTCTAGATAGAACATGAAATAATCTAAGCGACTCTTGAAAATTTGCATAGGGGAATTAGGTAAGGTTAAGATCAAATCACCTGTTTGATGATTTTCTGTCAGGCGCTCAATCGTTCCCTCCAAATAAGTGGTCACTAAGGGTTGTCCTTGACCATCACAAGTCGTAACAGCAATCTTGCGACCGTATTGATCATAGCGCTCGATCATCACAACTTGACTTTTATCATCCAACCACTCTACACGTTCAACAATACGTTTATAAGAAGCTATATGATAATAAATACGAGCCTTTTCCTGACCATAATAAGTCACTTTCCCCATATTGTTATCACCAGAAATTTCCCAAAAATCTGGGACTAGGACTTCATTAAAATAACGTCCTCGTTTTTCACCTCCTGGCTGTCCTAAGAAATAAAGGAAAGGAGACTCTACACCGTCTGGCAAGAAACCATCTGGCTCTAGAACGACTGTCGGATGATGAAAACCAGACTCCTGCATAGAATGAAGCAAATCTTGGCTCTCACGAGAATAACTATCAAATACATTCAGCATGTGTCACCTCTTCTATCAATTGAGACCAAGCTTCTTCTACTCGGCTGGTCAAAAAGTCTTCCGCACGCGTATAAGATGCTTGGCGCATATTCGCTAGCTCTTTATTTTGGTAGAGCAAAACAATCTTTTCAGCATAGGAAGAAGCAATATGATCCACCACTTGATCAGAAGAAGATGGAATCAGATAGCCGTTTTTACCTTCTGTGACAAAGGTTTGGTTGCCATAAGGAACATCAAAACCGATAATCGGAAGACCAGAACCGATAGCCTCCATCAAAGTCAAACCAAAGCCTTCGCTAGTTGATGCAGATAGGTAAACTTCATAGTTCTTATAAATCTCTTCAAGATTGGCATGTCCTTTGAGATGGATATAATCTGTCGCCCCCAATTCATCGATAAGAGAGCGCAACTTCCCCTCTTCTCCACCATTGCCATAGATATCAAAGGATAGCTCCGGTAACTCTTTTTGGCACAGACCACTGCTCGGATCAACCAATCAATATGTTTCTCAGTAGCTAAGCGAGAGGCTGTAATCATAGAGAATGGCTTGCGATTTTCATTTTGAGGCAGGCTTGCAAGGCTACCAACTGGAATGGTATAGATGGCTGGCCGATGGTTGGTGTATTTGGCAAACTGCTCTGCCAAGATTTCTTTTTGGCGGTCAGTAGCGACAATAAAGAAGTCCACCTTGTCTGCATTGGTAAATTGGTAGTCGTAATAGTTATTCCACAGGATGTACTGATCATCAACATTATTGGCACTAAAATGCTCTGCATGAACAACCACACCTAGGCGAGCTTTTTGGGCTTCTTCAAAGATAGGCTGTCCGATATTAGTTTCCCGATCTAAAATAACCAGATCTTGTTTGGTCAATTGAAGGGTCTGCATAAAGTAACGGATCAATTCTTGCCGACCAACTAGGAAACGATCTGGAAAACGGTAGACTTCACGACCATCCGCCATTTGCATGCTGTAAGCAACACTTCCATCTTCATTATAAAAACGACGCTCAATCAAAGTAGCTTGATTATTCTTAGGAATAAAGTACTCGGTACAGTAACGAGTGTAGGAGAAATAATCCTTTCTCACCAAGATCCCTCTGGATACATACTCGCAGCGTTCTACATAGGGACTGTTTTCTTCTCGCAGGTAGCAGGTCAAAAAGTTGTCTTGGTCCTCATAAAAGAAACGCTTGATCTTACCGTCAACTTCTTCACGAGTGGGTTTTTCAGCAAATCCTGCTAAGACCTGATCAATCGTATAGGTCGTAGGTGCTATCTTTATATCCGTGAAATAGCTGTAGAGCCAGATGATTTCATCATTTTTAAAACCGATATTTTCTGTTAGATGCTGGATATTATCGGCTAGGATCATATCCATAAACACAAATTTGGCTGGTTCATGGATATTGCGTAACAACTGGGCACGATAGGCCTGGGCATACTCGACACCACTGCTGGCCCAACCGATTCCCAGGTTGATATTATATACTGTCATAATGTCCTCTTTTGTGGAAAATGCAAGGCGCTTTTCCTTTTTTAATTTCTACATTACAGAATGAGGAGGGAGATACATACCCCAACCACATTTTAACCGATTAGAAAAAACTAATCTTTTCCAATTAGTACGACTAACATTATAACACACAATTTACTATTAAACACTGGATGAATACTTCAAAAAACAACATCCTACTACCTCGAAATACTTGTTCTTCAATTATTATTTTAAAAGTTTCTTTTTATCATATCCATTAAATATAAAAAGGGAGTGAGACTGAACAAATTTAAACTAAATTCGTTCGTAGTCCCACCCCTTTAAAGGTTATATAGCATAAGATTATAGCTAAAAGAAACTTTCTTTATAAGTTCTCACCACTACCTCAAAGCAGTGTTTCAAGCACTTATAACTATTAGTCATCGAAGGTTGGGCACTTTGTTTCCAACCTCTCTCGTACTGAAGAATAAAGGTGAACAAATTTCACTACTGTCCAGTTACTCCATCTTCATCCTCATCTTTTCTTCTTTTAGCAACAACTCCTAGACCAAGTAAGCCTGTCAGTATACCAAGTCCCAAGGTAGCTGTATTAGCTGACTGATCACCTGTTTGTGGCAATTTCGCATGTGTTTCTGACCTCTGTACTGAGGCTGAAGCTGAAATACTTGTACTTAGAGAAGCGCTGGTACTTGCAGACTCGCTCGCGCTTGTTGACGCGCTTTGTGAAGCTGAGGTACTTGCTGACTCTGAGGCGCTCGTTGATGCACTCATTGAGGCTGAGGTGCTTGCGGATGCTGAGGCACTCGTTGAGACACTTTGCGATGCAGAGATGCTCTCAGATACAGACACACTAATAGAATCCGAGATAATAACACTATTAATATCAATGCTATCAAGAGAGTGGATCGCCGGATCTCCCTTACTTGTAATGACAGAGTTTGATGCGCTGGTTGAGGCACTCATTGATGCTGAAGTACTTGCTGACTCTGATGCACTTGTGCTTGCGGATTCGCTGGCGCTGGTTGATGCACTCATTGAGGCAGACGTGCTTGCTGACTCACTTGCACTTGTCGAAGCACTTTGGGAAGCAGATGTACTTGCTGATTCTGACGCGCTGGTTGAGGCACTCATTGATGCACTTGTGCTTGCTGACTCACTTGCACTTGTTGAAGCACTTTGTGATGCACTTGTGCTTGCCGACTCTGATGCACTGGTTGAAGCGCTTTGCGATGCAGACGTACTTGCGGATTCACTTGCACTGGTTGAAGCGCTTTGCGATGCGGACGTACTTGCGGATTCGCTCGCACTTGTTGAAGCACTTTGTGAAGCTGATGTACTTGCTGACTCACTTGCGCTCGTTGAGGCACTTTGCGATGCAGACGTACTTGCTGACTCACTTGCGCTTGTCGAAGCACTCATTGAGGCAGACGTGCTTGCTGACTCACTTGCGCTTGTCGAAGCACTTTGTGAAGCAGATGTACTTGCTGACTCACTTGCACTTGTTGAAGCACTCATTGAGGCAGACGTGCTTGCTGACTCACTTGCGCTTGTCGAAGTACTTTGTGAAGCTGATGTACTTGCTGACTCTGACGCACTTGTTGATGCGCTTTGTGAAGCAGATGTACTTGCTGACTCTGACGCACTTGTTGATGCACTTTGGGATGCGCTAGTACTTGCTGACTCACTTGCACTTGTTGAAGCACTCATTGAGGCAGACGTGCTTGCTGACTCTGACGCACTTGTTGATGCGCTTTGCGATGCGCTAGTACTTGCGGATTCGCTGGCGCTGGTTGATGCACTTTGCGATGCTGATGTGCTTGCGGATTCACTTGCGCTTGTCGAAGCACTTTGGGATGCGCTAGTACTTGCGGACTCTGATGCGCTGGTTGAAGCACTTTGTGAGGCAGACGTACTTGCCGATTCGCTCGCACTGGTTGACGCACTTTGGGATGCGCTAGTACTTGCTGACTCACTTGCACTTGTTGAAGCACTCATTGAGGCAGACGTGCTTGCGGATTCGCTGGCACTTGTTGAAGCGCTCATTGATGCAGACGTACTTGCGGACTCTGATGCACTCGTTGATGCACTTTGTGAAGCTGAAGTACTTGCTGACTCACTTGCACTTGTTGAAGCACTCATTGAGGCAGACGTGCTTGCTGACTCTGACGCACTTGTTGAAGCACTTTGTGAGGCAGACGTACTTGCGGATTCGCTTGCACTTGTTGAAGCACTTTGCGACGCTGAAGTACTTGCGGATTCGCTCGCACTCGTTGAGGCACTTTGCGATGCGCTAGTACTTGCTGATTCGCTGGCACTTGTCGATGCACTTTGTGACGCAGACGTGCTTGCTGACTCTGACGCGCTGGTTGATGCGCTTTGCGATGCAGATGTACTTGCTGATTCGCTGGCACTTGTTGAAGCGCTTTGCGATGCAGACGTACTTGCCGACTCTGATGCACTGGTTGATGCACTTTGCGATGCAGATGTACTTGCTGACTCTGACGCGCTTGTTGAAGCGCTTTGTGAGGCACTTGTGCTTGCCGACTCACTTGCGCTAGTTGAAGCACTTTGTGATGCAGAAGTGCTTGCGGACTCTGACGCGCTTGTTGAAGCGCTTTGTGAGGCACTTGTGCTTGCCGACTCACTTGCGCTAGTTGAAGCACTTTGCGATGCACTTGTACTTGCTGACTCTGATGCACTGGTTGAGGCACTTTGTGAAGCTGAGGTACTTGCCGACTCTGATGCACTGGTTGAGGCACTTTGCGATGCTGAAGTGCTTGCGGATTCGCTTGCACTTGTTGAAGCACTCATTGACGCTGAAGTACTTGCTGATTCTGATGCACTCGTTGAGGCACTTTGTGAGGCACTTGTGCTTGCTGATTCTGATGCACTTGTTGATGCACTTTGTGAAGCGGATGTACTTGCTGACTCACTTGCACTCGTTGAGGCACTTTGTGAGGCACTTGTGCTTGCTGATTCTGATGCACTTGTTGATGCACTTTGTGAAGCGGATGTACTTGCTGACTCACTTGCACTCGTTGAGGCACTTTGTGAGGCACTTGTGCTTGCTGATTCTGATGCACTTGTTGATGCACTTTGTGAAGCGGATGTACTTGCTGACTCACTTGCACTTGTCGATGCACTTTGTGATGCTGAGGTACTTGCGGATTCTGACGCGCTTGTTGAAGCGCTCATTGACGCTGAAGTACTTGCGGATTCGCTGGCACTTGTTGAAGCGCTTTGTGACGCAGATGTACTTGCGGACTCTGATGCGCTGGTTGAAGCGCTTTGCGATGCGCTAGTACTTGCTGATTCGCTGGCACTTGTCGATGCGCTTTGTGACGCAGACGTACTTGCTGATTCGCTGGCGCTTGTCGAAGCACTTTGTGATGCTGAGGTACTTGCTGACTCACTTGCACTGGTTGATGCACTCATTGATGCAGACGTGCTTGCGGATTCGCTCGCACTGGTTGAGGCACTTTGTGACGCTGAAGTACTTGCTGACTCACTTGCACTTGTTGAAGCACTTTGTGATGCTGAAGTACTTGCTGACTCACTTGCGCTCGTTGAGGCACTTTGGGATGCGCTAGTACTTGCTGATTCGCTCGCACTTGTCGAAGCACTTTGAGATGCGGATGTGCTTGCTGACTCACTTGCACTCGTTGATGCACTTTGGGATGCACTTGTGCTTGCTGACTCACTTGCACTCGTTGATGCACTTTGTGACGCAGATGTACTTGCTGATTCTGATGCGCTCGTTGAGGCACTTTGGGAAGCTGAGGTACTTGCTGATTCTGACGCGCTTGTTGAAGCACTTTGTGAAGCTGAGGTACTTGCTGATTCTGACGCGCTTGTTGAAGCACTTTGTGAAGCTGAGGTACTTGCCGACTCTGATGCACTGGTTGAAGCACTTTGCGATGCAGATGTGCTTGCAGATTCTGACGCACTGGTTGAGGCACTTTGTGAAGCGGAGGTACTTGCGGATTCTGACGCACTTGTTGAGGCACTTTGTGACGCTGACGTATTTGCGGATTCGCTGGCACTTGTTGAAGCACTTTGCGATGCACTTGTACTTGCGGACTCTGATGCACTTGTTGAAGCGCTTTGCGATGCAGATGTACTTGCTGACTCACTTGCGCTCGTTGAGGCACTTTGGGATGCGCTAGTACTTGCTGATTCGCTCGCACTTGTCGAAGCACTTTGAGATGCGGATGTGCTTGCTGACTCACTTGCACTCGTTGATGCACTTTGGGATGCACTTGTGCTTGCTGACTCACTTGCACTCGTTGATGCACTTTGTGACGCAGATGTACTTGCTGATTCTGATGCGCTCGTTGAGGCACTTTGGGAAGCTGAGGTACTTGCTGATTCTGACGCGCTTGTTGAAGCACTTTGTGAAGCGGAGGTACTTGCTGATTCTGACGCGCTTGTTGAAGCACTTTGTGAAGCTGAGGTACTTGCTGATTCTGACGCGCTTGTTGAAGCACTTTGTGAAGCTGAGGTACTTGCCGACTCTGATGCACTGGTTGAAGCGCTTTGCGATGCAGACGTGCTTGCAGACTCTGATGCACTGGTTGAAGCACTTTGCGATGCAGATGTGCTTGCAGATTCTGACGCACTTGTTGAGGCACTTTGTGAAGCGGAGGTACTTGCGGATTCTGACGCACTTGTTGAGGCACTTTGTGACGCTGACGTACTTGCGGATTCGCTGGCACTTGTTGAAGCACTTTGCGATGCACTTGTACTTGCGGACTCTGATGCACTTGTTGAAGCGCTTTGCGATGCAGATGTACTTGCTGACTCTGACGCACTGGTTGATGCGCTTTGGGAAGCAGATGTACTTGCTGATTCACTTGCGCTTGTTGAAGCGCTTTGTGAGGCAGACGTACTTGCGGATTCTGAAGCGCTGGTTGATGCACTCATTGATGCACTTGTGCTTGCCGACTCTGATGCACTGGTTGAGGCACTTTGCGATGCTGAAGTGCTTGCGGATTCGCTTGCACTTGTTGAAGCACTCATTGACGCTGAAGTACTTGCTGATTCTGATGCACTCGTTGAGGCACTTTGTGAGGCACTTGTGCTTGCTGATTCTGATGCACTTGTTGATGCACTTTGTGAAGCGGATGTACTTGCTGACTCACTTGCACTCGTTGAGGCACTTTGTGAGGCACTTGTGCTTGCTGATTCTGATGCACTTGTTGATGCACTTTGTGAAGCGGATGTACTTGCTGACTCACTTGCACTCGTTGAGGCACTTTGTGAGGCACTTGTGCTTGCTGATTCTGATGCACTTGTTGATGCACTTTGTGAAGCGGATGTACTTGCTGACTCACTTGCACTTGTCGATGCACTTTGTGATGCTGAGGTACTTGCGGATTCTGACGCGCTTGTTGAAGCGCTCATTGACGCTGAAGTACTTGCGGATTCGCTGGCACTTGTTGAAGCGCTTTGTGACGCAGATGTACTTGCGGACTCTGATGCGCTGGTTGAAGCGCTTTGCGATGCGCTAGTACTTGCTGATTCGCTGGCACTTGTCGATGCGCTTTGTGACGCAGACGTACTTGCTGATTCGCTGGCGCTTGTCGAAGCACTTTGTGATGCTGAGGTACTTGCTGACTCACTTGCACTGGTTGATGCACTCATTGAAGCGGATGTACTTGCTGACTCACTTGCACTTGTCGATGCACTTTGTGATGCTGAGGTACTTGCGGATTCTGACGCGCTTGTTGAAGCGCTCATTGACGCTGAAGTACTTGCGGATTCGCTGGCACTTGTTGAAGCGCTTTGTGACGCAGATGTACTTGCGGACTCTGATGCGCTGGTTGAAGCGCTTTGCGATGCGCTAGTACTTGCTGATTCGCTGGCACTTGTCGATGCGCTTTGTGACGCAGACGTACTTGCTGATTCGCTGGCGCTTGTCGAAGCACTTTGTGATGCTGAGGTACTTGCTGACTCACTTGCACTGGTTGATGCACTCATTGATGCAGACGTGCTTGCGGATTCGCTCGCACTGGTTGAGGCACTTTGTGACGCTGAAGTACTTGCTGACTCACTTGCACTTGTTGAAGCACTTTGTGATGCTGAAGTACTTGCTGACTCACTTGCGCTCGTTGAGGCACTTTGGGATGCGCTAGTACTTGCTGATTCGCTCGCACTTGTCGAAGCACTTTGAGATGCACTTGTGCTTGCAGATTCTGACGCACTGGTTGAGGCACTTTGTGAAGCGGAGGTACTTGCGGATTCTGACGCACTTGTTGAGGCACTTTGTGACGCTGACGTATTTGCGGATTCGCTGGCACTTGTTGAAGCACTTTGCGATGCACTTGTACTTGCGGACTCTGATGCACTTGTTGAAGCGCTTTGCGATGCAGATGTACTTGCTGACTCACTTGCGCTCGTTGAGGCACTTTGGGATGCGCTAGTACTTGCTGATTCGCTCGCACTTGTCGAAGCACTTTGAGATGCGGATGTGCTTGCTGACTCACTTGCACTCGTTGATGCACTTTGGGATGCACTTGTGCTTGCTGACTCACTTGCACTCGTTGATGCACTTTGTGACGCAGATGTACTTGCTGATTCTGATGCGCTCGTTGAGGCACTTTGGGAAGCTGAGGTACTTGCTGATTCTGACGCGCTTGTTGAAGCACTTTGTGAAGCTGAGGTACTTGCTGATTCTGACGCGCTTGTTGAAGCACTTTGTGAAGCTGAGGTACTTGCCGACTCTGATGCACTGGTTGAAGCGCTTTGCGATGCAGACGTGCTTGCAGACTCTGATGCACTGGTTGAAGCACTTTGCGATGCAGATGTGCTTGCAGATTCTGACGCACTTGTTGAGGCACTTTGTGAAGCGGAGGTACTTGCGGATTCTGACGCACTTGTTGAGGCACTTTGTGACGCTGACGTACTTGCGGATTCGCTGGCACTTGTTGAAGCACTTTGCGATGCACTTGTACTTGCGGACTCTGATGCACTTGTTGAAGCGCTTTGCGATGCAGATGTACTTGCTGACTCTGACGCACTGGTTGATGCGCTTTGGGAAGCAGATGTACTTGCTGATTCACTTGCGCTTGTTGAAGCGCTTTGTGAGGCAGACGTACTTGCGGATTCTGAAGCGCTGGTTGATGCACTCATTGATGCACTTGTGCTTGCCGACTCTGATGCACTGGTTGAGGCACTTTGCGATGCTGAAGTGCTTGCGGATTCGCTTGCACTTGTTGAAGCACTCATTGACGCTGAAGTACTTGCTGATTCTGATGCACTCGTTGAGGCACTTTGTGAGGCACTTGTGCTTGCGGATTCTGATGCACTTGTTGATGCACTTTGTGAAGCGGATGTACTTGCTGACTCACTTGCACTCGTTGAGGCACTTTGTGAGGCACTTGTGCTTGCGGATTCTGATGCACTTGTTGATGCACTTTGTGAAGCGGATGTACTTGCTGACTCACTTGCACTTGTCGATGCACTTTGTGAAGCTGAGGTACTTGCGGATTCTGACGCGCTTGTTGAAGCGCTCATTGACGCTGAAGTACTTGCGGATTCGCTGGCACTTGTTGAAGCGCTTTGTGACGCAGATGTACTTGCGGACTCTGATGCGCTGGTTGAAGCGCTTTGCGATGCGCTAGTACTTGCTGATTCTGACGCGCTGGTTGAGGCACTTTGTGAGGCACTTGTGCTTGCGGATTCTGACGCGCTGGTTGATGCACTTTGTGACGCTGAGGTACTTGCTGATTCTGACGCGCTGGTTGATGCACTCATTGATGCAGACGTGCTTGCTGACTCACTTGCGCTTGTCGAAGCACTTTGTGATGCGCTAGTACTTGCAGATTCGCTGGCGCTGGTTGATGCACTTTGTGAAGCGGAGGTACTTGCGGACTCGCTTGCACTTGTTGAAGCACTTTGTGAAGCGGAGGTACTTGCAGATTCACTTGCACTGGTTGAGGCACTTTGTGAAGCGGAGGTACTTGCGGATTCTGACGCACTTGTTGATGCACTTTGCGATGCGCTAGTACTTGCAGATTCTGACGCACTTGTTGAAGCGCTTTGTGAGGCACTTGTGCTTGCGGATTCTGATGCGCTAGTTGAGGCACTTTGTGAAGCAGATGTACTTGCTGACTCACTTGCGCTTGTCGAAGCACTCATTGATGCACTTGTGCTTGCGGACTCTGATGCGCTGGTTGAAGCGCTTTGTGAGGCACTTGTGCTAGCTGAGGCTGATGCGCTAGTTGAAGCGCTTTGTGAGGCACTTGTGCTGGCTGAAGCTGAAGCACTCGTTGAGGCTGACTTTGAGGCACTTGTGCTAGCTGAGGCTGAAGCACTCGTCGAGGCTGACTTTGAGGCACTTGTGCTAGCTGAGGCTGAAGCACTCGTCGAAGCTGACTTTGAGGCACTTGTGCTGGCTGAAGCTGAAGCACTCGTTGAGGCTGACTTTGAAGCGCTTGTGCTGGCTGAAGCTGAAGCACTCGTCGAAGCTGACTTTGAGGCACTTGTGCTGGCTGAAGCTGAAGCACTCGTTGAGGCTGACTTTGAAGCGCTTGTGCTAGCTGAGGCTGAAGCACTCGTCGAAGCTGACTTTGAAGCGCTTGTGCTGGCTGAAGCTGAAGCACTCGTCGAAGCTGACTTTGAGGCACTTGTGCTGGCTGAAGCTGAAGCACTCGTTGAGGCTGACTTTGAAGCGCTTGTGCTAGCTGAGGCTGAAGCACTCGTCGAAGCTGACTTTGAAGCACTTGTGCTAGCTGAGGCTGAAGCACTCGTCGAAGCTGACTTTGAAGCGCTTGTGCTAGCTGAAGTTGAAGCACTCGTTGAGGCAGATTTAGAGACACTTTGGCTAGCACTTATTGAAGCTGATTTAGAAGCGCTTGCTGAAGTACTTTGGCTTGCAACTGTAGAAATAGACTTGCTAACTGAGATACTTTCAGATGTCAAATCCTTCAAGCTACTTTGAACAGTATCTACTGTCTTATCTCGATAAGTAACGGTAATCACACCACTATCAGATATAGCAAGCGAACCAATTTCATTACCTTTTACATAATCTGTGCTGGAAAGGATATTTGCATTGGCCTTCTTAAAGTTTTCAAGAACTTGATTCTTTTCTTCCTGCGTTAGTGCTAAAGGATTTTTAACACCTACTGTCGCACCACTAATAGGATCTTGACGTTCATTAAATCCTTTAATAACAAATGTTGTAGTTGCTTTCCCCCACTGAATTCCAGGATTATCACTAGCTTGGTATTCAACAGTATACTCACCTGGCGTCATAGGTTTCCATGTATTGCCACTTCTACCTATAGTTCCATAAACTCTTGTAGTCCATGTTTTATTTGTAAAGGTAATTCCAACTACTTGACCTCTATTATTCTTTTGCGCTGTACCAAAACCATATTCTCCTGGGAAATTTTGTCCCATTAATCCTGTAATAATTGGATTATTTGTATTTGACCAAAAATCTCTTAGACCTTTATCATCATTAAAGATAATATTATAGTTTACTGCATCATCATTATACACCTCAATACGTGATGGCATCGTAATGGTTGGTGGGGTATCCTTAGTATTTTCTCGTTCCTCCCCAACTATAGAATTAAAATAGTTGGTAAAACTTGTATCATCAGTTCTACCAGAATAAGGATTGAAGGTAAAAGATAAGTCACCAGTAGATTTGATTGGTACAGCCCAAGATGAAGTTAATCCATAACCTTTCTTAGCCTGAAAGCCATTCATTTGGCCGCCATTTCCCCAAGTATACCCACTACCCTGCGTCGTGATATCAGAAGTATTATAAGTTGTAACCAGATTACCCTTTGAATCTGTAATATAGTTCTTTACACCTGACGGAGTACCAAGCCCACTGCCAAGCGTTAACATGGTTTGTCTTGAGGTACCAGAATTATAGATAGCATAGCTATTACTTAATTTTGATGGTATTTCTACAGTTGAGGTTGCAGGATTATCATAAGTAATTGTATAAACAAAGGTCAGTTTTGATCCATCATTCGTCACAGTTAATTTGTAATAAATCGGGATATTATAGTTTGGATCTGTGCCCGTACCCGTATATGCTTTGGTTTCGCCAGTCGCAATATTAAGATTTGAAGTAACTGCTGGAAGACCATCTACTGTAGCATTCCCTGAAAAACCTGATGCATTCAATGTTGCCATTAACTCATCAACTGATTTTCCCAATCGTTCACGTTGTTCAGAATATTCTTGCTCAGATGAATTTGTTTTTAATAATAAATTACTGTTTGTAATTTCAGTTTGTAATTTAAGCGTAGCCTCTTGGATTGCTAACTTTTGGTTTGGATCCGTTACTGTTGAAGAATAATCTAATGCCAGTTTTTTCAATAGTACTGCTTCTGATACATTTTGATCAAGAATGACTTTTGACTCAGATTGATCATCCTCATTTAAAACAGAATCAGCAAATGAATCATTACTGCCTGGTGTAACTACAGATTTACGCGACTTTGCAATGACATCAGCAATAGAATCTCGAGCTGAAGTTGCTTCTTCGATTACAGAGCGAAAATCTGAAGTAGGATTTTTCAATGAGCTTTCAATCTTTTCAAGCGCATCACCCACTTTTAAAACAACCGAATCAGTATTTGGTAAATCTGCTATCTTAGCAAGGTATTCGCCCATTTCGGCAGATAGTTTTTCAAGTTTCTTGCGATCTTCTTCTATTTTCTTAGATGTTACTTCAGATGTTGATGTTATCGCAATAGTTGCTGTAGCTGTAGAAGTAATATTCATCGTTTGACTATTTATAACTACTAAGCTAGAAGCTATGGGAGAATTAGCAACTTGTACTTCAGAATCTACTCTAGAATTTAATTCTTCACCAGAAACAACTTGAGAATCAATAGGCTCTGATGACATCGAAGGCGATGAACTCATCGATGCTGAGGCACTGGTTGAAGCGCTTTGGGACGCTGAAGTACTGGCTGATTCTGAAGCCGAGGTTGATGCTGACTCTGATGCAGACGTGCTAGCTGATTCTGAGGCACTCGTTGACACACTCAATGAATGAGACACAGAAGCTTCTACTGAGGCTGACTCTGAAATAGAAGCTGACGCTGCTTCTGTTTGTGATTGTGTTTGTGAAGACTCTGTTGAGTGTCCTAAAACAGCTGAGTCTGATGCCGCCAATACATCTGTCGCTGGACTTACCGCACGCTCAAGAGCAGATGCATCATTCGATTCATCTGCTTGTACACGATAGGTCGTAGCTGCTCCGGTTAACAAGGCTCCCGTTGTTAACAATCCCTTTAATAAGTGCTCTTTTACTGAAGAAGGTGCGTTTTCTTCGAGCTGTGGTACTCGGACGCTGGCCTTGTCAACTCCTCCCTTAAGAACTCGGAACAGTCCAAAATTAGAAGTTGCTGCACGAAGCCAATGTTTTCCTGATTTAATTAACTTAAAACGTGTCACGCGATCTGTTTCGCGATATTGACCCTGATTTCTTTTAAAAAACACTATTATCTCCTATTAAAAAAATACTTCTTTTTAAATTGTAAGACATTCAAAATACATCCTATTTTTATCATAAAAAAGAGATTATCAACCTAAAAGATGCTTGCTATCTTAAAAAAATCTTTACTAAATGAGAGAAACAACCAAATACAGCAATTAAATCTATAAAAATGTATTGCTTTTTTTATTTATTCTCCCTTTTGAGCCGTTTATTTAATTACATTAAAAATCCTTTCAATGACTCTTATCTTATAAGAGAAAATTTGAACATTTTTAACAAAAAAAGAGAGAACCGATTGGTTCTCTCAATATGTATTGACATGATAGCTAGGGGTGAACAGGGCCTGACCATCTTTAAACTGAAATCAACATTTTGATAACAGTTTACAACCCAGTTCGCTATCAAGTCAAACTTTCGGACTATTCATCCTCATCTTTTCTTCTTTTAGCAACAACTCCCAAGCCGACTAAACCTGTTAGTAAACCAAGTCCCAGGGTAGCTGTATTAGCTGACCGATCACCTGTTTGTGGCAATTTAGCATGTGTTTCTGACCTCTGTGCTGAGGCTGAAGCTGAAATGCTTGTACTTAGCGAAGCACTGGTACTTGCGGATTCGCTGGCGCTTGTCGATGCACTTTGTGACGCAGACGTGCTTGCGGATGCTGAGGCGCTCGTTGATGCACTCATTGACGCTGAAGTACTTGCGGATTCGCTCGCACTTGTCGATGCACTCATTGATGCAGAGGTGCTTGCGGATGCTGAGGCACTTGTTGAGACACTTTGCGATGCAGAGATGCTCTCAGATACAGACACACTTATAGAATCCGAGATGATAACACTATTAATATCAATGCTATCAAGAGAGTGGATCGCAGGCTCTCCCTTACTTGTAATGACAGAGTTTGATGCACTGGTTGATGCACTCAATGAAGCGGATGTACTTGCTGATTCTGACGCGCTGGTTGATGCACTCATTGATGCACTTGTGCTTGCAGATTCGCTGGCGCTTGTCGAAGCACTTTGTGACGCAGACGTACTTGCCGATTCGCTGGCACTTGTTGAAGCACTTTGTGAAGCAGATGTACTTGCTGACTCTGACGCACTGGTTGATGCACTTTGCGATGCGCTTGTGCTTGCTGATTCGCTGGCACTTGTTGAGGCACTTTGTGACGCAGACGTACTTGCAGATTCGCTGGCACTTGTTGAGGCACTTTGTGACGCACTTGTACTTGCGGATTCTGAGGCACTAGTTGAAGCACTTTGTGACGCACTTGTACTTGCGGATTCTAATGCACTCGTTGAAGCGCTTTGTGAGGCAGACGTACTTGCCGACTCTGATGCACTTGTTGAAGCGCTTTGGGATGCAGATGTACTTGCTGATTCTGATGCACTCGTTGAGGCACTTTGTGAAGCAGACGTACTTGCTGATTCTGACGCACTGGTTGAAGCACTTTGTGACGCAGACGTACTTGCGGACTCAGACGCGCTTTGTGACGCTGAAGTACTTGCAGATTCGCTGGCACTTGTTGATGCGCTTTGCGATGCGCTAGTACTTGCAGATTCTGACGCGCTTGTTGAGGCACTCATTGACGCTGAGGAACTTGCTGACTCACTTGCACTAGTTGAAGCACTTTGCGATGCACTTGTGCTTGCGGATTCGCTCGCACTGGTTGAAGCACTTTGTGATGCACTTGTACTTGCGGATTCTGATGCGCTTGTTGATGCACTTTGCGATGCGCTTGTGCTTGCTGATTCGCTGGCACTTGTTGAGGCAGACGTACTTGCCGATTCGCTGGCACTTGTTGAAGCACTTTGGGAAGCTGAGGTACTTGCGGATTCGCTCGCACTGGTTGAAGCACTTTGTGAAGCACTTGTACTTGCGGATTCTGACGCACTGGTTGATGCGCTTTGTGACGCGGAGGTACTTGCAGATTCACTTGCACTCGTTGAAGCACTTTGCGATGCGCTAGTACTTGCTGACTCACTTGCGCTTGTCGAAGCACTTTGCGATGCACTAGTACTTGCAGATTCGCTGGCGCTGGTTGATGCACTTTGTGAAGCTGAGGTACTTGCTGACTCTGACGCACTGGTTGATGCACTTTGCGATGCGCTTGTGCTTGCTGATTCGCTGGCACTTGTTGAGGCACTTTGTGAAGCTGAGGTACTTGCGGATTCTGACGCACTAGTTGAAGCACTTTGTGAGGCTGAGGTACTTGCTGACTCTGATGCGCTGGTTGACGCGCTTTGTGACGCACTTGTACTTGCTGACTCACTTGCACTGGTTGAAGCGCTTTGCGATGCAGAAGTACTTGCTGATTCGCTCGCACTTGTCGATGCGGACGCACTTGCAGATTCTAATGCACTCGTTGAAGCGCTTTGTGATGCAGAAGTACTTGCGGATTCAGACGCGCTAGTTGAAGCACTTTGTGATGCGGATGTACTTGCTGACTCTGACGCGCTGGTTGATGCGCTTTGCGATGCAGATGTGCTTGCTGATTCGCTCGCACTGGTTGATGCACTCATTGAAGCCGACGTGCTTGCTGATTCGCTGGCACTGGTTGAAGCGCTTTGCGATGCGCTAGTACTTGCTGACTCACTTGCGCTTGTCGAAGCACTTTGTGATGCGCTAGTACTTGCTGACTCACTTGCACTTGTTGATGCACTTTGCGATGCGCTAGTACTTGCTGACTCACTTGCACTTGTCGAAGCACTTTGTGAAGCAGATGTACTTGCTGACTCACTTGCACTTGTTGATGCACTTTGTGATGCGCTAGTACTTGCAGATTCTGATGCGCTCGTTGAGGCACTTTGTGATGCGGATGTGCTTGCTGACTCAGACGCGCTGGTTGACGCGCTTTGTGAAGCTGAAGTACTTGCTGATTCGCTGGCACTTGTTGAAGCACTTTGCGATGCACTTGTACTTGCGGACTCTGATGCACTGGTTGAAGCACTTTGCGATGCAGATGTACTTGCTGATTCTGACGCACTGGTTGAAGCACTCATTGATGCAGATGTACTTGCTGACTCACTTGCACTTGTTGATGCACTTTGCGATGCGCTAGTACTTGCTGACTCACTTGCACTTGTCGAAGCACTTTGTGAAGCAGATGTACTTGCTGATTCTGACGCACTTGTTGAAGCACTTTGCGATGCACTTGTACTTGCGGACTCACTTGCACTGGTTGAGGCACTTTGTGACGCTGAAGTACTTGCGGACTCTGATGCACTCGTTGATGCACTTTGTGAAGCAGATGTACTTGCGGATTCGCTCGCACTGGTTGATGCACTTTGTGAAGCACTTGTACTTGCGGATTCTGACGCACTGGTTGATGCGCTTTGTGACGCGGAGGTACTTGCAGATTCACTTGCACTCGTTGAAGCGCTTTGCGATGCGCTAGTACTTGCTGACTCACTTGCGCTTGTCGAAGCACTTTGTGATGCGCTAGTACTTGCTGACTCACTTGCACTTGTTGAGGCACTTTGTGACGCTGAAGTACTTGCGGACTCTGATGCACTCGTTGATGCACTTTGTGAAGCAGATGTACTTGCGGACTCACTTGCACTTGTTGATGCACTCATTGAAGCCGACGTGCTTGCTGATTCGCTGGCACTGGTTGAAGCGCTTTGCGATGCGCTAGTACTTGCTGACTCACTTGCGCTTGTCGAAGCACTTTGTGATGCGCTAGTACTTGCTGACTCACTTGCACTTGTTGATGCACTTTGCGATGCGCTAGTACTTGCTGACTCACTTGCACTTGTCGAAGCACTTTGTGAAGCAGATGTACTTGCTGACTCACTTGCACTTGTTGATGCACTTTGTGATGCGCTAGTACTTGCAGATTCTGATGCGCTCGTTGAGGCACTTTGTGATGCGGATGTGCTTGCTGACTCAGACGCGCTGGTTGACGCGCTTTGTGAAGCTGAAGTACTTGCTGATTCGCTGGCACTTGTTGAAGCACTTTGCGATGCACTTGTACTTGCGGACTCTGATGCACTGGTTGAAGCACTTTGCGATGCAGATGTACTTGCGGACTCACTTGCACTTGTTGATGCACTTTGCGATGCGCTAGTACTTGCTGACTCACTTGCACTTGTCGAAGCACTTTGTGAAGCAGATGTACTTGCGGACTCACTTGCACTTGTTGATGCACTCATTGAAGCCGACGTGCTTGCTGATTCGCTGGCACTGGTTGAAGCGCTTTGCGATGCGCTAGTACTTGCTGACTCACTTGCGCTTGTCGAAGCACTTTGTGATGCGCTAGTACTTGCTGACTCACTTGCACTTGTTGATGCACTTTGCGATGCGCTAGTACTTGCTGACTCTGACGCACTGGTTGATGCACTTTGTGATGCGGATGTGCTTGCTGACTCAGACGCGCTGGTTGAAGCGCTTTGTGACGCTGAAGTACTTGCTGACTCACTTGCGCTTGTCGATGCACTTTGCGATGCGCTAGTACTTGCAGATTCGCTCGCACTTGTCGATGCACTTTGCGATGCAGACGTACTTGCGGACTCTGATGCGCTGGTTGAGGCACTTTGTGATGCGGATGTACTTGCAGATTCGCTCGCACTTGTTGAGGCACTTTGTGACGCAGATGTACTTGCGGATTCAGACGCACTTGTCGAGGCACTTTGCGATGCACTTGTGCTTGCGGATTCGCTGGCGCTTGTCGATGCACTTTGCGATGCGGACGTGCTTGCAGATTCTGATGCACTTGTTGAAGCACTTTGTGACGCAGACGTACTTGCGGATTCGCTTGCACTTGTTGAAGCACTTTGTGACGCAGACGTACTTGCGGACTCTGATGCGCTTGTTGATGCACTTTGTGAGGCTGATGTACTTGCTGACTCACTTGCGCTTGTCGAAGCACTTTGTGAGGCACTTGTACTTGCAGATTCTGACGCACTGGTTGAGGCACTCATTGATGCACTTGTGCTTGCTGACTCAGACGCGCTGGTTGACGCGCTTTGTGATGCGGACGTACTTGCGGATTCGCTGGCACTTGTTGAAGCGCTTTGCGATGCACTTGTTGAAGCACTTTGCGATGCGCTAGTACTTGCAGATTCTGACGCGCTGGTTGAAGCACTTTGTGAAGCCGAGGTGCTTGCGGATTCGCTGGCGCTTGTTGAAGCACTTTGTGAGGCAGACGTACTTGCAGATTCACTGGCACTTGTCGATGCGCTTTGTGAGGCTGAGGTACTTGCGGATTCGCTGGCGCTTGTCGAAGCACTTTGTGAGGCAGACGTGCTTGCGGACTCACTTGCACTGGTTGAAGCACTTTGTGAGGCAGATGTACTTGCTGATTCGCTGGCACTGGTTGAAGCACTTTGTGAGGCAGACGTACTTGCTGATTCGCTGGCGCTTGTCGATGCACTTTGCGATGCGCTTGTACTTGCGGATTCTGACGCGCTCGTTGAGGCGCTTTGCGATGCGGATGTACTTGCGGATTCGCTGGCACTTGTCGATGCACTTTGCGATGCAGACGTACTTGCGGACTCTGATGCGCTCGTTGAGGCACTTTGTGACTTCAACACACTTTCAGATGTTCTTTCTGATTCCTTAGTCGATAGACTTGCCGAAGCACTGGTACTTGCAGATTCGCTCGCACTTGTTGAGGCACTCATTGACGCTGAGGTACTTGCTGACACTGAAGCGCTGGTTGAGGCTGACATACTTTCCCTATTAGGGGTAACTGTATAGGGTACCTCCAATTCATAAGTGGTACTAAGGCCTGTCCCGTCAGGTAAGGTTGTAAATCTAACAGAATAAGTGAATTGTCCAGGAGTACTAATATCTGGTAAATCTGAGCTGACAAAATTTGCAGATAAGATAGCTGATTGTGAAACCGAATCTGTACTATACCATTCACTTGGCGTATAGCTATTATAATAATCATCATCATCAACATTTGTTCAAATGTATGAGAAACGCCCTTCACCTCAATAACTTTGTGTTTCAGAGTAGTTGTACTTACTAACAACTCTGAACTATTTGAAGTTGTCCCATAACGACCAACATCATAGGTCCGAGTAATCGTATAGTTAAATTCACCTGCCGTTGCCGTTGACAACGGTAGAGTTGTCGTTGTTGAAGATGTAGAGTTATTGGTCCATTTTGTTGTGTAAGATTGGTCTGTCACATCAGATGAGAGATACGCATCAGCATTTGAACCATTGTGAAGATTTTGACCTTTAAAATCATAAATCGGTGTTTTAGCCTCAATCTTAGGTAAAACCTTATAATTCACATTAACGGTTTGCACAGAACCATCTGAATAGGTTACTTTTGCAACAGCTGTTTGATTCCCCGAAGTAGTCGTTGAAATCGGTGTTGACCAAACCAGACTATAACCAGAGGCTGCAGGTGTTGTACTTTCATTTGAAGCGACCGTCACAAATTTACTTACATCAGAAAGATCCGAAGCTGTTTCACCCTGCAACGTGTACACAGTTGTTGCTTTGGCAGAGGCTGTGTAAATTTCGTTTTGTCTGATTTTATGGAAAGCATAGGTAATTCCTTGGTTACCTGTAACAACTTTCACAGTATTACCAAAAAGATAGCCCTTAGCCGTAGAAACGTTTGTCGCTTTTAGAGTATAACCACTAATAGCAAGGTATTCTCCCAAATCTACATTTGTTCCAGGAGTTTTCTGAATCAACACTTCATCTTTTCCAGGAATCTCTTCCCCAGTGTCTGCATCGATGAATTTCACCGTAATGTAGGCACCCTGGGCTGAATAATCAAACTTCTCCAATTGGAATTGCTGTAAATTATAACCGGAACCCGTCGATCCAAAGAGCGCAAAGGCCATTTCATCAGGATAGCCCGCATTTTGCAAGAGGCTTCTGCTTCTATTCTCATATTTTAGGGCACTTGCATTTGGATGACCAAGAACTTCCATGTCACCAGTAACAGCTATGGGATCATTGTTTAGATTCATAGACCAGGTTTGTCCATTATAGGTGACCGTCATCACCTTGGTATCCCCATCATAGACAACCTTATAGTCCTTCAATGAATTATCTGTTGGGCCTTCCCCATTTAACTTCGTAATTGTGCGGATAACGGGGTAAACACTTCCACGTGCCGTACTATTTGATCCATTATAGTTATAAGTAAAGCCTCCAAAAGCTCCTTTTTGATAACCCGAATACTTAGGATCGGCTGAAGCTTTATTATTCGGTAATGGGTTACCCGTATTATGCCAAGTATCTAGTTTGAAACCAAAAGAACCTTTGAGGTTATCTCCTCCCATCCCAAGACTGGCACCTGATCCATTACCGTTGGCATTTCCGATTTCTCCGATGGCACCTGTTGAGAATACCGCAGCGATTCCATCGCCACCATCATGACCGTTTTTAGGGCGCCCTTCATAAGCCTCTCCGAGGTTGATTTTTCCTGTGAGAGTGAAACTTTCGTTCATATCAATCTTCGTGTTCAGGGTATAGGCACCTGCCTGACTTGGCGCACTTGGCGTCAAGGTCAAAATCCCATTACTTAAAGAGGCATCTCCAGTTGTTTTAAAGTAGGTGGATTGATTCTTATTGGTTACAATCAAATGCGCCTTAGGATCATAGGTTGCATTTCCCAATGAAGCATTTGTATCGTAGGATGCACGTAAGGTATTGGCAGCAGTAATCCGTGCACCATTTCGGTAATCACGAGCACCAGAACTTGCGCGTAACACTGTATTGACCACGGTATTACGGGTTCTAGTAGCTTCAGAGATAAGGGTGTCGAGGTCAGCATTTGGATCTGTCAAAGCATTTTGAATCGCTTCAATCGTAGCCTTTCCTTTTAGAAGGGCACTTTCCGCTCCTTCACGATTGCCTAGTTTCTCTAGATAGGTTCCAATTTCAGCAGACAGTGAGGTAAGTTTGGCTTCCTGCTCTTGACGCTTCTTATCTGCTTCAATGGTTGTCGCCGCTACCGCTGTTGTGGCTGTCTCTGTCACTTCTGAAGTCAATGAAGACGCCTGCGGAGAAAGGGCTGGTGTCTCATCAGAAACCAATCCAGCTACTGTCGAGCTGCTCACTTCCTCTGCCTGAACTCCTACTTCACTTCCTGTAGAGCTAGCTTCTGAAGTTAGGCTCTGAGAACCCTGGTGACTTGTAGAAGCTTGAGTTGATTTAGAAGTTGAACTACTTGCGGATTCGCTGGCACTGGTTGAGGCACTTTGGGACGCTGAAGTGCTGGCTGACTCTGAAGCCGATGTCGATGCTGACTCAGATGCGGACGTGCTGGCTGATTCTGAGGCACTCGTTGATACACTCAATGAATGAGATACAGAAGCTTCTACAGAGGCTGACGTTGCTTCTGTTTGTGATTGTGTTTGTGTTTGTAAAGGCTCTGTTGAGTGACCTAAAACAGCTGAATCTGATGCAGCCAAAACATCTGTCGCTGGACTTACCACACGCTCAAGAGCAGATGCATCATTCGATTCATCCGCTTGTACACGATAAGTAGTTGCAGCACCTGTTAACAAGGCCCCCGTGGTTAACAATCCCTTTAATAAGTGCTCTTTTACTGAAGAAGGTGCGTTTTCTTCGAGCTGTGGCACTCGGACGCTGGCCTTGTCAACTCCTCCCTTGAGGACTCGGAACAGTCCAAAATAAGAAGTCGCTGCACGGAGCCAATGTTTTTCCTGATTTTTATTAATTTGAAACGTGTCACGCGATCTGTTTCGCGATATTCACCTTTGGTTCGTTTAAAATGCATACGTTCTTTTTCCTACCATATAGTATTTTTTTCAATAATCTCTATTATATCAAACCATCTCTGCTATGACTAGTATCTTGTTAAATTTTTTTAACCGTTTTTAAATATCCAAGTTCTCCTTCTAGACGCTATCCCTATCCAAATAAATTACTGGTACTACACACTCATTTTTTGTTCTAAAAAGAGGCTGGGACAAAAAGTCCTAGCCTCTCAATTATTTTTGGATTGTCGAGTCATCACTTCTGAAGTCAATGAAGAAGCCTGCGGAGAAAGGGCTGGTGCCTCACCAGAAGCTAATCCAGCTACTGTCGAGTTGCTCACTTCCTCTGCCTGAACTCCTACTTCACTTCCTGTAGAGCTAGCTTCTGAAGTTAGGCTCTGAGAACCCTGATGACTCGCAGAAGTTTGAGTTGATTTAGAAGTTGAACTACTTGCGGATTCACTGGCACTGGTTGAAGCACTTTGGGACGCTGAAGTGCTGGCTGACTCTGAAGCCGATGTCGATGCTGACTCAGATGCGGACGTGCTGGCTGATTCTGAGGCACTCGTTGATACACTCAATGAATGAGATACAGAAGCTTCTACAGAGGCTGACGTCGCTTCTGTTTGTGATTGTGAGGACTCGGATGAGTGACCTAAAACAGCTGAATCTGATGCCGCCAAAACATCTGTCGCTGGACTTACCGCACGCTCAAGAGCAGATGCATCATTCGATTCATCTGCTTGTACACGATAGGTCGTAGCTGCTCCTGTTAACAAGGCCCCCGTGGTTAACAATCCCTTTAATAAGTGCTCTTTTACTGAAGAAGGTGCGTTTTCTTCGAGCTGTGGCACTCGGACGCTGGCCTTGTCAACTCCTCCCTTGAGGACTCGGAACAGTCCAAAATAAGAAGTCGCTGCACGGAGCCAATGTTTTCCTGATTTTATTAATTTGAAACGTGTCACGCGATCTGTTTCGCGATATTCACCTTTGGTTCGTTTAAAATGCATACGTTCTTTTTCCTACCATATAGTATTTTTTTCAATAATCTCTATTATATCAAACCATCTCTGCTATGACTAGTATCTTGTTAAATTTTTTAACCGTTTTAAATATCCAAGTTCTCCTTCTAGACGCTATCCCTATCCAAATAAATTACTGGTACTACACACTCATTTTTGTTCTAAAAAGAGGCTGGGACAAAAGTCCTAGCCTCTCAATTATTTTTGGATTGTCGAGCAAGACGCAGTGGTTGAGTGGGCTCTACTACGCTGATTTCATCAGCTTTTACAGCCCTACTCAACTGTGCGGAGGTGGGACAACGAAATCGAATTCTAACGAATTACCGATTTCTGTCCCACTCTCTGTCTCAATCTTAACTTGACCACTAATTGTAAACGAAAATCATCAGGAAAAGTAGTAACACTAAAAGAGATAAACTCGTCACCAAGGTCCCGATTTTTAGCAAAGGCTGGCTTGACCAGTAACTACCTTTTCCGATATTGCTCATAGCATCATTAGAAAAAATCTGTGTTTGCCGTGGCTGTAGTGTAATCAATACAATTAGTAGAACACTTAAAACAATCAATAGGATTAAACATAAAACTTCCATAATCACCTCAACAAACCAAGCAGGGTAAAGAGAAGACCGACGATAATCACCAAACCAAACAAAGTGGTGAAGATTTTATTAATCCTTTCGCCTGTTGTCGCTTTTTCTTTTTTGATTGGCTTTTGCTTTAATTTTTCCATGCGCCCTTCAACTTCTTCGTGAAATAGATCTTTCTTTGACATAGTTTCCTTTCTTTTTATGGGAAATGGGTCACAATCTCACCATTTGGTGAGACTAAGATTTGGCTTAGTAGCAGATTACGTACCATATCTTTTTTGATTTGTGATTTCATTGCCTCAAAACCAGCAAAGGCTTCTTGGTAATATTCAACGATAGGGTTTTTGCGGCTTGCTTGTTGCCCACCAATAGCCTGTTGCAACTGTTGCAAATAGTCTACCTGTTCAACCCAGTTATCATCAATTGCTTTAACATCGCTAAACATTGGAAATAGCGAACAAGGTCAAAAGCTTCTAAGAGTTCTTTTTTTCGATTCAATTCTTCATACGCGAAATGATAGATCAAAGAAGCAACTGCCCTTTCATCTAGTAAATCAAGATTTTCTGGTATTTGATCAATCTGAAAACTGACATTGTTGAGAATAAAGTGATACAAATCTTCCTTTTTTGTTAGGCTTCCCTCTTTTACGACATTTTCTATATAATCATGAAGGACAGCATCTATGGTCTCATTCAAGTCTTGGTCTTGATAAATCAAGTGATCACGTTGTCCATAGATTAACTCCCGCTGGATATTCATACACTCAGCATATTCTAATGTCTGACGCCGTGAAAAACGGCTTGCACTATCACTTGCTCTTTGAGCTTTTTCAACCAACCTACGGTAACGACGCCCTGTTAGTTCCTGATAATGAACACGATCGTCCACATTGTAATCTTTGTAAAAATTATGTACCCACTCAGGCCCGAATTTTTTGATGACATCGTCTTCTAAGGACACAAAGAACTTCGATATTCCTGGATCTCCCTGACGTCCAGAACGACCGCGAATCTGTAAATCTATCCGTTGACTTTCCATTCTTTCTGTCCCAACGACCACAAGACCACCCAACTCTGCTACACCAGGGCCCAATTTAATATCGGTCCCTCTTCCGGCCATAGAAGTCGCAACCGTAACAGCACCCATCTGACCTGACTCCGCAATCATCTCAGCTTCTCTGGCAACATTATTGGCATTTAAGAGGTTATGAGCGATTCCTTCTCTGAGGAGCAAATTCGAATAAAGTTCAGACATCTCAACAGATCCAACAAAAATGAGAAGAGGATTGCCAAGTGCATGGTAGGTCTTAATACACTCTAAAGAAGCATAAACTTTTTCTGGCAAGGTCACATAGAGATTATCTGGGTAATCTATCCTTTGTTTGGGACGATTGGTCGGAATCTGAATGACTTGCATTCCAAATGTATCTAGAAATTCTTTCTCAGCTGTCTTCCCGGTCCCAGTCATTCCTGAAATCTTCTTGAATTTTCGAAAGAGACTCTGATACGTAACGGAAGCCATCGCACGCGTCTCGGGAGAAAGTTTGACTAACTCTTTTGCTTCAATCGCTTGATGGAGCCCACCTTGTAATTTTGTCAACTCCATGAGGCGACCTGTTGCTCGATCAAGTAGGACAACCTCAGCTCCCATATCTCCTTGGCGAACGATGTAGTCTTTATCTCTTTTAAAAAGTTTATGGGCTCTTAATGCATAGATGAGATGTCGAGCAAATTCTCCATTGTCTTTGCCATAAAGATTATCAATTCCCAGATAAGCTTCTGCTGAATGAGCTCCTTTTTCTGTCAGCCAAACCTCACCTTTTTCTTCTTTAAAGATGTAGTCTTCCCCTTCAACCATTGTGGTCATAAGGGTATTGATCATGCCATAATAATTTGATTGTACACGAGGAGATCCCGAAATAATTAATGGCGTTTGAGCACTATCTAATAAAACTGAGTCAACCTCGTCGATAATCGCGTAGTTAAATGGACGTAAAAATTTCCCTTCTTCATTCGATGCCAGATTATCGATTAAGTAATCAAATCCGAGACCGCTATTCGTCGTATAGATAATGTCAGATGCATAAATCGCACGTTTATCTGATGCTTCCAGATCTTCTCCATCTGGTGCAAATGGAACGCCGATAGATAAGCCTAGAAACTCATAGACCTGTCCCATTTCTTCCGCGTCACGTTTGGCTAGATATTCATTGGTTGTGACAAGAATAGCCCCTTCACCCGTCAAAGCATTTAGATAAATAGGCATGGTAGCTGTCAACGTTTTTCCTTCTCCCGTACTCATCTCGGCGATATGGCCCTGGTGCATCACAATAGCTCCCATGACCTGTACATCGTAAGGAAACATCCCTAAAACACGCCGATCGGCTTCACGGACCACTGCATAAGCTTCTGGCAATAGATCATCTAGCGTTTCACCTTGTTCCAGTCGCTTTTTAAAGGTAATCGTCTTATCCCTTAATTGTTGATCTGTTAATGGTTCGATCTGCTCAGCCCAACTATTGACTTGATGAAGTAATTCTTTGACAGATTTCATCGGTCTTAAACGTTTAAACATGTCCATCACCTACTTCTTCAATGTCCATCCCTTTAAAGTTCAACTCCAGCACGCCTGCACTCAACAAAGCGATACTATAATAATAGGCTTCCTTAGGGTAGACAAATGTCACCGAATGACTCTTTCAATAATTTGTTTCACTTCCTTATCATAGCGATCCCAAAAACTTACTTTGAGATAAACTGAGTCTTGCGGAACCGTCGTATAAAAAGCATCTAGTCGGTAGGTCTGACCCTTTTTCAATAAAGGCAAGACTGGCTGGGTCCGACTTCCTTGATAATTTTGTATGGCAGTCCAAGAATGTATCTCCGTTCCTGAAGCCACTAAAGGATTATAAAAACGAACCGAACCATCTTGAAATTGTTCAACTTGTGAACCATGCATATAGGTTCTCATATTCGCTCCCCATAAAATTTGAGGTGTTTTCATATATGTCATCTCTATCCTTTTCTTCCAAAATCATTTTCCAGTATCATTCGATAAAAATTGATAAACCAGGTTGTCGCAGTGGTCGAATCATCATTGTGTCGTCCTGTGGTTCCCTTGCTGAGGATTTTAGCACCTGAATAATAAAGTGCAGTGGTCAAATCGTCATAGGCAGTTGGATCCATATCTTCATCCTTCATATAAGAAAGGCCAAAGGTTGTATTGCTAAAATCTGCCTGCTTAAACTTATCCCAAAAACGGTTATCCAGTTCCTGAACCTCAGCATTCTCTAAACCACCTGTCTGCATATGAAGGACATCAATTCCTGTTGGAAAGACTTCCGGCGCTAACAACCGTGCTCTATTTCCAATCGTTCCTATATTTGTAAGAGGTTTTGCAACAATAATGGCATGCGGCTCAAAATCAGCACCATAATACAAAGAAGGATAAGTCCCCATTGACATTCCAGAAAAAATCAGTTGGTCCTGATCAAATCCCAAATAATCTAAATAGTGCTGAATGGTATCTCGTACACCTTGTTCTAACTCATCACTCCCCATATAAAATGCCCCACCTAGTAATCGGGGATCTGAAAATAGAAGAAAGGGAGTCCCCATCGAACGCATCATCCAATACCCCTCGAAACCTTCTGCCGGGCGAAAACCTGCAAAATACACGGATAAGGGTGGCTTGAAATCTCCTGGATGAAAGAAGTAATTCAATTCTTGACGGTGACGATCATGTAAGATGCCTCCTCCTAATAGGTACTTCCCAAATTGGAATCGTGTCCAACGTTGATGAAGATTCCCAACTATGAGACGCCCTTGCCCCTTGGCTTCAAGAGTTGCAGATATCATATAGGTCATCTCTTGGTCTAGGACAATCGCGCCTTCACGCATCTCTTCTTCACTGACAATGACCGTCTTTGCAATATCGGTAACAGCACCTTCTGGGATCACTCTTAAAACCAGCTGACACTGACAAGTCTCTTCTTTTTCAAACTCCAACCACAATTCGACAGGTCTATCTTTATCAACTCGTATATTATAAGACCAATTTAATAGGGGTTTAAAAGAAGAACCATAGTCCCCTTCAAGGCACATATTCTCATGACCATTATAGGTTACCTTCCCTTTAAATCGTGGTTGTACCTGAATTTGGAAAGGAAACAGTTTATCACCGTACTGACCTGAAAATAGCGCCTTCGGTAAGATCCGAAGGAGTTCCTGAGGACGAGAGAAGTCAGCTGGTACTGCACACACCTCTTTTGTAAATTGTTTTACACGCGGATCGACAATTTTGATAGTTTCATCATAGAAAACAGTATAGGGGGCCAAATAATCACGTAAATCCGATAACAGCCACAAGGCAAGCGGATCATCTACTAAAACTGCATCAAAACTTTTTTTATATTTTTCCCTGCTTCATTCGTGCCTTAATATCACTTACTAGCCCGGCACTGCAGGTAGATCCATGTTATATTTTTGGGGAAGCTCTAACTGGTTCATCCAATTGTCACGTCCAATTTGCAAAATAGTCACTTTAGACATTTTATTTCTCCTTCAAGTCATTTTTCCCATTTTTGCGACAAAGCGATCCCCTGTATTTTTCTCTGATCTTATCAATTGCAGACAATTAAAGCTTGATTCCAATGTTTTAATTGACCTAGATAATAGTATGCGGCTTCCTCAAAGTCTGCTAATTGTTCTAAAAATATAACCATTCTCTAAGTGACTAACATAATCAGAAGCTACAATATTTATCTGAGGGATCCCTGCGCTGATACCAGCAAGCTGGGTGTATCGATGAGGCTCCGGACTCAGATCGACAATCAGACGTGTGTACTCCAATTCCCTCATCAAAGTTGTTTCATCAAGAAGGTTTACAAAGTCAAAACGATACTCCATTTCTTGATTTTCTACTAGCTTGTTTTCAGCTCCCTGACTTTCTTTAATAGATACAAAATCATCTAGTCGAAAGGACCTTGAAATGAGGTCTTCTACTCCTTTTTTCAAACTTTCAAAGTCAGCATGCTGGGCATTGAAACAACCAAACAACACCTTCGTTCTAGGGTATTTAGCTACAAATGCCAATACTTGATAAATGGCATCCATATCCAACTGGTCTAAATCGATCTGATAAAAGATTTTTGATTCTTTTACACGTTGACTCATCCCTAGAGAAAGTCGCGTATCATAGGGCGCCATATGTCGAACTTTTGACGCCTGATCTGGGAAATATTCACAAACCTGATCCACAAACTTCTGATGATCACTAACCACTAATTGGGTTGCTTTTAAATAGGGTTCGTAATCTTCTATTGAATCTGATTGATTCCTCTCTTTAAACCAGGTTAAAACCTTTTTGCTCTCCTGAGGAAGATGCTCAAAAACATCTCGGTTCATCCTTCGTTCAGAAGCCACTACAAAACAATCCGAGCTTTGGGCCTGTTCTTCAAGATAGCGATCAAAGAACTCCCAAATAACCTCTTCCAAATTAAGATAGTAGTCTTTTTTAAAGCGATGCTTCATATCCGGATTGCAGACAATTCCACGTCCATCAAGAAAATGGCACAACTGCCATATCCCTTCTGAATCCATATAGGCACGATAACTTGCCTGCCCATCTTGAAATTGAAGAACACTGGAAACAAAGCCACGATCATCATAAATCACTTCTCTCAAGATTTGACCATTTCGAAAATAGCGGATCATGCTCAGATATCCTTCGGGTCCTAGTTCAATTTCGGCGTAACGTTGCCCCCTCTTCTCTACTACAATTGCAAAGGGTGTATAGATAAAATCACAATCATCTCCCCAGCTTAAGTCCTTCACTTGAAGGCAACGCATGGGTTGATCGGGAATTCCTTGAATCGCATCAAAAACTGAGAAATAATTGGCTTCTAAAAGATCGTATCGATGCAAAAAATACCGTAAATGAGGTTGGTAGGTCAACAACAATAGGGTTGGATCCAGATCCTGTTCTTGAAAGATTCTCACTTGATGGAGTGTATCATCAAAATCAATTTTTTTTCTTCTATTGTACCATGGGGTCATATCTGGTTGCCAAAACTCAACCCCTTGCCCGTACCAAGCAGGAATAAAATAGTACATAGTGCTCCTTTTCAATGACTTTATTTTGATTAAAATTCACGCGCTTATCCCGCTTATCCCCACAACAAAGCGGGGGGATAGCATTAAAGATGCCTTTTCTATAGAAAACCAATCTTCCATAAGCAAAGACCAAAACTTTTTCTACTGGGCTACGAACATCGTAGTGATAGGTAGCCAGACAATTGATTCATCTAGCTGCCTATCACTCTCAAAACATTCTTGAGAGCGATCGTATTTGCACCAGCATTTCTCACTATCATTCTACTCAAACAATCCCTTGTAGGATTCATTTAGTGTCAAGGCTTTTACTTCTTCTCGAATATTATAAACCATCCCACTAAAAATCAGAAACATACCTGGAATCATACTTAATTGTAGATATTGTGGATCCATTAAAACGACCAACATGGGGCCTCCCGCCATCAAAACAGTATATACTGCTCCAATAACTGCAAATCTCATGACTAAACGATTCAGGAATCGACTAGTATCGGGACCAGGATAAATACCATAGATATATTCGCCGGACTTCCGCATCCGCTCCGAGATTTGTTCACCACTGACATTTACAAAGGCAAAAGCAATGGACAAAACAAACAGAATCAGTTGGTAGAGCACCAGCCAAAGAGGTTGCCCAATTGTGAGAGCCGATATCCATTTAGGAATCCAGTCAGCTTTAGGAAGTACCATCCGCAACAAGAGCAGCACATACTGAGGAATAGAAACCATTGAAATGGCATACATAAAAGGCATCCCACCCGCTGGTGTCAACATAATATCCAAATAAGAGTATTGTTTAAACCGATTATGAATATCAATTTTATTTACTGGAATCCGATAGCGCGCCTCCTGGAAAGTAACAGAAACGTAGAGAAAGATCACACCCATGACAACCAGTAAGAGAATAAAATCCAAGCCAACATGCAAGCGTTGGATACTCGTCACAATCTGTTGTGGAATATTCGCTACCATACTAGCCATCAAAATCACAATAGAACCGCCAATTCCCATGAAAGAATTCAGGTCTGACAGCCAAACCAGAAAGAAGGCCCCCGCTATTAAAAGCAACGTATTTGTGACAATTGCTAACCCCTTGGGGATGCCCGCCTCAATCGGTAAGTTGAGAGAAACAGCCAATGACTGGATCAAAGCAATCCCTAATGTCAAATACATTCGTCTCCGATCTTGAATTTCTATTGGTAATTTCCCTAAGTTTGACTTTTTCGAAAGTGTGAACATTTGCCAGAGAATCATGGCAGACATCCAGGGGGATAAGCCGACAGAGAAGACAGAAAGCGACTTTAGATTCCCTCCCATCATGGCACTTGTAAAAGTTAACGAGTAAGTGGCTCCACCTAAAAAGTTAGGATCATCTAGATTGACAAAAGGTAATAGCAATTGGCTTCCTAACATATATATAAAGAGGAAAAACAAGGTCCAAGAAATCCGTTTTAAAACAACGGTATGTCGAAATCTGCTCACAATAAGTCTGGCCCCTTTCTATTACTTCTACGCTCTTCAATATAATGACGTATAGCTGCCACCATTTCTTCTGGATGTTCATGAGAAAAAACAGCCTGATAAGTTTGTCCCTGTCCCTGGGTATTTTCAAATGCAAACATCGCGATTCCGGCCTGACCAACCAACTCATATATCAATGGAATTTTATCAAAATGATTGATATCTAAATAAAGATCTACCTGTGGTAACTGTTGCTCAATCAAAAGCGGATACGTATTCGGATAAAGACTCACATTCGGATATTGTGATAAACGTAATAACTCTACTGCCATATAAGTATAAGCAGCGATTTCAAAATGAACTTCCGGAAGGTGTTGGACCAAATATTCTATCTGTTCTAAGAGATAAGAATTCGTTAGTGTATAACAGGTTAGAAGGGGCTTGGAATTTTTTGGTCCCAACTCAAAGCCACGTTCTTTCCAATGACTCATCACCTCAGACCACTCCATTAGATGATACCGCCACCACTGGTCACGTAATCTCACTACTGAAAATTGGTTCCACGGTTTATCAGGAGAGATATAATGAAGAATCAAAGGAAGCGGGTCCAAAGGGATTTCAAACACAAAACGATGACCAGCTTCCCCTGCTCCCGCATCAAAGCCAATTTGAAAATTGTAAATATCATCCAATTTTAAATAGCGATCCTCAAATACCATATTGAGAATCGACTGATCCCCTTCTCCCACATTTGCATGTTCGCGCTCTGTCGTTTCGACTAGAACCTGACGGATTTGCTGATCCTTCCAAAGACGGTTATTGATCAATAATACGCCCGCATTAAAACCAATTCCCGCATCAAAACAAGAACGAACGGCGGCAACATAATTCTCTCCCAACTCCTGATTGAAAGAGAATCAAGATTCCCAGTCACAACAAGATCACTATCCAAATAAAGAACCTGATCCTCCTGAACAAAATCTGGAATAAAATACCGTGCAAAGGTCATATGGTTGATATGACCCAGTTTATTCGTCCAATTCATCTGGAACTGTGGTCCAATCAACTTAATATCAAGAAGCTCTCCTCCGAGTCTCTCCACATGCTCTCTCGTGGCACGGAACCACTCGACTGGGATATCTTGATTGAAAAGGTATATTTTAAGCTGGCGATTGTGATAGCAAAGAGATTTTAAAGCGGTCTCTATCTGACGAATATAAGCATAATCTCCTGCCAATACTACTGCATTTTTATTATTCATGTATCTTTCTTATTCTATTGGCAAACGAGATAAGTCTGCCACGATTTGTTTGGTGTAGGTTTCATCCTCGATGAATTCAATATCTTGGTCAAAATTATATTCTGCCGTGTGTTTGTGTTTCAACTTGACTTTCGTCTGTGCTCCCATCTGTAGCCACTCGTATTCTGAATCAATATGCCCAATATCCAATGCTTGGTAACCATCATTCGCCAAATGAGCAGCCAATACTTTGCTGTTGGGCCTAACATAATCAGAATTAAGCGATCCTCCGCATATTGGCGAATCGTGGCCTCAATTGTGTCCACATCCTTATAAGCATTGTGTGAAGAACAAACAATTCGTAGGATGGAGTTTGCACGATCAAACAGATCATTACCCACCCCTGTACGAGAAGTTGCTCCTTCAACAATCAGAATATCCCGATTCTCCCACAGTTTTTTAAGTTTGTCAAACTGGGAGGCTGCTCGACTTTTATCCTTAAAGTCAATATAAGGACGTGAAATAAAGGTAGATCCATAGCAAGGAGCTGGAGCAATTTCACGATAAAACTGATCATAATGATCCAAATGCTTTTTCCAAAAATCTTCTGCCCACCATGTAAATTGGAAGCGATCTTCGAAAGCATCTGGCAAACAGACTAAGAGTTTTTCTGTACTGTTCATTCCAACCAACTCACGTAGAGATCGTGCTAGTTCAGGATGATAATCTTGGTAGGCAATAGAATGGCCAGCAATTAGATTGATTTCACCATCTCCAAAACGAATGACAGATGAATGATTTTCCCTAATGAAGTCCAGACTCTCATCAATGGACTTAACCGTTGGTAGAGGGAGAATTTGAGGCAAGCTTCCTTCTCCATCCAACTGCTCAATCGCCGTAATCAGTTCCTGTGGTCGCTCACTTGAAAAAAGAAACTGCCCATGGTTCCCGTGTTGAGTTTTATAAAAACCAAAACTAGGAATCCCCGCCATTTCTACCTGTGATAGAATCTCACCAGCTTCATCGCCATGATTAATATCCAAATAAAGATCCGCACTATGAATCAGCTGGGTCAACTGCTCCTGATTGATCGCAGGATACAAACTAACATTGGGATGTTGCTTTAATTCGACTAACTTAGGCCCCATAGCTGTCCAAGCACCGATATGAAACTGCACAAATGGAAGAGCACAAACCAGTTCTTCGATTGACTCGAGATCTTGCGTTTGGGTCATGGTAAAGGAGTGCATTCGTGGAAGCTCGTGAACCTCTCCCCATTTACCTGTCTTTATACGCTCTTGATGAGTGAATGCATTTGTTCAATCGTGTTGACCTCTAACTGCGCTTGCTCACTATGTCTAGTTTCTGGGAAGGACAAGATCGGTTTCCCTGTTTTCGCATAAGCCGCCAAGGTTGCTTGATCAGCAGTACCATAGTTAATATCTAAATAGGCAGCAGAACGATTGATAAGTTCTTCCAATACTGGAGGGACGACTTCTGGATACAATCTCACATTTTCATATTTTGCAAGACGCACCAATTCCTCTCCCATTTCCGTATAGGCAGCAATATGGAACAAGGCCTTCGGATGTCCCTGAATCAGTTCCTCAAGGTTTTTGAAGGATTGAGAATTGGTCAAATTTAACAAATGGAGCTCATAATCGGGATCCATCTCTATCTGGAAGTCCCCCATATGGTGAGACAAGACCTGACTGTAATCCATGTCATGAAAAGCCCACCATAATTGGCGGAAACGATTGGCACTTAGTGTCGTCCATGGTTTTCGGTGAGAGACAAAATGTACAACATAGGGATCTTCACTATCTATAAAGTGATTTGGCCAATGACTCATAAAAGCAGTCACGTCATGACCAACTTGGAGGTTCATCCTTTTATCCAAGGCTAACCATCTATCACGAAAGACCTTATTAAAGATTGTCTGATCCCCATTAAATTTAGGAATATTTCCTTCTAAAGCTTGCTGGAGTGAGCCATTCGTCTCATTCACCAACTGCTCTGTCATATTTTCTCTTTTCCACAAACCATTGTCAATTAATAAGACACCGGAATTAAAACTTTGGTTATCTGTGTCCATCACGGCTGCGATCGGGTAGTCCTTCATATCTATATCAAAGATATCCTCTAAGTTCTTTAGAACCAGCAAATCCGCATCGAGATACAGCACCTTTTCCTCTGAGATATACTTCGGAATAAAGTAGCGGGAATAAGCATCCAGACTAATATGTTCCTGAGTCCACCAGGTATCCTTCACATCGTCTGGATTCAATTTGACATCAATGAGGTCGCCCCCTAAGAGCTGAGCCATCTTCCGTGGTTTTCGAAACCAGTCTGGAAGGATATCTCGATTCAAAACATAAATTTTCACATTTTTATTGTGATAAAAGATAGATTTTATAGTCGTCGATAACTGAGCGGTAAAGTTCTGATTTCCTGCTAGAACAATCGCCCGACTTTTTGTATCATGCATGAAAACTCTTCTCCTTGATCCGTTTTTTTACCAGTACTTGCTGATAAGCTTCCATGTCTCCATGTTTTAAGGTCTCTTCTTCATGAATGGCCAATCGCCACTTGTAAGCAAGCAATTTCTGCATCTATTAAGCCCTTTGGAGCTCCGATCAATTGAAGAATCATCATGCGTTCTTCGATACTTTGTAACGGATAAACATCTGCAAGATTGACCGTTTTGGTCACACTTGTCTCACGTTTACGATGCAGATAGATGGCACGGTTCATATAGACAACTTTATCGGCTTGTAGATAGACCTTGTAGGTCGTATAATCATCCTCTACCGTTTTATCTGTTGGATAAACAATCTCTTTAAACAATTCCGCCTTATAAAGCTTTGCCCAAGGGACCGTGAAACATTGGCTCAGATTATACTGCCCATCATATTGATGTTGGAACCACTCAAAAGGAGAATAGACACGCTCAAAATAATCATTTCCCCCAACATGGATTAAAAAGTTCCCCTCTTCTTCCATAAATTGAGTGAAATTTCCAATTGCAATATCTGCATCTGCTTTTTTCAGCAAATGATATAAACTCTCGATATGATCCAGTTCCAACCAATCATCATTATCCACAAAGAGAATGTAGTCTCCCGTCACCGCTTCTAAAGCACGATTCCGGCTTGATCCAACTCCTCCATTAGGCTTATGATAGACCTTCACTCGAGGGTCCTGAATCTTGTAGCGTTGGCAAATAGCGGCAGAACCATCCGTTGAACCATCGTTGACTAATATAATTTCTAAATTTTGATAGGTCTGTTGGATGATACTATTTAAGCAATTTTCAAGATAGGCCTCTGAATTATATACAGGGACGATGACACTAATTTTTTCCATTTTTTCCATTTTCTTTTATATTTTAGCAGAGAGTGCGATGTAAAAGGTATTCATCACTTGCAGGCCAGGCAAAAGATTGAATCAACTAACAACTTCTTAGTGATATAGCCCTCTTTAAGGAGGAAAGCAAAGCCTTGGGCCCTATTACTGATTTCTTGATACGTTTTTGGATCCATATTTTGAACCAATTGATTGGCTTCTTCCAAACTGTTCACAGCAAATCCTAAGCCACGCTCTTCTATCAGATGACTATTTGATAAGGTGTTGGGTACAATCACAGGAATTCCTGCTGCAAGATAGGTGCTGAGCTTATGTGAAATATTCATTTCGTAGTAGTCAACATTCTCCCCATCGTTGTACTGGGTATTCCAGACAAGACCAAAGCCTCCCTTTGAGAGTTCCATCAGGAGTTCTTCATTGCGCTTCCATCCTTCAATCACTAAATTGGCTTCTGGATTGCTCTTTGGCTCATTCGCAAAAACTCGCAAAGGGGTTTCATAAACCCAATTTTGCAACTCTGGAAAACGTGTCAAAGATCCTGCAAAGAAAATCTCTTTTTTAAATCCTGGTTGGTTCAAACTGAGGTTATGAGGATGATCCCAAAATTCTTGAATCAAGACTTTTTCCACCGTTAGCCCTTCTTTACGCAGACGATCCACCATCTGCTGTGATGGCGCGATGATAACATCTGCTTGGTTAAACATATCCATATAAACTGGCATGAGGTAGGCATTATCTCGGAACATCAGTGGAACAACATCATGGATGAACACCACTAATTTGACCCTCAGATCCTTCATCTTCGCTACAAATTCCGCATCAAATTCCCAACCATTCCAAGTTGGTGATTGAAAGATAACAATATCTCCAAATGAGATACTAGCCATGATCCCATCCAGACGCTTGCTTCGTTCCCCTGGACTGTCTGTCGTGATATTATAAATAGATTCCGATTTCACGAAAACCCATTGAACGTGCAATTTCTGTCACAGCATTCTGAGCTAAGATAACAGTACTATCGCCTGCCATACCATATAGATTTGTAATATGTACTTTCGTCATAGTTTCCCTTCTTTATTTTCTGTCATTTGAACTATCATCTTTAACTCTTCTTTCGTTGCTAGCGTCGGATGCATCTTTTGCTTATCATAGGCTGATTGATATTTTTTTGGATCTTCCAGCTGAGATAGTTCATCGAGCAAGGCTGTAACGTCATCCTTTTGAAACAAGTGATCTTTTGTATAAACATTTGGTCGGTGACAGGTTTCTTCAAAGGCATATAAAATCATTCCTTTTTCAAGAGCCATTCGATTTCCGTCTAAAATTTCATCTGCATAAGCAATATCTAGGTAAATACGGCATTTATTTAATAACCGCTCATAATTCTCACCTGAAATTCCTGGATAGAGATGAACATTTGGGTAATCATTGAGACGCACTAATCGTCCCCCCATCTCTGTCAAGGCTGCAATATGAAACTGAAAATGAGGAAGAGCGTTCACAAGAACTTCAATTTGTTCGACTTCTTCTGTATTCGTCAAAATAAGAACCTGTGGCTGAAATTCCCTCAAGTCTCCCAAATAAGTCGGGAAATAATAGCGAATGAGGTGCCATATCAAGGTTAGGTTCACGAACGAACACTTTTACACCCTTGTCCACCAGAGGAGCAAGTTCTACTTCAGGAAGAGTTGACCGACCATAGAAGATAACCTGTTCCTTCTCAAGTTTGGGTAAAGCCTTCAACAATTCTGGATCAGACAAGAAGACTGTTTCAGCCTGCAAAAGGACTTCTTGAAGAAGGGCCTTTTTCGCATCTTCTATCGACGAAAACCCCTGTTCTAACCCATCGATCGCTTGGTAGATCGCACGATCATGTTGATGGAATAGATAGAGTTTCCCCATTCTATCATTCGTATAAATAGAGAGATGGCGTTCATTTGCACTCCAAAATTCTTTCAGAAAGAGGCTACCAGATCGATCATAGTGGTCACTCACAGAGCAATGACCATCTGGATCATACCAATCTACTTTTTTAACCCTTTGAGGGCGATCTTGAAAACAGTCTATCTTTCCTCTCTTCACTCCATCAGAAACAATATCCCCATTCACATACACTTCCCAAAACGGGGGTAGCGGAAGGCTGGTCATATGCAGAGGTGAGTCTACTTTCTGATTGAAAAAAATAGAATCCAGAACATTTTTTAACTGTAGAGATTGGATCGGTAGACCAATTTGTTCTAAGTCCTTCCTCAATCTCTCGTCATCTAAGGACCATTCATTGACTAGATAATACATCGCTATTCTTCCCCTATTTCACCAAAAAATCTCTCCATTGTCCAATCATTTGATCTGTCATATAGTGTTTCGCTAATTCATAAGACCCTTCTCTTAGTCTATTCAAGTGCTCGAAAGCCTTCTGCATAGCTCCATCCAAGTCAGCAACCACTTCTTCATGTGAGCGATCTACAAACGGAACGATAAAACCATTTCGATCATTTTTTATAAAAGTGGGATTCCCATAGGGGACATCTGTCCCCACCATGACAAGACCAGATCCTATCGCCTCTAGTAAGGTTAAACCATACGTTTCCCACTCGGAAGTGGCCAAATAAAGTTCATACTCCTTAAAACGAGTTTGAAGGTCTTGGTGCCCCTTGAGATGAATATAACTTTGAGCATTTAATTGCTTAATTTTTTCTTCTATTTCTTGCCAAAGCATACCTTGACCATAAATGTCCAATGTAACCTCTGGAATTTTTTCATGCAAGGCCACTACCGCATCGATCGCTAGGTCCAATCTCTTTCGTCGCACAAACCGGGCCGCAATCATCAGGCTATAGGGCTTACGACAATCCGAATATTGCAAACCTTCAAGTCCTCCGACAGGCAAGACCGATACAGGCTTATCCGTCGACAGATCCCGTTCTAATTCTTCCTTTTGCGCCTCCGTAGATACAATGATATGGTCGAAATAGTTATCATACTGAAAAAGAAGGAAATATTCGGAATTGATACAGTCACCCCAATTATGCAGCGAATGAAGGACACACGATAAGGTTGCCTCTCCCTTCATTTTCAAAAGAGCCTGTGTAAAGGGGAGACGCTCTATACGATCCACAATGATATGGTCTTTTGCCGAGAACTGTAAGGTGCCGATCGCTTGGTTCAAAAAGCTCCGGCTCATTATAAAAACCAATGATCCCCCTGCCGATAGACAGAATCCGTCAGTTCACCCGGTGTCTTTTTTTCATTTCCTCTAAAGCTACAGAACCATCCAAGTTATAAAAAAGACGACGAAAGACTCTTGCAACCAATCCCACATCAGTGGGAACAGCTGTAAAATATTCTGTATAAAGCTTTACACTCCCGTAATGTTCCCTACGAAGAAGATGACCAGCTACATAATAATCGACATAATCAACATAATTTGATTTAAGAGTATTCTGGTGCAAGACAAGAGAAATCCCATTCTCTTCCGGAAATATTAACTCTTGATCTCGTTCAATTGGAGTGGAATGAAGATTCAAGCGTTGCTTCATTTCCTCCACACTCATTGTCAAGGTCATATCACGCTGATCTGTTAGTAACATATGTGCTAGAATGATTTCATCTTCCGCATATCCCAAAGACAAATAGTAATCCCATTTATATCTAGGAGGAACTTGCGTAAAAACAAAACGTGCTGGGCACCCCAATTTCCTAAAAGATTTGTCCACGGTAAGCCTGGGCAACATCGACACCGTTAGAGCTCTAATTCTACCATCAGATTAAAAGTGTAAATCATCTCTCCTCCAAGCAAAATCCAGTTGTATTTTTATAACGATTTTTCTCTCTCACCACAAATCTAATTAGTCAATGTGACCAGATAAGATTTAATTTCTTCCACCATCATTTCAGGGTTCTGAACCGGATAAACATGACTTTCTCCAGACTGGTCCTTGCTGGTATTGTCAAAGGCGTAGATTGGTTTTCCAAGTTTATGAACTTCCTGTGTAATCGACATAATTTCATTAAAATGATTGATATCAAGATAAAAATCTATTTTTTCCAAAACGGTTTCAAAATTATATCGGTTAAAGCAAGGGTAGATTGTCACATTAAGATAGCGTTGAAGATCAACGACTTGCGATGCAAAAGTTGTATGGGCTAGAATATGGAAATGCACATTAGGCAGGGCTTGAATCAGGTACTCCAAATGTTCCATTTCACACGCATTTGTGAAAATAGCTGTATGGTAGGGTTCCTGTACAGTTAAAGCTCCTAAATCACGATTTGTGATTTCTGTGCGCAATAATACATCTGACCAATCTAGAGCATAATAGAACCACCAGCGATCACCTAAACGGTTTTTGTAAGTCGGTAACCATGGCTTTGCATCTGTATAGTGGATAATGAAAACATCCTTTTCATCAGCAGTCGCTCTTTCATTCCAATTCCTCCATTGTAATTGAGGATCAACCGAGTCTGTCCCAACCATGAAATTATATTTCGCTTCTAATTCTTTCCAATTCCCAGCAAAAAAACGATTCAATATCCCTTGGTCACCAAATACATCTTCATGGTATTGATCCGCCAATTCAAACAGTTGAGTGGAAATGTCATGTTCTCTCCAATATTTATTATTAATCAACATGACTCCTGAATTAAAAATTTGACCACATAACCTCATCTCGTACAGCGACTAAAGGGCAATCGTCAAAATCCGTCTCAAACAACTCTGTCAAACTTCCATCTACAATAATATCTGAATCAAGGTATAAAACCCTTTCTTCTTCTACGATTTTTGAAATGAAAAAACGAAAATAAGCTGCATACGAAAGATGAGCTGTGGGAAGATGGTAACCCTGTAAATGGTTGTCTGAAATTTTCACATTTACAATTTCTGAATGGATCGTTTTCAATCGTTTGTTCATCACACGAAACCATTCTGAAGGAAGATCATCATTAAAAACGTAGAATTTAACGCTATCATTATGCGCACAAACTGACTTGATTGTTGTTTCTACCTTGTCCATATAGCCATTATCAGCCCCTAACGCTATAACTTTATTCATCCAACTTACCTTTCTTTTTTTAAATCTAACTCTAATTTGATCTCATTTATCATCAAATCCACCTCAGAAACGGGAAACACCCTGCTTCGTCCATAATTATCATGGTTTGTGACATCAAAAGCATAAAACGGTTTTCCTATATTATGTACCTTATTGATAATATCAGCAATTTGATTTCCATGATTAATATCCAAGTAAAAATCAAGCTTACTCATAATATCATCAAGATTAAATGGTGTGAACCCTGGATGAATCGATACATTTTCATATTTTTGTAGATCAATAACAGAAGAGGCAAAAACGGTATGAGCCAATATTGTAAAATGGACTTGTGGAAGTTCTTTTAGAAATATTTCAATTTGTTCTAGTTCACAAGAATCCGTAAATAGCTGTATAGTACTTTGGTGGTTCTATGAGAGTATGCCAATCACCCACCTCATTTTCATTAATAGGATTTTTTCTTAACAGGATATCTGACCAATCCACACTATAATAAAACCACCACGTCGACCGGTAACGATTGTTTGAAAGATGATACCATGGCTTATCATCTGTATAGTGAATAATTAGCGGATAAGCACCTTCCGGTAAGGCCGAATCATACCAAGCTCGATCATTTACACTTTGCGCTAATGTATCCATACCGACCATAAAATTATTTAAGCGATTTAGTTTTTTCCATTGGCCTCTAAACAAGATATTTAAAATTCCTTGATCACCAAATACAGTTTGATGATACTGTTCTGTCAATTCTAGCAATTGTGAGGCAACTTGCTCCTGTTCCCATCTTGTGACAGGAATAACCATCATACCAGAATTAAAATCACCTGTATAATCATCATCAAAATAATCAGGTACCCCCGCCAACATATATTCTTCTAAGGCAACATTATACAAGTTATCTAGACTTCCCGTCACAATGATATCTGAATCCAAGTAAATTGCCCGTTCTTCCTCAACAAATTCACCAATAAAGTAACGAAAATAAGCCGCATAGGATAAATAACTAATGGCTAAACGATAATTTCTAAGCGAATGATCCGAAATTTTCACATTTACAATTTCTGAATGGATCGTTTTCAATCGTTTGTTCATCACACGAAACCATTCCGAAGGAAGGTCATCATTAAAAACGTAGAATTTGATATGGTCATTATGCGCACAAACTGACTTAATCGTTGTTTCTACCTTATCCATGTAGCCATTATCGGCCCCCAGTACAATCGCCTTTTTCATTTTATTTCCTTTTTTAGTTTAAACTATCCACAGCATGTCCAAACAATCGTCTTTGAATTTCTTCCACCATCATTTCAGGGTTCTGATGAGAAAATATACTACCACCCAACTCTGCCCTGTGAGCTACATTATCAAAAGCAAAGACTGGTTTTCCCTTTTCAAATGCCCGATCTACAATAGAATCCACCTGATCCCAATGATTAATATCCAGGTAGATTTCTGATTGATCCAATAAATCCTCTATAATATCGTCATGATGGACGTTTGTATATAACGTTACATTGTCATACTTTTTAAAAGCTTCTAAGCGATCTGAAACATTGGTCTTGGCTGCAATATGAAACGAAACTTCTGGAAGATTTTCTACCAAATAAGTCAGGTTTTCCAGAGTGTCCGAAGCTGTCAGAGTAAAGACATGATGCTCTAATTGAGGACGCTCTTTTATGATGAGTTCCTCTTTACTTACAACAATGGAGTTACTTGGAATATCCTTATGAATGACTGCTCCTGCACCAATAATAACATTGTCACCGATCGTGACTCCCTTAAGAATCACAACATTGGCACCAATCCAACAATTTTTTCCGATCGAGATCTTTCCGTAATTAAAAGCAATTTTTTCTACGTGGTAGTTGGAATATTGATGATTACTATCGAAAATACGAACTCCATCTCCAAACATGGTATCCTTACCAATTTCAATATGATATCCACAATGAATGGAACAGTTAATATTAAAGAAAACGCGATTTCCGAGTTTCAGGGTTGCTCCATTTCCCACCTCTAGGCAAACAAAAGAACGCAAGGTAACATCCTGACCCAGTTCGACATGAGCTGTAGGGTCAATTGAAATCTGTTGAAATTTACCATCCAATTGAAATTCTGTCATTTATTCTCGTACCTTTCTCATATTACAAATCGCATCAACCAATCCTTGCCAATCTTCCATTGAGAATACCTGTTGATGATGCTCTGTCGATTTCACTTCTTCAAAAGCCAAGATTGGCTTATCTTCCAACTGAAAACGATCTAAGATTTCTATTGTCTTTTCGCCAGGATTGATATCCAGTAATACATCACTCAAGGCAACTAACTCTTCATCTAGGTTAGGCATGTTATTAATTCCTGAGTAAACAGTTACATTTGGGTAGACGAGCAGGCGTGCAAGCTCGTCGGATACTAGAACACGCGCAGCAATCTTAAAGCAAACATTCGGTAAGCGTTGAATCAGATCCTCCAAATGAGGAATTTCTGCTACACTCGTATAGACCAAGCAAGTAAGCGGACGACCTTCTGGGTAGAGATCTACTTCACGCAGTGGAGATAAATCAAGATTATTAGAAACTTCCGACCAATCCAATTGCGCATAAAACCACCAAACATCCCGATAGGTCTGTGCCGCTAGCGGAAACCATGGTTTCCTATGAGATAAATAATGGAGAACCTTTGGAAACTCTTGACCTTCTGGAATTTGATAATCTGTAAAATGATTGTGCAACACAACATGATTCAGATCAAATGGCAGTTCATACCAATTGTTTTCAAATACCATATTTAAAATAGATTGATCTGCCTGGTCCACTCGATCGTGCCATTCATTCGTCATTTCAATCAGGTATTGACTCATTTGTTTGGCTCTCCAATAAGCATTGTCAATCACTAAAAAGCCTGCATTGAAGATTTCTCGGTTGTAAAAGACACGTCCCCCATAATCTCGGACTGCTGCGACAGGATATCCCTTTAGATCCATTGTAAAGAGATCATCAAGTGGCCCCGTCACTACCATATCACAATCCATGTAAATCACGCGCTCTTCTTTAACAAAATCCGAAATAAAGTACCTCAAGAAAACAGTATAAGATATATCTGTCTTGTACTGTTGGATCTGCGAACTCGTGACACGACAATTTACAATGTCACTATCAAAACGAACAAGATGACGATTCATCCCCGTAAACCACTCCTGTGGGAAATCACCATTGATGAGGTAAAAACGGATATTCCGATGGTGGTAAAGGACTGATTTCATCGTTGCCAAAACCTGATCTAGATAAGGATAATTGGCAGCCAAAACAATAGCCCGTTTTTCTCCACGATGCGGTTGTGGTTTCAAACTCAAGGCTTGGTATTTTTCCGAAATTTGTCGATAAGCCTCACTATTCTCTAAACCATGAAATCGACTGTTCGCCAAGCACGCCTTTAATACCATTTGATAAAGATTGATCGTTTTTTCAAGAGGATACCCCCGGTTGGCTAAAAGCGCCAATTTTTCTTCCATCTCACAAACCAAGGCAGGCATCCACTCCCCAGTCCAAGTATGAGAGAGACTACCCGTGCGTTCTCGATAAGCATATAAACCTTTATTCAGATAGACCACTCTCTCACTGCTCAAAAAAGCCTTGAGGCTCAAGAAACGGTCCTCTCCTATTCGATCCTTTGAAAATTGTAACTCATCAAACAAGGAACGTTTATAAAGTTTCCCCCAAGCAGAAAGGAGCGCAAAACTCTTATTAAACTTTGTCTCATAAAGTCCATCAATCAGCTGTACAGGGGTATAGAGGCGCTCATAATAATCCTGCTCCCCCATAAAGAAATAAAAGAGACTCTCTGCATCATTAAAGAGATAATAATTAGCGGTCACTATATCTGCATGATAAGTTATTAGTTTATCATACAGTTCTTCAATATAAGTTTTCTCTACCCAATCATCTGAATCAACAAAGGTCACATAGGCACCAGATGCTTCTTGCAGTCCTATCATTCTGGTGTCAAAAACACCGGAATTTTCCTTAATATGATAGGTGATTCGTTCATCTTTTTCAAGATATTCTCGACAAATCGCATCACTTCCATCTGTTGAGCCATCATTGATGATTAGGATCTCAAGATTTTGATAGGTCTGCTGAAGAATGCTATCCAAACACTGTCTAAGGTATTTTTCAACGTTATATACGGGTACAATTACACTAACTTTTTCTGTCATTTTTACTTTTTACTTTTTTTATTTGGGAAGATATTCTGCAATAAAGGCAGAGAGATCCTTACTCATCATACTTTCTAGTCGTTCTGCAACGACTTGTTCTGGCCAATCCCACCAGGAAATCTTTTGCATTGCCAAACGTTGTTCTTCATCTTCAATACGATAACGAATGAGTTTTGCTGGATTTCCTCCAACGATTGCATACGGCGCTACATCCTTTGTCACAATAGATCCAGCCGCAATTACCGCTCCATCTCCAATTGTAACTCCCGCCATAATTTGGACATTGTTACCAATCCAGACATCATTCCCTACAAGGGTAGGTTTACAAAGAACATGATCATCCGAAATCGGCAAAGACTGATCTGTATAAAATTTTTCTAAGCTCTTAAAAGGATACGTCGTCACCAAGTCAAGAGCATGATTGGCGGTCACAAAGTAGACATTCTGTCCAATAGAGCAATAATCCCCTATGATAACCTTTCCACCATGATCAAAGTCAACCAACAAAGGAATGCCATAAGTATGTGGCCCCACAGTTAAGGCACCATAATCAATTAAATGACGACTTGTGAATTTCGTCTTGAAATCGAATAAATCTGATCGCAAATCATAAAGACGCAACTCGAGCGGAATGGTTTGCTGATGCATTCCTTCCCAATAGGAATAACCTTCCTCCTCATAACAACAGGTAAAGGTGGCTGTCAATTGCTTATCCTTGGAAAACAAACGAATCTGATGATTTTCAACATCCCAATATCGTTCGTTATCATGACCTTCTCCACCAATATCTTGGATCTGCCCATCAGGTGACAATCGAAAATAACGCGAATATTGCTTATTCTTATGTGAAAACACACAATACCGACCAACTACAACTGCCATTTTTCCTCATTTCTATCTAACCATATTTTTTTACATCAATAACTAGTACAAATAGGCTGAAATAGTTGGAAAATCAACCTCCAACCGGCCTTATTGCCACGTTATTATTATACCTTATTTCAGATAGTCGATCCATACCTTTGGCTGAAATTATCCGTATCTGATGGAAAAGTTAGAGACAAAATAGTACAAAAACAGGGGGATCTGAACAAATCTTGAAATGTTCTCCACGATCACCCCTATTTCATATTTTTATTTTGTAATTTTTTTCCAACATGCTTTCAATGTGTTGGATGGATTTTTTTCGCGTCCAAGTAAAGTAGATGGTATCTGGCAATTCAGGACCATGCATTTCACCTGAAACAGCGATATCGGATTGGCATAAAGAGGTTTCTTTCCCTTTGATACCCAGTTTCTTTTTTTGAACCGCTTTGATTTGTGGGAAGATATTTTTCTGCCACAAACTCATCGTCTGACATGGCTTCGAGTTTCGCTTTGAAGGCTTCAAGTACAGTCGGAACCGTTTCACCAGCCATGACTTCTTTTCTCTGCTTCTGTCAACTCTGGGAAGTCTGAGAAGAAAGAGGTCTGTCAATGGAACGATTTCGTCCACTGACTTTCATTTGTGGTTTGTAGAGTTCTACCAAACTTTCTCAGCCTTGTCTGTCAAACGTCCTGCTTCTTCGAGGAATGGCTTTTGCCATTTCAAAGATAGTCGCAAGATCCGCATTCTTGATATACTCATTGCTCATCCAGTCCATTTTCTTCTGGTCGAAAGTCGCTGGAGACTTGCTGAGACGATGTTTCATCAAAGAGCTTGATGAGTTCTTCGCGAGAGAAGATTTCGTCTTCCCCACCAGGGTTCCAACCAAGCAAAGAGCGATAAAGTTAAAGACTGCTTCTGGAAGGTAGCCCTTTCTTCCGGTAATCTTCGATGAACTGAAGGGTGTTGGTGTCACGTTTAGACAACTTCTTACCAGTTTCAGAGTTGATGATCAAAGGTCATGTGACCAAACTCAGGTGCTTCCCATCCAAGCGCTTCATAGACCATGAGCTGTTTTTGGGTGTTGGCAATGTGGTCATCTCCACGGATGACGTGAGAGATTTGCATGTCGTGGTCATCGATGACAACGGCAAAGTTATAAGTTGGATAGCCATCTTTCTTTTGGATGACCCAGTCCCCACCGATATTGCCACCTTCAAACTCGATATCGCCTTTGACCATATCATGCCATTTGTAGATACCAGACTCATTCACCGCCAGACGAACAGTTGGAATGATGCCTGCTGCTTCACGTTCTGCGATATAAGCAGCTTTTTCTTCTTCGCTCATGCCAAGGTATTCGTTGATGTAGCGAGGTGTTTCGCCAGTCGCTTCTTGGCGTTCGCGCTCAGCTGCCAACTCTTCTTCTGTAACGTAAGATTTGTAGGCTTTTCCTTCCGCCAAGAGTTGGTCAATGTATTTTTGATAGAGTTCCAAACGTTCAGACTGGCGGTAGTTTTCATGCGTCTCTGGGCTTTCATCCCAGTCCATGCCCAACCAACGAAGGTTTCTCAAGCTGTGAACGTTCTCCGTCTTCGACGTGACGCTTTGCGGTCCGTATCCTCGATACGGATGATAAAGGTTCCACCATGGTGGCGTGCATACAAGTAGTTAAACAATGCTGTACGAGCATTTCCGATGTGTAATAGCCCTGTTGGACTTGGTGCATAACGCACACGAATATCTTTTTGCCATATTTCTCTCCTCTTATCTTGTTCGCTATTTCTAGCTCATTTTATTCAATCGTTCCTATTATACCACAAAGAAAGCAGGGACTGAAATGAATAAGTGACCTTTCTAGCCTTTTCTTCCTATATATGAAAAAAAGCCAGAACAAATGCTCTGACTTATATCCAATCTATTTGGTATCTTATTTTTAAACGTTCTTCTAATTCAAAAGTCGATTGGTAGGGTTTGTAAAAAGTTCTCCAACTCACGTTCCCAGTAGAACCATTCGTGCTTGCCCTGGGCTGTTGGGTATAGGTGACATCCAAACCCTAACTTTTCTAGTTCCTTGACTTCAAAAATTATTGGCCTCATAAAGGAAATCCTGCTCCCCACACCAGATCCAGAGCTTTGGTCTTCTTATCTGAAAAACTTCTTGGCGACGAGTCTCTAGCGAATAGGGACTGGTCGTCCAATCCTCAATCTCTCCAAAGATCCCCTTCCAAAAAAAGCTGGTTGTTCCAAGTCATTGTTTTCAAAGTCTCGATCGTGGAAACTTAGAGCACCGGAAAAAAACTAGTCGCATGGGAGAAACGATTTGTCTTGAGAGCCAAGAGCATCGATCCATAGCCACCCATGGATAGGCCAGCAATAAAGGTCTTTCTCCCGTTTCTTGGTCATATTAGGGAAGAAGCGAGAAAGAGTCTCTGGCAATTCCTCTGCAATGGCCGTGTAGTAGTTGTAGCCATACTGGGTATCTGTGTAAAAAGCCATTATTGGTATTGGGTAGGACCACGATCAGATTGGTATTTGCGCAGAAATGCGTTCCACATTAGTCCGCTTCAACCAGGAATGGTGGTTGCCCATTCATCCCGTGTAAGAGATAAAGGACTGGGATATCCGTATCCGCTGGATCTTCCACGCGCGATGCATCAGGATAAAGGACGGACACGCCCCACTCCATCTTCAAGGCTTCTGAATAATACTCAATCTGCATAACTGCCATTTGATTTCCTCTTTCTACTGTTAAAAAAACACTCGGCAAGCCTCTGGGCCGCCAAGCGTTTCCATTTTCTTCTATTATTTCACTTCCATCACGACTGGTAGGATGGCTGGACGGCGTTTGGTTTGTTCAAATAAGAACTTAGACAAGTTGTCACGCACCAAACCTTTCAATTCCCCCCAGTCAAAGCTGTCTTGTGCCAAATAGTCTTCAACACTTTGGTTGACCAATTCGCAACTTTCACGAAGAATATCCCGACTCTTCTTGACATAGACAAAACCACGGGTGTGCACGCGCGCTTTGGAAATAATCTTCTTCTCTTTGCGATTCACGGTGAGCGCCACGATAAAGATCCCGTCTTCTGACAAGACCTTACGGTCACGAAGGACGATATTGCCCACATCACCAATGGCATTCCCATCGATCATGACATCTCCAGCTGAGACGCTACCGGCAGGGACGAAGTCCCCCTTTTCGTACTCCATCACAGTTCCGCGTTTTTGGAATAAAGATATTTTCAGGCAAGATACCGACTTCCATCGCTACTCGTGCATGGGCATCCAATTCGCGGTATTCCCCTTGGATCGGGAAGAGGTATTTAGGACGAAGAAGGTTGATCATCAACTGCAAGTCCCGTGCGTTTCCGTGACCAGACACGCGCAAGCTTGACGTGATCAATTTGACAATGCCACCTGCTTGGTAGATCATGTTTTCCACACGAGCCACCACAGCTTCTTTAGCAATAGATGGTGTTGTGACAACGTAGACCAAGTCCCCATCTTTGATTTCCACATAACGGTGACGGCCAATAGACATCTTGCGCAAACCGTTGATCGGCTCACCCATCCGGCCTGTTTCCAAAATGATCAATTCATGATCTTCAAAACGGCTCATTTCTTTTGGCTTGATCAAGAGTTTTTCATTAGCAAGAGACAATTTGCTCAAGCGAATGGCTGTGCGGACGATGTTTTCCACATCGAACCCTGTCAAGACCACTCGACGGCCAGTCTCAGTCGCGAGCGTCAAAGACCTGCTGGATCCGAGAGAGGTTGCTGGCTACCGATGCCACGATGACACGACCATCCCAGTCTGCAATCGTATCTAGGATAGCATCGCCCACTTCTTGCTCACTGGCAACTTGAATCTTGCTATCCGCATTGGCTGAATCACTCAAGAGCGCAAGCACACCCTTCGCGTCCAATCTCAGCTAGGCGAGCAAAAGTCTGTCGCGTACGACTCGCTGGCAGTTTGGTCAAATTTAAAGTCTCCTGTGTAGACGATATTGCCCTCAGGAGTGCCAATCACAATCCCGATACTTTCAGGGATGGAGTGGGTTGTTTGAAAGAAAGAGACGACAGCATCACCAAAATCAATCTCAGAATTTCTGATCGATGACATGGAAGTCGTTGAATTTCTTCACACTGTCATTGCTTTTTTTACAAAGAGTTTAGCCAACTCAATGGTCAACTCTGTCCCGAATACAGGGACTTTCGCTTCCGCCAAAAAGATAAAGGCAAGGCCCCAATGGCATCCGCATGACCATGGGTCAAGAAAAACACCCGCAATGCGGTCCTTGTTTTTCAAATAGATAATCCATGTTGGGGATAACGACATCCACCCCAAGTTGCTCATTTTCTGGATACTTCAAACCTGCATCCAAGACAAAAAAATCGAATCGTTCACTTCGGCAACGTAGAGATTTTTTTCCCATTTTTCTCGAACACCGCCAAGAGTGACTAATTTAATACTACTCACTGTTGTCTCCTTTAGTGTGATTATTTTAATACTTACGGTCCTTGGTCGCCCAAGTCGAATTACAGCTTTGCAAATACTTGCATATCCACTCTATTATACAATTTTTTTCTCTTTTTTTCAAAAAGCTTTCCACAGCAAAAAAGTCCTCCCATCTATATTTTCAGATGAGAGGGCTTCTAGGCGCCTATTTTTAGGGGGAAAAGACCCTAAAAATGATAATCTCCCCGTTTATTTTCAATGATCCGCATGGCTGCCTTGATCACATGGAATTTGCTCAGCAATTCCTCTAAGCGCTGACTATTTCGTTCGCTCAATTGGCCGTTTTTGACCGTTTGGGACAGGCGATAAAAGTCATCCAAATCCTCCCCAATGTTTTTCAAACAGCTCCTTTGGCTTCCTTGAGTCGATAGCGATTAACCAGAGTGGTTCATGTCTTTTTTTTGAAAGAAGCGACATTGCTTTCGTGAATGTCCGTATAAGCTTCCTCTTCTTCCTTAGACTCATGGTAATTAACCGCCTTAAAACAGGTGATAAATTCCCGACTTTTGATATTGCAGACAAAGATGACACCATCACTGGCTACATAGGCTTCTGTATTAGCTGGTTGAACCGCATTACTATCATAAGGAGAGAGGGAGGGGAGGTGTTGGTTGATCCACTTGTTCAGGTGCTGATCATCTACGCCAAAAGCGCTCAAAAAGCTCTTTGCCGAAAAATGATCACGACAACTATATTCTTGCGCATACGACAATCCCATACTCTCACCTCCTCCTGGGTATTTTTATAAAAAAATGGCCTCCAGTCTTACGGGACTAGAGGCCTGGTCTGCTTCGCTGACTTGGTGCAATTAACCTTTTGGCTAACAAAACAATGTTTATGATGTTGATTTCATTTAATAGTATTTGTGTAAAATACCAGAGGTTTTCTTTGCTATCCCAAATCCAAATGATTAGTTTTCGACTGGACGCATTGAAGTTTGAAAACCTTTACAAAAAGCTTCTACCTACTATTCCCACGTTTTCTTATGTCTCCGGACAAACTAAGCAGGTTTGCCCGACCGTCCAACCGATCCGACACACACGACATGACTGCTCTTTTACGATAAGAGCATGAACAGATATCAGCAAAACAGGCCTAAAACGAAGTAACCTAAATTTTAACTCGATAAGGCATTGGTATCAATCCCTTCTTCATCTTTCTACCTTTATTATACTCAGCTTCCTAGGCAATTGCAAGCGATTCCAGCTGAAACTAGTTCCTATTTTTATGCGGTTTTATAGATGATTTAAGGAAAAGAAAAGAGGATGGGACAAAAGTCCTAGCCTCTCAATTATTTTTGGATTGTCGAGCAAGACACAGTGGTTGAGTGGGCTATACTACGCTGATTTCATCAGCTTTTACAGCCCTACTCAACTGTGCGGAGGTGGGACGACGAAATCGAATTCTAACGAATTACCGATTTCTGTCCCACTCTCTAGCATGCAGACAAACTACTTCTACATCAGACCACCTAAGTAATGTCGCTTCTGTCCTACTCCCATTTTACGGGCTTTGTATCTTATTCTTTCTCAAATAATTGATAGTAGTCTGCGATGGTCATTTGGGCTTTTTCTTCTTGATTGAGGTCTTGGACGATGTGTCCGTCTTTCATCACAATCAAGCGATTTCCATATTTCAAAGCATCTTCCATATGGTGGGTGATCATAAGAGCTGTGAGGGCATCTTGTTTCACAAACTCATCGGTCAAGGTCATTAGGGCCTGACTGGTTTTTGGATCCAAGGCTGCAGTGTGTTCGTCTAAAAGCAAGAGTTCTGGGCGTTTCAGTGTCGCCATCAACAGACTCAAGGCTTGTCGTTGCCCCCCTGATAGAAACTCAACGGCTGTGTCGATATGATTTTCCAAGCCATTGCCGATCTTAGCAAGGACCATTTGAAACTCTTCTTTATAGCTGGCCAAGTGACGCGGAATCAAGCCACGTTTTTCTCCACGAAACTTCGCTACCAAGAGGTTTTCCGCTACTGTCATGCGAGGCGCTGTGCCCATTTTAGGATCTTGAAAGACCCGCGATAGGTACTTGGCTCTCTTTTCAGGAGAATAGTTGGTTACATCTTCCCCCAAAATATAAATCTTCCCACTGCTCACCGGAAGCGTCCCAGCAATGGTATTAAAGAGGGTTGATTTTCCAGCTCCATTGCCCCCCAAAATCGTGATAAAATCATGCTCTCGAATTTCCAAGGAAACATCATCCAGAATGACTTTTTCTTCGTTCATCCCATTGCTCACGGCTTTGGTTACATTTTTTAATTCTACAATTGCTGTCATTTACTGAGTTTTGCTCCTTTCATGATTTTTCCCTTAAAGGTTGGAATCATCAAGCAGATAGCTAAGATCAAGGCACTGAAGATTCGAATATAGCTGGTATTGATGCCAAGCGCAATCACAGCCCAAATCAAAAATTGGTAGGCGATCGATCCGATCGCAATACTGAGCAAACGCTCTGTCAAGGTGACATTTGAAAAGAGCACCTCTCCAATAATGAGACTGGCAAGTCCCAATAACGATGACACCAATCCCACGTGAAGCATCCGCATAGCCTTCTTGTTGGGCCATCAGTGCACCAGATAGAGCAATAATCCCATTTGAAATGACCAAAGCCCATCAATTCCATCCGGTCAGTGTTGATCCCAAAGCTCTTGGCCATATCTGGATTGTCCCCTGTCGCAATATAGGCTTGACCCAAGCGTGTATCCAAGAAGAAAGATCAAACCAAGGATCACAAGCGTTACGAAAAAATCAAGCCAATCAGGATCTCATTGAAACCCACTGGCAAAAGGAAGAAATTCCTGAATTTTTTTATAGCCCAGAAGTCCCTAAATTAGCCCGTTGCATGACAAAGAGAATAACTGAGTTACAAGATGTCATCACAAGGATCCCTGACAAGAGTGTCGGGATTTTCCCTTTTGTATAGAGAAGACCCGTCGCAAGTCCTGCCAAGCACCCTGCACCAATAGCGACCCAGCGTCGCAAGGAGTGGATTGACCCCCTTTGGTAATCAAGGTTACCGCTACCGCTCCTCCAAGCGGGAAAGGACCCTTCTGTCGTCATATCTGGAAAATCTAGAATTCGGAACGTCATAAAGATTCCTAACCCTAAAATGGCCCAAATCAAACCTTGTGAAACAATTGAATTAATCATAGTTTCTCCCTTCGATAATAGTAGTTTAATTGTATCACAAATATGGAGGAGAACCTATAGGAAATTGTCATCAATTCCCTTTTCATGCTTTATAAAAAAACCAAAAGGTTGTGCCTTCTGGTTTTTAATCGTGAGATTTTTTAAAGGATTAAAAGAAAATCTTAGTCTTCTTTTTTCTTTCTTGACAAAGCATAACCGGCAGTAGCTAAACCAATAAGTGCTGAATAAGTCATGAATGATTGTTCAACTGAACCAGTATTTGGCAATGATTTCTTAGATGATTCTGGTTTTGGCTCTGGTTTTGGCTCTGGCTTAGGCTCTGGTTTTGGTTCTGGCTTAGGCTCTGGTTTTGGTTCTGGCTTAGGCTCTGGCTTAGGCTCTGGTTTTGGCTCTGGTTTTGGTTCTGGCTTAGGCTCTGGTTTTGGTTCTGGCTTAGGCTCTGGTTTTGGTTCTGGCTTAGGCTCTGGTTTTGGCTCTGGCTTAGGCTCTGGTTTTGGTTCTGGCTTAGGCTCTGGTTTTGGTTCTGGCTTAGGTTGTGGTTTTTCATTTTCCTTGATAAGCACAACATTTTTATTCCATTCAACAACTGGTTTTTCTGTTTCTTTCTTAACAGGATCCTTCACCAACTCAGGTGCTTCTGGTTTAACCGGTTCACTTGGTAAGACAGGTACAGTTTTATATTCTGGTTCTGTCGGTGGAACTGGTTTTTCTTTAACAGTTGGTACTTCTGTCAATTCTGGTTTTTCAGGTTTAACTGGAGGTGTTGGTTCTGTTGGTTTAACTGGCTCTTCACCTGGATCTTGAGGGAAGCCAACGTTTGAGTTGATAGAGAACCAATAGATAGTTGCTTCGCCTGTTGCGTTAGCACCTTTTGCTGTAAATTCAAGATGACCATCTTTCAAAATAACAGCAGCACCACCATAGTAAAGGTAAGGGCTCGTAGGATCATCCCAACCCTTAGTTTGACTTGAAGAGTCTGCATTAAATGTAGCACCTTGATCCATGTATTGGTTTTGTTCTTTAGCAGATACTTCTTTTGTAGATGAATCTTGGTCTACACTTGAATTTGGAAGTTTAATAAACTCTTTGTCACCAATGTTTACAGACTCAACGTGAGGAGTATCTTGGTGTTTCATTTTTGGTGTGTATCTCAAAACACCTGATGTAGCGTCTACAGTGTAAGAACCGATAACATCTGATTTATCACCAAATGTGTAATCTTCAGTACCAACTGAGTGACCATTTCCGCCACCAGATGCGTTCACTGTTGTAGCATCAACTGTTGTTTCTTCAGTTACTTTGAAGGCATCATCAACCCATGTTGCTTTTTGAGCAACAATTTTCAAAGGATTATCAGCATTGATATCAACTTCTGCACTACCGAAGTCAGCTTTCCCGCTTTTCTCAACAACGTCTGCACCATCAAGTTTTGGTTCACTTCCATCTGAATATGGATCCCAAGTTCCACGAACTGTATTGCCTTCGCTATCTTTAGCTTCAACAACTAGAGGACGAGGTTTGTCATTTTTCAACATAAGATGCACCATTCCAGTGGTTAAGTGAGTTAAGGGCAAGGATTGCATTGTGTTGTGACAAATCAATCAATTGGTCATTTTTCATCATAAAACTCAATGTCAACACCAACTGTAACTGGGTTTTCAGTATCAGTTGAGCTACCAATTGTCATTGTAACCGCTGGATCGTTATAAATTTGAACGATTCCTTTTTCCATCTGATGATGGAAGGCTCTTCACTTCGTATTTATAAACAACTTTTTGCAATACGTTTTTTTCTTCGCTACCTTTTTACAATTTTAGCTTGAGTAAGTCCTGTGTATGTCACATCAAATTTATCTCCGACTTTTACAACTCCCCACTCGATTTCATTGTTAGCATATGGGTTTGTAGTTGTCAAATCAGAATCTTGTAGATTCTTAGTTTCATACATCTTAGTAGCTTTACCATCACCGTACATACGAGCTTGACCTTCTTTTGTCAAGTAAGTTGTTAATCCAGTTGTTTGGTGTGTGATTTTTAGTTGTTTCACCATCAGCAAGTTCTTCAGAGAGGAATGTCAAATCTTGTTTGTATTTCTCAGGATTTCCACCACGCTCTGCAACCATCTTATTGAAGGCATCTTTAGCATCATCGTATTGTGCTTTTTTCTTGTTGTAAATTTCGAGCTCAATCAAGTAAGCAGCTTGTGCTTCATCATAAGCAGCTTTTTTAGTCTTGTAGTCAGCTAATTTAGCTTCATATTCTGCTTGAGCTAATTTATTACTTTCAGTAGCTTCTTGATTTGCTGTTACAGATGCATTGTATGCTGCAAGTGCTGTTTTATATTCTTCAAGAGCTTTTTCATAAGCAACACGTGCTTCTTCATTACTCTGTTCTACTGCTGTTTTTTCTACTGATTTTTCAGTCAATTCTTTTTTGTAAGCAGTAAGTTTTTCGTTGTAAGCAGCAAGCTCTTTATCGTAGTTTGCTTGTGTAGCAGCATTTTTAGCATCAACTTCAGCTTTTTCTTTTTTATAAGCTTCTTGATTTGCTGCTACTTCAGCTTTATAATCAGCTACTGTTTTATTAATATCAGTAACTTGTTTTTCGTAATCTTTAGCAGCAGCTTCCTCAGAATCTTGCTTTTTAGTCTCAGTTTCTTTAACTTCAAGACCTTCATTTGTTGCAGCAGTTTTAGCTTCTTCCAACTTCTCTGGAACCGCAACTTCTTTTGTTTCTTCTCCAGCTACTGTTGTAGTTAAAGTAACAGGTGTAGTTGCTGATGAAGTTTCATCGGCAGATACTGTAGCAATACCTGCAACAGCAATACCTGCAACAGCAATAACTGTTGCGACTGCAACAGAACCAAAAGCAACTGAGGTTTTTCTCAAGGCATACTTAATCGTTTTATTATTCTTTAACGATGACATGACAAACTCCTTTTTAATTGTTTTTTATTTATGCTTCTCAAGCAAAAAGAATTTTTGTTCTTCGACATCAGAAAAATCGTAACAAAAATTATTTTAAAAGTCAAGTATTTTTTTATTTGTTTTTTTACTTTATTTTCAGGAGTTTTTTATTTTGATTTCAAAAAGTTTACGTTATTGTTGACATTTTCCTATGATATGTCGTATAATTTCAACTAACAAAATTTAATGATTGGGGGATATAATGAAATTTTCAAATAACTTTTCTCAAGAAAAAGGTCATGGCTATTTCCGTAAGCGTAATAAAGTACTTGTATCTATGATTACGGTCTTTGGTTCCTTGATGTTAGGTTCTGTTGCTATGGCAGATGAAGTTGCTTCTACTACAACTTCAACAACAAACGTAACAACATCAAGTCAACCAGCCACTAGTACTGAAACCACTAGTGAGCAACCTACTACAACAACTAGTGAGGAAAACCCAAAGACTTCCTCAAGTGAAGAGACATCATCTTTGCCTCAAACTGCAAGTGCCACTGAACCAACAACTCGTAGTACTTCAGCGGCAACAAGTACTTATAACACACCAAAAATCCAAAACGATGTAACATTTAATAAGGCCACATATAAAAGTGGTGAGGATGTTAGCATCTCAATCAATAATCCTGACGTAACTTCGTCTGATTTGACAGTGTCTCATTTAGACAAAGTTATTTATGAGTTGAAAAATGCTCCAGGAAATTCACTTGTCATTCCAAGCTCTGTTTTCTCTCCAAACTCTGGCTATCTCATTGACGTCATCGGAAAGAATGCTGATGGAAAACAAGAATTTCACAAGGTGGCTGGTCTATCAGTTGAAGATGATTGGACTGTATATCCACGTTATGGTGTTGTAGCAGGTTCAAAAGACAATCACAATTCGATCACTAAAGAGCAAGTGGAAGGATATAAAAATAGTATTGACCAATTGGCCAATATGCACATCAATAACTACTTCTTCTACGACGTTTATAATACACCTGCCAACCCATTCCCAGCTAATGTTGAACGATTCACACAAGATTGGGCTACTTTCTTGATTCCGAAAGGTGAGACTGACCCCGAAAAACGTAAAACATACTTACCAGTTATTGACACAGATGCCGTTAAAGAGTTGGTTTCTCATGTCCATTCGACTGGTGCTAAAGCTATGCTTTATAACATGATTTACGCTGTGTCTCTTGATGAAAAAATCCCAGACCAAGTAAAAAGTGCTATCGTACGTAACTTACAAGATCACTTCAACTTTGGAAAGACTGGTGATATTACTGCAACAGACATCCAACAATTTCTTGATCCAGGAGATCCGAACTGGCAAAACTTTATCATCAATGTGATGTTAAAAGCCATGAAAGAAGGTGGCTTCGATGGTTGGCAAGGGGACACTATGGGGACTAACTTGGTTGAAAAAGTTAACGAACCTGGAAAAGCTTTCTCTTTAAGTGAAAACTATCCAAAACTAGCCGCAGCTGCAACAGAGGCCCTCAAAAAAGAAGGCTATGACTTCATGATCAACGATATCTCTACTGGAGATGCTGATCGATTAGGAAAAACCAATGTCTCTGCACCTTACGCGGAAGTTTGGGGAGATAGCATCGCCTATGATTCTACCTATCAAGCCTTAACACGCTTGACTGAGCGTATGCGAGATTTATACAACGGAAAATCTCCAATTATCGCTGCTTATACTCACCGTGAAAAAAATGCAGCAAAACTCAGCAAAGACAATGAATTACTAACAGATGCAATTATTGCAGCAAGTGGAGGTTATCATATGACCACTGCTGCTCTCAATACATCTCAAGATGAAAAAGGTTTTGGTGTTATTCAGGCTGAATGGTACCTCAATCAAAACTTACCAGTCAATGCTGATTTTGCTAATGCAGAATTTAACTACCAAGAATTTATCGTTGCCTACCAAGAACTCCTTCGTGGACGCGACACCTTGGCGCATGATACTCGTCGGATTGTAGACAATACAAATGTCCTGGTCAACGGCAACTTCATCGGATCCAACCTGGATAATGCTGACGGGGTTCAACCTGGAACTGTTTATACCATTACAAAAGAAACCAAGACAGGTGATCGGATTGCTCACTTGATCAATTTGGTCGGCATTACCGAAAATAAATGGAACAGCGCTGTTAACTCCACTACCAAACTGACTAACATCCAAGCTTTTGTACCACTTGGTAAAATTTCAAAAGATCAGGCCGAACATGCGAATATCTACTGGGCTACCCCAGATGCAGTAGATGGAAAGTATAATATTAAACTTCGCGAAACTACTGCTAATGTATATTATGATAGCGGGGCTGGTCAATGGATGGCTGCAATTGATGTTCCTAGCCTGGATGTATGGGATATGCTCTATGTCAAACTTAATGAAGTTGCCCGTGTTATTTATCAAGATGAAAATGGTAAAGAACTGGAACGTTCAAGCGACTTTGTTGGCCATACTGGTGAAAAGATTGACTACTCAACAAAAGATACGATTGCTAAATACCTGAAACAAGGTTATAAACTAGTTGAGAACGAATTTGATAAAAATGGACCAGTAAAATTTGACCGAGATGCTTCAAACATTAATGGTGATGGCGTACAGGAATTCATTGTTCGCTTTACACCAAAAATTGTAGATTTTTCTGAAACACAACCAATTCGAGTTGGCCAAGTTGTTCCAGGAGATACCGATGGTAGCATCTATCCAACTCCTAAAGCTCCAAATGGAAAATCTATTAGTGATCTCAATCATTTATCAGAAAAAGTAACTCGTACTATCACTTATGTTACTGAAGATAAGAATGGTAACAATCGTCAAGAAGCTGACATCGTTTCAAAAACAGATAGTTTAAACTTTAGCCGAAAAGGAACTATCAATTTGGTAACTGGAGAAACAACACTTGAAGATTGGGTGACTAAAGACGGTACTACTTTCGCAGATTATGAAAATCCAGTCAAAAATGGATATGTTGTCGTATCTAAAGAATCAAATGCAACAATCTCTCCTGATCTTAATAAATCTGGAGGTCATACTGGAATCCTAGCTGAATCTGATGACATTTCTGATATTGTTGTCTACCGACCAGTCGGTGTTTATACAATTAGTTATGCATCAGGAAAAGAACCATCAAATGCTATTAAAGAGATTCCATATTTAAATGATTCTTCTAATCCAACTGCTATTTCAGCGCCAACTGCAACTTTACCATATATTGAAGGGTTGAACCAAAGATGCAACTGAAACTTAACCTTTGTAGATCCACTTGATGAAACAAAGGGACAATTTCCGAACTTCAACTTGCTAACACGATACATCAATTACTTATACAATTTTCAGATCAGTGACGGTACACCTCATTATAGGTGCAGTGATACTGAATTACAAGATTTCAAACAGTTTCTTGGAAACGCAGACTTTGCACGAACTATACCACAGATGCACCAGTAATTACAAAAGACGGTTCAGTCTATAATTTAGTTGGTCATCGTGAGGGTTCTGCTGATGCCCAGGAACAGTATCTATGGGAAATAAAACAGTAATTTATGACTACAAATCCTGCTTTTAGGAAATGTATTACACGATTTGTCCTTCAAACAATTGACAAAACTGAATTGCAAACCAGCTATCGTTATTGCTTCAAATGCAGATAATTTGGTTCTGCCTACATTGCTGTTGCACCGACGAAATTTCTTATAATGGTCAAACATACGAACGTATTAGCAGTACAATCAGGCCAAGTCGAGTAGGAATTACAGATCTGATTTTTTTAAATACAAAGTCAAAGAATTACCAATCCCTCAACCTCAACCTCAACCTCCTCAACCTCAACCTCAACCTCAACCTCAACCTCAACTCCTAACTCAACCTCAACCTCAACTCCTCAACTCCTCAACCTCAGCCTAAACCTCAGCTCTAAACTCTCAGTTTCAAACCTCAGTTTGAAACTCTCAGCTTCCAAACCTCCTCAAACCCAGCCTAAACCTCAAACTCAGCCTAAACCTCAAACCAAACTCAAACTCAAGTTCAACCTCAAACTCAAGTTCGCCCGTCTGTCTGAACGCCAAAAGAGCTGGCTACAATCAGAAAGAACTTTGATTAAACTCAGAAGTCAGTTACACTGGAACAGGAGAGCAAAGTTCCCACCGTTATTATCTTGATTGTTTTTCTCACCGATTTGGTGGTCTCATGGTTATAAAAAGAAACAAGATTAACCATTATAATTTTGAAAACCCAAGGAATAAGTCCTCGGTTTTTTATGAATAATGAAGAGGCCTTGCTCACGAGCAAAAGCCTCTTCATTTTAAGCTAAAATTGCTATTTCAATACCAAAATATTGATGTTATTTCAATCTTAGTCTTCACGTCTTTTTTTGGTTTTGCAATTAAACCAAGACCTACTAGACCAAGTGCTGCACCTAGAGCCACTAATCCAACTTTAGATTGTTCACCAGTATTTGGCAACTCACGACCTTTAGGTTTTTCTGGAGTTGGTGGTGTTACCGGTATTGGTGGTGTTACCGGCGTTGGCGGTGTTGGCGGTGTTGGCGGTGTTGGCGGCGTTGGCGGTGTTGGCGGTGTTGGCGGTGTTGGCGGTGTTGGCGGTGTTGGTGGTGTTGGCGGTGTTGGCGGTGTTGGCGGCGTTGGCGGTGTTGGCGGTGTTGGTGGTGTTGGCGGCGTTGGCGGTGTTGGCGGTGTTGGCGGTGTTGGCGGTGTTGGCGGCGTTGGCGGCGTTGGCGGTGTTGGTGGTGTTGGCGGTGTCACCTTGTTGTTAAACTCAGTGTCTTCCGGCATTTGTGAAGTAAGGGTCAACACTTTACCATCCTTAGTTACAGTAACTCCAACAGTCGCTACCATCTTATCGTAATCAACTCCGGCCTCTGTACCTTGTACTTCTTCTACGTGATAGATATGAGTGCCTTCTTGACCACGTTTGAACTCAAGAGCTGAGAACTTAATCTTACCTTCTGCATCGTTGCTTACAGTTTCAATTACGTTGCCATCTTTGTCTTTCAATACGAAGCTGAATTCTCCAGCTTTCAACGCACGACCTTCCAATTTCTTCGTGAAGTTGAATTCAACTTTAACCGGAATATTTACAACACGTTTCAGTTGGTTTTTCTGGTTTTTCAACTGACTTCTTAGTTGGATCGTATTGGTGAACGATTTGAGAAGCTGTATTTTCAATATCTACACCTTCCTTAGCGCTATCCTTGATTCGTGCAAGAATATCAAATTTGTAGTAACGTCCAAATGCTAATTTAGCAGTGTCGATTACTTGTGTATTCTCTGCATCTCCAAGTGACTTAGTCAAATCAGCTTTAGATGTAGCAGTAATAACACCATCCACAATTGAGATATCAAACTTAGCTGTTACATCTTCACCAGTTACTGAATCGTAAGCTTTAATATCAGCTACATTAACATCCAAGTTTTCACTGTCATATTTATCTGTAATTCCAACAGATTGAATATTGTGAGCTTCTGTAAATTTAGTTGTATCCAACCATACTTGGTAAACAACCTTATCACCCTTATGGAGTGTTTGAGTATTGATATTTTGCTTTTCATTATTATCAACTTTGTCCACGTATGGATCTTTGTTGGTATCAGCTACTTTATCAGTCAACTCTTTATCATCATCCAGAAGTTTAGTTCCAGTAATATCAAATTTCTCTTCGTTGAGAATGTATTTCTCTGGGTTAAATTCAGGAGTTTCTGGAGGTGTCACAGTGTTGTTAAACTCTGTATCTGGAGCGTCAGTCACTTTCTTAACAAGGACTTTAGCTGTACCGTCGTGTTTAACTGTGACTGTTACATTCGCTTTCATTGTGTCGTATGTAACGGTTGTGTCAGATCCTTTAACTTCTTCTACAGTGTACTTATGTGTTCCAACTTGGGCTTTAGTGAATTCAAGTTTAGTGAATTTCACCTTACCATCTTTGTCGTTCTGAACCGTTTCGATTTCAGTACCTTTAGAGTCTTTCAATACGAAGCTGAACTCGCCAGCTTTCAACTCACGGCCTTCCAGTTTCTTAGTGAAGTTGAATTCGACTTCAATCGGAACTGAGTTAACACGTTTTTTTGAGTTGGTTTTTCTGGTTTCTCAACTTTCTTAGTAGTTGGATTATAGTAGTTCACTACTTGAGCCGCAGTATTTTCGATATCTGCGCCAGCAGCTACATCTTCCTTAACTGTTGTTGGGATATCAAATTTATAGTAACGTCCAAATTCAAATTTAGTTGTGTCAATAATTTGAGTATTTTCTGCATCACCTAATGACTTAGTATTACCAGCTTTGAGTGTTGCTGTAATAACTCCATTATTAACAGCAATATCAAATTTATCTGTTACTTCAGCTCCTGTTACAGAATCATAGGCTTTGATATCGACTTTATTCAGAGTTAATTTACCTTCGTCATAGTTATCAGAAATTCCAACTGTTTGAATATTATCTCTGTTATTAGCATCAAATTGAGTTGTATCTAACCATACTTGGTAAACCAATTTAGAACCACGTTTAACAGTCTTAGTATTTAAGTTTTCTGCTTCATTGTTGTTATCTTTATCAACATATGGATCAGTATTTGTTTCTGTATACTTGTTTGTTAATTCTTTATCGTCATCAAGTAGTTTGTCACCAGTAATATCGTATTTCTCTGCAGCGACAACATATTTTTCTGGCTGGAACTTAGGCTCTTCAGGTGGTGTTACAGTGTTGTTGAACTCTTTGTCAGCTGGATTAGTCACAGTTGCAATTAGAGCTTTAGCTGTACCATCATGTGATACTGTCACGGTCACTTCTGCTTTCATAGTATCATATGTTACAGTAGCGTCTGTTCCTACAACTTCCTCAACAGTGTAGTTATATACACCTTCTTCACCCTTCTTGTATTCTAGGGCTGAGAATTTAACATTTCCAGTTGCGTCGTTCTTAACTGTTTCAACTTCATTACCTTTTGAATCTTTCAGAACAAAGCTAAATTCGTTGGCTTGCAGTTCACGACCTTCTAGTTTCTTAGTGAAATTAAATTCTACTGAAATTGGTACACTGTTCACACGTTTTTCAGTTGGTTTAGACGGTTTTTCAACTTTCTTGGTAACTGGATTATAGTAGTTGACTACTTGTGTCGCAGTATTTTCAATATCTACTCCACCATCAACATCATTTTTGACTACTGCTGGGATATCGAACTTATAGTAACGTCCAAACTCAAATTTAGCTGTATCGATAATTTGAGTATTTTCAGCATCACCAAGTGACTTAGTATTGCCAGCTTTAAGCGTCGCTGTCATTACTCCATTTTTCAACTGTAATATCAAATTTATTTGTTACATCATCACCTGATACTGAATCGTAGGCTTTGATCTTAGTACCATCAACATCAATCTTAGTTTCATCGAAATCATCTGTAATTCCAACTGACTGTACCTTTTCCTTGTTATCAGTTGTGAATTTTGTAGTATCCAACCAAACTTGGTAGACTAGTTTATCACCACGTTTAACAGTCTTGGTATTGATGTTTTGTGCTTCGTTGTTTGATGCATCGTCCGCATATGGGTTCGCATTGGTATCTGAGACCTTGTCTGTCAACTCTTTATCGTCGTCAACGAGCTTATCGCCTGTGATATCGAATTTCTCTTCAGAAACAACGTATTTTCTCTGGTTGGAACTTAGGTTCAGTTGGTGGTGTAACTGTATTATTGAATTCTTTATCAGCTGGTTCAGTTACATTTGCGATTAAAGCTTTTGCAGTACCATCATGTGAAACAGTAACTTTAACTTCAGCCTTCATCGTATCGTAAGTAATAGTTGCATCTGCTCCTGCTACTTCTTCAACAGTGTATTTATGTTCACCAACTTGGCTCTTTTCAAATTTAAGAGCTTTGAATTTTACTTTACCATCTGCATCGTTCTTGACAGTTTCAACTTCTTTCCCTTTTGAATCTTTCAGAACAAAGCTGAATTCACTGGCTTGCAGTTCACGACCTTCTAGTTTCTTAGTGAAGTTAAATTCTACTTCGATAGGAACACTGTTCACACGTTTTTGAGTAGGTTTTTCTGGTTTCTCTACAGATTTGCTTACTGGGTTGTAAACATGAACGATTTGGTTAGCTTTGTTTTCGATGTCTACTCCACCTGGAACTGAATCTTTAACTGTTGCTGGGATATCAAATTTATAGTAGCGACCAAATGCAAATTTAGTTGTATCGATAACTTGTGTATTATCTACATCACCCTAATGATTTGTTTACAGAAGTCTTAGATGTTGCTGTAATAACACCATTTTCAACCTTAATATCAAACTTATCAGTGACTTCATTACCAGTTTCACTATCGTAAGCCTTGATTTCACTAGAGTTAACCGTTAATTTATCAGCATCATAGGTATCAGAGATTCCAACCGATTGGATATTGTTTCTATCAGTGAAATTCTTAGTATCTAACCATACTTGGTAAACTAATTTTTCACCGCGTTCAACAACCTTCGTATTGATGTTTTCTGCTTCGTTGTTAGTAGTTTGTCAGCATAAGGGTCAGCATTTGTATCTGCGTACTCGTCTGTCAACTCATGATCGTCGTCAACGAGTTTTGTACCAGTGATGTCAAATTTTTCTTTGTTAAGAACGAATTTTTCAGGTTGGAACTCAGGTGTTTCTGGAGGAGTTATTTTATTGTTAAACTCTTTATCTTCCATTCCATCTGTTGATTCTCCATTCTCATTCACACCACCTGCTGAGCTGACATTTGTTACAGTTGTTAAGGCATGTCCATTTTTAGCAACTTCCACAGTAAGCGTTGCTTTCATAGTGTCATACGTCATACCTACTTCTTTAGTTGCAGGGATTACTTCTTCTACTGTATACGTGTGAGTACCAACTTTAGAGTTGTCGAATGATAATTCTGTAAATGTTACAGTCCCGTCTGCTTTGTTAGTTACTGTTTCAACTTCTTGTCCGTTTGCATCTTTAAGGACGAATTTGAATTCGCCGTCTTTCAGTTCACGTCCCGCTAATTTCTTAGTGAAGTCGAATTTAGTTTTAACTGGTGCTACAACGTAGTTGTTAAAGATTTTATCATTAGCATCTGCACTAAATCCACCTTCTGAACTATACTTAACTGTAGCTTCGAGATCACCCACTGCATTTTTTTTTCAGTTACTGTAACTGTCATTGTAACTGTCATCGCATCGTAGTCAACGTTTGCATCAGAACCTTTTAACTCTGTAATCTTATATTTATAGGTACCAGGATTGCTAAATGATAATTCACTAAATGTAACCTTGCCATTTTTGTTTGTAACAGTTTCTTCATGTTTATCTGGAGTACTCTTTTCTTCTGTTAACTTGAAGCTGAATTCTCCATCTGTTAATACACGTCCGGCAAGCTCTTTTTCGAATTCTGGTGTAACTTTTGCTGGTTCGCGTTTTACATAGTAGTAAATCGGTTGTTTATAAGGCGTTAAAGAGTTTAATAAGTCAACGTTTGTACCAATACCATAATTTGCTCTTTCCAACTGTGCATTTGGAGAAAGGTGTCCAATATTGTCCCCTAAGAATGGTACAAATACCGTTTTCTTAGGTATATAGCCAGCTGCATTTTGGAAGTCAAATGGAATTTCTTTACCGTTTGGATAGTTTACACCTTTATTATCTGTGAAAGGAATAGTATAAAGTGGAGACTTCTTAACTACCAAATCTTCGGTATTTGCTTTTCCCGGTTTAATCGGTTTGGTTTCTGCAAGCAACATGTAACCGTCAGTACTTAGTGAACCATCTGAACGTTTGCTTTGTTGTTTTGGATCAAGAAGATAAACACGAACAACTACAGATCCGTCTTCCCCTACGATTTCTTTGATACGTTTGATTCCTGCACGCTCAGCATCAATAAATTTAGTACCAACTTTGTATGGACGAGTTACATAGCCAGTTGTAGTATCTGGAGCTGCCGTTTGATACAATTTGTAGCCATCAAATTGACGCTCGCCAGACGCTGTGAAGTTTTGTCCTTCCATAGCTTTAGTTGTGTACTTAGCTAAATCTACTTCATTACCATTTGGCACGTAGTCTTGAACAGTTTTATCTGTTTTATTAGCGTTAAATGTAGCATTATTTTTATCTACTACTCTATAGTAGGTTGTCTTTTCAACAAAGCTAGGAATTTTACTATTTGTATCAGTAATTGTACGACCATTATAAGCTGGTTCTACAACATTTATAATATCTGTAGAAGTTCTTGCAGCATAAACAGCATCGTATAATTTTTGTTCTTCAGTAGTAAGGTTATGTCCTGGAGCTACCAAAGCTTGGATAGCAGCACCAACTTCAAATCCGTATTGTAAGAATGGTTGAGCTGTTTCAGCCTTACTAGTAGGTGTCCCTTTATCGAAATCTACTTGATACGTTAACTCGCCATTAGATGCAGTTGCAGTCGTAGCAAATTTTTGAACACCACTTGTCGCTGAAATTGTTTTTGTTTCAACTACTGCACCGGTATTTTTATCAATTAATTCAACAGTAGTATCTGTAGAATCATCAAACCTCTTGTAAGAACGTGAATAATAGTTAGTATTGTAACGTTCGTTGAAGCGAGTAAGGTCTACGATACTATATGTATAATAATCACCTTCTTTTCTTGCATATCCAGCTGGTACAGTTTGAGACCCAACCGTAGCTCCATTTGAATTTTGTATAGTTGGATCAACTGTTTCACCATCTTTTAGATATGTACTAACACTGACTGGCTTAGAGTTGTGATCTCCAGAAACTGCATCTTCCGTAGTCGCACGACGGTTACGAACTTTAGGTTTATTTGACTCATCTGTAGCTGGTTTTGATTCAGTTGCTGCTGGTGTAGCTTCTTCTGCTTTGTTTCCTTCAGCAAGCTCAGTTGTTGCAACATTTTCTACAACATTCTGTTCCTTTTTAGAGGAATTCTCGCTACTATCCTTTTTCACCAACTCTGTTTTTTCTTCAGAACTTGGTTGTGTAGGAAGTTCAGAAGCTTTTACTGCACCTCCATTTGCTAACATAAAACTAAGAGTTGTTCCCAAAAATACGGATGCAACACCTACCTTATATTTCCTCAAAGAAAAAAACGTTGTTGTTCCTTTCTTATCATTTTGATAAGTTCTCCTTTTATATTATTTTACTATCAGTAGAAAAAAATTATACCATATCTGAATCTAGAGTACAATATTTTTCTCAAACTTTAGCCCTTATATCATACCATAAGTCTGACCTAACTTCAAATAATTATGTGCTCCTGAAATCGTTTTACTTTATTATATTTTAGGCCTTTTTTTAACACCCTGTTATTTGTTATATATACTTATATGCAAATGTGCACTATCCTATATTATGTCTATCTTTTTAAAAATTAATTAATTTAAAAATTATACTATTTTTTTATATTTACTTAGGTCCAGGTTTTGCATTTAATTATTTGTGAAAAAAATGATAGTAACGCTTTCATAATAAAAAGATTCTCAAATGAGAATCTTTTTTATAAAATGCCT